>Ga0181612_179577_pt1 | contig 11552 bp, 7 predicted proteins | sample HoacroProtozoa21_FD_119630 | JGI IMG/M metagenome (GOLD analysis project Ga0181612, IMG submission 119630) | Hoatzin crop microbial communities from Cojedes, Venezuel. Combined Assembly of Gp0051906, Gp0051904, Gp0051908
GCAGCCCTTTTAATAGGGAGCATAGTAAAGTCCTTTCCGGCTCCATGTGTGCTATGACACACATGTTACATATCCGTACATGAGGCCACAGCAATGGAGGGCTGGACACAGATATGAAGGGGACATTGTGCAGTGCAGCATCTTCTCCTTGGCTTTGCTGCAGAAAGCTGGAGCAATGCACCACAGCTGGACCTGTGTGACCACCTCGATGAGATATGTAGAGCACTGGGCGATCTCCTGTGCTTTCCCTCTAAGTAAATCTGTGCCTAGATTAGCTGTAACTGATTAGTAGGGTAATTTTAGAAGCAATAATTTATTTATGCTAGACCATACCTGTCTCCTGGAGACCCAGAATTCTGATTCAAATCCACAATATATGATAAATTTCTCCATATCAGAAAAGAAACAAATGATGAGCATGCAAATTTAAATATCATTTCTAAAGGATGGGAGGTGAAGAATTCATGCTTCAGAGATGCAAAATAGCTGTACAGAGGTTAGATCAGACTTTCATATATTAAATAGTCCCATGCAAAATTACTTTCCTCTTATTTGTGAAATGCATGTTGTACATGTGGCCTCATCTAATCTTTTGCCACTTTGCAAAGGAAAAACTAATTTCAATTCCAGAGGATGGAGCAGCCTTCAATTATACAAGTTAAAGGATTTGTGCTGCAGTTCGTAAGGAGTGCATGTACATTATAAATTCATCTAATTGCTCTACAGAGATGCTGATCCTAATTAAGACTTCATTGGGTTTTTCATTGAAAACTGTCAAAATTGCCTAATTAACCATGAAAAAATGAAGAAAATAATTAAATGAAAACTCTTTACATAAGTAAACCAAGTTTCTCCCAAGTTTTAACTCTCTTATAAGCCTGGGAGGCGTTTTATACTTCTGTGTCTCAGTGCCTTACCCTCTTCAATTGGGAGGAGTTTAGGGGTCTGAGGGGCAAAAGTCTTGGTCAAGAGGTACTTGTCCATTTGCGGTTTAGGCAGCTTCTCCATTGTGTGGGTCTTGGATGTAGCATGCAGTTTAGTGCAGTACCACTCCAAGTATGTTAGTTCAGGACTTTCTTTTCTGAAAATTATGCTATCCAAAAAGACTTCTGAAGAGGTGAAGCAAACAAAGCAGAAGACAGGACAGAGAACTAGTAGAAACAAGGAAATCAAATGCACAAGGTAAATGAAGTGAGGTCCTCTGAGTCTGCTGGGTCCTGGCATCTCTCTCTTCCCCCACTTTCTGTTTCCTGATGCCATGCCTGTTTTTCCAGTTTACTTTTCTGTTCTCTTCATTCCTCCCCATGAATGCTTTCTACTGCGTAATCTCTACAGATGTAAGCTTTGTCCTTCAGCCACTTTATAACCATACACAACATTAGTATGCTTCATATTAATGCAGCATAGCCAGTTTCTGAAATTTCACACCTTAAACTCTCTCTGAATGCAGCACTAGAAACATAGACGCATACTGTGTACCATTTCCCTGTCTAGTGCATGGTATGATCTAAAAATGGTGTTGGTGTACTTTCACAATTTCTGTATAGCTGGAAATTTAGGAAGCACATGACAAGTGTGAGGGTTTGGCTTCTAAAATGTATATATTATTGTGGATATTAGCATCACCACTCAAGGCAGTTTCTGTAATTTCTAGGAGTACTATCATGTAAGTAATGCTAAATTAACTAATATTTTTGCGAGGGTTCTCTGACATACAAATAAAATGTTATAAAATATGGAAAGCCTAAGAGATACATGAATAATTTTTCATTTTGTAGGTGCCTTTAGATGGTAAAAAGTGGTGGGCTTTTTTTTCTGATTCTTCTTTTTATTGTCCTGACAGTACAAACAAGTGGAGCAGTATATGTCATTCCACAAGTTACCTGCTGAAATGCGCCAGAAGATCCATGATTACTATGAGCACCGCTACCAAGGCAAGATTTTTGATGAAGAAAACATTTTGAATGAGCTCAATGACCCCCTCAGGGAGGTAAGAGTATTTGAGTAGTTCTTTATGGCACAGAAAACTTTCATGTCTTTGCTGTTTCTGTGTTGAAAGGCTCTTTCCGATTCTAGTCTGTACCATTTGATGTCATTTGACCTAGTCAATGAAAGACCAGGAGCATGAATTTTTTATTAAATCAACACAAAGAAATAAGAAGATTTACACTCTGTTCTGAACCAGTCTGCCAGAGTCGCTGCCACATAAGGATGTCAAAGAGTAAATTCCTGTCTTTAATTGTTGAGAGAAACTCATAGTTTTCTGCCATTATTTAAAATAGAGAGAAGCTGGACTAGAATGGTCCTGGGTGAAAATTTTTTCTGCTATCCTTACTTGCTAACCATGAATCTGTGCTGATGAAACCACTGAAAGCCACCAGTGAAGTAAGAGTTGATTTGTTTCATGCTGTGAAGTTGCATCCTCGGTTAAGACGGTTTTTACTTGAGCTGAGGAAGATGGAATACGATATACAAGCCATTAAAGAATGTCTTTTGTTAAGACTCTAGTTTGTATCCCAGTTTTGAGGTTTTTATAATGGTATGGTATGGTATGGTATGGTATGGTATGGTATGGTATGGTATGGTATGGTATGGTATGGTATGGTGTGGTATGTTGTTATGTTATGTGCAGTTGGAATATTCTTTAGCCAGGTGCTTGTGGGGGAGAAAGGCTGCATTACCTTGCTGTAACAGAGGTAGGTCCTTAGTGGGAATATAAATCTGACTGTCTTCTGTTGGGTGGCGCTCATACCTACTCAAGGATGTTTGTGTTATCATTTGGCTGATATCCTCTACTGAAAGAAGGAAAGCAAAAACAGAGGAGGGCAATGAAGTTGAAAAATTCAGAGGGAAGAAAGCACAAATAGGGAAAGGAGGAAAGAAACAAGAAAATGGGAGAAGGAAGGAGGAACAGTCTGGTTTTGATGAAACCTGTGCAATTTTCAGTGATACCAAGTAATGCCTTTTCGTATCCTCTGCTGTGGAAGGAGCGGTGCTGAATATATGTGCATATATCCACCCAGCAGAGCACAGGATGACATCTGTACTTTTAGAAAGAGATGTGAAGGTTGCTACTTTTTTAACAAGAGCATAAATGTGCAATGAATTGTCTGTACCACTGAATCCTGCTCTTTGTTGTGAAGGGAAAACATGTCATACAATCCATTGACAAAATCTATCAAGTTCAGTGTTTAAAATAGTTATCAGAAACAATACCTTGCCTGCTTATGGGCTCTGAGGGCAGCTGATGCAGTTTCGCCACATCTGTGTTATGAAAGTCTAGTAGTTGCCTCCCACCTTACAAAGTGCCAGCTGGAAATGTTGAACAGTGCCTAGAATTGCTGGGTCACCGCTACAAGGTTCAAGTCAAAATCAGGCCAAAGCATGACGGTTCTAACAATTTAACAGTATGGATGACTGAACTCCAGTGGCTGCACCCATTTAATTCCCTAACATAGATGTAGCCTCAGCCCGTTCGTAATATTGTGGGTTTATAAGTGTTTTGGAGGGCAGGTGGAGGGCTCTGGCTTCTTCACTGCCTCTGCCAGTTTACCCTGTGGCTCCCCTTGGTAGCTTTTGAAATGTCAAGAGGAAAATGTATTATAAAAATCTATCATGTAGGCCAGGAAAAGTGTGGGATTTATCCCTAAAGTACGGTGACAGTCAAAACATGAATCTTGGCCAGTATGGAGCTTTTGTTTTGTTAAAAGAATGGAAGCATATACAGATGCATCAGTCACTGACATCAGAAGCAGTTCCATCTATTTCTGCTTTAAAGGAAAGCATTTCTCCATAAATGAAGTCCAGTACCTTTCCATTGCAAAATGTTGTTTTACTAACAGTTTGCAGTTATGGGACTTGAATTACCTGTCTTTTCCCCCTTTCCTTGCTTCTTCCTTGTTTCCTCCCTTCCTCCCTCTCTCCCTAGTCCTGTCCACTTCCCTTCCTCTTTTCTTATTGCTTCAAAGGAGCAAGGCAAATTTGGTCAAGCATAAAAAACAAAAAGCACTTCTGAGGAGAGATCAAGCATGGAAAATTTCAAAAAGTAATGAGCCACAAAAAACATGGAGTAAGAATAGAATTTCACAGAGGGAGTGGCTTCTGGTTTTGCTACGGTTATGCTGTAGTTAACATGTCTTCTTTGTTGTCTACATTATATAAAAAAAAAAAATCTTTTACTCAGCCACAATCTGGTTGTACAATGCACTAAAGATAACAGAGTAGTAGTTCGAGAAAAACATCCAAAAAAATGAGAAAAAATAAGAACTGGACAGTGGCAATGCCAGAACAGGTTTCCCAATGAATCTGTCCAAATTCTGATACACAAAATACTGCGTGATTGTACCATGAATATCACCAGTTGTTATAAAAAATGTTGCAGTGATTTTAGTTCTCCATGTTCACAGCCACTCAAATTTACTGTACGGGCTGAAGTTTTCCACAGCTAGTCTCTCTTTAGGAGTGATGACCATTTTCTGGTCCATATATTAAAATTTTGGCTCATTATTTTTTTAGCAGAAAAATTACACGATATAAATATGATCATTCAACCATTAAAATAGCTAAAGGATATAGAATTAGCAGTAAAAATCTGATATAAAATTAGTTCTTACATGGTAAATACTACTAAGAAAGCTGTATATGCTTATAGTAGAGGTAAAACCTTTTTGGTGAAAGAAGGTGGGTGTTAATTGTACTGAGCTTCTGAAAATTATGTATGGTATATTCATAGTGAGTTGGATTATTAAAATAATGAAAAGCTAAGAAAAGATTTGATGCATATATGTTAGTGGCTAACATGGCTGAATAACAGAAATAGAGTCATGTTTATTGCGGGCAATTAACTAGGGTTTCATAAAAAAAGGAAAGGAAGAATCCTGAACATTTTTATATTTTACGAGGCTCTGTCTAGATGTTTCATAACAAGAGTAAAGCAACTGGTAGCTGACCTGTATCATTCAAGGACAAGCTTGTATTAATAAAGAGATTCCCTTCAATGACTGGGAACTAAGATAGACACTTATTAGAAAATGGGACTTCAAAACTTTATCTTCTCCCCAGTTAGTTGCACAATTTGGGTATATTAGTCCCATGATAATCTAGTAATTGGATATCCTCATCTCTACACACTCAAACTGAATTAGCCATGAGTTGCCATATGTGGTATGCTACTATCTGTTCGTAAGGAAGGGTGCTTTCTGATGAAAGTAAAGAATTAAGGGATTTTTTTCATTAAATTCAGAAATTTCACTCTTACTGAATATCTGGTAATAACTGTCCAGCCTTCTTGAGAATCAGATAGTCAGGAGATTCCTGGCAGCTATAATTTTGGTAGAGACAGAATACATTGAATTGCTTCTTCCAAGCCATGCAGGGTTGGATTCATCAAACCTATCTGTAGCTCCATATAAGTTCTACGATAAGTCTGAGCTACCCATCAGGCCTTCTCTGGACATCCCCCCCCTCCCCACCACTCTCACTGTAGAGAAAGCCTAGCTGACTAGCTTAGAAAAAAGGCTACATCTTCAAACAGCAGTTGACATGTGAAATGAATTCTGCATTTAAAAGCATTTGCAATTAACTATCTCCCTCCCTCATTTCTTGAGCTAGTAATTAGCAATTGGTAGCAATTAGCGTGTTTCCCTTACATAAATATCATCTCTGGTTCTTCAGCAGACAGAAGTTTTCTAAAGTTCACGTTTTTTAACTCAGAGTTCTTGCCACTTACATACTTGAACATAATTTGATATCAGAAGTTCCTAGTCCCAGAAGTGATCCTAATAACTGTCATGACATGAAATGGAGATGGTACAGAGAAGAAGAAAAAAAAAACCCAAACCAAAAAAAACCCCACAGCTAAGAGAAATCTATTCCAAAAGGGCACCTGAATTACAAAAGTTCAACGACATATACATAAGCAGTTTCACCTAAGAACAGAGAGTAAGAAATGTCAAAGTGGAGTTCGTCTAAGCCACCAGCCTCACCAGGTGTGCCTGTACGTGTATGCCCAGACAAGAACGAGAACACAGCAAGTATGGTATTCCCCTTAATGACTCTCCTAGGCTCCCAATATTTTAAGTTCAAGAAATTCTCTGAGACTGATGTGGTTTATCTACTGGGTAATCCTTCATACATTTATATTGCAGTTACTTGTTTACACTCCTCTTGAATCCATGTAATCTCTCTGCAGCCGTAGCATTCTTTGGCAAGGAGCACAGGCCTGTACCTGCTGCATGAGAAACCACCTCCTCATTTTGGGATTGAACTTCACTCCTGCTGTTCTTTGGTTTTGATGGCCATTAATTCTTGTAGCAAAAGTGATAGTACAGTCAGTTCCTATCTACCCTTTGCCTGCTGACTATGATTTTATAGACTTCTATGATAACATCCTTAAACTGTATGTTTTTGAAGGTAAAGAGACCTATTCTACTTAATTCTTTCTTGCATGGAAGCCAACCCTCTCCCATGATCATCCTTCTTACCCTTCTCAAAATTTTTTCCTCGCTCTACTACAGCCTTTTAGAGACGAGAGCACCAGATCTGCAACCAGCATACTAATGTTGTAATAATACCAGTGATTCCTTTCCTAATAATTGCTAACATTAATTTGCTTTTTTAGTCACTGCCAACCATTGAGCTTACTTTTTTTTATTGTAACTGTAAGAGGTAACTTCTAAGAGGTAATGGATACATTATTTTATGTATTTGTCTAGATGTATCACTTAACATTGCCCTCCATCAGTAATTTCCAACCAGCCCATAAGAAGCTGCTTTTAGTTTCTTTTTAACAAGCTGCTTCATCTTTACACGGTGCTGTTCCTGAAATTGCGCAGAACTGTGTGAAGTTCTTGGCTTTTGTTGTTCCCATAGGGACAGTGAATGTAAGTATATTATGGGACCTGTTACAGCCTAATGAGTTAGGTGTAAGATTCTGAAAAAGATCTTTTACAGTCCTTAGTGTTGCATCAGGTGTGACATTTTGTGATACTTCTTGTAAGGGAAGTACTCTTACAACAAAATAATGGAAAGCTTTCACTACTGGATTTATAATTGATAATAGTAATTGTATCTAAGTGAAAAAAGGACTGAAACCAGATCAGCTGGGTACATGTAGACAAATTGAGTATATTTTTAGAGAAAGCATTTGGTGCTTTCAAAATCAATTTTAAAATTATCAATTCAGTAGCTTCACTACTTTTTTCCCGGTTGTTAACCTTCTCCTTTTTGCCATTAAAACTCACTTCCTATTTTAATATCTTTCCTTCTATTTAATATTTATCTTTAGAAACCACAAGTCATTATACTCTCATTTAGACTATAATATAATCCTATGCCCAAAGGAGGAAACTTCTCCAGACTTAATAGTATGAGGACAAAACTTGTTGTGGTTACATCGTAGTGCGCTTCAATCCTTTTTAACAGTACATAGTCCTTGTGATTTTTTATTACAGGCCATCAAACATTAAAATAAAGGTAGAAAATCAAATGTGTTTATTAAAAAGGAATAAAGTATCAGAGTCAAAATTAAATTCTTGGAGATTCCAAATATTTTGCTTTCCTAACAACTTATGTTCATAAATTTACCGCATAAAAGACAGAGAGGCAATTCTTTCAATACAATCCACTGCACTTTTATGCATTTTTATATGCAGTGAACATTGGTATGAAGGTTAAAGAGGAGAACTAGGGAAAATTCATCAAAATTATAGATTTAGTCATACTGGAACTCATTTAAGTATCTCTTTATATAGCTATATGAGGAGAGTGAATACCTTTTTATCTAGTACATTAAAGGTTTTATTCACATGGACACAGATAAAACATAATTTTAGTTCATACTGTGGAGTACTGAAGTCATGAATGAATTATGCAGCGCCAGTCTTGCAGAATAAATGTTGATATATCACAGCATTACAAAGACAATATAGTTTGATATTCTGAACTATGGAGAGTGTGTTTGCTCCACGATGTATGCACATACATGAGCGTACATACTGCAGTTGAGACATAGTTTTTGAATTGTCAACCACTTCCATCGCTGTTGCACATATTCAAGAAACTTTACATCACAGTCCCTTCTGTGTTTGACATGCTTTGTCAGCAAATCCATCCTGAGCTGAGACATGCTTTGGCAAGTCTAAGATCTATCTGCTTCCAACAATACAAATACTAATACGCCAGCAGATCTCAGTAATTCTGATTTTGGACAGGCTTGTTACTGGACCTATGAGATTCCTTTTCCATAATTGTTTAATAAATTTCAGGCATGACAGTTCTTTCATGAGCTCTTCATATACACTACTCCAAATTAAATCCCCAAATCTTAGTGCAGTAGTTGCCTTTCGTAGAAGGATAAGTTATTGGAGAAAAGTACCAGACTATTTAGAAGCAAACTAAATGCTGTGACAGATGTCAAATCCCATTACAGAAGACTAAATCCAGTCTGTGCCTGCTCCTTTCTGAACTGCTGTCCAGACATCTGAGGAGCAGAATCAGAAAGGTTTCCATGGGCACCATGTGTGGTGCATTGAGAGAACAACAGCTAGTGCAACAGGAGTGCTGTCCCATGGAGGAGAATTTTGTACCATTACCTTAATTCACTCCAAGATCATGCTTGTCAGTGTCTGTCATGTCTCAGTTTTTAATGGAATGAATGATTATTCAGATAGCTGATGCCCAGGTAGTGCTAAGGGCAGTGGATGGAAAGAGTCAAACATTTTTATTCTTTTATCTTCATGCAGCTTCTGCTGAAAACCAGGAAGAGTTACTACATACTAGAAAATGCTTGCCCCAGCATGTTTATTTCTATTAGGTCTGAATATGCTACTGCAATTATAGATGGCACTGCTGATTATTAGGAGGTTAAAAGTAACACCAAATTACCCCAGATGACTTCTGAGTTAGTTCTCCTTATGTAAACATGTTCTTTTAAGACTGTGCTTGCTTTGGCTTGGCTAGTGCCCTCTTTAGTAGGATTGGGAAGGTTTTGATTTATTTAGCTAAAACCGAATGATCTTTTGCTCTAATCCCTGAATTGTGACTGCAAGTCCTTTATGTGAAAACAGCAGAAGTTAACACATGTTCCTTTGAACCCTTCAGAGAATATATGAAGATAAATGAAAAATAAATACATGAAAATTCTTGATGCAGGGTTGGAAACTGCATGGTCTGTTTTAATTCCAGATTAGGTCATGCAGGATCTGGCTACAGAAAAGCAGTCTGGTGCCAGCCAGGGTTCTCCTCTTTCTGCTTGTGGGCTTCTGCAGTAAAAAGTCATGGCACTTCACAGAATCACAAAATGTTAGAGGTTGGAATGGACCTCTGTGGGTCATCTAGTCCAACCCCCCGGCCAAAGCAGGGTCACCTAGAGCAGGCTGCACCGGACCTTGTCCAGGCGGGTCTTGAATATCTCCACTTGCACAAGGGGAGCGTGGGAAGGGTAGGAGGGGAAGTAAAGCACAGGATGCAGCCCTGGTCCCAGTAGAAAAGGTGATCCAGACAAGACAGGGATGCACGGTGTGGACTTGCCCACGTCCCTTTCCTGTAAATCTCATCCTTGGAGGTGGTGAGAAGGAACATTTTTTCATTCAGTTTTCACTGTGAAATTTAAATTCTGGATCCAGAAGCAGGCTAAAGTCTTTTGAAGCATATTTGTTTGGAATCGGTAAAAGTGCTCTGGGAGTCATGTAATACAAAAGTTTCTGTGTTGAGTGGGCACCCTTTAAATGTACCAGCATCCATGAAAGGCACCACAAATAAAGATTAACATCGTGACTCACCACCAGCAAGAGGAGATAAATATGCAGTGAACTGTCTGATGCAGAAGCAAATGCATATGCCTATTTTTATGCACTCACTTGCACATTATGATTATGGTAGTAACAGCGTACAGAAGGGTATACAGCATTTCCCATGCATAACTTTGGAGTTGCCTTTTAAAAGCGTGTGATCTCAAAGGCAAAGACAAGGAGAACAAAATCAACAGAGCACAAAATCTGTTCTGAATGCACGTTTATGAACGTGAATTTCCAGTTGGTGCACTGGTGATTTGAGAAGGTAAATCTTGCTAAAGCTGTGGGAGATATCCAAGTTAAACTCTGCACATCATGGCAATGCTAGATCATTGTTTTCTTCTTTTCCTAGAGCCACTAAAACAAAATAGAGTACCTTATTTTGAAACTTGCACAGAACTCTGATCTGTAGTTTTGGATTGTTGCTGTTATCTAGCAAACACAATAAGCAAATACTTAAAATCTTTTCTGCAAGTTTTGCAGGTAAGCCAAGGATGAAGAAATACTGATTATTTTTCTAAAGTCTCAGTACCTGAAAAATCAGGGTTCTCCTCCTCACTTGCAGAATAATCTTTTCAAAGTGTAGTCTCTTTTGACAAAGAGTCTTTGTGTAAGAGATTAAATGGAAATGGGAATTGCAAAAAAAGTTTTGAAATCACTTATAAGTGGACAGATGAAATCTAGTGTAGATATGGATGCACAAGGTGTTGAGTTACACTTGTTTTAAAGACAGTATCTAACACTGAAGGAACTTAGTGGCTGATATTTTTAGTGATTAACAAGAGTCTTCCTCCCTAAACTACTGTGATACAAGATTGTTAGAGATGAGTGAAGTTAAAAGCTGGTGCAAAATGTGGAGTATGACACTGTGAGTACAGGTATACACTTCCCGGTAGCTCCTGGGCTGAGTTCAAGGCAATGGTTTTTATCTGTCATCTCCGTCTCTTTCATGATACCTTCACACAGTCCTGCTCAGGGGTAGCTCTAGATCCTAAGCAAGCTTTGGTAGAAGTAGAGCACTGACTGGCAAGCAGTTCCCCTAAGAGGATTTTAATCTCTGAGCTTGTTCCGTGGAGTCTATGTTGGTTAATTCTCTTCTGAATACATCCATTTTTCTTCTCCTTCATTTGTCAAAAGCAAAAACACTGTGGTTGGTTGAGAGGATACTAATAAGGTGCCCTAAAGCACATACAGTTGCAAGTTTTATGAGCTGATCATTGTATGTTTTGTGCTCTGATTATTATAGTACATACAAAGCAATGGACAGTGCCTTGCTAGAAGGCTAAACTATTTTGTAGATAAAATAAATACCTGTGTGGTTATATATACTTTAATGAAAAGTCACATTCTTTGTAATTAACGGTTTTCATTTTAGCCTGGATTGCAGTTATTAGTTAACTGTGCAACTGAAAACTAATATTTGTTTCTGTGATGTCACGAATGCCACTTACATGTATTGAAAATAATTTTGTTTCACATTGAGGAGTTTATTCTTGTACTAAGTGGAAAATCAGGAAGAAAAAATGGCCCTGGGTCTGTTAAAAAAGTAAGAAAATAGTAGAACTATGCATCCCCCTGAGAAAGAAATTTAGCAAAGGAGGCAGGAGACCTGCATGGTTAAACAAGGAGCTTCTAGTGGAGATCAGGCAGAAGAGAAAGGTCCATGGAATGTGGAAAGAGGGACAGGCCACTTGGGAAGAGTACACAAACGTGGTCAGAGCATGCAGGGATGCGACGAGGAAGGCCAAGGCTCACCTGGAA
>Ga0181612_174562_pt1 | contig 11551 bp, 8 predicted proteins | sample HoacroProtozoa21_FD_119630 | JGI IMG/M metagenome (GOLD analysis project Ga0181612, IMG submission 119630) | Hoatzin crop microbial communities from Cojedes, Venezuel. Combined Assembly of Gp0051906, Gp0051904, Gp0051908
CCCGCAGCGCTCGCCCCGCTCTTCCTCTTCCTCCCTCCCCCCGCCCCGGTTCCCCCGCAGCCGGGCGGGGGAGGAGGATGGAAACACCCTTCTACCATGATGATGTGTTGAGCGGCCTCGGCGGCGGCGGCCTCGCCCCGTCCTCCGGCAGCGCGCGGCGCCTGCCGCGCTTCCCCCCCGCCACCCTGCTTTCCCCCCGGCCTTCCCCTTTTTCCAATGGGCCCCCCCCCCCCCAGCTGGAAGCCTAGCTCTTGTCCTGCTTGGTGTTTCATGGTCTTTTTGCTGTCTCTTTTAGGTTTCTTCCTGCTGACCTGTTACAAGTCTTCTTCTGCGTCGTCCCACTTTCTCCTTTTACTGATGCAACACTGAAGTGTTTAGCACCTAGGTCTGGAATCCACAGGAGGAACAAAGTGTTGAGGTGCTGCAGGACTAACCACTAAGCTCTCAAGTCTGAACTTTGGGAATCTTCTTCAAATACCAGTAAAGGCATGGACCTGTTTGGCCCGGATTGCCCCTGGGTTGGAAATGGCCTCTGTGCATCGTGTAGTAGGCATTTATCTACTACATAGCAACATTCAGTTATCTTGGTGGAACAGGCTCTGCTGGTCTTGCCTAATGACGTTTGAAATCAATGGGAGCCCTTTCCTCAGTTTCAGTCTTCTCCTGATGAAGTCCTATGTTCATAAACACGCTAAAAATTGTGGGATCGAAGTATTGCTTGCAGTCAGGACATCTGGTTAATTTTTTTTTTTTTAACTTCAAATATCTTTTAAATGGTTCTTCTACACTCAGTTTACTTTTTCCCTTTCCTACCCATCTCTCATTCTGAAGGACACTGATTCAGTAAAGTGCTTGAACTTACTGCTGAGTTTATGGACATAGATAGTAACGTTACCTGGCTTTTATGGGCATTTTTTCAGGTGTATAACACTGGCCAAAGGAGGCAAGTGCAGCTTGCCCTATTTTACAGGTGGGGAAATCATAGTACTTACACTGTGGAATGACTAAGCTGGGAAGAGAACCAAGGACCCTGGCAGGTATGTTGCATTTCCAGTGATTTCAGTGAGCATAATCATGTGTTTATAGTCAGAGTAAAAGTTTTACCACTTCCCCTGCTCTGAAGCAGTCTCTCTTTCCTCCTTCCCTCCCTCCTAAAGCCCAAATCCAAAATGGTCCCCCCAGATCTTTAGCTGAAACTAGACTGAAAAAAAAAAAATAATATAGAAAGGCACGAATGAGCATGTGAAAGGTGCTGTGGAGTATAATAGCAGAGCCCGTCTTTGTGGGCCTGAAAAGTCTGTGATAATGAGCTCCTCCATTGGGGGTGGAGAGAGGCACGCATGCAAGGGAGAGTCTCGGGTTTTACATTTCGTTGAAGAAAGGTTTCAGCCTTTTTCCTAGGAAGAAAACATCTTTGAAAATGGAAAGAGACACAAACTGATCATTATGGTTGAAAGCACCATCATTAAAAAATCTCTCACCATTCACAGGCTCCTGACAGCTGGTTGCTGGGGCCTGAACAAACACAGCCAGCGCCACATGGATTTTGGGGAAGACGCTCCACGTTTCCCTAGCTGCGGGGGGGCTGTGCCTCTGGGGCCACCCTGTGCCCCCCAGGCTACCTTCCAGCTGGCCACCTCCAGGGCAAGCAGCCCCTGCCCCCCGCTGCCAGCAGGACCCCCACCCAGGGACAATGCCCTGTTGAGGATTTAGGATGCCGTGAATACCCACCAGCCTGCTTTGTCCCACTCCCCTTCTCCGCCTCCTGCTCCCCTCTCTGCCCTCTCCCAACCTCTCTCTTGTCTCTGACAGAGTATTTCCCAATCCATAAGTCCTTTGCTGCGGTCGGTCCTCTTGTCCTGCCATCACGCCTGACTGAGCCCGCTGTCCTGGCAGCGGCCTCGCCCCATGGATACCAAAGGGAGATGCTGAGCTTTATTCAGTGCAGCTCAAAATAAGCCCGGCGGCTTCCCAGCCTCATGGGCAACAGCAACAGCCAGATGCTTAACTGGGTCTTAAAACCAGGATAGAGGCCCATCTCCCGTAACACACCTGTTTCTGGGGTAGGTTTCCAGGCAGGGGGACCTACATTTCCTTTCTGTATGTTTCTGGCTTGTCTCCAAAGCAACTCTCCCATCAGCTGCGTAGCCCTATCCCATGTGGAGCCAGACTATGTGTCACTGTTATTCCAAGGCATCTGCAGACACTTACATCGCCAACAAAGTAAATATTGCAAACGCTTCACAGAGAAAAAGAGGAAGGGAAGGATAGACAGGAGAGGGGGTGAAGCTGAAATGGAAATCAGCATTGTACTGATTTTTCTTGCACGTTGCTTGCTAGTAAGCAGAGAGGCTGGAAGTCGGGAAGGGGAGGGAGAGATGGGGGGAAACCGGGAAAATGAGGGGGGGGAAGCCAGTCCTACAGGCAACACCGAATGGAGCCCATAAACAAACATCTGCTTTGAGACGTCTAAGGAGAGAGCCAGGCTTTGTGCAATTTGGAAAAAAGAGGCGGTCTTATATGTATTTAATGTTTTAGGCACACTGTGTCTGAGAGAAGTTACTGAGCATTTCATGCTTTATGGAACCAGCTAAAGAGAGGAGTTGTAACTGCTGAGCTTTTGCATAGTTTAAAAAAAAAAAAAAGAAAAATGTCAAAAGCTTTGGTTTCTCTTTAAATCGTTTTTGCAAATAGGTGTTTGCAATGAATAAGGAGTTAAGGCATACTTCCCAGCATGTAAAACAGATTTTTCTGGAAATTTCTACGTGGCAAGAGTCTCTATCCAGTAGGTTTACTGCTACTGTGAAATGACTGTTGAGATGACATAGCAGTGACACTAACGTGACACCACTAACATGCAGAATAGAAACAGAGAGGCAGGTTCAAGCATTTAGACTGCTTGCTTATTATCTGTATTCAAAAAGAAATGCACACTTCTCTTGGAATGACAAACCACAGAGAAACACTTCGATTGTTCTCAGATTCTGCAGAAAGTTATCTTCCAAAAATAAAATTTGCAGGCCAAGTCTGACTCAACAGAACCCGTTTACAACAGTATACAACTCAAGTTACTAAATAAAGCCAGAATTAAATTCTAACAGTGCTAAAAATAAATGCTGGCCAATGTATCAAATTCATTACTAAATTTATGCATCACAGTTCTGTACAATAGGTCTGGGGATCACCTCAGTGATTTCCACTAAGGGAAGGAAGCAGCACTTGTGATAATATTAAGATGTATTTCCCTACAAGCTCAGGATTTTTTACTGCTCAGGACTTGCTCACACTGCAGTTTCATGTAAGCAACATAACTGAGGGCACTATAGAACCGTCGTGTAACTCGCATTTTCAAAGTCAGTAACATATACAGAGACAAGGCAAGTCCCTTCATTTTGCCCAGAAGCAATGTGGGCAGAGCAAAAAGCACCCAACAGAAGAAAAAAAGCTCAGCACCTGCAAAATAAGGACCATGTGTTAACAATGTACAACAAGAACTGGATTTAAGAAAAATGAGAGCAGTCCCCTTTAAAAAAAAAAACGAACCCGCTGGTTTTGCAGTCTCCCAATGAGCCACCGGCACATTTGGCTTTCTGGTAGTAGATTAGAGAGTTCTGGGGCCATGGGATCAGTATCCACTGATATAGTAAAATGTATAGCCCAAAAAAGTGATGTCAGAAAAGTACATCACTAAAGCATCGCCAGAGGCACCCAACAGGGTGAGATTTCTTGCCAGTGATAAATCACCGTGTCTGCTCCTAACAGGATGACATCAGCACATCCCCTGTGAAAATACCTCCAGATTTTGCCTCAGTAACAACCGATGTATAGCCAACTGTAGCCGGTTCTCCAGCTACTCTAAGAGCACTCTGTGACTACTTCATTTTGTTCCTTTTTACTTGCCCACGGGTAACAAGCAAGGTTTTCTCTCTTTTGTCACGAGTTTCTCAGTTTTTGTGAAAATCACTGAGGAACTTGAACTCCTTCCTGAGACGGTGGTCTTTTCTCAGCACTCTTACTGCTCCTAATAAACAATCTAGTAACGTTACAGCTTTAGGGAGGGCCTGCTGAAGCCAACTACAGACTACTGACAGAGGTGACTTAATGCTCAGATACTGTGTAAAACCTAAACTCTTCTTTACAGCGGTGGTGCTTCCCCTGAGAATGCATAATTTTTGATTGGCCATTTTTTTATTGTCTTCAATGTAAAGATGGTGCAGGTGTAACGTCTGCTATTGCAGTCATCCTAGCAGCCCACTATAACGCGTGAATGGCCATTACTGACGTTTTTTCCTGATCCCACAGCATTGCTTGGGTGAAGTGCTGCAGCTTTACACTAGCTCTGCGTCCTTCATTCCCATCCCACTGCTGCACAGCAAGACCAGACTGCTGCTGCGGGTTCATGGCTCATCAGCTTCCCTGAGCCGAGTTTCTCTTCACGCTGGATTTCACCCTAGGTGCAGCACACGTCGTACATCCAGCTTAAAAATGGGAGGGGTGTCTGCCACTCAAGCAGAAGGAGGAAAGGGAAATTAAAACTTCTTGTGATCTGCCAACTCCCATGGGCCACTCCACTACCGCCTGCCAGCAGAAGCCCTGCGCTCAGAGACTTGGAATTGCGTGGGAGGGATGCTCGGCACGGCCCCCTCCACGCTGCTCTTCCAGCTGCCAGCAACTCCAGAAGAGCAGAATCATTTTTCAAAGACCATTCCTGCTGCTGACCTCTGATAAAACGCTTGCAGCCTGGCAAGAATATTGCCTTAGTAAAGAGTCACTACTGGAAGATTTCTGCAAGGGAGGGAGCACAGAGGCTCGCTCTCTTCAGCCAGCGCGCAGGATATTGCTGGTGCCACCGTCTTGGTCACGGGGCAGAGACAACAGCAGTCATCGCTTGATCTGCACTCACACCGAGCTCAGCTGCTCCAGCCTGCGCAGCTCAGCGCTCAAGGGGAATGTTTTTTGAGGCACAGTGTTCACAGAGAGGAGACATGAGCCTCTAAAGAGGTAAAAATACAACAAAGTCTCCAGGTGACAGCGAATTCAGTGGCTCTCACCAAAAAAAAAAAAATCCTCTCATCATTTCAGCCGGGCCTCAGGGAAAACAAACAAGCAAACAAACAAACAAAACCTCCAACAACAAGAAGAAAAGGCAAAAACAATGCCTCGGTGGCAAACAGCCAATTTGGGACTACAGAAAAGTTGCTAATTTTGGACGCACTACCCTTTGCTGCTCTTGTACAATTATTCATGAAGGGCTAGGGCTTGCCCTAGCTTATGACACATCTGCGTTTAATTATGCCTAAGGTGGGTTAATTCAGCAGACACAAACAAAGTAATTTTTGTTTCAGCTCTGCAGGCCTGTGAGAACATGTGCAAGTGTGATGGATGACAGTGGGAGTGCACACATGCACCTCCTGGCTGTCTGACGGGGATGGAAGTCAGTCTCTTCTGCCAGGGTTTCTGTCCTGCCCATTTCTGTGATAACTGCGTGCAAGCTCTGCAGCTGGTAAGGCAGCAGAAGCACTGCTTGCCACGTCTGGGAACATCTGCATGCCAGCCAGCCAGGAAGGAGAGCTGAGGGCACCTGAGCATCCTGACGAATCATCCAAACCTGCTCAGGACATCGTGATGAAGGCAGGGTTGTAAAAATGCCTGCCAGTGACTGCCAGCGTCCAGCCAGCACGAAGTCACCTCCTGCTTCTGCCAGGAGCAAAGCAAAATTGGTGAGCTTTATCCTCTGCGTTTGTAAGCAGGAGGTGGTATGAGAAGTAGCATGAAGCTCGTTTGTAAAGCACTTCGTAGCATAGAGAAAAATCCTCCTGTCTAAAACTCACTTGTCAAATGTCAGGCTGTCAGTGTCAGTCAGGCATGTGCCACCTTTCTTCCACTACTTAGGCACATTACAAGCTCAAGTGCACTAGTTGACAGTGACATGACGTTTCTCTGACTTCAGGTACAGCCTGGGGTATGGGCAGCAGGGGAAGAAGCAGCCCTGCTGCTGGATGGGACATGGCATACATATACTGGCTCTCTTCAGGATGCATCCGTCATGGAACGCCCTGTGTTTCCCGCCACATAAATCAGTCACTTCCCCATTACATCCCCTGAAACACTCAAGTTGACTGAGATGTTTCTAACCACCAACACAACAACTGCCTTGCCATCCAGATTGGAGGCATAGCAGAGCTTCAGTTCCTTACTCTGGTATGGAGGCAGCTCCAGTGGTAAGCCATCTGCTCCATCACTGGCTCTTACTGAAATGGTGGAGAGGCCACTCAATGGGACCTCTGACAGTCACAGAAACAGCTTGCAAGTGCTAGTTGGAGGTGCCAGAGGTGGAGGCAGCATTGCCTTGCCCCCAGGACAGTCACCCAGCACATACCTCTTTCATGCATGCCATGCAGAAGAAGTTCTCAACAGAAGTAATTTGGATGATGTGTGACATGCAGGGGCTGCAACTGACCAGAGACTGCATTACTATAACTTGCCAGACAATTTTGTAGCATCCTAGGCCATCTGGTACATCCCTGCCATAAGGAAGGTTTGACGCTATCTGTTTTTATTCTTGATCAATGTTTGTCTAATGAGTCCTCAAAATTCCTAAATGCTGGAAACCCTCTGAGGGAAATCTAGCCCAGTGGCACCCTGTCCCTGCTGCTAGAAAATATGTTTAACCTCTTTTCTGATTTTTTGCTGCTGTCTTTTAAGGCTCTGAGCAATTGTCCTCCTCCCTCTCCTATCCTATCCCTCTTTGCTGCAGTCTTTCACCTGCCTGGAGACTTTTCACGCTGTTCTTCCAATTTTCTCTTTAGACTGAATAACTCCAACTTGCTCAATTTTTACTCACAGGTCATATTTTCTAGACTACTGAATAATTTGGGCTCTGCTCAACTGACATATTTCTTGAAGGAGCAGAGAGCTCAGCTGAGGCTGTAGGAGAGATGAGCAGAGTAAGAACTATCGCTTCGTGTGTTCCGTAGGCAAGGCTTCACTACTTGCCTAAACATGACTTCTTCCTTTTTCATAACAACACCTCAGCGCAATCTGGCTAGAGACATGACAACTCCAGATGCCTTCTGCAGAACTGCTGCCCAGCCAGCTGCTCCTTACCCTGTACTGGTGCAGCTGGTTACTCCTGTCTGAGGGCGGGATCCTCCACGCAGGAAATCATGGCCCAGGACACTTGCCAAAGCAAAGCTGGATGCACGCTATACTCATTTGTATATCATTATCTAGAATAGGTTGTTTCACAGACACATTTAATTCTGAGCTCTGGGAATGATCCAAAGGCTTGGCTAGCTGTGTCAAAGTGATTTTTTTTGTCTGTGTTCTAGCAGGAACTACCTTGAACGGTGCTTTTGGGAGGGCTGGTTCTTTGCAAAGTGATGATGAAAATCGAATTGAAATTACATTGAAAATCAAAACTTCTTTTCTGCTTGGATCTGTTAATGAGGCTGCATAGATTTTACCAATGGGATCAAAGAAAATAAAATAGTCTGTAGATTCTGTCAAGAAGAAATAGTCAGCTAGAAAAATAAGTATTTTCTTGCAGCAAAATAAAGAAAACAAAATATCAGTTTCATGAAACCTCTGGCAGTGAGTTTTCTTTACTTCAGCAACCTGCTGTGGATATGCTGAATGACAGATTCTGCTCCTCTGAGCAGACACAGGAACATGCACAAGAGGCCTTTCCGTGGCATCCTCTGGTGGTTAACATTGCTGGGTTTGGTGACTAAAGGGAGACAAAGAGATGATTTTGAGGAGGTTCCATTGCAATGTCTTCATTCACCATTTGTATCTTTTACTTTTAATAAGAAAATTGATCGCCTCAGGAGAATAGAAAGGGTGCTGGTGTAAAGGTTATTGCAGTAGAAAAAATGGAAAGTAAAAGAATGAAAGGGATCTACTTTTTTTTTTTCTTCTCACTTTTTGTTGCCTGGAGCTGCTCTATTTTACCAGTAGGGAGAAGAAAGGTATCAGTAGCTTTTCATTAGATATTTTCTTATGATGGCTTTCATAATGCTGGAAGAGGATAATGGGAAACTCTGACCTTTGACTGAGAGCAGGGTTGTTGTAATAAGCATGAAGAAACAATATTCAGATGACATACTGTCTCAACCTTTCAGCCCTGAGAGAGGTTTCCTCTCCTCCCTTCTCCCTCTGGTCCAAAGTCCATTTCCCAGTGTGTCAAATGCAGCATGAAAGGCAGTAAGGACACCTTTGGCCCAGAGGAAAAAGCCCCAGCTGATATCGGCCACAATGCAGCATTTTGTGTAACGCCACGCTCTGCTTCTTCTCGGGGTGCTCAAAGAGTGCTCAGGACAGGGGGGACCTGGGGGTAGCCACATGCTACTCTATCTTACTTGGAAAGGCGGAAAGAGGTAGCTAGATATCTTCTTGCTGTTGGGAGGTGTCTCTCCAGTAGGCACATCCCATTGTAGCTGCGTTATGCTTTCCACTCGCTCTACAAGTAGTGAACACATTTTTCTAAGAGAAGTCCTTTTCTTTCTCACAGACAGAGGGGGTGGGGAGAAAGAGGACATTTCATCCTTCCTGTGCTTCCCATGTGGATTTTTTTGTCTGTTGTTCCATGGGTTGCACTAAATTTGTAGTTATTTCCCACGAGAGTAATACCTGGATAAGTTATGGCTTACACAGGCTCGACACTTGAAATGAAAAGCAGATTGCCGTGCAGATTTGAATTATCCTCCAATATTTCATGATATATATTCCATCTTGATGGGTTAGTATTGTTATATATTTCATAGTTATGATTTCCATGGTATCAAAACTCATTATCTGCCAGTGCTATCCAGCTATAAACGCCAAAGCTCTCCAGCAGCCAGTGTGTCCTTTTTCAGACTTATAGTTCTGTGTTCTGTGGATATTCAGCATTTAATGATGCTGAATAAAACAGAACTGCCATCATACTCTCACAGAAACCCCGGCTAGGCTATTGACAGTGTAAGTTTCATTTAATTCTTTGATTCAACAGCCATTTCTAGATGTTTCCTGAGCAATGCAATAAACAGAAAATGCAGTGCTCAAATTGAATATTTAAAAGTCAATCGGGCTTGAAATTTAATTTTATCTAATTTGTTTGCTACATTCACACACAACTGAATGACATTTAGAAAAATCCAACCATCCTATATAATTTCATGTTTACCCCAATCACAAGATGGATTTTTTTTTTACTTCTTTTAATCTCATTTTAATGCTTTAGCTGATTGACTACCCCCTCTGCCATAGGTTTAATACAGCGTTTTAGAACCCATCTTTGTGCTACTGATACACAGCACTATCAAAGCAATCTCAAGACTTATTTAGCTTCCAGTGCTGGATTCCTAAAGGAAAATCATGTACGCTTTTGTGGATCACATTTTGCAAGGTGCGGAAGGGTTTTGGCAATTCTGTGACATTTACAGAGAAGTATGGAGGAAGGAATTACACACAAGACAATATTAAATCTATTGGCCCTATAGAAAACCAAGGGCTGGTACTTCATATTCTTTAATTTCCTTGACCGTTTCCTTGTTCATTAATTATATGCACACACTGAGAGACAGAGCAGTCCCACCTACAGCCAGTGGGTAGCGTTACTGCAGATTTTCAAGATTCTCCTCTGCAAAAGGAGTTGTGCCACAAGCTATGTCACTCATGCAGCCTTGTGCAGAATAATGGGTACAGTGCTTGTCTCCTGAACACAACCATATACTTTAGATGGGTTTCTGAAAAGCACAAGGCAAATTATAAGGGGGTGGCAGATAACATACAAGGTCAGTTTGCAAAGAAAATTCTCTTGACCATAATAAAGACCATGCCGATACACAAGTTTAAAAATAAATGCACAGTTGCATGACACAGATGAAGAACTCCCATTACATCTCTCATAACACCAAATTCAAGTGGACCTTCAGGGATGGAAACCTGAAATCCCAGAAAGATGCTGCAGGACTCATTGCCACAGGAGCCTCACCTACAAAGCCTGCAGTGGGGCCTCAGGGGAGCAGCTCCGTGTGAATGCCTCCACCCGGGAGAGGTCAGAGTGGTCGGACACAGTGCTTTGCTTTCCTCATAACACCCTGTTTGGAGCTACCAGAGTGCTCTGCACAGCCACCACCAAGGTCAACCAACATCATGGTGTCCTTTAATGAGGAGTAATGCACTCCTGTAGATAATAAGACTATGCATAGCTACATTAGTTAAAGCTTTAAAAGGTGCATCTGAAAGTATATAAAAAGCCAAGGTGTGGTGTCCTTCTGTAACTGCTGGAGAAGACATTTATAGGAAGATATTTATTTGTAGAGGACATTGAAAGGGCCACACCTGCCCACTGGAAATAGCTGAGCCAGGGGTTTCTTGCTTATTCCTCAGAGCAACACAGGTCAGACATTTCTGCAAACGGGACATAGACGAAGCAAACAGCAGTTTGGATCCCATACATCATTTGTTCTGTCATCGAAGCTGTACAAGCCTTTGTGGATGTCTTTAATGATATCACTCCAATTTCAGGCAAGATCTCACCTCAGTGAGTACCTGCTTTTCACTTCACGTAGGAAAACCTGAGCAGCCAGCAGCATGGATTTTTTGTTTTTATTTAAGCATTATTTTTCTTGATTCCCCTTTCCTTCATACTAAAAGCTATACTAAAGAGACGAATCCTCTCTGAAAACCTACCTAGGGCACAAACACTGCTGAACATAAATATTATTTTTTGGCATATAAGATCACAGCATATATTTAGTTTACCATTGAACTTAATAAGAGCTTTTATCTCACTGTGATGTGTGAAGCTTTATACATTTAGCTCCCAATATAATGAGGTGAAAATACAGCCCTCTGTTCCTGGAAGTTTTGCCAATTTGTCAGATTATAGAAAAATGGACAGTGCCTCTTTCGTTAAGAAACAACTTATGGATGGCAAAGTGATTGCGTAAGAATACAGCTGTGCACAACTACTTACAGAGTACCTGAAAATAGACTGTGTTTATAAAATCTGTATAGTATTTGCACTCAGAACTTTAAAATTCACTTCAGTAGTGACTAACTCATGCCTGGTCAGCTTGTGAAGAACCAAGATACAGTCAATACAAACAGCATTTCAGATTTTTCTTATGCTGTCTTCCCTTTCTGCAAAATGCATGATTTCATTTTCCTCAAGTTGAAGGTTTTTAAACTGTAAGCTTGCCAAGACAACCCTCAGAGAGAGAAGAGAGGCAGTGGTGTTTGATAGAGTCAGCAGGCAGTTGGGAGCAATATTTTCTGGAGAAGCGTGAACAACTTCATTTGTCTCAGAAGAGCATTGGCTCTGACACCTAATGATGACAATTTAAATATCACCACTAACTGTTCCAGGCTAAGTAATTTGAACAGAAGCATCCAACTTTGCCTTTAACTCAGTGTTGATGGTTGTAATAAAGATTAGAGATGGCATATACCTATCATGTCTTCTTTTCCATTTTCTGAAAGACCAGCCTAGGTGGTTTCCTAACGCACTTACACCTCAAATGTTGCCACAACTGGTTTTAATTCAAAGCCTTCTCTTCCACAG
>Ga0181612_123640_pt1 | contig 11550 bp, 9 predicted proteins | sample HoacroProtozoa21_FD_119630 | JGI IMG/M metagenome (GOLD analysis project Ga0181612, IMG submission 119630) | Hoatzin crop microbial communities from Cojedes, Venezuel. Combined Assembly of Gp0051906, Gp0051904, Gp0051908
CCTTCCAACCCCTACTATTCTGTGATTCTGTGATACTTTTGGGGAAGTGCTGGTGCCTGCAGGAGCACTAAAAGACTAATCACTGCTGTCAGACCATCATCAAGCAGCAGGAAGAATCCCAGGGGCACCAAAGCATCTTGTTCTGCGCTGCGGGATTTTATGCACAGAAGTTACTTCACTTGGCTGTCTGACAGGAAAACAAGCAAATCTTCATTTTGTGTAGCAGCAGGTAACGTATTACACCAAATTTGTAAAAAATTTAACAGAACAGTTATCGGAGAAATAGTTGCTAACACTGACAATCACATCCTTGTTGATGTTAGGGGATTTATTTTCCATTCTTTCCTATGCTTCTCCAGTTCAGCTGCTTCCCTCATTTGACAATCTTCCATAAAGACACTGAAGAAAATGATGCCACAAAGCGTTTGGAGGATGGAGTGTTTACAAAGCATATAAATAGACTGTGCTATATCCAGAGTAACTAGTTGTAAGCAAAGTACTAAAAAATGTGGAGAACTTACAAGTATGCCAGATGACTGAAAATCCAGGATTTACTCAAATGTTAAGGATAGGTTGCATGTTATATGTATATTGGTAAATGCCACTGCATAATCGGAGGGCAAAAAACAAGCAATGGTTTACATTCAGGCCAAATTCATATAATACAGCTGAAATATCAATTGAACCAGATGTTAATTTAGATCATGACCCTGAAAATACGTTTCTGCAATCTGAAGTGCAATGTGCACGGCAGGATGTGTTTTCCTAGACTATTTACCGAAAACTGAATTATTCTGAAAGAGCCTTAAAAACCTTAGAATTCTTCAGAACTTTGCCATTGTAAATACAGCTTCTGGGGAGAATTCTTTAGAAAAAGAACAGTAGGCACTGAAAATATGCCTCGTTTCTGTTGTGTAAGCAGCTAGTTTGCAGTGCAAAACCCTGGCCCTCCTTGCCCCCTGCTGTTATGTTTTAAAAATTAATGCAGGGCTTCATCAGATCAATGTTTATTTCAGACAGGGAGTCTTTGGCGGAGCTGTAGCTAATGTCCTTGGCGTGTTTTAAGTAGCATATCAGAATGAATCATCTACTTTGGTAATACTGTATTATATTTCTGTCTCTTGTTTAGAGGAGTAATGTGTAGCAAGGGAACCTTTAAGGATTCAGCCTGCAGTCTGGACGACAATTACATGTACACATGCTGCAATATGTGACTGTGGTCCATTAAAGAGCAGCAGCTCTGAACTTACACACTCTGTGCACACCTCTCTGTTGATTTACCTCCTGTAGTCTAAAGTATTAACTAATACTCCCACCTTGTATTTCCCAGAAGAGTAATACAGAACAAAAAGCCTCATAATTGTATCATGCAAACCATTTTGTTTTTCTAAAGGTCTGAAGGCATGACACTGACAGGGGCGCATTCTAGCTGCAGACACGGGAGCTGGTTGCAGAGGGAAGCGCATGCAGCGCAGGGGCTGCATTATCCTCCAGCCCTCAGCACCATTTGGGTATTTCCAAGCAGATTATCAAATGCATGCAAAACATAGCAAATGCTGGTAGTTGCCATAAAATATGGTGATCATCTCAGAAACTCAATGGTTTTTTGGGCCATTGAGATTGATACACGGCATCAAGATCCTTTATTGCTCTCAGAAATGCACTTTTTGCAGAGGCACATTTAGAGCTTGAGGTAAACCTAGAGGCAGATGCGGGCTGTGCTGTCAGTCTCTGCCCTGAATGTCTAACTTCAGTTAGGCACTATTGGTAACACCATGGTTCTTCATGGGATGCAAGACTCATGGTCTTGTTTCATCTCATGCAGTGGCTTCCTCACCTTCCCCAGAAACTGCTCTCCACAGGGATAATATCAGGTGAATATACTGTAGCAGAGTCCGGCCCTTTGCAACCTCACATCTATATTCTCTACCATCGTGCTGTAGCATGGAGTGTCTTCACCCAAGATTGCTTCCTTCCCAGTCTGCTGTTGTATACTTCCAAATGCTGTAAATGTGAAAAGCTTGACGTATGGTGGCACTTCAAATTGCGCTGGGCTTCTTTTTTGTCCCGTAGTGGATAAGTCTGAAGAGATTATCCTCCCAGACAACACCAGCTGTGTTATAACAACTTTAGTTCTCACTTATTTGGATTGCCATATCTACCACCACACTAGGCTCTACAGCATGGGCTTGCTATTGTCTGCCTGAGCTCACGCATCTGAAAACTGCAAACGGCAGTATGCTACCCCCTGATGATACTCCTGCTCACGTTTAAAACAAAACCAGGAATAGGCTACTAATAGGAGGTCATCTAGTTTTCACGCTGAGCTCAGCTGCAGCTCCTGAGTGTGTCCCAAGAATCACCGAGAACCTCATCCTTTTGCATTTTTCTTCTCCCGCATGGAGCATGGCCCCTGCACCTTGTGCCTCTTCCTGCTCTTTCCCCTCTGTTTGTACGGCACAAAGCTGTAAAGCCAGATTGTTCGGCATCTTGTTTGGTGTGCTGCTTTCCTCGACAGCTGAGCTTTCCTGTGTTCCCTGTGAGGGGAAGAACACACACAGAGATGATCAAGGGAGCCAGACAGTGCTGTACGTCGGAACAGCAATTCATGTAGCTGCATCTTGTATGTGGCTTTAAGTTCTGTGGTCCTTACGCAATAGCCTTATTGGAGTACTTCGATAACGTCTCAGAAAACATTTCAGCATAATAAGGAAAGGTTTCTTTGGCAAACCAACCCAGTTTTTTATCTGCTGGTTGCATGCAAGCATAGACTTCATCTTTTTCATACTCTAATGATGTGGATTTTTTTTTTCCCCTCCCACTAGCAATTCTTAAACTATATTGCATACCCATCTAAAAGTTTCTTAAATATATACGCCACGCTATAGCACTGCAAACTGAGATTTAAAATAGAAGGGCAAAATAATTGTTAGTAATTTAATAAAAATACTAATTTTAATAAATGTGATTGAACTTACATGCAACCCAATGGTGTCATTCAGAGGCTGTAACATGCCATGGCTAACTCAAAGGGAACTATGACAACATTTTAAAAATAATTTTCTCCCCCCATCTTAGCGGGGGGGATAAAACTCTTTCTTTGTCTTTCCCCAGCCATCATGTTTAAGTCAGTTTAGCCAGCTGGATTATAGCTGCCCAAGCTGCTTTGAAAGTGTTAGAAACCACTCTCCATTCACTGGTTCTCACGACAGATATCTTTATCCTGACCTTGTGCTTATTTCTGACATTTGTTAAATTACTTTTATGTGGTTTGTTGACAGCATAATTTAGCTCAGGAAATGTTATAGCCAATTGCATGAAAATCTTGAATTGCTTTCCCAATGACAGGTAACAACATCTCACACCAGGGCTATATTTTGGTCTGCTTCCCTTTGTCATATTTTCAGTTTTATTTTAGCTTGCAATTGTGCAATCCTGAATGTGCTACAGTAAGAATTCACCATGAGAGGAACAGCAAATCACTTGCAAATTTCCAACCAGGCAACTTGTGTTGTCTGGATAGTCTTTTGTATGTAAAGGAGTAAAATAAATACTTACAAATAAGTAAGTTGGAGGGGATCGGTTTTAGTCTCTCAGTAGAGCAAGTCAAGCCATGCTCTGGAATGATACCGAGAAACATAGCTCATAGTTTGCAAGTCTCCTCCTCTTCAACAAGAGTGGTTCAGAATCTTTCATTTTTGCCTAAACATGATATATATTCACGAGTCCCTTGTTTCAATGATGAAAGATCAGCCTAAGTTGGCTCATTTCCGACTCTCCTTTCCAGAGAAAAGCCTGTTGCAAAATAGATTAGGAGAGGCAATGGGTGAGTAGAGCTGACACATTCTGATGCCTCGGAGAGGAGCCTGGATGCAGTCTGGAGCCAGAGGCACCACGTGCTGCTGCCCTGCGCCTTTGCCATCCCTGCGCGCAGGCTGCTGTGGGGTACACAACTTCCTCCCCAAGCAAACAGCCAGGGCAGGTACCCCACGCCTCCCCCATTCACCCCCTGCCCCCCGACTCTGGGGCACCCTTGAACAAACCCCTGCTGCAGCTCAGCTGGGAGACGCAGATCAAGGGACTGTGTACAGTAGTCCAGCACCCAAAGCTGACAGTAAAATACTTCAAGTTGCAGATTTATTAACAGCTCCAGCTCCTTGTAAGCAGCTACCCTGAAACACATCGTCCTGTTTTACCTGCAGTTTAATCAAGTTGGGCAAACACATCCTGTTTTCTTCAGTATTTCTACCTGCAAAAAGCTACCTATTGCTTTCACTATACGAAGATTTCAGAAAAATGTTGCAATCTGTGATGTTCTTTTCAAAGAGACAGATTTTTACTTATTTTCTGCAGAGGTGTCTCACAGGGACATGTCTCAGCTCTGTTGCAGTTTCATGTACAAACACAATAAACAGCAAATGCCCATGAAGGGAGTGACAGCTCAGTGTTTTCTGGTTGTGTTTTGGATTTAACCTCAATAAAACCAAAAAGACGTAATTACTTCTTCATTTCTTTATACCATCATGACCAAAGTAATAGCTACCAATATGTTCTCAACAGCCACAGAACACCAACTAAAACTGAATGCATTTCGCAGCAAGAAGGTACACAGACAACTTTGATGAAATATTTGTTTGTCCTTGACAGGAATTGGAAAAAAAATTCTAAGAAACCATGGGGGGGGAAAAAACTAGCTCGCTGTTGAAACAGCTTATTTGGGAATATCTCGGAGATCATCTAAGTATGAATATTTACCAATAACATACATTTCCTTCTTTGATTTTTCAGGTACTAAGACAAGATTTTATAAATGTTTTAGTTAAATTGGACTGCTTTAAAGAATGGTAAATTCCACTGTTAGATGTTACTTGGTACTGCAATAAGCTTTCAGGCCTTTTTTGCAGACCTGTCATGCAAGTGAAGAAAAATTGTAACAGTATGTTGGCCCCAAACCTTTGAAAGGTTAGTTTATAGACTCCATAGCTTTATACAAACAACTTCAAGCCCTTTTAAATCTGGAAGAAGACACATGCCTAACTTGGCCTTTAGCAATGTCATATATATTTAGGAGGACATCAATCTCTATGAAGAAAGAGGGTTTTCACCCTGAACCTCACATCTTTTGCTTTCTCAGGGAGAACGAAGCATGGGCAGTTTACTTGCAGGACCTTGCAGTCAGGACTGCGTTACAGCTTCCTTATGTGAAGATCCAGACAGACTGCACTCTCAGCAGCCTCTGGGCTGAGCTGTGTTTTCACCATGGAAGACCTTTGCTTGTTGCTTGTCTGGAATCTGAACCAGGACCTTTCTTTTGCTGAACGTGAAAGTTGCATACGGGAAACAGCATGGAGAAAACTCCGTTAGCAACTGAAAAACCTCATTCTTCAGATTCAGAACTGTATCGGGCCAACATAAAAATGGAAATGGGAAAACTTCAGGTATCAGCCTGTCGTACCTTGCTACATGATGGGCTACTTTGGGGGAAACAGATTTAGTGGGTTGTTTTCAATGCCAGTCTGCAGGTAAAGCAGGTAAAGCAGGTAAAGGTAAAATGCCATGCCATGCCATCCTCAGGGTAACAGAAGTCAGCATCGCAAGGAGGTCTAAAACCACCACCAGGATTGCAGTTCTTCAGTGTCCTGCCTGAAGGGCCACATTGTCCTCCCCAACACATGTAGTTCACTTGGCCTGACCAGTGCAAGCACCAAGCAGTTGTGTTGAAGTGTATTTTTACTCCTGGTTTCTAATCTCATTGCAATGGAGTAAGCACATGGGCATTACAGCAGCATCAGTCCTCATGGCAGAGCCCTGAAGGGCCACGGCAAGAGCTGTGCTGACATGAATGGGGCAGGGGAAGCAGGAGAGGTGGACAGGGGACTCCATTTATGCCTTGCTCTGTGTGGCAGTCAGCCACATTGCAGGTGAACACGCTGACAATATAGTTGCACTACAATTCACACCGTTGCTCAATGAATTTTAGAGGATTAGTGAGTATTATTGTCATACAGAAATAATCTACCTCTAGGAAAGTGAGAAATCCCAGGGCTGGAAGAGGAGATTTCAAGTCACCATAAGACCTTCCTCATTCTGGGTGCTAAGGGATCCCAGGTGCAGCAGGGATGGCAACTCCCATGGGCTGCCCACCAGCTCCAAGGCAGCCTGGACTCTCGCACAGCATGGCTTTGCCCTCAGCAGTGCTTCCTCAGACATGCAGCACTCGTTCTGGGGCCTGAGGGACGTCCCTTGAAAAGCGGCTTTGGCAGCACGGGGGTCCCCCAGCCCTGCAGGTCACTCATGGCAGTGCAGTTACCTGGGATGAAGATGTCCCCTTGGATCTGCAGGGGACAGCAGCTAGAGAGGAGTGACCATGGGCAAGACCAAATGCTGCGGTGCGTGAAGTGCTGCAGCCAGGCATGCAGGGCTGGTGCAGCGACAGCCCTTTGGGCACCAGAGTAAAAGGCAAACTCAGTCAAGAATACAGTCAGTACTCAGTTCAGCTGCTTATATTTCTCATGTACTTTCAATCAATTCTGTCCTCACTTAAATTTGTTTTCTACTAACTGCACTGATTTCCATGATGATGTTCTAGATTTACACTAATGAGAAGAACTGAATCAGACTTGCTGAATTCCCTGCCAGTTTTCTTCATTTTTTGGTTTTGTTTGTTTGTGTGTTTGTTTGTTATTGAGCTCATCTAGTAACTAGGCATGGGACAAACAGACTTACTCAGGAACTCATCTTTGGCCAACAAATGACATTAACAAGAAAAATCAAAGCCAGTATTGTCATTCTTTACAGCATAACTGTAAATTAACAAAAATTCTTTGCATCTGACATTTTCATTTAGCCAGCAGGTACTTTTCATCATTTGCTAGGATATTATGTCCATAATAGAAGTGCAATAAATGATCCAACAAAAAGAGTTGACATCTATAAAGCATATTAAATATTGATGTCTGGCTTGGGACTTGGACAGAACTGAACTGGTGACAAAGCAAAGGAACCACCTCCCAGAATGTTACATAGTAAAAAACACCAGAATGTATCTAGCACAAATTACTTTTCCATTTCATTTCCTGATTCAACAACCTTTTTTAAATGATTGAATGCATCTTCTTGATTACTTTTCCAGCCTTGTTGTAGAAGAGGAAATGGAAAAGACTGTGGCTGACACATTGAAAGCAGGCAGAAAACTGTGTAGGCTTTGTCATGTTCCCTCTTCATTCTAGACAAGGTTGAACTCTGACTTTCTTGTAGGAAGCTTATTGGAATGTGCAAATATTACAGATATCCTAAAAACAGCAACAGTTTGTGGCTGGTGACTTTTGCACAGATTATTTATGGAAAAAACTAAAAGGAATATAGTATGTGTCCAGGTACTGTAAGGAAGCCCAGGAAACAAGGCGTGTTTGAGAAGAACACAGCGAGATAGTGTTTGGCTGACAGTAGACAAGACTCTAAGCCATATCTTATTGTGATACGTTTCGCGTGATCAGAGACTGCTGAAAGGGCCCGGTACAACAGGAAGCTTGTAATGAACAATGAATAAACACTTTACAGCAAGGAATTTCTACTGGTTTCTGTTTTCGGGGGGTTTTCCCCTTGTATCCCTCTCTCAAAACCAGGATAAGCAAGGTGTCTGCTTCACTGTTACAGACCTGACTTCCACGAGAAGCACATCTGAGCTTCCCATACAGGGAGGGTGAAGGTGGTTCCAGAGACCATATCTCAGAACAGGGCCATTGCACTCAGACTTCGGGACTCTGATGGGTTTCCCATTGCTGACAGGCCTCCAGCATTGCTTTAGCAGAAAACACCATTATTCATGCTTCAAACTCGCTTTTGCAGTCATGTAAAGCAGCCTTACCATGAAGGAGAATCAGCCCCAGATGTTTTTACAGGAAATACTACATGGGAAAAATGCATAGCCCTACAAATATAGAAACCTTTCCTCTCTCCATCCTTTTTCAAACCTGAAATTTTCCTTAGACATATAAAGACACATATAATTAAGGACACTGAGCTGGCTGTAGGGATGCAAATTTCAGCCCTGCTCTAAGTTAGGCTATTGAAACTGAAGTGGTGAGACAGACCACTAATCGAGGAGAAAACCATTTATAGATGGAAGGAGGGGGCACAGCATGTCTGCCCACAGATCAGGCAGTGGCCTTGCACCTGCAATGGGCCCCATTGTGGAAGTGACACGTTCTCCTCCTCCCAGCATCCCCACAGTCTTTGCTCGGAGCCTGTCTTCACCCAGGTGCCCTTGGAAAGGGTTGGAAGACAGGGAGAAACACCTTTTGCATTTGGATAGGATGATCAGGGGCTTGTGTATTGCTGAAATGTCATATCCACAGGTTCCCAGGGTCTTACAGACAGCAAGGACATCACAGACAGGGGCTAGGTTCAAATGCAAGGCTACTGAGTTCATACGGTAGTTTGGGAGTAAAAAGCCCATCACTGGAATACACATTTTCATTAGAATACAAACTAGTATCAGATTACTTTGTGTTTCGTCGCAGGACTGGAGCTTGCAGAGTGGCAGTTCCCCCAGGTTTGCTGATGAGCCGCAACCAGCTCCCTGGTGTGCAGTCGCAGGGGCAGCTGCGGGGCTGTGACCTGCAGCATGGTCCCACTCAGCACCCGCACATCTGCCAGGCTCCAAACACATCCAGGGCATCACGACTTTAAAGGGAAATTCCATTGCACAGTAGTCACTACATCCAGTTACAAAGAAACAGTGTGTGCATCCCTTCTCCTGACACTTATAGACCTGGCAAGTCTCACTCAGTGAGAAGGCAGTAATTCCAGATATTTGCCATTTTCCTCCTTTACACAGGTGTCAATGTAGGCTGACAGGGCCAGTGGAAAGCATCAAAGCTGATGAGAGCTTTCAGCAATCTCTTTCACATAAAAACCTGTCCCAAAGTTTGCAATGTTTGAAGGAAATCAGTTTGGATTAAAGAGGAGCTCTGTGCAAGTTACCTGTTTGCTGTGAGTCCTGGTTTTGCTCCTGTTCCAGGAGTAAATCAAACACCTGAACACTAAGTGACACGCCAGGCAGCTCCAGTTTGCCATAGGGTACTGGTTTTAGCACACTGGAGTTTCTGGAAAAGCCAGTCTGCTCCCACCAACGGCATAGGGGACATAGGGATATTTGTCTTACAAAGCATTTTTAAAATGGTTTGATGTGAAAGAGCAGGCAATACCCCTGTGTAAGCAGGGATGGAGACACAGTGTTGAATTGTGCTTAATAAAACCTTTTGCTTTCTTCTGTACACACTTCGCCTCTTCCTGAAGGCCTTGCTTTTTCAAAACACTCCTTTAATTTGAAGGCAGCTCTGATTAAATCAAAAGCAAATAAAAGCTGTGTTTCTCCCCCACTTGAAGCCTGACAGGGAGCGGGAGGCGACCCCAAAGATGTTCATGCCTGCTCCTGTGGTGCAAGGGCAGGGCGGTAGCCAGGGACACCTCCTGCCCCGTAACCTCCCCACTCCCAGGGCTCTGCACCTCTGCCTGCGCTCACCTTAGCCTCCGTGCACCCTCGCCCAGACCCCACCGCTGCTGGACACAGGGGGTGGCACAGAAACCCCACTATTTAGCTCATTTCTTCCTATGCCCAGGACAGGTAATGCCAGGTCAGTCCTCCACGATCTCCTGCGCTGCAGGGGAGAATCAAATAGTGTGTTTGGACACCTTTGTGGTAAGTAAATAGGAGGCATGCATTACTTACCAAGAAAGGACATCTTTAAGTGTACTTTTTATGATTCAAATTATCATTCAGGATAAAGCCTCCTTTCACCAAAATACAACATTGGAAATCACTCCCCTTCCCTTAGAGTTCCTCTTTCTCCAAAGATCACATTCCTCCTTTCCTACATTACCAAAATGATACTCCCAGAACAAGAAAGTAGTACAGCAGCGATGCCAAAACAGTGGGAATGCTTCCCTATAATACAGTTTCTTGCTGAGCGATGAATATAAAGGAGGGAGAGGTAAATTCACCCTTGCTTTATTCCCTGCGGGGGGGAGGGGGGCGTATGTGGAAATAATGTTGCTACTCCAGATTCAGCAGATTAGTTATTTTGCAGTTCTTCACTGGCTGTTTCCCCTGCCTTTCCAAGACCATGGCAGATATTTTTATTACCAGCTCAGTGAACTGAAATACCTCCAGTGGTGAGCAGGGATGAAAGTTAACACTGTTTAGTGAGCAGGCCCAAGATTGTTTTACTGCCCCTAAACACCAGTGTTTCAACTCACCTGCTACAGATTCACCAGGGCAAGTGCACTTACCCTGCCATTGAAAGCCACCTATTCTGTTGCAATAGTATGAAAGCAAGCTGAACACGTGCCACACAAGGCCATTGCATTGGTCTGTCTGCCCCTCCGCACTGGACATGGCGTGAGACCAGACAGGAATACCCTGCAGCATGCCATACTCTCATCAGCTGCTCTCAGAGAAGTTTCTGGTCTAAAGACAAAACCCTTAGACTTCTCTGTTGAAAGCTGTAAAAGCTCATTAATATTTCGTATTGATTTGCAGGATAAAGTTTGTGATCTTACTAGTGAGTGAAATTGCATTAAATAAAAGTTATTCCTGTGTCTGTCTCTGCAGTCGATTTGGCCCCACATGCCTACCAGCTTTCTGAAACAAATCAAGAACACCTTGCCTTTAAAGGCAAAAAAGCGTGGGGTTTTTTTTCTAATATTGTATTCACTTAAAAATATTCCATATATTAAACCTGGCAAATAACATCCTTAATAGATCAGAATGCTCTCAGCTTCCAACAAGCTGAGCTGTTCAGCACCCAAAAGTGTAGCCGAGATAGTGAGACATACCTGGAGAAAGCTTTAAATTATTTCAATTCTCACAGCAATGCAGGTTGAGGCAAAGGCACTTTGGATGTGAAAAATTAGTATTTATTTCAGCAGGCAGAAATCCAGATGCTTTGCCTGTTGTCACAAAGCTAAATCACTCACATACAGGAGGATCTGGGGGAATGGCTCTGACCCCACACATCCCCCTCAGAGCACGGAGCTTAGCTGGAGACACAGATACACCTGCATATTTCCATCTGAGATGAGTTTCAAGACGGATTGCTGGGATAGAGTCATAATGCAGAAATTCAACTCTGTGTGGTGCGGCACAGCTGACTTCAGTGGTAGAAACTCAAGGTAGGAAGCTGCCCACCACCAGAACGAGCAGCAAAAGTTCTTTGCTGTTATCTAACCATCATTTGTTATGTGCCAAGGTAGTTAGTGGGAAGGTTTTAGAAACAACACTGTGCACGGTGTATTTTACCTGTTGGGCCAACTTTTTTGCTTTTCACTAGCTACAGAAAGCAAAGTTTTTATTTGTATTTCCTTTCACAAATGTCCTACAATTGACAGAGGGGAGCGACCAGGGCATCGCAAGAGCAGCAACGCAGCACACAGAATAGAAGTGTACCACTCTTTCAGAAGTTTTCCAAAGTTTTACAACAAAGTAGCAACACTGTTTTTCTTCTATTATTCTACACCAAAAGTATATGAGAGAAAGGACAGTAAAAA
>Ga0181612_130031_pt1 | contig 11550 bp, 10 predicted proteins | sample HoacroProtozoa21_FD_119630 | JGI IMG/M metagenome (GOLD analysis project Ga0181612, IMG submission 119630) | Hoatzin crop microbial communities from Cojedes, Venezuel. Combined Assembly of Gp0051906, Gp0051904, Gp0051908
ACAGCGGGATGTACGATGGATTCCGTAGTCGAAAGCGCATCCGGATCGCTAAAGATTTTGGATGCCAGAGCCTTTTTATCGAAATGACCATCAGGAAGCCTTAAATCCACGCCCAAAGCCTCTTCCAATTTACGAACAAGGTCAGCATCTCTGTCATAGAGAAATTTGGCTGCGGAATCGCTATCATAGACTGGAATGCCTTTCGAGGCCAAGAATTTAGCCACTGCGGTCTTTCCGCTGCCTATTCCGCCCGTCAGAGCTACGGTTTTAAGGTCCATATCAGCGCACACTTTCGATACATTCAAATACCTGAGGGTCCATCGAATAGCCGATCACACCGCTCGGAATCTCATCTGCCTTGGCTATACATTCGCCGTTAAGAGACTGAGTGAAGTCATTGTAATCAATGTAGAAATGGACATATTTATCCGGCTCCACGGTCACAGGATAAGAACATCTAAACGACACTTTAGCAACTGGAGGATATATAATCAGCCTCTTGTTATTGGGCACGTTACGGCTCCTAATCTGCATGGTAGCCGATATCTCCACATAGCGTTCCACATCAATGGAATATTCCGCTGAAGTCTGCGACAGACGTATTCCGCTGGGTGCTTCCAGCATTACTTCTCCGCTCATCGGAGCCGACAATTCATCGAGTTCGAAGTGCTGAGTGAATACCCTATCTATGTTTTCAAGATGATGAGGCTCGCCATAGACTATGACCGAATCCGGCTCCGTTTTGAGGCCGGACATGGTGGCATATTGATTCTTGAATGATATGGAATAATTGGCGAAAACCGGCACCTTCTTGTGGGACTCTTCAGGAAATTTAAAGAACAAAGTGTCCGCCACAGTCGCCTCGATAACATCCTCGCCAAAGATGGCCGGAACATAGCGCTCAGCATCCGCCGGAGTCAGGAAAAATACGTCTCCGGTGGTGTGTCCAAGGTCCTGAGGAGCGATTTCCAACTCTATGGGCTGGCCCTCCGAAGCATTTTCAAGACGCATTATATCATAACCGCGAGTGCGGCAGCGCGTCATGAAAGATTCCACGTTGCTGGACTTTTGCGACCTTCCTTCCAGATTGCTAACAGCCACAACGGGCACGCTCACAACTTTTGTGTAGTTGAGAGTCAGATTGTGGACAATCCAAATCGTGACGGACATGATAAGAGCGAATATAAATACAGCTATATCAATTCCGCCGATTTTTATGGAAGAACGCTTTTTTGATGCCATTCGGCCGGTTTATTTGGAGGCTACTCCCTGTCTCTGGATAGCGTTTTTCTCCACTCTCATTTTGACGTCGCCGTCAATCTTCATGAGGATGGTATTATTGGTGTCGTCAACATCGTCAACGGTGCCATGGATACCTCCGATGGTAACAACTTTGTCGCCCTTCTTGAGCTCGCTGCGATATTTCTCGTCAGCCTTCTGCTGCTTTCTCTGAGGTACAATCATGAAAATCCACATCACTACCATGATGAGAAGTAGCATAATCCACATAGCGGCGCTTGAACCACCAGGAGCTGCCTGAGCAGAGCTCTGAAGTAAAATAGTGAGATACATAATTTCTGATTTTATTGATTATTTTTTATTTACTAATAATTCATTGAGAACTCCGTTTACAAACTTGCTGCTGACCGGCATGCTATAGTATTTGGAAATCTCAATATATTCATTCAAAATCACCTTTATAGGCGTGTCAGGGAAGATATCCGCTTCCGCCAGAGCTAGCGCTATAATAGCGGTATCGGTGGCATAAAGACGATCTTTTTCACGGCTTGTAACCTTATCGCTAATCTGGGCGAGATAATTCTCATAGCCGGAAAGGGCCGCATTGGTGAGCTTATGCACGAAATCGCTGTCGCTCTCCAAATTGGCATCTGGTTTAGCCCTCTTGGTCTCATCGCTTAGATAGAGTTCAGGAAGATGCCACTGCTTGCCGCCAGCGATATCACTAAGCGAATTGCAGCACCATGTAAGAGCATAGGCCAAATCGTCTACCCAATAAATGGAAAGGTCCTCGAGGATTGCCTCTAGTTTCTCATTATCGACGAATTCCTCTTCGAAGATTTTGGTGAATAGCTTGCAGTCTTCCTTAAGCGAAGTGCCTTCGGAGGCCATATATTTGGCGAAATATTCTTTGCTCGAGATGGAGTCATAGACACTTCTTATGAAGATGTCATATGGTTCCCATGAGAGCTTTTTCTTTTCTATGATTTTCTGGAAATCGGGATCTTCATCAAAGTACTTGGCCAAAGCATTTTTGGCGAATTTCTCGTTGGGATGAAGGTCTTCTTCCGTGGGGTTGAATTTGCTCTTAGCCGCTTCGATTCTTCTCGCAGCCTCAGAAGTCAATGGAGAAATAATGGCTAGCATGTAGAGATACAAATCCCTAACTGCTTCGCACGAGCTGTCAAGTTCTTTTTTTGCGTCTTTTAGACTCATTCCACCCTTCACGGCGCCCTCATACACCACCTTGAAAGCCTTGATTCTGAGGATTCTTCTATTAAGCATATTCCCTATAAAATTGAAAATTTTTCACAAAGATAGTGGAATATTCGAAATATTCATTAAATTTGGCGCATCAAAGTTTAATTAAAACAGTAAGCTTATGTACAGGGAAGACTATGAAGGCTCCTTCGGTCACGAGCATTCACAGGACGAGGTCTATTCAAAGCAGGTAAGAGCCGGTAAGAGGACTTACTTTTTTGACGTGAAAGCCACGAAGGGCAACAATGACTACTATCTCACGATCACAGAGAGTAAGAGAAGGGTAGAAAACGATGGCCGCTTCAGCTATGACAAGCACAAGATTTTTCTTTATAAAGAGGATTTCGAGAAATTTGTCGAAGGGCTTCAGGAGACCATCGATTACATCAAGACGAATTACCTGAAAGACGCTCCCGCACAGGGCTATGAGCGTCGCAGGGAGGATGACTATGCCTATCATCACGAGGATTATAAGTCCGATGATCCCGAGCAGTTCTAGGAATTCAAGTTAAAATTTACAAGGGTGGCTAAATTAGTCACCCTTTTTTTGTCGGATTTTTACCATAATTTCATATATTTGTAGTTTGTGAATCATTTACGATGACGAAATTATGAAGAAAAAATCCATATTGTTGAGTTTAGCGTTACTGCTTGTTTTCGCAGTGCCGGTTTTGGCGGTGTTCAAGGAGAAGAACCTCCCCAAGACCTTGGACGTGCTACTCTTTGAGTTGAAAAACGACAAGCAGCAAGCTGAGCGCATGGTAAATGGTAATCTAATGAGGGAGGATGTGCAGCGTAAAAAGCTATCCAAACTCATGGAAGACTGCAACGAGCTTTCGATTATGCTCTACTCGCAGCCCCAGAATTACACATTCGACCTTACCTACGCCCTCGACCAGGTAACTAAACAATATCAGAATTTCGATAAAACCAGATTGCCATACAACGACATAGTAAGCTATCTGGAGGTGGAAATCGACCGCTATCAGAAAATGATAGAGACTCTCGAAAGCCTCCCTCCCAGAAAAGACGGATCGGACACTCTTCATAAAAAAGGCAATCTTATTCTCACCGAGCATTTCGGACCGGACGGTGATTCTCTCGAAATGCCACCTCTTGACAGCATAATGGAGGCACGCCCGATGGACAGCCTAGGAAGACGCAGACCAATCAAGAAAGACGACGAAGACGATAGACCATTCGTTCTTGATTCAGCCGGCATGATGCTTCGCGACAGTTGTCTCACCTACGCCAAAGACATCGTCGGCATGTATTGGACCATGCTTCTGAAAATCGACGCGGACAATAGTTTCTACAGCGAAACTGACACCAAGTTGAAAGAGACCTACGACTACGCGCTCGACCGTTACCGTGCGGTGCAGGAAAAGATATTCGTAGAGGAGCAGGACAACTATTTCAAGACGCTCGGATCTCTTAAACAGGAGCTCAAAATAGCCCAGCGCGACTGGCATCAGAAATACACCACCCACGGCGGAGGCATGAAAATCACTAGCGAGTGGCGTGGAATGAAGGTTATGCTATTCATGGCAGCGGTATTTTTCTTCATCCTGCTGGCCTTTGCGCTTGCAAATTTCTTGATGCGAATTGTTCTCCACTTCACTCCTTTCAAATCAAGATTCCCTAAGGCATATGACTTCATCGATGCTCATAAATATGCATTCATGATGCTGGTTGGCGTTATAATTTTCGCCCTTGCCATCCTCATAACCAATATGTCATCTTCCAGCAACTTTATGCATATGGCAGCCCCGATTTTGGCCGAATATGCATTGCTGCTCGGAGCCATCTGCCTCTCGCTTATCATAAGGCTCCATGACAAAGACCCTCGCGGGGTGCTTTCAGGATATATGCCGCTCGTGACCATATGCCTCATTATAATATGGCTGCGCGTCATTTTCATCCCCAACAGCATAATGAACCTCATCTTCCCTCCTCTGCTACTTCTGTTCACGATTTGGCAGGCATGGTGGATTTTCCACAAGAGATATATGGCTCGAAGAGATGAGGACGGCAAAGTTGTGCTGGACGAGAATGGCGACAAGATCATGGACGAGGTCAAATTGCCGGAGGATGATTATCTGTTTACCGTAATCACCCTTGCCGTTTTGACCATCAGCACCGTGGTTTCATGGATGGGCTATGTAATGCTGGCTCTGGTATTTATCGTATGGTGGAGTTTCCAGTTGACCGTAATAATGATGCTGCATGCCATCGGCACCATTCTGGCCCGTTATTACGAAAACCATATCAAGCCGAAAGAGGAAAAATCTCAGGAAGTTTATGGCATAAAAGGCGCGAACATTGCCTCATGGCTGTATTACTTCATCAAGATGGTCGTTATTCCGGTTCTGACCGTTTGGTCCATTCCGCTGTGCGTTTTCTGGGCCGGAAATGTATTCGACCTTTCGGGCATCATAATGGAATATTTCAACCATCCATTTGTAAATATTGATAAACTTATTCATCTGTCGGCATCCAAGATTCTGACGGTTATATCTCTATTCTTCGTATTCAAATTCTTGTGTCTGGCGATTAAGTCATTCTACAGAAAAGTCAAGATGGACCAAGCTATCAAGAAATACAAGAACAAGGAATACACCTTCAAGAAATCGGAACTCAACTTCACCGTGGCCAATAATATCATCAGCCTATGCTGCTGGGGCCTTTATGTGATTATCGCCTTCCTGATGCTTCAGATTCCTACTTCGGCACTTACAATCGTGACTACCGGTCTCGCTACCGGTATCGGTTTCGCCCTCAAGGATGTGCTCAATAATTTCTTCTACGGCGTGCAGCTCATGTCGGGCCGTTTGCGTGTAGGCGATGTGATCGAGTGTGACGGTATCAGGGGTACGGTTGAGTCAATGTCTTATCAGACCACTCAAATTAAATCAAACGACGGCGCTATCATAGCCTTCCCTAACACTACCCTATTCAGCAAGAACTTCAAGAATCTTACTAAGGGTTCACCTTACGAGCTTCTTCAGATACCCGTAGGAGTTAAATACGGCACCGATGTAGAGACAGTAAGGCAGCTATTGACCGATGCCTTGAAGGTGCTTCAGAAGAGAGATAAATACGGCAGGAACGTTGTTGAAGGTAATAGCATCACGGTTAAATTCGATAGCTTCGGCGACAATAGCGTCAATCTTTTGGTCTCTCAGAAAGTCACCGTGGACGAGAGATACAAATATGCCGCAGCCGCCAAAGAAATCATCTACAACACTTTGAATGAGAACGGAATAGAGATACCTTTCCCTCAGAGAGACCTCTATATCAAACAAGTACCCGCATCGGAGGAGGAGAAATGAGATTTGCGCGAATAGGGAAATACGTTGCGGCATTGACGGCACTCTTTATGCCGATCATGGTCATCGCCCAGCCTACTAAGGTCAGGGGGCGCGTGATCGATGCCGTCAGCGGCAATCCCGTAAAATTCGCTAGAGTAAACATAGATGGCATGTCCACCAGCATCAGTTGCGATGACCAGGGACAATTCTCATTTGACACCAGAGAGGCTAAGGATCCCATTCTCACAGTCTCCGCCGATGGCTATGCTTCGTGGGTAACCAAGGTCAATCTGCATAACTTCACCAACTTGGATGTACGTTTGCAAAGAATCGGAGACTCCCCCGTGCCCTTCCCGACCGATGACAACGAAAAGGTCAAATCCATTCTAGCCAGCATGTACGCCAATCGTGCGAAGGTGGATCCCAAGAATTACGAAAGCTACAAGGCAGACGTATTCAAGCGCATGGAAATGGACATCACAAATGCCGAAAGTGCGGTCAATAGCTTGAATATTAAACTCGTAAATAAGATATTGCGGAAGAATTTCGGCTTTATGCTGGATTACGCCGACACTTCTTACATTTCAGGACAGCCATATATCCCGATTTCCGTCTCTGAGACATCTGGAAGGCGCTATCATCGTTTGGGACATGGCGGCGACAAAGAGGTGGTTTTCGCCCGTAAAATAACGGGACTTGATCCGAATGAGCTTTTGACAAGCCTCACGGCCAACCTCAATCTGGACGCGGACATATATCAGTCCTATATCACTGCGTTCAACATTGATATACCTTCACCGATTTCACCTCTCGGCCAAGGACTTTATAACTATTTCATAGTCGATAGCACCTTTATTAACGGCAGAGAGGCATGGCAAATTCGCTTTGTGCCCTCCCGCGTCAATGACTCCCCTATTTTCAATGGTGAGATGTACATTGACATGGAAGATTTCGCTCTTGTTGACTTCCGCGGGCGATTGGATAAATCTTCCAATGTAAACTGGATCAGGGGCCTTCTCGTGGAGGTTTCCAACCACAAGACCAGAGACTCGCTTTGGTTCCGCAAATTCGATAGGCTGACGGTGGATTTTGCCTTATCACAGAGCGATGAAACTAAATCTCTGACCTTCCTCGGCAAAAACGAGACGGACTACTACAATCCAGATTTCTCACCTCTAACTCAACGAGAAATCGCCATCTACGCCAATAAAATCAGGCTCGGAAAGGAAAACACCGGAAGCGAAAATTATTGGAAGGCCGTTCGCCCATATCAACTCACGCAGAGAGACGATGGCGTCTACTCCATGCTGAACAAAATGGAGACGGTGCCGCTATATAGATTAGCCTATAGTACCGCTACCGATTTCACGCTTGGCTATTGGCACCTCGGCCGATTTGGATTGTATCCTTTGGAGAAGACATATAGCTCAAGTAAACAAACAGGTGTTACAATTCGACAAGGTATTTGCACTACTCCGGAATTTAGCACTAATGTACGTTACACTCTCAATGCTGGCTATTGCTTCGGAGCCAAAAGTTTCGTGGGACAGGCCAAATTCGAATATGTTTACCATAATGACCCGCTGATTAAATTCACGGCTGAAGTGCGTCGAGAATTGACTCAGTTGGGCGCCAATACCTCCGGTTTGGCTGCACAACAGAATGTATTTACATCCATAATCACCAAGCCTGGAAGCGAGCGCAAGAGCTTTATTGACGAGGTTAATGTGTCATTGGAGACCGAGCCCAGACCTGGAGTCGAGATGACATATTCAATCGAAGGTAGAAGGGTTTGGGCGGACGAATTCGTGCCCATGCACCATATCGTGGATGATGTGGATTTGGACTACATTTATACCACACAAGCTCACGTTAAGGCTCGTCTCGCAAGGGGCGAAAACATAGCCAGAAGCTACTTCGGAAGGCGTATACATCAGAATTCGAAGGGACCTGTCATCACCTTGGACCTTATGGGAGCCATAAAGGGAGTCGGAAGCCAATTCAGTTTCCTGCGACCGGAATTCACCATGGACTATCGCCTTCCATTCCCTCCTCTAGGTGTATCCCGAATCATATTCAATTCCGGAACCATAATAGGCACAGTCCCCTATCCATTTTTGAAGCTTCACGAAGGCAACGGCACATATCTATATGATAGCCGTTCATTTACCTGTATGGACTTCTATGAGTTCGCCTCGTCTTCATGGGCCAGCCTATTCTACGAGCATAATTTCGGTGGTTTCTTCTTTAGCCGTATTCCTCTTATCCGCAAACTCAAATGGCGTGAATTGGTTACGGTTAAGGCTGCCGTCGGCACCATCAGCAAACGAAACGATGGAACTTTTGGCAGCCTTTCAGCCGATGATTATGTATTGAGTTTCCCCGAAGGAATGAGCTCACTCAAAAAGCCTTATGTGGAAGCCGGATTCGGCATTTCCAATATTTTCAAGGTTATGAGTGTCCACTTCGATTGGAGACTCACGCACCGTGAGAAAGAGGTCGACGGTCAGATGATTCCCGCCAATAACCTATTCAGCATCACTATCGGTGCGCGTTTCAACTTCTAGAAAGAATAAACGTAACCGATTCCAATAGCGAATCTTGAACTCTTTTCCTTGGTAACGGCAGCCTTCAAAAGACCTGTAGAATATTTAGCGTCAATATCCTTGTCGATCAAATAATCGTAGATGCCGTAGAATTCAACAGCATTGTGCTTATCTATTTTCCAGTCTGCACCGACCTGCGTGCGTACCCTATTCAGATATACATCGCTATGGCCAAGATACTCTGCCGAAGCATAGTTGCTGGTTGTCCAGTTGCTATCGTATTTAGCTCCATTCAAGAATAGTCTAGCCTCCACGGAAGCATAGGGCTCAACCTTGCTGTTGGGAATATCGTAAGCCACTTTAAACCTAGTTCTGTTCACCAGCACGGTCTTGGGAGTCTGATACTGGTTGTACTGGTCGGTAGATTTAATAGTTGCCTGTGTGCGGTTTCTTAGTGAAAGTTTGAACCTATCCACCTTGTACATTCCGGTCATGGTAAAAGACAATCTATGACGCCAATCCATCTGGTCATAGGTTGTTCCTCTGAATTTGAAGCCATTGATACCGATAAGCACATAGTCACCGCTCACCTTGAAGTAAGGATTGACCTTGTAGGAAATGCCCACGGTGGTGTAGGTGCGGTCAAAACCGAAAGACTGATTGAGACGCAGCTCCTCATTGGCATAAAGATGCAGTCCCTTGTCAATCTTGTAGTCTCCTCCGACTGAGTACCTGGTGGTAAAGCTATCGGAGTCATCATCGTCATCAGCAAAAGCTACCTGCGGGGCGGCCAGAGCCGTCATAAGCATTGCCAGAAATAGAAATTTCGTTTTCATATCATGAATTTTTATGTTTATTCTGCGAAATCTTTTGCCCTCTTGAGAGAGTCGATGGTATTGGGTTTTCCTCCCGTATCGTAAGTAATTTTCACGAAAGCGGAGTCCTTGAGGAAGTCGATGGAACCGACGTCCACATCCTCGATTTTAAGGCCTGTGCGCTTCTCCAAATCGGCTATAAGTTCATCCCTCTTCTCCGGCACTATCAGGTCGATTCTATCATATGTCACCAACTTAACCGACTTTTGCTTCAGCACCTTTTCCGACTCCAAAATCCAGATTAGAGCTATCATCAGGGCATTTGCCAAGATTAGCTCGGAGTAGGAAATATTGAGGGCCAAACCATTGATTATGGAGATGGCGATAATGATGAAAAGATAAGTCATTTCCCTCACGGGCACCGTCTCCGTTCGATATCTTATCATGCCGAACACGGCGAAAAGACCGAGGGCGAAGCCTATCTGCAACTTGACATTTTCCATCACGAAAAGTAGCAAGAACATGGCTGACGAGAAAATCAGGAAGGTGAAATAATAGTCCCTGCGGTTGCTTTTTTTGTAATAGAAAAACTTAACGATTATCCATGACACCAAGAGGTTGAAAGCGAAATGGATCAGCATATGCAGAACCCCGTTCATATCATAGATCGGCACTCCCAAGAAGGTAGCCGATTGCTTGATTTGGTAGCCGAACTCCTCGGCTATCGTTGGATCAAAATCCGAAAAACCACCCGTCAAGGTGTCCTGAGGGTCCAATGTCGAAATATTGGATCCATGTGTCGGATCTATTTGAAGAAATGGTATCATACTATAATTTTACTGTTGGTTATTTTTTCTATTTTTCTGATTTTCTTTTTGAATCTTCCTCTCTTGACGCCTGGCTCCGTGAGAGCGGTAGCTATGCAATATTTGCTGACTCCGAAGGGGAAAATTCTATGCTTCAGGAGAATGGTCTTCATCTGAGATTCTGCCCTGCCGTCTTGTTTGAGCTCGATTATGACCGCGTCTCGAAGGTCCGCGTCTATATTCGAACGGAAGTTGTGGAAATGCAGATTGGTGTCAATCGTGAGTCTTTCCGTTTTAGCAGCATTGACCAGAGTGATTCGGTTGAATTCCGTGGTGGCTTCCGGACTCAACTGGTCCACCGTCCACCATGAATTCTTCGCCAAAAAGTCCGCTGCTTCTTCCGATGTGCCGAAATTCATTCTGATGTCTTCCGGTATGGCGATTCTCTTCTTTTTCGTCCTTCCCTTATTGTTCTTTTTCTTTATTTCCAGATATGTCAGGCCGCTGACGAGATATGTCCTCACCCTCACTTTCTGACGCACTTTTCTGCCATTGTGATGCGCCATGTACATCTTTAAGTCTGCTGTGTCATAGTAGACCGAATAGTATTCCGTGACCCTCTGTCCGCCGATTACGCAGGCCCTGTAGCCCATGTCCGCCGCATCATTCAGCACTTCGACCAGCTTCGCCTCGTTGCACATGTACTTCGAGTCGATGCGATTCATAAGCTTGATGGAGTCCATCTCGTCCAGCGTGATGGTCCCCATCTTTTCCCATACGGGCAGCTTGCTGAAATCTATCCGTGACACTATTCGTCTGGTATGATATATTCGAAGACTTTGACGTGTTGCAACCTGCCGTCCGGCCCGTAATTGTATTGTTTTTTCTTGGTGCCGTCCGCGTTGTATTCGTATTTACGCACGATAGTGGGCTTGCCCTTCTCGTTGTAGCGGACGTCTTTGACGATTCTTCCGTTGGCGCCATACTCGTAGACTTCGCGCCATTTCATTCCATAGACATTGTACTCAATCTCCTCCACTTTTCTACCCTGATCATCGTAAGTCACGACATTGTCCAATGTCCTTGTCTTAGTCTTGGGATCCGTGTTCCACTCCTTAATAGTCAGGTTGCGACGAGCCGCTCTCTTCGCGAGAGTTACTTCATCCAGAACCTGCGCGTTGCTGATGGCCGAGAATGCCGTCAGAAACAGAACTAATGTTGCAAGAAGCTTTTTCATCTCGTTATTATTTTAATGTTTCACATCCGTGGTGATGCCTTATGATGGATATGATAGGCAAAATGTCACGCGAGGAAAAGTTATTGCCAATATCGTGACAAAACGCACACGATTCGCCCTATTTTCAGCGAAACAAGATTTGCAATCAACGAACAAGGCTTAAAAATCTTAACACATGCGTAACATAGGCAAATATAATAGAAATTTTGTAAATTTGCCTTTGGAGCGTTCTAATAGTTAATTATTATGGAGATCTCACCTGTCGCCGACTACTACGGCGAACTTAAATCGAAATTCGGGATTCCTCGCCAAAGCGGAATCGTGCAGGCGCTGGAA
>Ga0181612_106720_pt1 | contig 11549 bp, 12 predicted proteins | sample HoacroProtozoa21_FD_119630 | JGI IMG/M metagenome (GOLD analysis project Ga0181612, IMG submission 119630) | Hoatzin crop microbial communities from Cojedes, Venezuel. Combined Assembly of Gp0051906, Gp0051904, Gp0051908
ATTTACAGGGCAAGGAGATGGATTATATTAACAAGACTGCCTGCGAAGCGACTCGCACTGCGCACTTTGCTGGTGGCGTGCCGATCATTGAGCTGAAGATGCCAAAATTGGACGAGCGTTCGCTGGGTGCTTTGATCTATTTCTTTGAGATGAGCTGCGCCTTGAGCGGATTCTGCTTGGGTGTGAATCCGTTTAATCAGCCAGGGGTCGAGGCCTACAAGAACAAGATGTTTGAACTACTTGGTAAGCCGGGCTACAAGAAGTAGGAGATCTTTCTACGACAGAATCGAAAATCCGAAGAGAGACGTTATCGTGAAGTAAACCTTCAAAAAGCCACCCCTGAAAAGAGGTGGCTTTTTCGTTGCTCGGATTATTTCTTGAAAGGATTCTTTAGTTCGAGCGAGTTGTTAGCTTCGGCGATGCGCATGAGCTCGTTGTACTTTGCAATGCGCTCGGTGCGGCTGAGGGAACCGGTTTTGATTTGACCAGTGCCGAGACCAACGGCGAGGTGAGCGATACTCGTATCTTCGGTTTCGCCAGAGCGGTGGCTCATAACGCAGTTGTAGCCGTTCTTCTTTGCGAGCAAGACGGCGTCGATGGTTTCAGTGAGTGAGCCAATCTGATTTGGCTTGATAAGAATTGCATTGCCAGCCTTTTCGTCGATGCCTTTTTGGAGAAGCTTGGTGTTCGTGACGAAGAGGTCGTCGCCGACGAGCTGCAGGCGAGTGCCAAAGCGTTCAGTGAGCATGGTCCAACCAGCCCAGTCATTCTCGGACAAGCCATCTTCGATGCTAACGACAGGATAGTTATCCAAAATCCACTGATACCAGTTGGCGAGGTCTTCGGAAGTCTTCCAGTCGCCATTAGTCTTGAGTTCGTAATGATCATCCTTGGCGAATTCGGAGCTGGCGATATCCATTGCGATTGCGATATCTTCGCCGAGCTTGTAACCGGCTTTTTCGACGGCTTGCTTAATGAGTTCGAGTGGCTCGTTGTTACCGTCCTTAACGAATGGGGCATAACCGCCTTCGTCGCCAACGGTCGTAGCGTAGCCTTTGCTCTTGAGGATGTCCTTCAAGGCATGGAAAACTTCTGCGCCCATGCGAACAGCTTCGTCAATCTTGGTTGCGCTGAGCGGCATAATCATATATTCCTGGAAGTCGGTAGACCAGTCGGCATGTGCGCCACCGTTCATGACATTCATCATTGGCATTGGGAGGCACATTTCGCTCTGAGTGCCAGCGAGCTCGGCGACGTATTCGTAGAAGCGCAAGCCTTTGGCGTGTGCGACCGCTTTTGCGACTGCAAGGGAAACTGCAAGAATTGCGTTGGCGCCAAGATTAGACTTATTATCGGTGCCATCTAGTTCGAGCATTAGTTGGTCAACTTTGCGCTGGTCTTCGGCGCTGTTGCCAATTAAAACGTCGCTGATTTTGTTATTAACATTCCAAACGGCTTTCAAAACGCCTTTGCCGCCGAAACGCTCTTTGTCGCCATCGCGAAGCTCGAGCGCTTCGCCTGCGCCAGTAGAAGCGCCAGACGGAACAGCAGCGCGACCAGCGTGGCCGCTTTCCAAAATGACGTCGGCTTCGACTGTAGGATTGCCGCGCGAATCAAGGATCTGGCGAGCCTTGATATACTTGATAGTAAGATTATCTTTACTCATGTGTTTGTCAGTTACTCCACTTAGTAATACAAATATAATTTTAGCATAAGCAAGGCGGCTTTGGTAGTTGATAAAAAACGTTAAAAGTGTCTTAAAAATATGATATTATAGATACAAAATAACCATAAACGCTAATGGAGGGCATATATTAGCATGGCCACAAAAACAACAAAAAGAACTACGACTACTCGCAAGACTGCTGCGAAGAAGCCAGCTGCAAGTACTGCAAGCAAGGCTGCAAGCGTTTTGAATGCTGGCACTGAAACCAGCTACAAGACTAAGTATCATTTCATGTGTGTTTGTACGATTGTCTTTGCGGTAATTTGCGGTATTCTTTTCTGGGCACTTTGCAACAAGCAGAGCGATTACGAAGACGATTTGAACTGTGTCGCAACTGATCCAAATTGTACGCTTCCAAACAAGCGCGCCAATGAAAGCGAAAAAGAAAATGGCGATACTAGCTACTATGATGCTACTACCGTCGAGCAGAATGCGGTTTCTGCTGCTGGTCAGGAGTAATTGAATGGACGAGAATAACGGTGTTGTTCCTCCGGTAGGCGGCGAAATTGCTTCGCCAAATCCTACTCCAGCGTACGACGCTGCGGAAAAACCAACGTTCGAGACGCCAAATGCTGAGGCCGCTGCCTCAGCTCCGGCTACTCGAGCTCCGGCTGTCCCAGCTCAGGCTGCGCCTGCGCCAAATCCAACTGCGCAGTTTGCTCAGTCGACTGTTGGTTCGACGGCTTCACAGAATAACTTCGCTACTCCAGCTGCTCAGCCAGTCATGACTCAGCAGCCAGTGATTGCTCCAGCTCCAGCTAAGAAGGGTGGCGCTGGCAAGATTATTGCAGTGATTGTGATTCTCGTGCTTTTGATTGGCGCTGGCGTTGGTGGCTTCTTGTTCTATCGTGCACACGAATCAAACGAACGCGTGCTTGCAGACGCTTTGAAGAACGTGCTTTCTAACGGCGCTCGTTCGACCGCAGTGAATGCAACCGTAAAAACTGACGAATATAACGTAGAGCTCAAGCTTGATCAAACTTCTAATAGTGAAGCTGAATCATTGATGACGCTAGACGTAAAGGTGACCGGCGACGAGATTCCAGAGATCTCTGGCAAGGTTGAAGCAGTTGAAGGCAAGGATGCTTTGTATGTTCGTGTCGCGGATTATGGAACGATTGCTAATGCGATTGGCGAATTGAGTGGAGACGAAGATTTTGAATACCAGCTCTCCGCAATCTTTAATAGCGTTGGTGATTCTTGGTATGAAATTCCATATTCGACCCTTGGTAGCAATTACAAGAAATCTGTAGATTGCGCTCGTGAATTGTCGAAAGATCTTTACGGCGGCGCTTATACAGATGAGCTAACCGAAAGTTTCGAGGCTCATCCATTCATCTCGATTGATGGCAAGCCAACCAAGGCTGATGGCTACAAGTTGTATAAGATTAAAATCGACGAAGATGAAGGTAAAGAATTCGGCAAAGAGCTTGAAGATGGTGATTTCTATAGCGATTTGAAGAAGTGTTACGAATCTGCATCTTCTTACAGCACGCTAAAGTCTAATGATGGTGGCGTATTTAGTGGTTTGTTAGGTAATGGTGATAATGCTGTCGATCAGACTATTACCTCCGATTACGACGACGATTGGGATGACTGGGATGACTGGGACGATGACGACGATGTTTGGAGCAGTAGTTCTTCATCGAAACTCGAGGATGTTGATATCTATTTTGGTATTTCTGCTTGGAAGCATGAGCTGAAGTACATCAAGATTAACTATACTGAAGACGACAATGAATTGAACGTCGATATTGATTTGAAGGATGCCGGCGATGTTCAGATCCCAAGCAATGCTAAGTCGTTCGATGATTTGAAGGCAACTATTGAAGGTTCTGTTGCCGGTAGTAATTCCAAGATGGAATCTTACTACGAAATGTATTGTACGAAGGAAGAGAACTATTCTGGTTACGCAAACGAGGAAGAGTGCAAGGAAGCTGTTGATGAATACTTTGGTAGCTCGAACGGCATCGAATCGTTGATTAACGGCTTGAATATCTAATTCTTTTAAACTCACCCTTTGGGGTGAGTTTTTTTGATGGTCGTGAGGCGGTTAAGCTTGAATGGTATAATTTAGACAGATGGTAAAAAACGCGAATATCACGCCAAAATTGCGAGAGAAGTTAAAACAACTGCCGGCCGAGCCGGGGGTGTATTTTCATAAGAATCGTGATGGGGAGGTGATTTATGTTGGCAAGGCGGCGATTTTGAAGAATCGCGTGCGTCAATATTTTCAATCACCCGAGCGTAAAGATGCGAAAACGCGCGCCTTGGTGGCAGAGATTGATGATACTGATTGGATCGTGGTTGATACGGAGATGGATGCGCTGTTTCTCGAAGCCGAGATGATTAAGCGTTATATGCCAAAGTGGAATATTTTGCTGCGTGATGATAAATCTGTGAGCTATGTGCGGATAAATATGAAGGACGAAGTACCTTATGTCGCGATGACGCGTAATCCTGATGATGACGGGGCAGAGTATTTTGGGCCGTATTATGGCAAGACTGCAATTACGCGAGCGCTTCGGATTTTGCGCAGGATTTTTCCATATTATACGAAACCCTACAACGGCAAAAAGACACTCGACACGGATTTAGGCTTGGCGCCTGGCGTTGAAATCGGTAAAATGACGGCGCGAGAATACAAACACGAGTTGCGTCATATGATTTCGTATCTTAAAGGGAATCGTAAAAAGTTGTCGCGCGAGATCGAAAAACTGATGTACGAAGCGTCGGAGAAGGGCGAATTTGAGAAGGCGGCGGAGTATAGGAATCAGCTGTATGGCTTGAAGGGGATTGGCACGAAGATCGTCTTTTCGGATAAGGAATTATTGGATATTTCGAGCGATCGGGCTTTGAGTGAGCTGCAGGAGTTGCTGGGGCTAGAAAAGGCGCCAGTGCGTATTGAGGGCTATGATATCTCTCACCAATCTGGCACAAATGTGGTCGGCTCGATGGTTTGTTTTATTAACGGTGCGGCAGACAGGACGAAGTACCGCAGGTTTAAGCTGCGCAAACAGCAGAATAATGACCCAGAAAGCATGCGAGAGGTAATTACGCGTCGCCTGCATCATCTGAGCGATTGGGGGCGACCGGATTTGGTGGTCTTGGATGGCTCGGTTGGGCAGATTTCGGCCGTGCGAGAATTGTTGCAGGATATGCAAATTCCAGTGATTGGGCGCGACAAGAGCGGCGACCATGGCAAGAATGCTCGTGTGCGCATTGTGATTCCGGAGGGCGAAAGTGATTATAGGATGGTGGAGTTGGCGCCAGACGGGCATATTGCGAAGCTGATTGCGCGCATTGACGAGGAGAGTCATCGCTTTGCAATTCAGTATCACACTCTTCTAAAACGTAAAAATGCGTTAAAATAGACCTTATGGTTAAGAAACAATTCAAAGGTTTTCTGCTACGTTGGCTGATTTCGTCTGTGGCGATGTTTGTTTGTCTGAATATTTTTGGTAAGTTTGACGATGGCGCTTGGCTACTCGAATATACTTGGTGGTTTTATGTGCTGGCAGGCTTGGTGTTTTCGATTGTTAATACACTGATAAAGCCGCTGGCGACGATTTTTGCCTTGCCGTTGCTGCTTGTGACTTTTGGCGCGTTTACGATTGTGATTAATACGCTGATGATGGCGCTGACTGTGAAAATTTTGCCTGGGGTTGAAATGGGCTTTTGGGGCGTGATTGGTAGTTGTATTGTGGTGTCGGTAATCAACTGGCTTGCTAATCTAGCGTTAGGTAGTGTAAAATAGACTCATGAATATTGGATCCGTTTTAACTGTAATTACCTATGTTTCGGCAGTTCTTTTGGTTTTGTTAGTATTACTTCAGCAGCGTGGTGCTTCGCTTGGTGCCGGCCTTAACGGCTCTGGTGAGCTTTATACTGAGCGTAGAGGTATCGAGAAATCTATGTTTAACGTGACGATTGTGACTGCATTCGTCTTTGTGTTCTCGATTCTCGCAATGTTAATTATTGGATAATGAAATTTACTTTTAAAAAGAGTGGGCAAAACGGGGCTGATGCTAAGGCTCCGAAAAAGAAAAAATCACACAAGAGTCCAGCGCGTGCTGTTCGTGAATTTTATGAGCAGGCTGGCATTCATTTTGATAACTTTTTCGTGAAGCGTTGGCAGAATTTGAAGTCTGTCAGGCTTTGGATTTTGGAATGGGGTCTATTAAACCTCGTGGTTTTGCTGCTTGCGATTGTGCAGATTTGTTGGTATGCCGATGCTTACCAGACGACGACTTTCGTGGATGGCGGTAACTATAGCGAAGCAACGCTTGGCGCAATTAACTCGATGAATCCACTCTATGCAAATACGAGCTCAGAGAAGACTTTGGCGCGTTTGTTGTTTGCGAACTTGATGAGCCCAGATACGACTGGCCACATGAAGGGTGAGTTGGCGAAGCAAGTAAAGAAGGTTGATGGTGATGCGGCAAAGTGGCGCTTGACTTTGCGCGATAATTTGTACTGGTCCGATGGCGAGCCGATTACGAGCGATGATTTGCTTTACACGATCGAATTGATTGAAAATGATGCTGCCAAGACAACGATTGGCGTAGATTTTGGTAGTGTCAAGATTAATAAGATTGACGAGAAGACTGTTGAGTTTGAATTGCCGGCGCCATATGTGGATTTTACGGATAGCTTGGAATTCCCACTGGTGCCAAAGCATATTCTTGGTGACATTGATCCGTCTTTGGTCTTTGAGTCTAACTTCTCGAAGGAACCAGTTTGTTCGGGTGTGTTTAAGGTGAATGCGACGCAGACGGCGAACTCTTCGAGCAAGGCATTGCAAACCGTGTTCTTGCAGAAGAATGACAAGTATTTCCTTGGCGGTGCGCGCCTCGATAGCTTTACGATTAAGGCTTATGGCAGTGTTGCGGACATTAAGGAGGCTTTTGAGAATTCTGATGTGACGGCGACAGCTGAGCTTGAAGATAATGAGAATTTTGCGCGTACGGGTGTGGCGAAACGCGAAAGCTATTTGAATGCTGGCGCTTACGCATTCTTGAATACGAAGAGCGATGTATTGAAGGAAGTGAAGGTGCGCAAAGCAATTCAGGAAGGCGCAAATATTGCGCTGGTTCGCGGTGACGAATATGGTCATCGTGGTATTGATTACCCGATTTTGGAGAATCAGTTTGAGGGTTTAAGCTATCCGAAGTTGCCAAGCTATAACTTGGATAATGCGAAGACTTTGTTGACGGATGCTGGCTATTCTTACGATGGGGATATGTTAAAGAAAGATGGTCGGAATGTGATTTTGAAGTTGGCTTATCAGGATAGTTCGGAGCTTGGCCCGGTGGCTGAACGTTATGCCGAGGAGCTAAGGAAGCTTGGCTTTGATGTGAGTGTTTCGGTGTTTGGCGAAGCGGAGATTCAGGCAGGGCAAAACTTCTATTCGATGGTGATTCAGCCAAGGAATTATGATGTTTTGGTACAGGAGATTAATCTTGGTGTAAGCGTGGATCCGTTTGTGTATTACAGCTCGCAGCAGGCGAATGAGCATGGCTGGAATTTGAGTAATTATAGTAACAGGATGGTGGACGATGCGCTGTTGTCTGCGCGTACAACGACCGATAAGGAGCTGCGCAAGGCAAAGTATGAGTCCTTCTTGGAATATTGGGTGAATGATGTGCCGGCAGTCGGCTTGTACCGCTCGAATTTGAACTATTATTATTCGGACGGCGTACAGATTTATGCTGAGGACGTAATAATGACGGATGAGTTTGATCGCTTTGCGGATGTAGGAAACTTTGCTAGCAAGAAGGGTAAAGTCAATCTGACGCCTTAGTTTAATAAGAAAGGTGAAAAGGTCGGCATTATGCCGGCTTTTTTGTTGTCTTGATTTGTGCTGGCTATTGTGATATTATAGTTTGCATAAGCGCCTGTGGTGGAATTGGTAGACACGCTACCTTGAGGTGGTAGTGGCCGTTTTAGTGCTGTGCTAGTTCGAGTCTAGTCAGGCGCACCATTATTTGAAGTTAAATTGCCTATCTAGGCATTTTTTCTTGCTCGCTCCGTCGATAACAGCGCTTCGCAAGAAGAAAATACCTATCTAGACAATTTTATCCTTCAAATAAAGAGTTGCGGTAGGAGCCGAGAGAAACAGAAATGCTTGGATAATATACTATAATAATCTTATGAAGATTGTAGAGAAGAAGTGTCCAAATTGTGGCGCGAATTTGGATTTTAAGGTTGGTGAGCGGGACGTAACTTGCGGGCATTGTCGTCGCAAGTACGCAGTCGAATATGACGGCACGGATTTTAGCAGGCTGACTGAGGATGCAGTGAAGTCTTTGAAGGATATCAATATTGATTTGCGTCCGGCTGCGCATTATCTGAAGATTGCTCTTGGAATCGGAATTGCTATGATTGTATGCTTCTGTATTTTTGTTGGTGTGATGATTTTTAAATCTCATCGAGCAATGGAAGAATCTCGCGAAGAATTTGAGCAAACTTTGGAAGAATCTGACCGTGAGTTCAATGAGAGAGTGCGTGAAATGCAGGATGAATATGAACGCAATGTTGAGGAGATGCGAAATCGATAGCTATGGGAAACGAGATTGAGGCAACATTTTACGAAATCGATAAGGACGAGATTCGTGCAAAGCTTAAAGAGTTAGGTGCAACTTTGGTTTATCCTGAGTTTTTGATGCGTCGTGTGGTTTATGAAACTGGTAAGCATTCTTTTGCTCGCGTGCGCCAAGAGGGCAACGGTGTCGTGATGACTTACAAAAAGTACGATGACGATACAGTGATTACTGGCTGCAAGGAAGTTAACGTCAAAGTTGATGATTATGAAGCGGCGAATCTGTTTATGCATGGAATTGGCATGCAAGAGAAAGCGAATCAGGATAGCTATCGTGAGCTTTGGGAACTGGATGGCGTAGAGATTACTATTGATACTTGGCCGTGGATTCCGACTTATATTGAAGTGGAAGGCCCGAACGAGGAGTCAGTTTGGGTGGTTTCCGAGAAACTGGGCTTCAAAAAGGAAGATGCGCATTTTGGCTCAGTCGATCGCGTTTACAACTATTATTACGGCGTGGATATGGATATTGTAAATAGTGCGACGCCGGTAATAAATTTTGAGATTGAGCCGCCAGAATGGGCGAAGAAGAGGATTAGATGAGCGAATATTTTGACGTTCTGAACGAGTGGGGCGAGTTTACGGACGAAGTGGCAAGCCGTAAAGAGTGTCACGAGAAGGGGCTTTGGCATAAGGCTTGTGTTGTCTTTGTGATTAGTGAGGATAATAAAAGAATTTTGCTGCAGCAGAGGAGCGCGAACAAGAAGCTTTGGCCGAATCTTTGGGATACGACAGCTGGTGGACACGTTTTGGCCGGTGAATTGGGCTGGAAGGCAGTGATTCGCGAGGCGAAGGAAGAGCTGAATCTTAAATTAACCAAGAATGACCTGGAATTTATTGGTGCTTCTAGTTCCGAGAATAAGGAGAAGGATATTATTAATCGCCATTATAACGAGTTTTATATCGTACATAAAGACGTAGATTTGGCGGATATTACTTTGCAAGAAGAGGAAGTGCAGGATGCGCGCTGGTTTGAAAAGGATGAGCTGATTCGTCTGATAGACAACGGCTTGGAAGGTCTAGCATACAAGCCGAGCTGCTGGCACTATTTGAAGAAATACTTTGAGTTTCTAGAGAAATAAAAAATCCCCGGTTTGTCCGGGGATTTTTGCTATTGGTTTACTACTGTTTCTTTTTCTTCCCAGGAATAGGCCATGCCGCATCCGCTAACGCTTTCTGTGATGACCTTTTTATTTTCGTGGTTGCATTGGAAGAACATTTTGCCTTTTTGGGCAGCTATAATTTGGTGATTGTCGTTATAGTAGTTGATTGTAATATCTGCATAGAGGTCGTCGTCTTCGGAAAGGCCGATATTTGTAATTGAGGCGGTCGTGTTTGCGCTGTCTTCCAAGAACGGCACTTCAGAAACATAGCTATAGAATAGTGTTTCAAAGGCTTCAAGTTCGCGCTGTTCGAGATGGCTGATCTTTGGTTTGAAGCAACCGCAAAGAATTACGCCGAGGAAACCGACACCAAGCACGATGGCGAGGGCGAGAACCATCTTGCTAAGATAAGTGATAGTCTGCTGCTCTTGTTTACTAACTTTTGCTGTAGTTTTAGTAGATTTTGCCTTAGTTTTTGGCATATATAACTCCTAGTTATTCTGCTTATGGTTATATCACTTTGTAGAGGGGCAATATGCTTGTGTTTTATATATAATATAAGAAAAGGAGTTATTTTGATGGCGGAATATAAGGAATATACAGTTAATATCGGCTCGTCGAATCCGATTTATTTTAAGTCGGCTTATACTGGCGGAACAGCGACGGCCAAGTTTAATGGTACGGTCGTGATTACGACGCAGAGCGAAGGTTTTGAGGATGCTGGCAATGCAACAAGCGCAACAGCTCAGATGATTTCGTCGGATTTTGGTTCGGCCCTTTTGGCGGAATTAACTGAGCTTTACGGTGAAGATGCTACAGCAAATCCAGAGAATTACGAGGTTGATAAGAGTGCGTTGATTTCGTGCTCGCAGAACTATACCGTCAAGAACGGCTACACGATTTTGAATATTAGCTACATGAATGTTGAGATTGAGGCTGAAGCTCAACAGAATGACAATGCAGATGTTGAGATTTTGGCGCCGACCGATGGTGGTAATACTACCGAGAATGATCCAACCGAACAAGTGGCGCCGATTGTTGCACCAGAGCTAGCCGCGAAGAGCGAGAGTATGGTTGTGCCAATTATTGTGATTAGTCTTAGTATTGTCGTGGCGATTGCGGCGGTCGTTTCGGCGATTGTGCTCGCATATAAGAAGGGTAAGAGTAGTGCTAAAAATAATGCGGCTCCAACTACAGAAAAACCTGCCGAGAAGCCAGCAGAAGAAACTACAGAGAAAACTGAGGAAAAATCTGAATAAAAATATCCCCCTTGCGGGGGTATTTTTAGTTTGAGAAAAATAACCCCGCATGGAGCGGGATTTACTGGTCGTCTTCTGGGCGTCCAAAGAGAAAAAAGAGGTTCGACTCGACATTTTCGTATTTGTAGATTGCTTCGATGGCGCGTTCGCATTTCCAGACTGCGTCGTCGATGGCTTTTGTGGTGATTTCCGAGCGTTGTTTGCCATCCTTTTGCATGTCGCGGAGGCCTTTTTGGAGCGCTGCGAGGTTCAGTGCGAGCGCTGTGATTTTGCCTGTACTGGCCTCGATATGCATCTCGTTGAGGAAATTTTTGAACTTCGTGCTCGAGAGCAGGTTGTCCTTGACGTCTTTGTTTGTAAGGATTTCACTGATTCCGCCAAGGTAAAAGCTAATATCTACGCATACTTCTGCCAAGTAGGTTTTTGCATCCATGTTTTGCACCTCCTCGCAAGAAAAATGGATTGCCGTGATTATATTATATTTGAGGTGTTTTGTCCATTTTGGCGGATTATTAAAAAACTTATGGTAATTTTCTTGAAAATGTTGTATTATAGAGTTACAATAGGTCAAAAACAAAACATAAAAATAAAAAGGTTAAAAATGAGAAGGAACAAGAAAGGTCTCGTGGCCGGTGCTCTTGGCATCGTTGCGCTTGGTGGTGCTTCGGTGTGGGCTTGGACTGCTGGCGCCTTTGAGGGTAGTGTAGTGCTGGCTTCGGGCACGAACGAGACTGGCGGTAGTTGGTCAACAACGGCCGATGATACGGCTACGGTTTTGTTAGCTGATGGCTCGGCAACTTTGAGCAACAAGACGATTCTGAACAGTGGTAATAATGGCGTAGGTATCGCGCTTCAGGGTG
>Ga0181612_153466_pt1 | contig 11549 bp, 10 predicted proteins | sample HoacroProtozoa21_FD_119630 | JGI IMG/M metagenome (GOLD analysis project Ga0181612, IMG submission 119630) | Hoatzin crop microbial communities from Cojedes, Venezuel. Combined Assembly of Gp0051906, Gp0051904, Gp0051908
ATTTAAGACCCACCTGGACAAGGTCCTGTGCAGCCTGCTCTGGGTGACCCTGCTTCGGCAGGGGGGGTGGACCAGAAGATCCACAGAGGGCCCTTCCAACCCCTACCATTCTGTGATTCTGTGAGATTTGCTCCCCCTCCTCCAGCTGCCGCCATGCAGAGAGCTACCGGCTCCCGAGCGAGCAGGGGACCCGGGCCCGGCCCCGGCGGGGCGGTGGGCGCTGGGGGCGATGGCTCCCGGCTGTCCCGGTGCTCCTCCGGCACTAGATGGCAATGTGGGTCTTCAGCAGCCGCGGGAAGGCAGCCGGGGGGAGCCCGGGGGGGGGGGTGGTACCCCGGGCACCCCCGAGCATCACTCCGCACCCCTCTGCATCCCTCCCCGGAACCCCCGTCAGACCTCAGGGGGTCTCCTAGGCAAAACGGGGAAAGAAACGCTCCTCGGTGGCTGTCGTTGCCCTGTGCCTCCGCCAACCGCCTCCCTCCCCACGTCACATTTTATCCACCTCTGGAAATAAAACCTGCGGCCAGCACCGACCAGCCCTGCTGCCAGCCGCCACGCGTAATCCTGTGGATGGCGAGCAGCGCATCACCACCCAGCCTAGCCCAGTCGTTGCTGGGACCCATGGTGTCCATGGGAGACGATACAGGACAGGAAAGCTCGTCTGCAGGCAGCAGGATGTGCCAGGGTCCCCTTTGTCCCCAGCCTGCTGTCAGGCCACACACACCTGCAGCTCTGGTAGGAAAAGCACCGGCTGTGTCACCACCGGGAGCTGCCAACCTTGGCTGTTTTCTGCAGCCTCTCTGCCCAGAAAAGGGCAACACATTTCTTTTTCTCAGTATAGAATAACATTTCTGGGAGTTTGTATCTGGACATTTTGTTAATTACCATCAATCCAGTGACTTTTTCTTTAGAAGAGAGTGTTTTTCTTAAGCAAAAAGTCACAGACAGAGCCTTTTCTGTTATTGCCTTTGGGTGGAGTTTTGCCTGTCAGTCATGGGCAGGTTTTTAAGAGAAAATTTTACGACGAATGATAAAGGACACCCTGAACTTTGCAACACAGAGATGATCTGCCACTAGGTTTCTAGTTTTCTGTTTGGTTTTCAAGTCTGCCGTGCGATGGAACATTTAATATTTCAGTTTCAGTATTAATGGGCTTATCTCGTATGTTACACCTAACCCCAGTAGCGGTACGGGTTGTATGAGTTGTTTCCTCCAAGCTTGTCATAATTCTGTTATACTTCTTCGAGTTGCCTCCACTTTGTGTTATCTCTCTGCCGATCACACTGCTAGAATTAGCATTTCACGAGCAAGAGATTACAGCAGCGCTCCGCTGGAGTGAGCGGTGGCTAGCGGTGGGCTGTCGGTGCACGCAAGCAAACTCCCCGTCCTGATTTATGCTGCCTGTTGCACTGGGGACTTACCATTAACTCTGTTGTCATTCCTTGTCTATTTTAACATGATTGCTTTCAAGATTTCTCTCTCCAGGAGAACATCTGTGTTTTGGATTAGTTTTCCCTGGACAGATTTACTTACAGTTTTTCCACATTAAATCTCCGTGTTTTGTTGCTTTCTAGTCTATCTAGGTCCTTTTTTGGTATTATTCCTCCAGGTGCATTCAAAATCTCCCCACTTAGTGGAGTCAGCAAAGTGCTCTGGTATCCCAATTTACTCGTTGTATAAGGCTATGAATGAATTAGACATTCCTGGATGTCCTGCTGTAACACAGTGCATTCATTTCTTGCAGTCCTTTGTTTACAGTTCATGCTTTTGTCATCTGCGTGATTGTGCCAATATCCAAAAGGATTTAAATTACTGTTTCCATCAGACACATATGGAAAAGCTATAAAAAGCAGAATAACTCTTCCAGTTGTTCTGCTTATCAGTCATAGTTACATTAACTTCTGAACGTTATGAGATGTTCCTCTTAGTATCTGTTTTATTTCACTAAACACAAGCTTACAGTAACTTCCAGACCACTATTGATTGCTGTTTTGAAAACTGTTTGGATATTTAATATTCACCCTATTTTCTGCCTGTATAATATCAGTTTTCCATTACTTAGCTGTAACTGGCGGAAAATGTTTCTTGTCCGTTAATTCATGGACATAACACTATAAATATGCCCATAAAAGGAATAAGACATTTTGAAGGGCAACAATTGTCTGACAACAGAATGAGATGAGATGATGAATGAATTTAAAGAGTTTAGTTTTCTGCCCTTTGCTTTATCCATGAAAGTTCAGGGTGAAAGCATATATAGACTGCATCCCCAGAACACACATCCCTTTGTCAGTATTCCTGTATTTCATCCAGATATGCTTTTCTTTCTTTTGGCCCTTATGCTCTGAGGTCAAATACTACGTAAACCTGTTCTGAAAAAATAGCAGAGCTGGAGGCTGTGGCTGTGCCAGCAGTTGGGGCTACCACAGCCCTAAAGCTCACCTTCTGCAAAGCCTGTGAGAAAGCTTACACTGAAGGACATATAGATGGCAAAACTACCCAGAGTGCCCAGCCAGCGCATCCCAGTGACTGCTGGGGAAACCGTGTTTCTGGTCTGTACGGCTTCACTTGGCCAAGAAATGAGGAGAGGAAGGAGGCTTAGTGCTACCTGGCTGTGCTCCCTGTTGGTAGGGCAATGAGAGGCACACAGCATGCTTGCATTACTTTCTACTTCATGTCCCAGCATTGCTTTCACTGAGAACTACTTCCATTTCCCTCTGCTCTTCTCTTTTCTTAAGAGAAAGCCAGATCCTACATCTGACATTTGGTCTTATTCCTGGCAGGTTTGCAATTTGCAGTATGATTTACTCCAAGGTCTTGTTCTCTCTTTCGTCACCCTTTTCTTCTGAATGCACTTGAGAATCAGGACCCTGGCAGCCTTCTGTATCCTTCTGATGAGTCACAGTAAGAGGATTTTTACCTCTACATCTAGCCTATTGACAGATGCAGTCCTCACAGCAATCACAAAAAAGGCTATCCAGTTTGCAGTTCTTCTCCCCAAACTCAAGCACTCTATTACTTCACCATCACTATGACATGACTCACTTCCCCCTCCAGCCATTCTGCGGCAGAAAGAGATATTTAAATGTTCCCAAGATTTCTTTGTCCATTATTATTTTAAAGCTGAGAATGGGATCAAGCAGCTCAGTTCCCAGTGTGCTTTTTGGCTGGTGTGGCTAAGGCAGTGGTCACACTAGTGTCTTGCACTGACCGCAACGGACTTGGAATCCATCCTTCATGTGAGGGAGGATGGAAACCTGTGTCTGAAGACCTTGCTCAGCCTGACACTGAGCTGCAAGGCCATTGTGCTGTGGCTTATACCTGTTCTCTAGATCCTCCCACCCTTACCCCCTTTATCTTTACCCGGGACAACAGTGAAGTGTGGGCGCAGTGGGAGTTGAAGATTCATTGTGATCATTTGTAATAGCAATTAGCAAATGCCTGTGCTCACCTGAAGCCTCTATAGCCTGACAGAGTGCAGTACATGTCCTTCAAATCCCATCCCTGCTCCGGGCTGTGCAAAGTCCTGTAGGATCAGGGCTCCCAGCTTAGCACTGCTGGTAGACAGACAAAGGCAGAGCCAGATAAGCCCTCCTCTCTCACCCTTATTCAGCTGTCCCTCCTCCTCCTCCTTTTCCCACCTGTGAGGCTTTGGCTGTGTTAGAGCTTAGTGCATTCAGCTGTCTTCCACCTCCATCATTGCTTTGATAACTGATAGCAAGGAAGGTATTACTTAAAGAATCTGGGTGACTGTTAGCAAAATAAACAGGAGATGAAAGATAAGGCAGTCTCCTTGGTGCATAATTACCTTAAATGAAGGTCTGTTTGCTAATACTGTTGTTTTGATGTGCTAAATAGCTTGGTCTTAACGCCCCAGCAGATACTAAAACTAAAGTAATTCCCAGTGATGTCACACCAAGATTACAGAGACTGTGGGGAGGCAGGAGGTAGGGGAGGAACATTCAGGAAGCGGTTGCGTGTAGGGAGGGCTCCCAAATCTCCTGGTGAGGCAGGCGGCAGACCCGGCTTCACAGACAGCTCTGCTGTCAGCGCAGGTTTGCAAAACCCCGCCAAGCGTCCCTTCCAGGCAGGCGAACGGCTCCCTTAAAGCCACCTCTGCTCCCTCCCTCCCGGCCTGAGCTTGAGGAGATGCTCTCAGGTGCTCTTTGCATTCATGCTATGGTGCTCTGCGTGACAGCACTTGCTCCCCACTTCTTCCTGTAAGAGGGGAGACTCTCCCTTTGCTCTGAACTGGGCTGAAAAAAGCTGCAGCCGGCTTGTAGGCAGCTGGGTTACCTGCGTGTGTACATAATCTGAGCTGCGTGTGATTGCGGGGTTCCTCTCTTTTATTTAATTGTCTGCCTGGAAGCATCCCCTGACCTAGTTATGCCTGCAGTTGCGTCACTTCACTTGTCCTGCGTGCCGACTGGCATCGCAGGAGCAGGGAGCTCTGTGCACACACTCTCACACAACTGAGCTAATAGGGACTGACAGGGGGGATCGGGTTTTTTAGGACTAAGAAGTCTCCTGGGGTGTTACTAATCCCCTAGAGGTGCCATTAGCTTATGATAACCACACCTTTGAAATTGTTTTATTGCTTTAATAATGTGGTGGTGATGGAAAATGGGGAACATGCCACATTTATTATTTATGCTGGTAAAAGATGAAAGTTAGCAATTAGAAGCTTTAAACCACAGGTTCAGCAGAACTACATGACTTACATTTATTCATTTTTGGACTACCCACCCCAGCACTGGAATGCCCTTACTGTCCAGGTTTGTTAAGTTGGCCACCTACATAAACCACGGCAAAGTAGCAGGCCAGCACAATTAACACTGCGAGACAGATACCATCTTAACTGCAGGGATGGGTGGAGATTTCCTGGTGGGGAGCTGTTGGAAGTAGAACAGTGCTTTATGATATCTGAACTAATCTTATGCTATGATAATTCTGTCTTGCTTAAATGCTTGCAGTCTCTCTGTGCGGCATAGTCATGCTGTGGCAGCTGCTGTGTGCATCTGATCCAAGCTCGCTGCTTCCCCACACACTTAATTGGTAAAATTGCCACCTATTGTTCATAAAAAAGCATGGAAACTGTGAGTAGAATCTCAGTCCCTAGGACTGTAGCAGCAGTGGCTCTGCTGCCGCACAGCTGGGAATCACACTCTGTCAGCTCAAGGCAACACAGAGAGGATGCATGTTGCACCATATGCGTCGTGACATCTACATCTGGATGGAGCAGCTCTTCTGAAATAAAAGAAGCTGGTGCAGCTCATGGTAGAGTGCAATGTGAAGCCTTTCAAGGCTGCCATGCTTCCAAAGTGTGGGGTTTTATCCTGAGTGTCTAGAGAAAGGGACACCGACACCACAGCAAAACCGAAGGAGGAGGGCGGAAAGTTAGGCTTGTAAAAGAAACTTGCCAAGACAGCATATGTCCATGCTTGGAGCTGTAATGGAAGTGATTTCACTAATCTGCCTTGCAGCCCACTTTCTCATTCTGTGTGATCCTTCAGCGAGTTTGCAAGCTTGTTTGATCACTTCACCTTAGCATCAAATAAGCAGAAGGCTGACTGGGTGTTTTATCTGGAGTTGGCAGAAAATGGAGGCGAGAGAGAGCAAGTAAGGGAGTTTCTATTAAGAACCGAGAGATTAATGCACCCAAATTTAATTGGAATTGCACAAGCAGGCAAGAGGTGTCAAGCTCTGAGTTCATGCATAGATTATGTGGGTGTCCTATGTACTACATTTCGAACATCTGCAGCGTGACTATCTCAGCCTTGTACTTTGGTCCTTGCTATGAGCTTTCATGTCGGCTACCAGTATTGTACATCCTTATATCTATTGTACATCCTTCTGCCCTTTGCCTCATTACACGGCACCACTCCCACTGAAAGGCTGTTTGCTGACAGAAGTGACGCAGGGACCTTGTCCATGACTTGGCTTCCCCACAGCTCCAACACACTCAACATTATCAGTGTCACACCCGTGCCCTTACGACAGCCTGGAGAGAAGTTCCTTTCTTGAAGCCAACTCTGAAGCAAACTTCGGCCAACGGCAGGCCATGTCCAAAGTCTGGTGTTTGGTGGGTGAGCAATGCTGGAGCGCAGCAGCTGGCCATGCAGGGCAAAGCGGGACCCCTGAGGTCGTTAGCATGCTTCTAACGAGCACAAGTACTCTTACATTAGTGTGTTGTTAATTGGGACCCACGTTGTTGCTCCGGAAGGCTGATTCAATGGCTTAACCCAAGAAGACTACATTAACATCAGTGTCTGGCATCTGTTTTGTTCAGGCAAGAAGAACCCATGTATGCAACCTGGATTCTCAGCCTGCATCCCACGCCTGACAAGCTCTCACGTCGCAGGACCTGATTCCCTTTATGGGTGTCTCTTTTTCTCCAAGCGAAGGCCTTAGGGCTGCACATCCCTTCCTGAAGAAATTACACCTGATTCCAGCCAGGCTGCTGAAGGGTTGAAGCTGGTCCAGTCAGCACTGCAAGTGTGGGCTGCTACCGCTTAAAGAAGGTATTCGGTTTTAAGCCTATTCATTACATTCTCACATAAACATCGCCCTTTGACAAAACCCCATGCCTTTGGTTCAGGTTATTCCTGTAAGGCGGGAGTTTAGCAATGGCCATGGGCAAAGCTCGGCCTGGAGACGGGTTTTGTTTCTTTTCCCCGAGGCTGCTGTCAGCCTTGGCTACGCTTAGGGGCCTTCCCCAGCAGCACCAGCGGGCCAAGGAGCCCACCCTCACTCGGAGGATTGTGCTGTGCTAGGAAAAATGCTTCTGGCTCTTCTCATGTGTATTTGGGGCAGAAAGAAGGTGTAGTTTAGATTAGAGCACTGCGGCTTTATCAGTGTTTATCAGTGTAGGAGTTCTGCTCCGTGTAGCATAACAGCCTCAAGTCCTTTTAAACCCTGACATTAATATGTGGTGATAAGATAACACTGGTTATCCTGTACCGGTTGCTCTAGATAAGATAAACCCTTTTATGCTTTAAAACAGGACTTAAAGTTTCTGCTATGTTTTCTTTTCCTTTTAATGTAGCAAACTCCAGAAACATTTTATTTCTAAGGGAGTGGTATTCATAAGAGCAGATAAAAATAGTACATATCATAAGCAAGTCTTTCCAAACTTGCTCAAGGAGCATTAAACATTTTCTTTCAAAGACTAAACAGAAATGAGCTAGTAGGAGGGAGATTTCAATGTCTTAGAAAATTGTTGGATTAATTAGAAGCTAAAATTATTCCAAGTAAGTGGTCATGCCCACATTTATTTTGTCAGAAGAGTGTCCACACAGCGATATTTCAGCAGCAGTGGGTGTTAATTTTAAGGTGGTTACTTTTAATTAACATGAAATAACTTGTGTAGCAGTATTGCTTGAGACAGCAGTATGGGCCATTTCCATTTTGCATTTAAAGCTGGGACCAAATCTCTCTGTACAAGCCAGTATATCCACAGATCTACAGCACTGACTCTTCAAGCAGAGGCTACATCTTCGGAGAATTTAGAGACACATCCATTCATTAGTGAGTTAAAATTAGTAACTAGGTCCTTTATGAAATTTAGCACTTTGGTCTTGTTTGTCCCAAATGATTTTAACAATGGAGTAACAGACTCTTCACATTTTCCGTATAATTAAAATTAATTGAAATGATGTGCATTAGTTGTAATTAAGCTATGCAGCTAGGAGTGGTTGTATCTAATTGCGATGATTATATAGGCTACAAACAAGCTCAAGTAATGCAAGTGGTGTTATTGTGACAGAAGAACTCAGCCACCCGCACCTTCCCGGGACTGGTGGTCTGCACGAGGGGGAAGGCTGTTGCTCTCCGGGGTGAGGCAGTGCTACAGCAGCAGGAAACGCTTTGGAGCTGAGCTGGCTCAGCTGCCCCTGGCTTTAAATTCACCCTTGTGCTCCAAGCCTGAGCATTAAAGCTTGCCATTGCACCCTTTGCTCAGCTTTAATGTAGCACTAGTGGGGGAGAAACTGAGGCAGGAATGCAGCTCCTGTAAAGCACAGAAGCTTGTGGTGCAGGGTCTGACACAGCCTATAGGTCAGTAAATTAGCTGCAAATTTAGCTCCGTGTTCACCAATGCATCCCAGTTAGATGAGGCACACCCTTACCCCAGTACCAGATGCGCTGCGGGAGCTGCTGAAGCCGACCCTGTGATGGTGGCAGCGAACTCCTGCTTTTAGCTCCCATGATCTCCGTGTCCTGCGTGGAAATGTTCTGCGGCTGCAAAGCACCTCCAGGCCGCTTTGCACCGAAATGGCCCCCAGCAGTGCTGCAAAGGGACATGGAAATGGAACAAAATATCCGCCCACTGCTCCGTTAGACCTTTAAAGCTCAGTTTGATGTAATCAGGCCTAAATAACAAATTTGTGGTCATTATGTAGGTCACTACAGGGTCAGGTCGAGGCTGTTCTGGATGTCATACCCACGCGACCACCTTTTTTGTGTGTGTGCTCTGCTTAGGCTTTTCTGAGCAGCGTCTTGAAAGTGCAGCTCTAATTGTGGGTTTCCTACATTTATAATGCATGATGTGGGGAATAACCAGTCCCTTATATTATTATTTTTTTTTTTTTAGTTTTTTGTTTTTCATTGTCTTGTGAATTTTGACCTTCATTTCATGAGAAACCCAGGGGAGAATTGTTTGTAGGCTTTTTTGATATAGGAATAAAAACAAAGATTTGAACTGATGCTGTTGTAATCTGCCCTCTTGCTGCCTGCAGCTGGCTTGTGCATGATGGGCCCCAGAACACAGGGCTGTGTTGTGTCTTGCAGGATGTTAGAAAAATGAACATTTCAGCAAGGTTTCAACCGCTGCTGCACATGGGAGTAGGAGGGATGTGGCTCAGCTTTGCCAGCTGTTCATGTGCCCACATTACAAAGGAAGCGAGAGAGCCCCGCTAAGGCCTTCGCCTGGTACACAAGCAGCAGGGCAGGTGCAAAAGTCTGTGCTCAGTAGACAGCAGGCAACAAAGAATTACAAACTGCCCAACTTTCCCTTCTTAGCAGGCATTGGGAATGATTGGAGAGGGCTGCCAAGCAAAGCCTCTTGGAATTTATAGCACATGGAAACCTTCCTGTTAATTAACGGGGGATTGTGCTCTGGGCAAGCGACTTCTGAAGCATTTCTCCCACCATGTGTCTGTACCTAACTCAGGACTGTTCTCTGCCGAGGAAGCTCTGGTTATTCCCATACTCCAAACACTCCAGAGGAGGATGTAACCTTTCGGCATCCACCGTGGATGAAGCCTCTTGGCATGCCTCAGCCTGCTCCCTCGTAACATCCCAGGAATCCACTCCTTGCGGTACTGTTCTGTAGCCCAGTGTTGCAATATCAATTTTATCCTTGAAAGACTCAGCTGTCTACCTTCAGGCTTAGCAACACGATTGCAAGAAAATATTCGTTCTTTACACATAGGTATAAATTTGTGACTCTCTCTCACACAAGTGTGGCAATCTGGCTGACTTCCATCTTACCATTGCTTTGATGGTCTGCATATTGCAAAGTTTTGGGTACAGATTTAGACAGCCCGGGGTAACCACAGGGCCTGTGTGCAAGCACTAGTGGAGCTGCAGTAATATTATTGCAGTGGGGAAGCAGAGAGTGTAAGGAAAAAAAAAAAGAAAACACCCGTTCAGGATGGACAGACCATGATAGAGGGGGGGGGGGGGGGTGCAGGGAAGTGAGAGAAGCCATTAACATTTTGCAACATTAGTCAGAAGCCTGGGGACCTGCTACAGCAAATAAAAAACCCACATAATTTAGTCAAGGGAATTCAGCCAAAAAAAATTAGTTTCATTTTTTTCAATGTAATAACTTTTTACTCCATTTAATCTCCAGTTTAACCATCTGAACAGATAATAGAAAAGTACTGTGAGATAGGGAATAATCGGAACTGGAGAAAAGGAGAGAAATAATGCTCAGAAACATGCAGGCATTTTCACAAGCAACAGTCATCCAAGATACCAGAGAAACCAGGAGGCAAGTGAATCAGGGCAAAACCAGATCCTCCTACCCTATCCCAGCAAAGAGGAGGAACCTGCTGTGCATTTCCATCTGGCAGCTATGCAGACCAGCACAGGATCTGTGTACACAAGATCCCGTCAACAAGCGCCTGGGCTTGCAGACTTGATAACCTCCAGTCTCCAGCTGTTGCTGCTGGAGAGTTCAAGTCACACAAACTCAGCAACGAGACATTGGACTGTGACAAAGGTGCAGCTCTTGCTATCCCCCCTTAATTAAAAGAAAAACGTCAGTTCAGGATTTAATCTTCTGCCACTGAAGCCAAGAACCTTAGCAGGAGCAAGGTCAGACTTTGACATCCCATTTATTCTGTTTAAAAGTTATTATTTTGACTTTTGTACAACTTGCAGCTGTACTTACCTGTTGTCCTTGCTAATAAATATCTTGGAGTGGATAAGGGGGAAGGAAGGGAAAAAGCAGCTGAGGTTTAATTCCACCATCACCCCCCTGCCAGGTTGCGGCTTTGTTCTGTACTTTTTTTAAATTTCAAGAAAGAAAAGTTGTTGCAACTCAGGGCTGGAAAAAAGTAGGTTCAGGTGTACATGGTAATGTGCATCTCATCACTGCCCTGCTCGTGTGATAGGGCACCTGCTCACATGCGTGCTCAAAGCCACGCTTTTACTTGTGTTAAAATCAAAGCCACAAAGATGCCAGTGAAGGGCCAATATTTCAAACAGACATTTCCCATCATGTACTTCTAAAGCTCCGAGTTGCTACAATGTAGAGTTTGTGGTCAAAATAATATGAAGGTGAGGAGATGGGGAGCTTTGGTGTAGCCCCTGGTAACACTGCGGTGCAGCTTGGGGGGACGAGATGTGTGCCGGGGTGGGGAGAGCAGGCATGTGCCAGCCCGAGCTGCTCTGCAGGAGCAGAGCTCGCCTCCTTCACTTGCATGAAGTGCTGCAGTTGCCCAGCTATGGGGATTGCACCCCTGTCCTCTGCCCAAAATAAAACGTCATTAAAAGGAAAGGCAGATGCCACGCGAGGTCTGAATGGAGCTGTGCACCTCTGATGGGCACTGGTCCACAACACCGGGATGGATTTGTGAGGAACGGTACGAATGAGGTTGAGCCTTCAACCACTTTAGGAGGAGAAGTGAAGAAAAACATTGCATCAAAGCGTTCAGGGGGGATTCGGGCTGGCCGAACATGAGACACGCTGCTGGCGCCCAGCCAGGAAGGGGAGTTCGGCCCAGGAGGGCTGCGGAGGGCGCAGACAGGGCTGGCAGGAGCCCAGCAGCTGTCCTGCAGCTCTGCCGTGGGGAACACGAAGCCACCGGTGATCCCACTGCTGGCTAGTCTAAACAGAGAGAAGTTACAAGTGTATTGCAATTAAGGTGACCTTGCGAGCCAGCCAGTCCTCCTGCAGCCCAACAACCCCTGCCCAGCTCTGCTGCGGGAAGGGCACGGGCTGCGCAGGAGGCCAGCGGGCTGCAGCAACCAAAGCCAAGCTAGGCTTGTCCTGGAAGAGCCAAACCTGCTGGCCAGCTCTGCGGGCTGAGGGCAGCTGCCCC
>Ga0181612_104504_pt1 | contig 11548 bp, 6 predicted proteins | sample HoacroProtozoa21_FD_119630 | JGI IMG/M metagenome (GOLD analysis project Ga0181612, IMG submission 119630) | Hoatzin crop microbial communities from Cojedes, Venezuel. Combined Assembly of Gp0051906, Gp0051904, Gp0051908
CACTGAAGTAGAACCACATTTTAAAGTGTCAAATGTCAACACTGGCCTTTGAACATACTGTCAATTGATATAGAAAGTTGTAAAGAAGGAATTAGAATGAGTGGTAACTTGGACTTTTTTTTTTTCCCAGTCACCAGTGTATGAAATTTAGTTTACTGGTTTTGTATGCCTTCTGGAAAGGGAAATGCAAATGAATAGTTAAGGTATCAAGGCATTAACTTTCTACTCCATTAGAGAACTGGCAGCCTGACTGCCTCCAGTCACTGCTGCCTCCAAGCTCTCTGGATTTGTCCCATTTATCTAAGGCTATCTATTTTACTGTTTTCACATTTACCTAAATGAGAGATCTGAAAAAATATCTGGTTAGTCTTTCATGTTCCTCTTTGCATTTCTGGGAAAATTTTGCAATACGTCTTTTATGTTTATGTCATTGATTCCCTTAAAGGACCTGGGAAAATTAGTATACTTCCTATTCTGCTATATTTGTGCACTTAGTTGCCTCCATAAGTAAGAAGAAGGCAGGAAAGTTACATCTATTTGTTACACACTCATTTTAAGCCACTCCAAAACCATGATAAATATGAAGTGAAGAAACCACTCCAAAACCATGTTCATTAGATGTTTATCATTTTCCTAGAAGTATTACCAACTTGCATGCACATCAAAGGCTACAAAACCAATTTCCCTCCCAACCCATCTTCTGCATTTTCATGGTGCACTTCATGCTATTCTGCCAGTAAAGTGCAAAGATTCTCTCCCCCATCCTATTTAGGTTTAAATGCCTTTTTACGCATTGGATCCTAACTTACAGATTCTGCTTTTGTACCTTTTGTACCTTTCCCTTTTCTAAAATGGGGGGTATGAGGAAAACAACAAAAAAAGTATTGTTATATTCACCGAGTTGCACAGCATGCTACGCATGCTTACGATTTTTTCAAATGGCAGCTAGCAGTCCCTAGCTACCAGCCCACTGGAGTTGTTTTGCACAACAGCTGCTGGGTCTTCGGCATACCCTCAAACAGCTGTAGTAGCCTCTGGCTCTGTCAGTTCATGACAGAGTAACTTGACCATTTGGGACCACATCTTTGGCACAGCTAGCTGCGTTCCTCCTGCTTTTAAGCACTGCTCATGCTACAGAAATGTGTACTATTTAAACGTATGAGAATTGAAACATTGTAATCTTTAGTTAATTCCTTAATAATACACAGTTGGGCATTTTACACAACATAGTGCCTATGGTGGTGATTTGGTCACATACATTCAATGCTGAAGTTTTAAAAGTGGGCCTACAAATCCATACTCTAAAGAATGCTTATCCTTGCAGACATTTATATTTACTCCACTGCCATACTGGTTTCCAGAGTAAGCTTTGATCACAGCAACAGGAAGAATAATCATACTCAAATTTTTATTACAATTACTACAAATTTCTAAAAATGAGTGACAGATTGTATTGTCATTAGGAATGAGAATTGTGTTGTTTAAAGGAAAAAAAAAGTACATATTGTTTAGAGAAGTCCTTCCTACACCTTAGCAAAAAAAAAACCAACAAAACAACAAACTTTAAATTATGTTTCAGTTAACCATGTTAATCCATCAATTTTATTCTTCAACTTGGGTCACTGAGCTATGCTCTCTTTGCATTAAGTTTCTGCTGCTACCAGCCATTTCACCAGGAAGAAAGAAAGCCTTCTTTGTCAATGGAGGCTAGATGTGCTAGAATGTGATGCTACAATATCATCTTCATTTTTCTAGGGAAAAAACTGCAGTCAGTTTAAATTGCAGTACGCCTCAGTGCTCTCTCCTGGTATTGTTGCACATGGCAGACTCCATTCAGGAATAAACTGCGCAGATTGTCCAGAGTTGGTTAATAAAACAAGATGTGAAATGCACAGAACTGCTAAAGAGATATAAAATTAGCTGTAGTCAATACCATGGCTACTACACCTACAATGGTTACAGAAGCTGGGAATTTTTTGTTGAGCAGGACCAGTCTGCTCAGAACACACTTTGTAGTCAATGTACCATTACATTTTCTTAACCATCTATTAAATGAAGATTCCAAGAACAAGGTTTTTAGAGTTCCACCAAACACTTCAATTTCATTTATCAAGGTAAAATATGACATGTTTAAGGTTTTGTATTCTGTGATTTAGCTCATTTATTTTAAACATTAACACCAAACCCAAGAGTGTATTAAAATATATTTACCCGTTATATGTTTCAGAGACACCTGCGAAAGGTTCATTCCCACATTTAGCAAATAAAAACACTGTGTTTAATAGAAGGGCCACTGAGCAAGTGCCTATAATGAACTTGATTATGCTTTTGCAGTCCATTTTGCACTTGGAAACCAAGATGCCACTTATGATTTGGCCTAGTGCTGCTGCTGGAATTAGTACAAGCCCTAGAGGAAAACAAGACACCAGCAATTACACAAAAACGCAAGATATAATTAGTGAAGCAATTTATAGTGCAACCGTAGGTTAAGAAAAAAAATCACAACAGTTACCTGTATCTTATGATGTAGTCCATGCGATGTCATTTTCCAGCCATTCTACCAGAATCAGTTGGCATGAGTAATTTATTCTATCCTTACATTATCTTTAGCCTTTCCAGAAGTTCAGCTTGACAGTATAACTTGTAGGTGTTCAGAACCCAAGTTCAACACAAAACTAGATTACTTAAAAGCACTACATAATGGACAGGAATCTCTGAACACTAGTAGGTGACCTCATGAAAAGGGAAAATGTTCTTTTACTGCTTCACTTTTTTTTTTTGCATGTCCATGTTCTTTATTATACATTTGTGATATGAACTTTTAAACAAGAATATAATCATTATTATACAAGAGACAGCACAAGATACAATAAGGCCTCTACAGAAACACTTTTTTTAGTCTAGATCAGCAAGTCAGTTTTGCTATCACAGTCCATAATGTTTTATCCTCTGAACTATTAGGACTCCAGATACATAACTGAGCATTTTTATATGGCTAATCTACAGTACAACACAGATTCATCGTAACTTGCACTGACCTGAGACAGCTAATTTTAAAGACAGTTCAGGTACAGTGGCAGAACTGCACAGACCACAGATGCCCATAGTCAAAGTTACTTTAAATAGTTAACACGGTCATTGGCAACACTTAGACTAGCTGGCTCACCATTAGTTCAGGTACAGCTAGCTTTCAACATTAGTGTAGGCATTTGTTAAAACTGCACATTTGATTAACACTGTCAGTATTTTCAACTGAAAAGAAATTCAGACAAGGTCTACACACAAAAAGGCAACATTCAGTTTTCAACTTCACTGTTGATTACTGTTTAACAATTGAGCATGTATTCCAATATACTTCCGTGTAAAATATGCAGATACTTTGTTTTGAAGCAATGGTGTCTGAACAGTGATAGTACTATCTAGTATTATCCAGAGCAGCAAGTCATTGAAAAAGTCTCTCCCAAACTTATTTCTGCTGGACAAAGAGTACTTCAGCTAGCATGTGCTTGTATTGCAGCACTGTACCACTGAAGTAATTTAGCAAGGCATGTTCCAGAAATATTTCAGTCTGCCATATTGCCAGCATCTGTTGGCCTATCTGCCTTGATCTGGTTGCTGTTCTTCAGAAGTAATTGTGTCAGAGTTAATCATGTGACCCTGTCTTGTGCAGCTCTTCCACCAGATTTTTCTATTTCGTTCTCCAGTACTCAGCTTTTCATAGCCTTCCCCTGTTCTACCTATTATTATGCATATCAGACAATAGGAGTAAGTGACAGTAAGCTAACTACAGAAGCAGTCACACAATAGCTTGCAATAAAACGACTAATCAGGATATATTCTAAACCTGTATCACTGTAACATTATGATGGAATGTAAGAAAGCAAAGGCCAAGTCAACCCCTTATTTGTGGGGTAAGCACTGCTTTTTTTCCAGCTGCCTTTATCATGCTTCTTTAAGCAGGGACTAAGGCTTAATGCTCATTCAGCTGATTTTAAGTGAGAAAAATTAAATGTTTTTCACTAAGAGTAAGAAAGGAATAGATTACAGTTTCATCAGCACACAAAATTCTCATTCTACTTTGAATATAAAATCTTCTGAATCTACAGACAACAAGTAGATTTGCGCCTCTGATGCATTAACTGCCAGGGTATTCATAGGGCAGGCAAGAACATACAAAAATACTGTTTCTGCTGTGAAAACTACATTACATATAAGTATATTCATAAATCTCAGACAAATACAAGATGTCTATGTAAGCTTGCACCTATAACATAAATGAGGTGTTCAGCACAATATATTTAAGGTTTAAAAATGAAAAGCCACCTTACCTCCAAGAGTTGCTGAAAAACTTGATGTCTTTCCAAACTGATTTTCTATAAACTTTGGCAGAAATGTGGCAAAGCCAGTGGCAACTAAAGCTTCTGAAGAACTGGCTATTATTAGACTCATAAGCACTGGATTCTTCAACAGTATCTATGGCCAGAAGCACGCATAACACTCAGAAAATTATTTCATTATGGTGCCATGTAAATTATATTTTAAAGCAGATACTCTCATGTGGAACTTCACTAATATGCTTTTCTTGCTTCAACAATCTTAAGCATCAACAAGATGAATATGCATTAAATTATCAGTAGCACCCTATCACAACACAATAAAGAAGCAATTAACTTTCTAAGTACTTATGTATTACCTGAAAAAAATTCATTTCTCAGAATATCAGTTTTATTAAATTCAAGATTTCCTTACCAGGAGAGCCATGGGAAAGTCTTTAAAACTTTTTCCAATATTCTTGGTCTCAACAAGTGCCTCACTTCCATCATTATGTGTTTCAGAGATTTTTTCAGCCTGTATTTTTGCTGTTCCTATAAATGGGCACATTTACTGAAAATGACAACATTGAATATCTGTATTCTTAGCCTTTAAGTCATAAAAAACAGCATCAAAGTAAATGTTTCCATTCCTTGGGAAAAACTAGCTCAGACGCTGTAAATCTTCTTGAACATTTTATTGGTACAGATCCACAAAAAGATCAATAATGTACTGCCGCAGAAAGAATAATTTGGCTAAAAGCGTCATGCTTCCATTGGAAGGCCTTGGCTGTAAGATGATATTATCAGGAATAGCCTAAAAAACTCAGACAATCCTGAAGCCCATTTCAATTTTTATTTTTTTAAAATCATCCTCACATTCACCCAGGTTCCCTACTTCATTGTTTCTTTTCCTCCATCATTTCTCTTTCCAGATAAGTACAGTCAGTTCCTTTAGATGCTCTTCCAAGAGACTCCTAAATAGTATCTGCCTGAACAGAAATTATATTAAAATTATTCTTTTTAGAAAATTGATTCACGCTTCATTATTGCACCCAAAACAATAAGACAATAGAGTCAAAGGCAACAATGCATGAGTTAAGTTAATGGAATTTCCTTACGATTCTTTGTGGGTAATACAGCAGCTGTAAACATAGCCCTGGGTGCTTAGCTGAAAGCATCTTCCAAACTTTGACCATCAGTTTCCATGCTCTACCTGTTTCCAGTCCTACTGTACATCATTATGTACACAAGATCCACCTTTGAGCTCATTCGCCTTGTTTTAAAGGCCGCATACAGGAAACAAGGTATTTATCATCAGGTTTTAGCCAAAGACAGTTAACTGAGAAACAGAATCAAAGAGGAATCAATCACTCAGCCCAGCAGTCTATAACTCACAAGCATAAGCAAATCTCTCCTCCAAAACAGCCCATTACCGTTAAACATTTACCTGGTAGGTGTTTTGGAAAGCATGAAAAAGGTATTATAAGAAGCCAAACTGCAAAAAAGCATGCAAGAAATGCTATCCACCATGCTCCAAGCCAACGTGGGTCATCTTGATCTATCTTTGTACTGGAAAATTAATTTGGAAAAAGCAGGTTTAGCACTTATGAACTCAAATCAGCAATTTCAGATGTCAGTGACTTAGAGTTTTTTTAATACTGATTTAACAAAAGCCTTTGAATACTGTCATTTTCTTGTTTTCTACATGTATTATTTAGTTTGCTTGTTTAAAGCACATTAAGCTCTATTATAATACTGCATTCTACCAAATACAGCTTTCAACTCATTAGTCAAAGTCATTCTGACTTCAAGGCCACTATTTGGCCCTGATTTCAAGATCCCATATCATTATTAAGATAGTGAAAAAGCTGTTTATAGACAGAATCTTCATGATCAATGAGCTTTGTGAAAGCCAATACAGAAGTTCCAAATGTCATTGCATTGATCACAAGTCCCTAAAACATAGTAAATAAAAGTTTAAATGAGGCTGTTTGGACAGTAGTAAAATTTATAACATTTTTTTAACAGTGGATTATTACTCGATTGGTAGATTTTCTAGCAAGCTCTTCCCCAGGAGGAAGCAGTATCCTACCCCTCATATCCCACCTCAGGGAAATTTTTGTACATAAAATCAATAGTTGCAAATCTAACTCTAAATGAGCAAGTAATCAAAAGACAAAGCATTTTTTGTTAATCAGCTTTAAAATAGCTAATATCTCAAAAGCTAGAACTAAGTATTTGCACTACAGAGAAACTTTAACACACAATGGAGTGGCTACTCACTGTGGGAAGTTACTCACTTGCTAGAAGCCCTTGTAAATGCAACTTGTTACCAAGTTAAAGAAGCTCCTTTGTTTTCCAAACAAAAACTCTTTCTCCTCCTCACATGGAGAAAATCTGAAGACTTTAATATGCATTATTAGGAAAATAAAATAGAAAGCAAAAGATTAAGTTGTATCTTGCCTTTCTGGGATCTGGATGTCAATATAAATATTGAGTAGCTGCCCTCCTAAAACATAGCCAATAGCAGGACCCAGCAGTGACATGGCATAGCCAATTCCTAGAAGAGAAAATACATCAAGTTCACCATACATTTTTAAAGCCTTCTTTAAAAAAAAATCCTAAATCAATTTCAGAACAAATTGTTTCTGTAATTCAACCTGTTCTTTCACTGTCATTACCTCAACTATACTACACAGAAGACAAAATTTGTACTTGTCCCTCAGCAAGAAAGTTTGCCACTCTCATTAAAAGCTGCAACTCAGAGGTTCGCAAAAGACACTTCACTGACAGCATCTTTAAGCATTATTAGATTGCCTTTTGCACATCCTGTACCTACAATCAAAAGTTTCTGAAGTGAGGACAAGCATCAGTTGTTAATAGTATATGCCCACAATCTTTAAAAACCTACATATCTATATCTTTGAGTCTCACGCTGGTTTTTAGATCTGCCAAGACCAGAAGCCAGGGTTCCACTAAAACTTTTAACTGAAGTAATAACTGCCACTTCAGGTCACTGAGAACTCAGTTTATTGATACGAGCCTTAAAATACAAAGGAAGGAATCTTAACAGCTCCTGACAGTTCTAAAAAAACGAAAAATACCCCAAACAAAACCACTAATAAACCAAAACAAAAAACACAGTTGCTGGTGTAACCATATCCTACTAAAGAGCAGGTGCATCCGTATTTTTATGGCCTTAGGACAAGATTTTTCTCAATGTCATAATAGTCTCCCTGGCCTACCAGCCAGATGCCTGTGGCACTTTAACACTGCTGGCAGGAGCATTGTCTCTGCAAAGGCTTGCAACTAATAGTAACTAAATCTGTCTAAAAAATTGGTAAGACATGCATCCTTACTGCTGATATTCTATGCTTTTCCCCAGACTGAAGAATCTGGATTTCTCATTTTTCTCCTGAAGTGTCTGGATCCTGACTATGTAGTATTATTTCACTCTCTTTAGACAGCAAACAGGAAGGATGGGGGGGAGAGGGGAGTGTAAGAGGGAGAAGGGACACAGAAGGGCACACTCAAATACCAGTAAATCAAAATAAATATTGAGTTGACATATCCCAGGTTCTCCTACGTTTTGGAAATACTGACACACTCCTAGGATCTTTCTGAGTTAAGTCTACATTCATCCTACAGAACATCAAATCTAGCATAAGAGGTGCCTGTTTCCTCCTATAGATCATTCAGTTTCAGTTATCATTTAGAATTGCTTAACTTTTCACGGGCTTTAGATGTAGATGCCTCAGTTCAGCAAGAGGGGAACAGTGCTCATGAAAATGCACCCAGTTTCAGAAGAGAAAGAAACTACCAACTTAGGAGTTGCAAGCTTATAGCATGAGATGCTAGCAGCTATTTACAGACACTAGCAGAACATTTTAGGGGGTCTTTTTGCTGCCTTGCACAAGCCTTCTTGCATTAGGCAACGCAACACAATATGTTTTAAATCCTCAATACACTGCATAAAAAGAAAAAGTATTAAGGCTTAATGCAGCTACCTGTCAACTCACTTGCCTTCTAGTTTTGTGACATTATGCAGAAAACACTGTTGTTCTGAACTCAGCAGTTGCCCAAAGATTGCACAATCATTTATTTATTGTATTGGTCTCCTATGTTTTAAGTACAGACACTGACATCATTCCTGATTTTTCAGGCCACTTCTTGATCCCCTAATCACACAGACAGTCCCAGTTCTGCTCTATTTATTTCACTGGCCTCAGGAAAATGTGTAAAAATCCTCTCTTTCAATATAAAGAAACAGCAAAAATAAAAGCTGTCTTTGTACTTCAGATTTAACATATGCAACTATTCTATTTGTTGGCACCAAATGAAGTGGCTTGTCTGTAACAATTAGGCAAGAATTGTATGCAAATAGATTATGATTCCAATTTTGCCCCCTAAAATATTGATTTCATCTGGAAAACAGACCAAGAATCTGAGATGCTTTGAATTCCTCCTGTGAGTTACATACTCTTATGAGCCCACACCTAAAAATAACAAGTATCTTCATACTCACAGAAAACACACTTAAACTGCAATGAACTTGGCAGTAAAAATGCATATAACCCAGAAAATGCTGACTAGAAAGACTAAAAACCACTGCCAGGAATTAGTATTCCTCAGCTTTCAAACATCCTCATAGTAAGACAAACACATTCTCTATATTTCTAGTCAATCCCTTCACTTTCAGTTAGGGAAAGATACTTCCAGTATTTCCTCCTGAAGTGCCAGATTTGTATGTGGCTAGAGAACTACATTGATCACATGACGCACAGGAGCATCTCTGCACTGAGGGGACAGCCTACTGTTAGAAGGTAAAAGGACATGGTAAGGTCTGGCTACTGACCTGATATACAGAAGTTTTCAACACCTGTGGCAGTAAAAAGCAAATTTCTGCTACAACTTCTTCTGTTGTTAAGAGGCAGACTACATTAACTACTTAATGTCAGTAGCTGAAAGTGTTAAGAAAAGCAGAAATGCACAAAGTAGCCTTACCTTGCTCTGTAAAATAACTACTGAAAACACTTTTTACTTATAGCAGACTAAAACCCAACTTGCACATTAACTGATACAGAAACAATTTATGCATGTAAGTAAACAACGACAAGATTGATTTAACTAGAGGAATTAATAAAAGCATTTGGAAGACACTGTAGTCTATGATCAGACAATGTGTTATAAACAGTTTTAAAAGTTACCTATATAAAGTGAAGACTTGTGCTTTGGGACACTATCATCAATAAAAGCTGTTCCCAAAGTATATAATGGAGTTCCTCCAACTCCAAGCAGCAGCTGTCCCAGGATAAAGACATATAGATAGTTGGGAAGTGAAGACTTTGTGCTGGCACTGCAAGTGAAGTTAGCAGAGCCTGTTGCTGGAGTTTGACATGTATCTGAAAGAGACAGCCAGACAAAAATTCTGTTACCCAGCTCATGACAATCCAGCTGAAGAAAAATCAGTACTGAAAGCCAAACTATATATGAAGTGCTGTTAGTGCCAGGCTCCCATTTTAATTTTCAGGACTACTAATGAATCCTACACCACAGTGCCCTAATTGTCTATGATATCCTATCCCCCAGAAGAAATGCTGCTATGGCTTGGGTTTTGTTTCCTTATCACAAAGGGAAGATGGATGAAATAGCCTTATTAAACTGTTCTGGCTTGTTGAAAGCATTATTGACCAGACGCATGCAACAAGCACGTTAATGAAAACTCCTAGGTAACAGACAATTTATTTTCTTCTTGTACCTTATAATAATTCTGAGGAGCAGTACAAACAACTTCCATTCTTAAGTGACAGAGCACCCTGAACCACCTGAGGAAAGCTGGACTGCTGGAAAGTGCAGTCATTAGAGTCGAAAACAAAGATAATACACCCTTCTCATACACTGTTTGAGAAATGCTTCCCTAAAAAAAAGAAACACCTTAAAAAAACCACACCACTAACTCTCAAAGAGCACACGGTACCATATCTCCAGAATGAGAAGTTAATGTAAAGCCTCTGTACTTTTTGACAGAGACACACAAAGATGGAAGCAGAGGTAGAACAGCCTAAGGTTCAATCTGCTCCTGTAATGTTTGCCACTATGAGGAGGGAAGAGAAAAGAGGAAGTGAAGTCAGGGAGCATGTTTTCTTTTCTCCTTTCTCCTGCTATCATTGCACTTTTAGTAGCAGACAGTCCCAAGTGACAAGATCAAAATGAGCAGCATGGCTCTTTCCAGGTTTTTCCACAGTAGAGCATACAACCCTAAGGAAGATGATAAACTCAGACTAGTGAAAACAAGCCACACTGTGCAGATATATGAAAACACCCTTTAGATCAGATGCATAGACTTATTAATTATCAATTCTTTGCTACAAAATTATTCCGTCATTTTTCTCAGGTCCTTTCACATTTGAGAAAAGTTTTTATTTAAGCAAACAAAACGCAAGCTTGTCTATGTTTAGGGCTCACAAGACATAAAACACTAGGAAATGCTTGCCACACATTTAAAGAAAACTGTTTACATTGATGTTATAATGCATCCATCAGCTTTATCGTGACTTCCCCCAGAAGGAACAGCACCATAGTGGTGGTGGAGTCATGTAGCACACAACAGGTGATTCAGTGCTGTTGCACAGAAAGTGGCCAACATAGAGCAATGGGAAAACCTCACTTCAAAAGGAGTTGTCATGAAAATTTTCTTTCCTTCCCACCTAGGCACAATCCTCATTTTCATGCTATACTGAAGCCACAAGGGGAATATTTTATTAAGAATCGCTACTCTGAAAATTAGTTTTCAGAGTATATTTTCCATTTATTGTAAGTATACCTTTTTCAGTGATTCCTCTTTTTTCCAGGAAATTAAGTCTTAAATCAAGTTAACTTTGCGTTATTTACATGCACAGCATCTAAAACTGACTATACAAAGACAACATGTCCTACAGTATGTTGTTAATGTACACTTATTCATGTACAGCACATACAAAGAACATACCTGCAGTTATAAGTTAGCCTCTAATACCTACTGGGCAAGTCTAAAACAGCATTTAGCTACTTATTTTAGTACACAAATAATAATATCTTGTTAAAATACACACATCAGAAAGCAAGTCATGCAGAGCAAGAAGATGCCATGAATGATGTTAAATCACAGAATCACAGAATGGTAGGGGTTGGAAGGGACCTCTGTGGGTCATCTAGTCCAACCCTCCTGCCAAAGCAGGGTCACCTACAGCAAGCTG
>Ga0181612_154915_pt1 | contig 11548 bp, 10 predicted proteins | sample HoacroProtozoa21_FD_119630 | JGI IMG/M metagenome (GOLD analysis project Ga0181612, IMG submission 119630) | Hoatzin crop microbial communities from Cojedes, Venezuel. Combined Assembly of Gp0051906, Gp0051904, Gp0051908
CTGGAAAAGACGGCAATACCCGCTTTTTCCGCGATTGCCGGGGCATTCTTCCAGTGCGGGAAACCCTCGAGCACATCGCTGCCCATCAGGATCCACAGCCTGCAGCCCGGATACTCTTTTTCCGCCCGGGCCACGGTATCCGCCGTATAGCCCGTCTTTTCCGATTCCGTCTCCCAGAGACAGACCTCGGCACGTCCGGGCATCGTCTCTTCAAGCGCCAGCCGGATCATCCCGGTCCGGTGCTCCGCCTTTTCCATGGGTCCGGACAGCTTCGCGTAAGGCCGCTGTCCCGCCGGAACAAAAAGGATCTTCTCCAGTCCCAGCTGTGCCGCCGCGTACCGGGCGGCATTCAGGTGACCCCGGTGGATCGGATCAAAGGAGCCTCCGTAAAGTCCGATCGGTCCCGTCATGTCCGTGTCCTCAGCCGGCACATTCCATGTGCCCGAACCGGTCTCCGTACTGCCTGACCACCGCCTCCGCCATCCGGCGGTTGAGGATTTCGGGGTCCTCCGATTCATCCATGTAGGTCATGCAGAAGGCACGGATCGCCGCTTCCGCCTCCACATAGGGGCCGGGTACGTTGATCATCATCGTATTGCCCTTTTCCGCGCAGACCAGGCGGCTCCAGAGGTGGCCGTTTTTTCCGTACAGTGCCGTGGAATGGATCCGGTCCGCCACCGCCGCCATGCTCTGGTAGGTATAATCCCTTCCCAGGATCTCGCTGTGCATGTGGCCGCTTCCCGATCCGCCGATCACCACGACAAGGTCGCAGCCGTTTCCGATGCACTCCTCCAGCGTCCGGGAGATGAGTCCCTGCTCGTCGGCCACCGGAGCGGTGCGAAGGATGTCCATGGTGCCGTCCAGCCTGAGCAGATTCTGCATCAGCATCGGGCTGTCGGTATCGATGACCGTGCCGTTCCGGATCTCATCGCCCGTGGGCACGATGCACGCTTTGCTGATCATGTATTCATCCACCTTTCTCCCTGACATCCGCCTTCTTCATACGGCGGAATATGGTCGAAGTCCACTTCATGGATCTTTCGGACTTCCTTGAGCCGGGTAACATCGGACACCTTGATGCCGTCCGCCACCGCAATGGTCCGGATCAGGCCGTCGGCATCCCGGAGGATATCCTCTTCCTCCATGCCGTACACATCCATCTCCAGGGAATCGCCGGTCACGCCGATGATCCTGGCCATGCTCTTAAGGCGGCTCTGCAGCAGTTCTTCAAGCTGCTGGATGTTCAGGCCCTTCACCGACAGTCCCGTGATCTTCACCACGGTCTTGTCCACGTGTACATATATTTCCGAATGATCGCTCATGACCGGCTCCTTTCTTTTATACTTATGATCTCAGGCATATTCCACGGTAAAGATATCCGTGGCGTTATAGGTCTTCGGATGATCGATGCCGGGAATGATCTCATGCGCATTGGCAATGATCTCCTCCGGCGTCATCTCCGGAACTTCCTCTTCGATCCATTCTTTCGTAAAGCCCACCGAGGCCAGCTCTTCCAGCGCCTCCGGGGCCATGTTCTCCACCGCGATGTGGATCTTCATGCGTTTTGCCACGGACATGATGGCCGGGGAAGCCGCGAAGTCTCTGCCCGGGATGATCCCCGTCTGCAGTGCCTTGATGATATGTCCCGCCAGCACGGATTTGTCCGCGGCGATGACCGGGATATGTGCCTTGAGGGTCTGGGCATAGGCGCCGGACTTGTGTGCCGAGGTGCCCGTGGGGAACTGCTTGTGCTGCGCGATGCGGCCGTTTTCCTCGCCGACGAACATTCCGATGCCCACCGAGATGATGCCGCCGGTGCCGCCGATCTCCACTTTGCCGTCCCGCATGCACTCCAGCTGACCGTGGAACAGGAACAGCAGCTCTTCCATATTGATGTAATGCATCATTTCCGTGGCGGAGTTGTTGTTTCCCGCGCGTCCCGTCAGCGCCGCGCTGTGAACCGGGATGTTCTTGTGGGCCGGTCCCATCAGCATTCTCCGGCCGGGATAGTTCATCTTCCACTGGATCAGATGCGGTTCCGTCTGCACCAGTTCCTCGTATCTCGACCAGGGTATCTCCAGCATGTCGATATATCCGAACTCCGGATTGATCCGGCCGTAGTCGGAGGCCGCCATGCAGACCATGGAGCCGTTGGTGAACACTCCGTCGCTGGTGGTGGAGGTGGCGTTGAGGTCGAATACGTTGATGGCCATGGGGCCGTCCACCTGAGCGGCGATCCTCTCGCAGGCTTCCCGCGGTGTCAGTCCGCAGGCCTTGACATCCTCGTAGTCCACCAGGGCTACGGAAATGGGAACATAGATGTCATAAAGATTTCCTTCTCTTATAAAGCGGTATTTCAGTTTATCCATCGATCACGCCTCCCTTTCAGTGATTGCCGATCTTCGGCCGTCTGTCCTGTACATCCGGGCAGTCGTGCGTCAGCACATCGTCCGTCGGATGAAGGATGTTCAGTGTTTCCAGGATCGCATGCTGCGGCCGGTTCTCCTTGTCGAATCCGCGTACGACAACGGAGTGCATCGTTTCCGGTACCCGGGGGATCACGTAGACCTCGATATGATCCACGTCCTCCATTTTCGCAAGCTCCGTGACCGCCGCTTCGATCCTTCCGGTGCGCAGCGACTGCATCTTCGCGGACCGGAGGTTCTCCAGTCCCAGCACTTCGCATTCCTTCGGAACCGGTCCCTGCGTGGCCGCCGCCGTCTTCATTTTCTTAAAAAACTCCGGCAGTTTCGTGTGCATCATCCGCATTATCGTAGACCTCCTAGCGTCTAAATTTAATAGTTTGGGGTGTAGTTTCATTGCTTGTTTTGTCTTCGATTTCAGTGTATAGTTGAATCAATCATAAGTAAAACGAATGATTTTAATCGATCGATTAGAGGAGCTAATTTGTCATGCACAGATACATTGCCTTTGACAAAGTCGTGCAGCTGGGCAGCTTCACAAAAGCCGCCGAAGAGCTGGGATATACGCAGTCCGCGGTCAGCCAGATGATCGCCTCTCTGGAAGAAGAGCTTTCCATCAAGCTGCTGTACCGGTCCCGTACCGGAGTCCGGCTGACGCCGGAAGGCAGTCAGCTGTATCCCTTCATCCAGAGGACCATTTACCAGTATGACGCCATGAAGGAAAAGTGCGGGGAGATCCGGTCTCTCGACCGGGCCACGATCCGGATCGGTACCTATTCGAGCATCTCCAGGCACTGGCTTCCTTCGCTGATCCGGGATTTCACCGAGCTGCATCCCGGCGTGGATTTTGTCCTTCTGCAGGGAGACTACACCACGATCCCCCGCTGGGTCCAGGACGGAGAGCTGGACTTTGGATTCACGACGCCCGAAGCGGTGCACGGCATGAAAACGACAATCGTCAAAAGCGGCGAGATGGTTCTGGTGCTGCCGCCGGAACATCCGCTGTCGGACCGGAACTCCGTTTCGCTCAAGGAGGTGCTGGAAGAGCCGTTTCTTCTGCAGGAGCAGGGCGCCTATAACGATACGCTGGAATACTTCCGCCGTCTGAATCTGTCCCCCGGCATCCGCCTGAGAGTCCGGGACGACTATTCGATCCTGTCCATGGTGGAGGAGGGGCTGGGCATCAGCATCCTTCCGGAACTGGTCCTGTGGGGGCTGGAAACGACGGCCCATATCTGTCACCTCGACCCGCCTCTGTACCGTCAGGTGTCCATCGTCACCAAGGACAGCGAGGCCATGCCCATCGCCAGCCGCGAATTCATCGATTTCATGATGGAGCGCGCAGACGAACTTCCGTAATATACGAAATATCCCGGACTGCAGGATTCAGTCCGGGATCGATTCTTATTTAAAGGAAAAAGTGAGAGGAGGAAATCCGTCCACCTGCATCGTGTAGTGGTCTCCCGCCGCGGCGGCATCGGCCTTCATGAACGCCCCGGAGAGCACCACGTCGCCCCGGCGCAGTCCGTCGCCGTATTCCGCCAGCTTGTTGACCAGCCATACGACGGAATTGACGGGGCTTCCCATGACTTCCGCGCCGGCGGCGCTGCCGAGAAAGCGGCCGTTTTTCTCCATCACCATGCCGATGCACCTCAGGTCCACCTCATTGACGCGCTTCGGCGTGCTGCCCAGCATGAATTTCGATGCTCCGGCATCGTCGCTGATGGTATCCACGACGGTGACCTTCCAGTCCTCGTAGCGCCCGTCGCACAGTTCAAAGCACGGCACGACCCATTCTGTCGCGTTCAGAATCATCGCCGGCGTGACGCCGGGTCCCCGGATGTCTTCGCCCATGATAAAGGCGATCTCCCCTTCCAGAAGCGGGATGTTCAGCGAAGAGGTGTCGCAGACCTCTCCCTGCAGGACCATTCCGCCGGACAGCAGATATCCGTAGTCGGGAGAATCACAGTGGAGCATCTCCATCATTCCCCGGCTGGTCAGTCCGATCTTCCGTCCCACCAGCACTTCGCCGTCCCGTAGTCTTCTTTCCAGACCGATCTTCTGTATAAGGTAGGCATCCTCCTGGTTGATCTCCCGATAGGTCTCCGTCAGTTTGGCGATGGGGCGGTTGGTCTTTTCCGCCTCGTACAGCTGATCGGCGATCAGTCGATGCTGCTCCTCGGTCAGTCCCGGTTTCTGTAGCATTCCGATCCCTCCTTATCCCTTTGCTTCCCGAACCAGTGCCTGAATGCACCGGATATACAGGATCGTATCCATATTTACCGCTACGCTGTCAAAGCCCTGGTCGAACAGTTCTCTGGCCGTCTGTCCGTTGTCGGCATAGATCATGGAGAACTTTCCGGCCTTCCGGCAGGCATTCAGGATTCTCTCCACCGCTTCCTTCATCAGCGGATCGTCGAATTTCCCGGGGATCCCCAGCGCCGTGGACAGATCATACGGTCCGATGAAGATCCCGTCCACACCGGGCTCCGCGGCGATGTTTTCGATATCCTCGAGGCATCCGGCCGTCTCGCACTGGGGAAGAAGCATCGTCTCCCGGTTGCAGTCGCTGAAATATTCCTCCAGCGGTTTTGGCTCGGCATAGCCGTATCCGCATCCGCGTCCGAAGGCCACGCCCCGTTCGCCCTGAGGATAATATTTGCCGAACCGGACGATATCCCGGATCTCTCCGATATCATTGATTCCGGGGATGATGAGTCCTCCGGCTCCCACATCCAGCATCTTCAGCACGGAAGGTCTTGTCTTGTCCTTGATCCGGACCAGCGGCGTCGCTCCCCGGCGCTCGCAGGCCGCGATATATTCCATGGCGCTCTCCGTCTCAAACGGTCCGTGCTCGGTATCGATGATGATGTAATCCAGTCCGCCCAGCGCCAGGCACTCCGCCGTGATGGTGCTTCCGCTCTCAAAGAATGTACCCAGTGTTTTTTCATTCCGGAGCATCCGGTCTCTCATTTCATTTTTCATGCTGTCCGCCTTTCCTCCGCACTGCCGAAAAAACTTTCGCAGGCGGGATTGTTTTCTGCTTTCAGTCTACGGCAGCATCTTTTATAAGTAAATCGAATAATTTTAATCATTAAATTAGATTTACTAATCTGTAGTACTGTAGCGGTATCCGACCGCAGGAAAAGGCAGAAGCATTCGCTTCTGCCTTTTCCATATCGATCATTCTATTCTTTTCAGCAGGGCATCGTCCGGCCGTACAGCAGGCATTTGAGGGGAACTTCCTCCCCCTCGATCTCCATGCGGATGTCCTTCTCGCCGGCCCGCCGGAATCCCCGGCGCTCATAGAACTGCCAGGTGCAGTTGTCGTCGGTAAACAGATAGATCTTCTTTCCGGGCTCCCGCCGTTCCAGTTCCGCCAGAAGCCGGCTTCCGATCCCCTTTCCCTGGATCTCGGGGTCCGCCGCCAGAAAGCAGATCTCCCCGTCGGGCTCTTCCTTTCGGATATACTCTTCCAGCATCTGGCGGTTGGTGTCATCGTATTCCGATGAGGCGTCTCCGAAGAAGAGATCCATGATCCCTTTCACGACCTTTACATAGAGTGCGCGGGGAGCGGAATGATACCGCTTCTCCTCTCCCCGGATCACCGCCAGCAGGATCCCCGCCAGCTTTTCCTCCTCGTAGGCGGCGATGACCTGGGTGGCCCGCTCCAGTTCCATGTACAGGAAATACCGGCCGTAGATCCGCAGCAGGACCCGGTTTTTCGAGTACCGTTCAAAATGCATTCCGGTGACGGCGAAATCGATCGCCTTTCCGAAATCCTTTCTTTTCAGTTCCTTCAGTTCAATAGACATTATTAAAGCACCTCTTTGTATTTGGATTCCACAAATTCCGTCAGGTTTCTCATCAGAGACTCCTGGGCGATGGCGAAGACCGCCGCCAGCATCAGGCACGGATAGGAGATATAGTCAATGGAGAACAGGCTCGAGAAGAACCAGGCGCAGAATACGAATCCCAGCACGCAGATCCAGATCACCGCGCTCCGGTACCAGTTTCTCGGCCGGCAGAGCCTGAACAGGATCATAAAGCCGACGATGGACAGCAGGAAGGTACTGGCGATGCCCACGTCCGTATCGCCGATGCTGAACACCCTGCCGAACACCACCAGCGCCGCAATGGTGAAAAACGAGGTCAGCGCCGCCGGCAGGGACCGGATCAGCGTCACCTTCAGGAAGCGGCCGTGCTGCTTCTTCTCGTTGGGCTCCAGGGCCAGCAGGAAGGCCGGCACCCCGATGTTGAACATGGACACCAGAGAGATCTGGGTGGGCTGCAGCGGATAGGTAAAGGCGTTGATGATGGAGAAGGCCGCCAGCAGCAGCGAGAAGATGTTCTTGTACAGAAAGAGCGTGGCCGATCGTGTGAGGTTGTTGATGTCGCGTCTTCCCTCGCCGATGATCTGCTTCATGTGGGAGAAGTCCGAATCGAGAAGCACCACCTGGGCCGCCTGCATGGCGGCATCGCTGCCGGCGCCCATGGCGATGGAGCAGTCGGCTTCCTTCATGGCCAGGATGTCGTTGACGCCGTCTCCGGTCATGGCCACCCGCTGGCCCTTCTTCTTGAGGGCCTGTACGATCTGCTTTTTCTGCTCGGGCTTCACCCGGCCGAAGACCGTATAGTGCTCCACCGCTTTTTCGATCTCCTCTTCCGAAGAGAGGGTGGAGGCATCCACATAGCGGTCGGCTCCCGGGATGGACACGCTGCAGGCAATGGAGCTGACGGTCACCGGATCGTCTCCGGAGATGACCATGACCCGGACCTCCTGATCGGCAAGATACCGGAAAGTCTCCTCCACGTTGGGCCGTAGTCCGTTTTCGAGGCTTACGAACAGTACCGGAGAGAATTCCTCTTCCCCGTCCCTTTCGCAGGCCAGCACCAGCACGCGCTCTCCTTTCGAGGTGTGCTCTTCGATGAGTTTTTCGTTGTTCTTCAGGCACTGCTCGGAGAGAATGAAGCCGGGCGCGCCGAAGCGGTATCTTCCGTCCTGCGCGGCGATCTCGGAGTATTTGAGCTTCGAGGAGAAGGGAACGATCTCGACGTCCTTTCCGTCTTCTCCCCAGGAAGTGCCCTCCGGGAAATACTCCTGCAGTGCCCGGGAGGTGATGTTGCCGTCGGGGGTGGTCGCCACGTAGCCGGCCAGTTTCTCCTTCGCCGGCCCGAGATCGTCTCCTTCGTGCTCCGCCGGAAGGAAGACCTGCGTCACATGCATCTCGTTGGAGGTGATGGTGCCGGTCTTGTCCACGCACAGCACATCGACTCTCGCCAGGGTCTCCGTACTTCTCATGTCATGCAGCAGCACCTTGCTTTTGGCCAGCCGCGCCGCGGACAGGGCCAGCGCCACCGTTACCAGAAGGTAGAGTCCCTCCGGGATCATGCCGATGACGGCGCCCACCATGGAAATGATGGCGGTCTTGTAGTCCTGACCGTTGGTCACGATCCCCTGATAGAGAAGCAGCAGTCCGATGGGGATGATGGCTATGCCCGCAATTTTGATGATGGTGTCGATGTCCCCCACCATCTCCGAGGGCTTCTCCTTTATTTCCTTGGCCTTGCGCGTCAGATCCGCGATGTAGGAGTCGTCTCCCGTGGCCGTCAGCTTCGCGTGACACGATCCGGAGACCACGAAGCTTCCGGACATCAGCGGGATGCCCTCGGTCTTTTCGATCTCGTCGGATTCACCCGTGAGAAGCGCCTCGTTGACCGAGATCTTGCCGTCGGTCACTTCCGCGTCGGCGGGGATCTGCTGCCCGCTCTCGAGCAGGATCACGTCTCCGGTCTGAAGCTGAGAGGACGGCACCGACATGGTCTGCCCGTTCCGGCTCACTTCGTAGTTTGCTTCGCTCAGCAGCGTCAGATCATCCAGCACCTTCTTGGCCCGGATCTGCTGCACGATGCCGATGACGGCGTTAATGATCACCACCGGAAGGAAGGTCAGACTCTTGTAGGAGCCCGCGATGATCACCAGCACCGCCAGAACCGCGAAGATCAGGTTAAAGTAGGTAAATACGTTGCGGAATATGATCCCGGGGATCGTATTCCTGAATTTGTTCTTCATGCTTGTCTCCTTGTTCCCGTTTCCGGAATCCGATATTTTTCCGACTGGATTTATGATATCCAACAAATTGTCGGATATCAATAAACAATGTGAGGACTAAAATCGGTTATCCGACATTTTAAGTCCGTAAGTCGGAAATCTGGGATGATGCCGGGAAACGCGGAAAAAAGCTGAAGGAAGACCTTCAGCTTTTTTATTCTGCCGCTCCCGTCAGGGTTTCAGCTCTTCGGGATCACCGGCAGCGTCACGGAGGTGGGATGTTCGGCATCCCGGTACACCGTGATGTCCGGCACGATGTTCGCTTCGTCGGAAGCGTTGTTGTTCGGACACAGCTCCGGCGTCAGTTCGAAGATCGTGTTGTCCGCGCAGGCGACGGAAATGCGGATGCGGTGGCCCTGCTTGAAGGTCCAGGAAGTGGCCTGCAGGTCGATCTTCAGCTGCACGATCTTTCCGTCGGCCAGCACCGTCTCGTCGCATTCTCCCTCTTCATAGCCGTGCCAGGGCAGATCCGGAAGGATATCCACGTCCTTCGCGCCGCCCAGCACCATGTCGTCGTTGTCCTGCAGGGCCGCGAACTGGGCATTGAGCATGCCTTCCGAGACCAGCACCGCTTCGCCCTTCTCGTCCACATCTTCCAGATACACATAGAAGTCTCCCGTGTCTGCCGTGGAGGAAACGTACAGATCCACGATGGGATATCCCGTGACTTCGGTATCCTGCTGCAGCGAAGCGGTGGTGTAGGTCAGACATTTGTTGTCCATCTCGGTGCGCACCGGAAGGGTGTCCGGCGTCTCCATCAGATAGCGGGCGCCCTTTTCATCCTCACCGTAGTAGTTGGAGGTGGTGAAGTCCGCCGTATAGACATCCGACCCCTCGGTGTTCTGCTCCGTGGACAGGAAGTTTCCTTCCTGCATGTAAAGCGTGGTCTCCACCTGTCTTGCCAGCGGCCACTCGTTCTCTTCTCTCCAGCCGTCGCCGTTCATGTTGTAGATCAGCACCGGGGACTCGGTGTCGATGCCGTTGTCGATCCCCTTGAGGTAGCGGTCGAAGAAGCGCAGCTTCTCCACATAGGTACCGGAGATCATCTCGTCTTCATCCTCCCCGCAGTAGTCCCAGTACGGGGAAGTCTCCATATGGTAGCCCGCGCCCATCATCAGACGGGTGGGGTTGGTGGCATTGAGGGTGCCGTAGGCCTCGGTGTTGCCCCGGGTGAAGGCATCCATCCAGCCGCCGTAGCTGTACACGGCGATGCCGCTTTCCATGATCTTGTCCAGGCCCGCCGAGGGGCTGACTTCATAGGGCGTCATGGTCTCGCCGTTCCAGGTGAATTCCGAATCGATGTAGTCACAGTTCGGACCCAGGTCGTTGTAGGGCACGTTGTTCTTGTGCTCGTAGGAGGCCAGATAGTAGATGTGCTCTCTTTTCTGTCCGTCGGCATACTGGGGTTCGTCGTTGGGGTCTTCCGGATAGTTGTAGTCGTCCAGGAAGGATCCGTTTCCGTTGAGGTCCAGCGGGATCTCGTCGAAGTAGTCCCCGTCGCCGTCCTCATCCACCGCGGGACAGGTGGGATAGCTCCAGTTGTCCGGCATGTAGCAGTTCTGCTCCAGATAGATCTGCATGTCCTGCTGGGAGTAGGCCCACAGGAAGATGCCGCCGGGGCGGATCTCGCCGGTGTAGCCGTCCAGAGGCGTCATCTCCGGCACGATGGCCTTGAGAGCCTCCGGCTGCTGTTCGGCCGTGACCCACTGGGTGTAGCCGAGATAGGAGCCGCCGAACATGCCCACGTTGCCGTCGCACCAGTCCTGAGCGGCGATCCAGTCGATCAGCTGCCTGCCGTCGGTGGCGTATTCCGGGCAGAAGTCGATCTTGCTGCCGTAGCTGGCACCGCAGCCTCTCATGTCCGCGCAGACATAGGCATAGCCGTGGGACAGAAACAGATTGAGTTCCTCGGTGCTGGAGCCGTAGACCGTGTCATCGCTGTTGAGACGGTCGAGCATGTTGCCCCAGGTGCCGGTGTAGTATTTCATGCCGATCCTCTCCAGGATCGAAACGTCTGCCCACTCGGGGATGGCGTAGGCTCTTCCGTAGGGCGTGTACTGGAACAGCACCGGGAAGCTGCTGAGATCCGGACCCTCCTCCGGCAGATACACATCCACCGCGAGCTTGGTGCCGTCGTCCATCTCCACATACTGGGAGGTCTTCACATAGCCGCTGTACTCGGCTTCGCTGTAGCCCGAGTATTCAAAGGGCGCACTGACCTTTTCCGCGGAGGTGCCGGTGCTCTGCGCGCAGCCCGTCAGAAGCAGGCAGAGTACGCAGATCACCGCCGCGGCGGATCGGAAGGTTCTTCTTCTCATCGGCCCGCTCCCTTTTTACTGGAAGCTGGACGCATCCAGCTGCATCAGTCTCCACACGATATCCGAATAGGCCTGCGCCGTGGGACGAAGCTCGTCCTTTGCGATCTTGTCGATGGTGTCCTGATTGTCATACAGATAGATCGGGCCGGAGATCAGGCTGATGATGGGAGTGCCCTCCACGAAGAACATGTCCGCATCGGTGGGCACATCCTCGCCGAAGATGGTGGCCGGAAGGACCACGGTCCGGTCCAGACCCCAGCGTACCGTTTCCTCCTTGGTGATCTGCTTGAGCTTGCTGCTGTCGCTGACAAAGACCACTCGCGGCTCGATCTGGCCCGTCAGCGTCAGATTGCCGTCCACGTCTTCGGCCTCATTGGCGATATGCTCGATGCACACGTCCACCAGGATCTGATTGCCGTCCTGGAAATAGGCATCGATCACCGAATCGTGGGAATCGTAGTCCGAGAAGTGCGTATCCATCTCCACGAACATCAGGGTCTTCTCCCTCGCTTCCGCGGGGATCTTCGAATAGTATTCCGCCATGGCCAGCACCACCGAGGTGCCGGAGGCATCCTCCACCGCGCCCGGCGTTACCGAGTCGTAGTGGGAGTGGACCATGATGGTCTCCTGGGAGTTTCCGGGGAGGAATCCCACCACGGCGCCGGCGGTGATCTGCTCGACGCTGCCGGTCATCA
>Ga0181612_129261_pt1 | contig 11547 bp, 7 predicted proteins | sample HoacroProtozoa21_FD_119630 | JGI IMG/M metagenome (GOLD analysis project Ga0181612, IMG submission 119630) | Hoatzin crop microbial communities from Cojedes, Venezuel. Combined Assembly of Gp0051906, Gp0051904, Gp0051908
ATCTGTGCTTATTATGCCTGTATGATTATTACTGTTAACTGTTAAATACCATTCATTCAGTAACAAATCCTTTCACAGTGAAACAGCACAAGGGGCATATCTACTTATCCTCAGTGCAAGAAACTAAGGATGTGCTCTCATTATTAATCCTGATTCTGGTTCTTTCCCCTCTTAATATGCTTCCTGCCTCCTCTGAAGTCCTAATTAACAGCCTCCCCAGAACTCATTCGCTTTGTATTCATTTCACACATGACAGCTCCCTCCGTAAGTTTCTCACTACTTTCCTCACAGGTTTCCCAGTCTCACTCGCTGGGACACATCCCCCTTACAGTAATTTGTAAGCCAACAATTCACACAAAATCTTGGAGGCAATTGTATATGTGGCACATAGAACAGATCAAAGAAATCTAGCGCTTCCAGCAGTGAAATAAGAGCAGGGAAATGGTCCTTCACTAAGTGGATTTTATCTCAGTCAGAGAAGCCTGTCCCAGGTGCTATATCTTTTGGAATTACACAAATCCTTAAGGGTTAATATGACATGTTGTAAATGGGAAAACTCTATCATCTGCTTATGTATCACTTCCAGGGTCTTCTGATACTGCTGGAAGCAGAAAATTTAGAGGTGACAGGAAATGAAGAAGGAAGTGAAGATGTTGCTGATCTTTTTAATCTCTCTTGTGCTGCTTTTCCAGAAAGCCAGCTAAGACGCATTTCTAGTAAATGTTTCCCCACACAGCATCACTTGACTAGAGGAGCAGCTACAATTGCTCTTCTTAATGGACTGTAATAAAATAAACTGCCTCCTATTAGCAAGAAGGATCATATAATCAGATTTGTAATGCATTTTATTACAGAACATACAGCATCAGAATTTTTAAGTGCAGTATAAGGGGAAGTAATGTGTGAAACGGTTAAAGTGGATATGTTATACAATCACAAATGCGCTGATAGTTTCCCCTCTCTCAAACATCAAGATATCAGTGTTTCTTTCTTAAAGCCATCTTTTCCCCCCTAAACTACAGCATAAATGTCTGCATTTTGCATTCTGTTATTCCATCAAAGTCATCCTGCTTCTTTTTGGACAAAGAGTACCTTGCGGAGCATTCCTTCCTTCTGAGCAACATGAACCTTTGACAGGTGTAACACTCCACTAATAGCATGAGCATGGTTCACATACTCAGACTGCATACTTCTTGGATAATCCTCTCTCCCATTGACTTTGCTGTGGAGCTAGAGCTTCTCTGCATTTTTCTAGACTAACTCTGTATGGTTTAAGTTACATTCTAAATCAGGAACTTCTAAATTTCATCTGGCATTTCAGAATAAGTGTTAATGGGCATATTGTGCTTCTGCTGAAAATCAGTAGGAGTCTTCCCAATACTTTCATTAGGAATGGGAATACAATGCTGGACAGAAGACTAGTACAGCTCGTATATCTGTGATTTTCACATCCTGATCACTCTTGCACTCCTGTCATTCCTGGCTGGTCACACCACCTGGGAAATGGGAGCAACAGCTGCTGTGGGGTGGGAGCTGCGGGCAATGTCCTTCACTCACTCTCATTGCAGCCACCCGCAGAGCAGCAGTACCCCGGCAGCCACCAGCAGCCAGCACAGCTTCCCGTAGCCTGCTCCATGGGGAAAATCATGGGCAGAGCTGTGTTTTTCAAAGAGAAGCTTTAGTATGGATGAGGCAGATGATTTTTACTGCAAGCCTGCTACTTCACTGCTCCTTGAAGACTAGATGTGGCCTGTGGTTTGCCACTAGACTTCCTATGAAGCTGGCCCTGTCCAAATAAAATGTTTCTCCCACCGCAAACTTCCAGTGAAATCCACTCGTGGCATTTTCTAACTACCATTGTCATCTTCTGAAGTTTGCCTTTGTGTAGTGGACTCTTGTGGAAAGTCAGGAAGGAGAAGGGGAGGTGAGGACAGAGAGAACATGCAAAGTCTCCTCTGCCTCCTGTTAGAGGCTGACCCCAATGATACTACAGCAGCAGGCTCTTTCTTTGCTCTGGTGTTACAAGTTTACAGTAGAGATCCTTGGTTCATTCCAGCTGATGACTATATTGTTTATATGTAATGAGGACAACGTTGATTACATCACGATAGCTGTTTTTCATTCACATACATGCCGGGGTAGTAAAAGTGATATGGAACCCACCCAGACTGATGGGGAAATTCCTACAAAAGTAAAATGCCACTTACAAATGATTTCCAGAAAAGCTGGAAAGTGCAGCATGTAAGGCTAATTTTTTGTCTTTTTTGGTATTTATTCAAGTGCAAAACATGTGGACTCTTGCCTCAATTCTTCTCCCTGTCCAGATTTCAACCATCCAATTAACATTTTTCAGCTAGTTCTAATACTTGGATCTACGCTGATTGTGGGTTTTCTGTTTTAAACAATACTCAGTTTAGACTGGACTACATTTTTTCATGTTACTTATGACTAAAAATATTTTCCCTGGTACCCAGTAAAAACACAGTGAAGCCTCAGTTCTAGTTTTAAAATTATATATGTACGTACATGCATATGTATCAGTTGGTGAGGAACAAGCCTGTTGAACAGTGAGGGTCAGGGGTACACCAGCAGCTGAAATGTGTTATTTATCAGCAGATCATTACAGTCAGCACTGCGCAGCATGTGAGCTTCCTCACACGGCTCTGCCAAGGCTCCCCATGTGGCTGACCTGCCTGCTGACTTGAGCTTCAAGCAGCTTCCAGTCTCCATCTGGGGATTCAATCTCACTGCACTGCTTGCGCCTGTGTGATGGCCCAACTTTTCCTCTCCCTTAGCCCCAGCAAAGGAAAATAAAACCCTAAAGGCCTGACTTGCAGATGAAGTTTCTCCATGGACAGCTCTGCTCTCTCCCACTGATTCGAGTGGGAGAAGACCAGGGTGTGACTGTCACCCCCTCTTGTTTGACAATAATAGGAGTTGCTCAGCACACAACTATACAGACCTTCTGTAAACTGTAATACCTGTAATTTGAATAATTTGTATGTACAGCCAGCAACTGTCATTTATAAATGTTACAATAGAGGGGATCTATAGCAGGGAAAAAAGTGAATTGATTTGATTTGAATATCTGGGGTATTTTAATACTAAGGGGTTCAAAAATTAACCTACCTTAAAATACTGTGGTTTTCCTTTTTATGTCCCATTTTTTGTCTATCCCATCTTCAAGAACTTTCCAGCCAATGAGGACATCTGAAATTTTTAAAATCAGAGGTGTCCAGAAAATGGAAAGTCCTTGTCCATTTTCTCCTTATTAGAACAGGTTTCCTAAAATATCACCCAATGGGTACACAGAGATATTTTAAAAGGCCCTAAAACATTATTTATATTCAGAGATTTATGTTTGAGTTTGAGCTTTCACGGGGTATTAGAGTTGTCATTTGATTAGCACCAAATGACTTATGCAGGTTAGAGGGAAAGAGATGTGCCTTGCCCCAGGAGATGAAGACCATCCTGGCTCTGCTGCCGTACCTAATTGTAGAGGATAGGGTTCAACAGAGCAAATGGAGGTAACAGGAAATTTTAAAATTCAATACACAGACACACTGTGGTGGATATTTCTACAGTGGAGACAGCACTCAGACTGGATTTAGCTCTGAACATTTTATGAGACACCTACTTTCCAGTCTGAGATGGTCAGACTCCTTCAAAGAGATCTGCAAAAGGCAGCTAAGGAGAATAAGCACATCAATATTTTACATCAGTCTACGTGTGTGAAATGTGAAGCACAAGGGTCTGCAACCTTCCCTGGAAGAATTTTAGGGAGTCATAAACCGAAAAAATTAAAAACACTGATTTGAGAATATAAAACAACAACTTATTTTCTATTCTTTGCGAAAATGTAGTAGTCAAGGAAAGGCAATCAGAGCTACTCAGAGAAGCCAAACCAAGACGGTGTGTTTAGTTAATGTGAGGAAGATTAATAAAAGATATCAAGAACATCAAAATGCCAGTGTTTTCCATCAGGAGTCACTCAAGACAGCCTGTGTTCAAAAGGCAAGACTCACACTCTCACTGTTTCTTCCGTCATCTCTAAAGTTTTGTTTATCTGCTGACTTGACTAAACCTTCCACTTAACAATCTCCAAATAACACATGCACAGAACTTGGCTGTCACAATGCTCAGACTTCTATGCCTGTCCAGGAGACAGAAAGGAAAAATACATTGGACACTTCCTTCAACACTACGGAATGGTGCTTGGCAACAAGAACTTCACAGACACTGACTTAATCTGAGAGTTTTTCAGCTGACAACATTCATAATAATAATAATTTACTAAATAATAATCATTTGCTAATAATATTAGCAAATAATAATCATAAGTAAAAATTAAAAATTCTGTTAGCAATCAGTGGTCATCTGAATAATCTCAAAGAAACTGAAAATCCAAACTGCAGCACTGACTGAAATGCAGCCACTGCTGGGAAGAACAGCAGTGAGTGATCTCTTTATAGCATGTGACACACAAGGAAAAGGGAGAAGAAGAAATTGTAGCATTTGGAAGAAAAACTCTGCTCTTACGCATTCTTGAGTGATTTTGCAGTGACTCTCATTTCAGAGGGACTCATCTGAATGCAAGGTTTTCCCAATAGGAGGACTGATTATACAATGATGGAGCCTTTTCAGTCCTAGCATCCGTAGAGAGATTTAGCACATGCATTGAAAACCAATACCTTGTGTCTTGCTTTGCACTGCTGAAGTCTGTATTAGTTTCAGCAATGTGCTTCTCCCTGATGTTTTTAAAATAATATGAAATTGCAGCTGATTAAAAAAAAAATCTTCAATGGGATCCCTTTGCAGATGAAGTCTGCTTTTCTGCTACTATCCCTCCTGGATCCAGGGAGACACATTAGTAAAACAACTGGATCATACATTAAGTGGAGAAGATTCAGAGATTGGTGCTTTTGATGGATTTACAGACTAGATAAACATGAGTCCAAGAGCTCAGTACATTCCACTGAATGTACCTGCAAATTTAAATTTGCAGTGAAAACTTCTCACAAAACCACCTAACAAGATGTCAAGCATTTCTGCATTAAGACAGTGAGACTGCCAAGACCCTAGCTCAACATGGTTTGCTAAAATAAATTCACCAAAATCAGTGCCTGTATATGCTTCCAGAGGCAAACAGCAGATGAATACTAGAAGTAGGAAGAAGCCTGCTTTATTGTGTATTACCGAAATTTGTAGGTAGTGTTGTGTATGAGACCTAGCTAGGGAACTCTGGGTGGTTTTTAGTCAGTCTTTTCAACATGACAACCTGCTATGCTCTGCTTGCAGGGAACTTCCCTATCTACTACAGGTTTCTGAATGAGCATCTTCTGAAGAGGCAGGGAAGTGGCATGTAACTCCACAGTGGTACTTCACACCTGTGAAACTACAGCTTCCTAAAGTCATGTTAGTTACCCATGCTTCTGCTGCTCTAAACACATTTGTACAAGGTATTTCACTCCAAGATGTCCTTTGTGCTTTTCAGACTGATATGCTACATTACAAATGTCTAAGATATATGGAGTTGCAATGCAATCTCTATGGAAAAATTTAATGTTAAATATTTCTCGAATAAAGTCTTGTGCTGGTGAACAGGAATCTTGGCCACTGACTCAATGTCAGCTGTGAATTCAAATACCATCCTTACGTACTTCTGAATACAAACCAGCCACACTGAGTCTAGCACGCTGCTGTCATTTCAGAATACTTTCTCTTGGTCTGTTTAGATGTTTAACCTAAACACAGTCTCAGATCTCATGCTGTGGGAACTAAGCAGACATATCCTTTGCACAAAATTCCATTACTAAAGATTTTACCAGTTGCAAATCCTGTTGCAATTTCTTAGGGAAAGGTAACTATAAATGTGGTTTGAGATAATAATTAGGAGGATTTAACCAAAATTTACAAATTTCCCACAGACTCAAAAGAAGTGCAAACAATAATCATAGTGAATAAAACCCTAAAATCATTCATCTTTAGGTGCTGCGACGTAAATATATTCACAACCTTAGTAAAAGAAACTTGAAACAAAAGCCTGATTCTTGTGCTAATGTCTACCAAATGTACCCACTGTGGCACAAAAAAGCAGATTAACTTTCATCAAAGTAACACAGACAAGTTATTCTTGGATATCATTGTGCCTGCTACATCCAACGATTAGTTCAGTGAATTCGGTTTACAAGTCACATAAAGTACTTCTGCTAGCAACATGAGGTTTACACCTGTGATGAATACCTCATGTTGCTAATTATAAAAAAAAGGTCACAGTGTCCTTGCGATAAAGTCTTGGTTAAACTATGAAAGGAACAGATTATTCCCTACCTTCTCAGCATCTTGCTCAAAAAGTCGGAGTTGAAAGCACTGATCCAGTTTCAACTTGCGGACATGCCACATCTGATGCAAGTGTTGGCGGGTAGAATGCAGCTTGTCTAAAAGGCTGGTGATCTTTGGCACAAGACTTTGAAAATCTGCACTTCCAGGAATACAGTTCCTACCAGAAAAACCATCACTGCATCTTATGCATTGCAATAGCCTCTGACCCTCACGATCCAGTTCTTCCACCGGAGCTTTAATCACTTTTTTCTTAAGCTGCGTGTGCTCATCAATCAGCCTTCTTGAGCCCTCAACGTCAACTGGAAACTCCTTCCTAGCCAACATTTCCTGGAGATCCTCCAGCCTCGATAATAAATGGATGGCACTGTTGAAAAACTCTTCCAAGGAGACGCGCAACTCTATCCATTCATCGTGGTTGTAATCCAAGGATCCTTCGAACTCATCTGTCAGTTGAGAAGGATCTACGAGCTTTGCCAGGCCTTCAACAGATACCATACTTGTCTAAGGAAGGGAAAATGACAGCATTTGAGTCAGTGAATGTCTAACCAGAAATAACAGTGCAATCCATAAACAGCATGCAGGGATTATATTCCTCACCGATACCTAATTCAAGGAACTTTGTAAAATATGCTGAGGACTATGTTAAATTTTGATGAATTAATTGGATTGAAAACTTTTCAATTAATGACACTGATCTATCTCTTTATTAAAAGATATGATATTCACTGGAATAATGTCTATCTTCTTCAGCTGGTCTGACTACAAAAAACATGTATTAAGAATACTTCTGCCATAGATTACTTTAACCCAGTTGGACACTGAAGACTCTTTAGTGCAGCTGTTGGATATCTGGACAAGAGTGCTCCCTAGACAGCCATATGGTAATGCAGGGATTCTGCTACTTGTGTTACACTCTGGCTGGTGGCTACACAACAGCAGAAGTTTCAGACATATGAACTGAAGTAGGTATGGTGACCTGCCAAAACTATTTTGCCACCTGCAGATCTCTTCTGTATTGTAATTTCTAATGTAATTAACCAAAATCAATGTAAAAGTGAAATGTCATTGGAGTATTAACAATTAGAATTTATTGCTAATAGAAAGTACTGCTGATGAGTCATACACAATCAATGAGAGATCGTTTTAATTCATTCAGACTCAGTAATCAGTGATAGAGAAATGCACTGGATGCCTGGAAAGCAGATTACAGTTTAAGGATACAACAACTGATGGCTGTTCCCATTTATTTTACACCAATTATTTTTTCTGAAATATGAGCATGGGGTTTCATATGTTGCTAGAGATGTCATGTTAACACCCAAGCTGGCAGCCTTTAAAGGCTTGTGATGTTCAGCAGTGACTGCACATCTATCCCCTAAAGATCAGGCCTCTAAAGAATGTCAGAGTTTGTGCTCTTCAGAAGTGGAGGTACCCAATAATCGCAGCAATCTTGTAAAAGTCATCTACAAAGAATAATACCTCAAGTCCTATCCATTATCCTGAATTATGTCCAAATAGCAGGCTGCCCACTGGTTTAAAGTTAACAATAGGCTTTTCTTCCAATTTGTATCCATCTAAAAATACCAGGCATTCTGCAATGTATTAGAATTGGGATTATATTGAATTTATGCTCAGGAGAAAGATTATTTCAAAACAATCCTTGCTTTGGGGAAGGTGGAGGGCAGAGGGAAGAGACAACAAACAATGGGAAGGTAAGCATGTAGCTTCAGGGGGATTTCAAATTTCTAAACCTCTTGACCTGGACACTGACCCCTTGAAGATAATTCAATTTAGAGTTTAACTGCCTGTCAAGGAAAAACCTCTTCACGGCCAATAGCTGGGCATTCCCCCTGCAGTGAGTCAAGATAATGTAAGCACTGCTCTTATCACAAACAGAATTTGACATGATGATACAGCAGAAAGGCTTTTAATTTCACAAATTCTGTGGCAAATTTCTTTATTCAGACGTACTTCTTTAAGGAGTTCTTGAAACTCTCATGAAAACAAACTCAGTTAGGCAGATCAGTGGTGAGATAATGTAACTGTCTCTCAGGCATCACCTGTCTTTCTTTCAGAGATCACTTTAAAAAGCACTGCCCACTACTTAAACTGTGCCAGCAAGCGAAAGAATATCATCTTGAAGGCACCTCTGAATTAATGCGAACTAAGCTGCCTGGCCCATTCCTCAAAGTGACAGAAAGGTTTGGAGTCCACACAAGTCCACCAACCCTTTTTTTTCCTCTTTTCTTTGTGTGATGATCTGCAGGCATGCTTCAGTCTCTGGAATGTGACACAGACTCATTCTGCTGGAGTTGTGAAAATCCAGACCATCAGCCTCCGCTATGGGTCATACACTGCCCTGGCACATGCATAATGCTTGCATTAAGCTCAAAAGCAGAATCTGGCCTTAAAACTGACACTGGTTACCGCTGAGTTTGTAGATGGGGTGAAGCAACAGAGACTTCCATTGCCTTCCACTGCAGTATGTTCCTGCCAAGGACCTCATGTTTGATGACAGCTGTGGGAAATCACCAGGATGGTTCAGTGCAGAGAGGGTACCTCTGTGTTGTCCCACATAAATCAAATAAATGTGACTCATGTTAACCTGTGATGCTTATTTGATATTCACAGTTCTTCTCACAAGTGGGCCTGAGCTGCCCCAGAGCCTGAGCCTACCGATAAGCAGCAGCATCCACAAGAACACTTTAAAACAGCAGTTCTTGGATTGTGGTACGTGTATATTGCAGGGGGTCTACTGTACAGTAGACCACAGCCTAAGAAATCTTTTTAAAATCACGGAATTAAAGGTCTCATCAGTTCTGAATGTCTGCAGGTGGTCCAAGAGACAGCAAAAGCACTGATTCTCCTCCTCCGGTCCAAAAATTTGTGAACGGTTACAGAAACCCATGTGAACAGCCCAGCAGACAGACCAAGGCTCAAAGGCGCACACACAAAATGAAAATACCCTTAATGCGTACCCGCATGTATAGCAAGTGAGTGCAGAGCTTTTAACACAATGCAGACTCAGAACTGCAGCTATGAAGAATAGCTTGACCACAGTTTACTCTTCGCTATAATCACACCAAATCCACACAATATAAAATATGTCAAGCGCCTAGAAAGTATTAATTAATTTTAAAAACAAACAAATGTTCTAAAAATATATATTTGAACTCTGTTACTTTACTTACAGGTTTTGAACTTTGGGAAGATATTGCTTTTGTTTACTAAAGCACTGGGGGATTGAAATTCAGTGTTGGATATACATGCATAAACTGCCTTTACTTGGGCTGCTACAGGACTACCCCTTAGTGCCCATATATATTGTAACCAGAGGCTCCCCATCCCAAAAAGCTACTCCATTGCTAGTCTGCACAGGCTCCCTCCCGCTCCATGTTCTTCTGTATCCCTACATCTCCTTTCTCCTTCCCACTGCCCTGGTCCCTCTCATTCCCCACAGGCAGCACTGCCAGTCTCCTTGCACTGTAATGGCAGCCACTTTTGCCAAGAGCGGTGATTTCAGTAAGTGTGAAGAATCTCTGGAGGTGACATAAACCTATACTGAAGGCAGCCTTGCTTTCAAAGGTGCATAAGGGATAACAACTAGAAGTTATTTTGGTGGCTGAGTCCTCATAGATAGCCAAAGAAGGTAAAGACCCATTTAAGCAAAGCAAAGTTTATGACTTGACAGCTTTTTGTGAGACAGCGCGGAAAAAATGTACAAATACTTAAGTTTGTTAATGCTTAACACCAACCTAGTTCCCCATCGCAATTCAAGAGTGCTTTTAAGAAGAAGTTGAAAATAAGGACACATTCATATGGCACTGAACTCAACAGATCTTAAATAGACATAAATGTAGTCTTCCATTGCAGTCAACATTAAGAACAATAGCCAAATTGTCTTCTGTGTTCCAGAGATGCAAAATCTGAGTGTCTGTCTGCAATTAATTGTTTGTTAGTAAGAGAGCCAAGGACAGAATTGTTTCCCAGCAAATTAAAAAAAAGCAACACATGATTAAGGGCTGGGCAAGATTTATGTATGAGCAATTTATGCACCTGAACTTCGCTTCTCTTTGGTTAAGCAGCTGAAATTCACAGAAAACTAACGTGCACTAAGACAACACAGCTTGTTTGTCTTCACCAATGACAAAGCTAGTAATATTCCCTTTAATTATGTAGTAGTTGTAAATCGGTTACTTCTCAAAGAACCTGCCTGAGGCACCTTATCCTTAACATGAGTTGTTAATGTTACCCAATAACTGTAAATCTGAATTAAATTAAAGCAGTGACAATATATAGATAAATTTAGTATAAATGTATTTATTAAAAATAAAAGCCACCACCTAAAGTTGGGTAGAGGTCAACTAATAAATCCATTTAGAGAACTTTGGTTTTAGTATATTGACTGATTTGATGAGTTTTTTTCTAAGAGAAATGAAGGAAAGACTGAATGCAAGACCACCGGAAATAAATATCCCCCCAAAATGCACCAAAGTGAACTATGCATGCGAACCTCTGAGATGAAACGTACATCCCGTTCCACTAGCTGCTCAGAAAGCAACCTGATGCCAGAGCATCAGCCCACTCCTGGAAACAGTCCTCAGATGTGTTTTTATCTCTCAATCCCAGGGCTTGGAAATATTTTTTTGACCTGAAGAAAATTTCTTATCAGAGATAATGCTTTACCATACATCTCTCACGTGGTGCTCACCTCAAAGATGAACTTGGAACTGCCGAAGTTCGTTTTCTGCTTCTGCCAGAAATTATCAGGTTTTATAATAAGGGCAACATGAATCTCAGCAGGAAAGGCTTCTTGAAGGGTCTTTAGGAGAGGCTTGATCAAGTCCCATTTGGATCCCCGCATATCAATAATAACAGTGAATCCTCTTTTACAAACATCTTCGCTGTAGGAATAAAAGTATGTCAAGATCATCAATATTGTGGATAGTCACACTAAGACTTAACTTTTGTTGCTAGTGTTCAGTGCTTCAGAGCAAAGAAAGGAATTATATGCTTAAAAATAAAAGGCAAAACATAGTACAGCATAAAGACTATATGAAAGGCTATATTAATTTTAGCATGATCTAATTTACATGAAATTCAAGTGCATGTATTACAGTTTAATCTCTAATTTCCCAAATACATGTAATTCAAATTTTCTCTGAAAACATATACATATTCACACAATTGAAAACAGAATCAAAT
>Ga0181612_140458_pt1 | contig 11547 bp, 2 predicted proteins | sample HoacroProtozoa21_FD_119630 | JGI IMG/M metagenome (GOLD analysis project Ga0181612, IMG submission 119630) | Hoatzin crop microbial communities from Cojedes, Venezuel. Combined Assembly of Gp0051906, Gp0051904, Gp0051908
CAAGACTCTCTGCTTCAGTTAATTTAGACAATAGATAAGCACTATCAGTTTTTTAAATGCACAGCAACTGTTAGGTAATGCAACTTCTATTAAAATCCCTTTTAACCCCTTCCTTCAATACAAGAATAAGAACTACTAATGTTATACATGTTTATGATTAAAATAAATTATTTTTAATGAAAACTTCTCTTGATGTTAAAATCTTACTACAAATATGAAGTGGGAAGTAGTAGGATAGAATAGTTATTGAAAAGAGGTTAAAAATAAGCTCAGATAAAGAATCTTAGAAGGAAATTGATCATGTATATCAAGGTGTTTTTACTGTCTTTTCTTACTGTAATTCTGATTGCCTAATAATTTTTATAATTTTTCATTAATGATTCTTTTGTGCTAGTAGGGAAAAACATCAACATTTTACAGATGAAGAGCTGAGACAAAAGTTATGAATCTTTTCAAAATATCAATCTGATGTTTTGATTCCAAGCTGAAAGAACTTTGTTTCTCTTGATCAGTAGTTGTGTTCCTTCAAAAAAGAAGTTCAACGAAGGAGGAGAAATATACCTTAACTTTAGTCATTTAAAAGTACAGTCAGTCATCAACAATTTTCTCATTGTCAGTTGAGAGAGATAGAGACCTTTATACAAAAATAATCTATCCTATCCTAGGTCATTAATTAGTAGTGGGCAAATTGCCCCCTGAATCTTCTTTCCACTGTCTCTGTTGATTGAAGTTAGCAGCCGAAAGTTAACTGAGATAAATCCTACCTCAGAGACTTGCTGAAAATCACGAAAGATGTTTGTGGTTGAGTCAAAAATGAGACCACGTGTTTAATCCTATCTAAGGGTCTTATCCCTTAAAAGCACCTTGCATACATAACAGAAAAAAAAAAAAAAGTGAAAAAGTATTAGAGAGAAATAAAGCACAAAGGAATAATCTGAAATAAGTCATTCAGATAGTGAGGTGATTGCAAAGGAGGCAGGTGTTTACACACATGTGCCATTAATCAGCAACTTGAATGAAAACAAACCAAAATTATCACTATGTGGTATTTTTCTCATTAGATACAAATGAAAGAAACTATGAAGCCTGCAGTATGCTTAGGGGGAAAAAAGCATCAGTAGAGAAGAAGAAATTGTAACTTCTAGTAAATCAGTTCTCCAAAACAAAGAAAGTCTTTTCTCTTTAGTCACTTTGTAAGAATTTCACAAAAGTGGTTGGAATGTAGGTATATGTTTATTGATAAAAGGAAGAGAAAAATGTTGATCTGAGGTCCTGTAAAGTAGGATTTTCTACCTGTAAATACAGAACCTGGGAATCTAGATGCCTGTCATCTGTAGTACATGATTTAGAAGGTTATCACTCATAGCATTACTTATACATTACAGAACATGTGGTACTTTAAAAACAGCACGAAATTCTGCCAGTCATAAAATCTCAATAGCTCTAAGCATGAACACTTTTTATTCTCATTACTGTTGAAGAAAACCTTAACATTGAGAGAGTGTCTTGGACTACTCACACCTAGCATCACCCATGGGAGAGGGTATTACATTCCTCTTGGAGCAGACAGAAATGACACCATGAATCTCAGTTACGTCATTTGTAGTCTTTCTGTGTAAACAGACTGTGATCTTTTATAATTAAGGATAGCTGTTTCCCTAGTACAAAGATAAAGTTTAGTTTATTCTTAATTTTTAACTCTTGGGACAGAAGGGTATGAGGACAGTTCTGCAAATCTTGTTCTTTCTGACACATATATATAATGATATGCTTACTATCATAAAACTGACTATGGCAAATTTAACTTCTAGTTTCTCTCTGTTAATTTACAGCATCTGATGATGTTCTGTTTCCCTGTGAGAATATAATATTTACCACTTTAGAGAGAGAGTTACAGGTAAATTAGAATTGGCAGACCGAATTCTTTTAAATTCTTTTCCTGATGGTAAGCTGTTAAGACTTCATACAGGTATTTTGTAAGAAACAGCCTTCATTACAGGGGAAATTTAAAAAAAAGATTGTCATGAAGTAAATACGGATAAAATGAAATAATTCATCCTCTTCTGAAGAAACTGGTTGAAAAATGGAAAATATTCTTCTTCAGTAGACCTTGAACTATAGTAAAAACCAATCTAAGCTATCTAATTTGTATTTTCAGAAGACAATCTAAAAGGTCATGCTGGTTCTTCCTTCTGTTAAATGGAATAACTTTACAAAAGGTTAGTGCAATTTAGGTTCTCTAGGGTTTTTTTTGTTGTTTTTACTGCTCCTGAAAGAAAAACCTTCCAGCCTAACATTTGAACAAAAGAACAATCTCTTACATTCTTGATCTCATCGGTAATTTCAGCTCATAAGTGTTCACTTTGTTAAACTGACAAAAAAAAAAAACATATTACTTATCACAGTGTAGAATTGAATTAAACTTCGTTTATTTGTTCTCATTTTACAATGGTTAACAGTACATTTTATTTATATTTGGAAATTATTTGGAGAATGATTAACTACAATGTAATAGCAATACTACCAAGGACTAGAATGTTGATTTGCAATAGCCAAACACTGCCAGGCAGCTCCTCTGAAAGCCTTCAAAGGAGAAGAGAATTGATAATCATATTGCTCGTAATAATAGTTACTTTGATTTAATAATGAATATTATACATTTGTGTATGTATATGTGTGCATATTTATCTCTGTGTACAGATATAGATATCTGTATTCATGCACTCAAAGATAAAGAATAGATAGATAGACAGATAGATAGATAGATAGATAGATAGATACATACGTACATACATACATAGATACATAGATACATAGATAGACAGAAAGAAAAATAGGCAGGCAGGCAGACAGACAGACTTACCTGTGAGCACACATATATTCTTGAGGTTTGCCCTGGCCTAAAAATATACATTATAAAGAAATCAGAGTCATGGAAAATTACTCAAGGTCATTCAATGATTCAATGGAAGTCAAAAAGGGAGGAGCAGTCTCTCAGTTGTTATCTCTGTGGCCAGCATAGCTGGATACTGTTACCTCTTTAGCAATACAAGGTGAGGATGGGACTGTCAAGTATGTGTGGAACATTAGAAAAAAGGATAGAAAGAAGTCAGTCAGGTTAAAAAGTTTTTTAGCTCCACATTCCAAAATCATCAAGGCCAGAAATGGAGTTAAAAATGCTGGTGAGCAGCTGTTGTGCTGAGGGAGGTGTTGAAGGAGCTGTCATACAGTTAAAGGAGGCGGACTAAAGTAAACTGTTTTCTCCTTACTGTACTCCCAATGGTACCATAGTCAGAATAGGCAAGTAAAAAAAATTAAAAATTAAAAAGAGCTACTGTAAGATAATAACTATTCTAGTTACATGCAATTTTTATCCAAAGGAGTCTTTGACCTTTGATATATTCTTGTTTTGTAACCGCAAATATTTCTCAAGTGACTCAAGCACTACCTCTTCTGGCTCAGTTCATTAGTTTAGAGCATAAATTCATTTTTCCAGTATTCTTATTTGGTCAAGTAAAAGACACTTTAACAGTATGGCGGTATCCTGGGTTCGGCCAGGATAGGGTTAATTTTCACCAGAATCCAGGAAGGGGCACAGCCGGGCAGGCTGACCCCACCTGGCCAAACAGAGCAGGGTATTCCATACCATGTGCCGTCACGCTGGGTTCCGGTGGGGGGGAGCTGAGCGGCCAGAACTCACTCGTGGCTTGGGGGCATGGGCGGCGGTCCGGTCCGGTCCGGTCCGGTCGAGCAGCTCTGTGGTTTGTGCGGTTTGTGTTGTGTTTTCTCCTTATCTGTATCGTTGTTGTTACTGTTCCCTTTGTTTGCTGTTCTGTTAAACTACCCTTATCCCGACCCACCAGTTTCTGCCTGTTTCTTTCCATTCTCCTCCGCACCCTGGCGGGGGGAAGGGCGGCCGCGTGGCGCTTTTGTTACCGGCCGCAGCCAAACTATAACAGTTACATAAACATAACAATATATTTAGTTACAGAAGATAAGTGGAATAGTTTAGGTAGCAAGTACCAAATGACTTCTTAGTCAAAAAAACCTCAAACCAAAACAACAACAAAAACTCCAATCCTCACTTATGTCTTTAAAAAACAGTTGAAAATATCAAGATAAATTTATCCCACTCTCGTTCGCAAAGAAATGACCTCAGGGATGAATTTGGCCCCATTTTAGTGAATTTGTCCTCAATTTACTAAGCTTGTTAATTTTCTCTTGTTTTGCTCGCTGTTAACTGAGAAATAGCAGCAACTTTGCAGCAGGCATTAGAAGCAGGAAATCTCAGGCTATGTTTCTAATTGCCAGAGTTTCTTTCCCTCTTTCTGCTCTTCCTGTTCTTAAGGAAGCATGAGGGTGTGGCATGAGCATGGAGTGCCACTAGGGAAACAGAAAAGAGTATTAAGGTCAGGGTGAAAATCACACAAGAAGCAGGAAGAGATGCTTGCAGTTAGGTTTATGACTTTTGTATTTTTTGATTGTCCAGGAGAGGGAGAAAGCAGGTAAAGAAGGAGATAGAAAGTTAACATCAGAGCACATGCGTGCATAACCTTTGCCAGAAAACATCAGAGTGTTATGAAGGTTGCATTGAAGCTGCTCAAAATTGCAGGGTTCTTGCTGCCAAACATCTGGGAAAATCAAATGTGCGTCTGGTCTGTGTTCCCAGGCAGCTGAGGTAGTTCCAACAGGTAAAGGTCAAAGCCTGGATTTCAAAAGAAAAACTGAAGCATAGAAAAGACTTAAAACATGTTTGTTTATTCAAAAAATATTTTTAAAAGCAAAACAGTACTATTCATAATCAGTAAAACTGAAGTTTTTACCAAATACAGGCATTTAAGATGTTCATAAAACCTGGCAGGTGCTAGCCTTAGTGAGAGTCTTCAAATTCACATTAAGATAGTTGCATTCTTCATCAGTTGTCTCTGTGTTCTGACTTGGATGTAGCAATGTCCTGCTTCACAAATACGCAAATGGAAAACTGCGACCAGGTCAGAGTGCCAGTTAATTTTGTCTGGGCTTGTTAAGGTCTCAAACATTTTAGTTTAGCCACGTTCCTGAAGAAGGTAGAATCTTTCTTTCCAGTGCCTTTGGGAACGGTTTTAGTGCATAACCGCAAACAGAGAGAGTAAAAATCTATTACAAAATTCAAGCACAGTCTTTGCCCTATTTCATTACATATGTAGGTGTGTAGCATTTTTAATACTCTTGTCTTGAGACAAGACTGTAATCTGAGGCAGTGGGTCATGGATCACTGCAATACAAAGATGCTTGGTAGAATGAATACTCTTTAAAATCTCTGATGATTTTCTGTGAGGTTGGTAGGAGTGACAAGTCTTTTTGAGTGGTACACCAGTTAATAAAAATTAGTACACTAGGTGTGTAGGTCATCTGCCCCATTTCTGTGTAACACTGTCTGTTACATTGTCACCTGCATTATACTCTGAGCCACACTTCCTGTTTCGATAAAACATGCTAAGAAGTTACAAAGTAGTCTTCAGCAAACTATAAAACCAACTCTGGAAATTGTAGTGACTTAATTTTTTCAAGCACAATTAGCAGAAAAGGATAGTGTAAAATGGTGGGTGGAAAGGACAGTCAAAATATTGATGTCCTGACTATGAGTAGCTGTTCACCTACCACCTTGTTCTACATGCAGTCTAGATACTTTAGAACTTAGATGGCTTTTCAGACTCTACATGTGGTATCCTCTGGTGTTTCATACAAAGGGATTAAAGGTCTGTTTCCAAGACTTTGTACCTTGTGATATCTGGGATGGTGACTCTTCTGTGTGTCAGGGAGCTCATAATTGTCATCTATTGATAGAGAGAAGAAACTAAGTTCTTGGGGATTCCAGGTTATGTCTGGATAAGACCCTGTCACCATCTCTGGGGAATCAGGCAATTAGACCAGGCTTCACTTGCCTTTCTTCTGTGTGACACTGGAGGCACATTACTGAAAATCAGTTCAGTTTCATGTCTACCAATAACAAGGCATTGTTGTCTCTACTGGATAGTTAGAAAACATAAGAACAGCACCAAAGGTGTCTGCGATGAATGGTTATGAGGACTAACTGAAGTTTGGTGTGATTGGATGCTGAAAACAGGGGAAAATTATTTTACTGAATGGAAATAAAATAAAACGGAAAAAATAGTTTTATGGAAAAAATTTGGTAAGCATTCATGAGGTTAATGATTCTGTTTGAGATATTGCATGGTGGTGGGCTTTCTGGGGAGAGTTAGTGTCAGGGTGCTTTTTGTAAACCAAGGAGATGATGTCCAGGTATTTTTTCTTGACATCAGAGAAGCCAGCAGCCTAGCTGAAGGATTTCTGTGAGCTTCCCGTTCAGTCGTCAAAGCAATAATTGCTGCATCTGGACTTGCAGAACAAATTATGAAGCACTCCTGAAAATAGGAGTTTGCCTGAATTCTGGGCTTTACCAGCTTTGAAGATGAAAAAGTGATCTGCAAGCAGAGGGGAGTGAATCAGAAATTGCAGTGTACTGTCATACTAGATACTCACTTAGAGAAGGGTCAAGATTAAAACAATTGGGGTAAGAACTGTTTTATTCTGTGAGAGCCTTGCTTAATATCTACAGATATTGGTGATCATTTATTGCTACATTTGCAAGTTTATTCTTTGCACATTTTTCAGCTCCCAGCAATTATGTGCTTTGTTTATGCAGCTGGGTTAGTGCTTCCATTGGCTGTACAACTTTGAATATATTAAATTTTGTTCCAGTGCAGAATATAAATAAATTTGTGAAATATTTGAACTGATCTCAAAATAGAATTATTGTTGCCTCATTAAAAGTCTATTTTCACACTTCCTGTTCTAAACTGCTACCTTCAACGTGCATTCAGAAATTTCATCAATGTTCATAGAGATTCAGGGAAGAATACATCTGCTGAAAAATTAAGTACTATAATTATCAGTTGAGAGGATCTCAATGCATTTTTTGTCATGAAGGATCAGGATCTGTAAAAAGAGGGAAGTTACCCTTGAGCCCCTGCATCAGGCTGATAAGCCCTGAACCAATGACACAAGGATAGGGATAAAGACCCCGTTGTTTCTTTTGACTTCAGCCTGAAAATGATTATATTCTTGAGAATCAGAGAAGGAAATTTCTTCTAGAAATCTGTGTTCAAACACTCAGGAGCCATGCCTACAGTTGGAAAACTTTCATTCATTGCCATTTTTGCTAATGGTGCCTGAGCCCAGCAAAGCTAGCAACAAAAAGGGTCCCCGTAGGCTTCATCTACTAGTAAAATAAACAGTGCCAGGAGGTGTTCCTCAGCACTGGAACTCAGGTGTGTGTGCTATTGGATTACTGGAAAATTTCCTGGCACAGTTTCACTTCCATTACCTGGAAATCTCCTACACAATTCATGGGCATGGTTCAGGAGTCAGCAGTTTGCAATAAACAGTTAGGGTGTGGCCACTCTGTTACAGAGCAAGTGAAGCTAATAGCGTGGAAGAGGACTGTTCCATGCTGATTGACATTAGTACCAAATAACATGCTCAGGTACATATTAGCCCTCTTAGACAAGTCACACACTGGCTTAAATCAGTCTCAACAGCAGCAAATCATAGCTTGTTTACCTGAATGCTTCTGGGGAAATTAATTGTGCTTACAGTTCTAGAGACCAGGGTGGCAAAGCACCATTATGAAAGAGGACCATGTTCTAAGTCATTGTGAGGTCCTGACTGAGAGCTTTCACTGGGTTGCTACCTGACCTTGCCTATGTCCTTCAGGACCTGTAACATAATTTTATGGCGATGATAGCACTGCTGAGATATTGTGGATGAAAGTTCTTGTTTACCCACAGAATACTTACAGTGTAGGAAATGCCAGCATTTTCTATACAGGGGCTTGCCCAGCATGACTTAGTCTGAAACTGGAGTGACTGCTTCTAGAGTAGTAAAGAGTAATTTACTTTCCATGACTAATTCACTGGCAGGCATCTTGATGGAGAACTATCAGCTATGCTACCTAAAGTGATGATGGTTTTTCAGACAGTTGAAAACTCAGCATCCTATGCAGAAGTTTGTCTAAGATAAGTCCACCTACCTTATCCTGACTCTGGCTTGTGACCACCCTTAGTCAGGACTGAACTCTGTTCCACTGCCAGTCTTCTAAGTCATCATGTCACTCAGACTGTTGGAGTTTGCCATAAAATGAAAGTCCATAGCTTGCTTTCTGGCAATGTAACAAATCATTAGATCAAGTGGGGGAAAAGAGCTAAGACAGTATCTTCTCCTATACTCAATACCACCAAGCAAGTACTTGGGAGGGAGCTCACTTACCCCCTGCCTGCCATCAGAGGCTTTGCATTGTGGAGATCACAGCAATGTCATCCGCTGTTGCCACAGGGAGACAGGAGGCAGTGTGTAGAAGGGAAAGCAATTAGAATTTTACACACTAAAAATGTACAGTTAGAAATGTGTGGGCATGGGATTCACTGAAGAAGAGAGAGGGTGTTGGTCAGCTGTTAACAGCTCAAAGCCAAGAAATTCCTTACTGCTCTGTTAGGATTTCCTGGAGTGAATGGGAAGACTTGAAGATAAGCAAAGTGTCAACTAGGAAGGAAAAGAAGGGACAAAGATTCCAGTATGAAGGAGACACAGAGCAAGTAAGCTTGCTGGGGTTGATAAAACAGCGTTGGTATTGTTTTTGAGAGACTCCCCTGATTCAAAGCAGGGTGGAGGGGTGCTTGGTGGAGGGAGATGAACAAGGAGAGGACAGGGGATAGTGACTAACAGAATAACTAGAAATGGCAATTACTTGAATGACCCATATGGCAGAGAGCAGTGATGACATACTTTACACTCTCAAAAGTAGTTGTCAGCACTCGGTAGAAAATGGTGCTAAACGAGCTGTTAACTTCAGGCTAATGATAAGTGCTCCGACTCCAGACTGCCTGAAACTTGCTCTGGCAAAGTGCACTGATTGGGTCCCAGGCTGCTGCTGTCAGCAAGGAGGCCAAGGACGAAGCGCTCCTTTCCCTCTTGGGGTGGTCCCTCTGATCTGAGTGAGCTGTGTGTGTGGCAGAGACCCTCTCCCTGCCACTGCTTGTCTTGTACCTATTGTGCACACAGAAGGCCTCTGTCTGCAGACTTGTTAAAATGGCATCTTCTATCAGCAGTAGATTCACTAAAAGAAACACATAGGAAGGGAGAGTTTATTTTGCTGATACTCTTTATTTTAGTCATACAAAGAAAATGACAATTTTTATACAGAAGCCAATAGGGATGCAAGAGGTGTCTGTTCCTAGCTCTGGGGTTCTTTCTTTTAACCAGACTGTGGCAATGCAAATACATCCCATCATCATATTTATATCTTTAATTCTTGCATTCAACACATTACTAACACACTGATGGGCCCCTTGTTCTTCATTTGTCTATTTCCTTAATCTTTCTGTCCCCTTTTTTATTATTATTTTTTTTTCTGTCATGTGTGCAGTTCTTGAAGGTCAATCAGACGTCACGGATAAAGCCATTCTGTTCAGAGGCTTGCAAGCAGCTTGTTTATGAATGAAGAAGTCTTTGTGAACTTCCAGGGACCTGCTGAGCTTTTTTATAAAACTACCAGTGGGACAAGGAGCTCGGGAAAGTAAAAGCCTCTTATGGAAACAGAAAATGGAGGCATGCTGCCAAAAAACCTGGGCTGACATTCCGGTTTGTGAGAATCATGTCCAAGTACCAAGTTTCTAGAAAACAGATCAGGCATCTACATATCCAGGGTTTGAGCTTACCATATGTGAGCACAGGGCAGTGTGTATGCTGGGAGACTGCCACAGGAAGTGTTTAAGTCAAGACATGACCGTAAATGTGTCATAAAATGAACAGACCAGCAAGACCAAAGCTTTGTGGAACAGAAAACAGAAGGATAAACATAGCTTAAAGAAACACCATTAAGGGACAATGCCTGCAATGCAGGCAACAGCAGATGGATATTCATCTAATACTGATTGTCACAGCTTTTTAACCAAATATTTTCCTATCTCAAAATCAGTGTTTCATGCAACTGAAAAGACATTTTTTAGTTAGAGGCATGCACAAACTCTTCTAAAAAAATGAAAAATGTAGAAATCACAAAGTAAACACAGGTGAAGACAAACAAACAATGTTGACTCCAGTGCAGTATCTAGCTCATTCATGTAATTTTGAGGTGAATATTTTCTTCCTCCTGATATCCTGAATATCCTGTGGAGTTGTTAAACACTTGTCTAGCTTTATATATAGATTTTGTACATTCAATGGAATTCTTCTGAAATTTTAGTAGTTTTGATGAAATCTTTTCAGCTGCTATCATCTCTACAGAGCTTCATAGTTTTGAAAACATCCAAGAAGCTGAAAGATTAGTTTGACAAATGACCAGAGAGTTTTGGGTGGGTGAAGATTAGTGTCTAGCAGGTGAAGACCGGGGGAGGGATCAGGAGTTAAGTAATCATAAAATCAGTTATTCTGTACATTCTTGATTTTTTACTGTCTTATTTCCCTTGCAAAATTAGCAGCACCCCAATTGCCCATGTTGGGATGATACCAGTAGGGAACAGAGAAATCTAAAGCAAGTGGCTCAGCCCATTCATGCTTCTACATCTGTCATTTTGTTTGCTTGGGCGTTGCATTATTAAGTGTTTCCTAGGGGAGTGAGTTAATACCAGATAAGATACAGCCTGCTCTGTAATGACCTTTGGAAGTGTACCACTACTTTTGTCAAACCAAAGTGCGCAACTGATTCTTATATGTTTTAGGCATTGGTAGATCTATTAGAAATATTAGAAACTATTTGTTCGAATCTCTTGGATTCTGTGGGCCTCTTATGTGTGTAGCACCCCTACTGGATTTAGCTGAAGAAAGAGTAGAGGAACTAGCAGAATGCTTTAATTGGCCTAAATTTCCTTTAATTTAAAATTTAGTTGCCAACACAGTGGAAGCCAGCTGAATGTTGCTTACTGAAACTTCCATTTTTGCACTGATTGTTCCAGTTCCTTCAAGGAAATGATCATATTCTTCATGAAAGCAGACTCAGGAGCACACAGCAAAGTAACACAGAGATAGGCAAGCAGAGGTCTAAGCCAGGCATCAGTGTTCTTCCCTGACAGCTGGCTGTGCAGCCCCTAGGTACTACATGTAGTCTTTCTCTGAATGTCGTTTACGACATTTTATTAAGACAAGAATAGCAAGGACAAAACCTGAAGAAAACTAATCAGTAGTCCCCAAAGCTCCATAGCACCAAAAAGGCAGTGCAGTTTGAGAATTCTTACTGACATCAAAGGAATAGTGAGTTGTGAAAATCTTTGGTTACAGGTACTTCTTTCTTGTTTATTACTCCAAGAGTGAGATTTTCTCTGACTTTCTTTCTAACTCCTGCCTTCCCATCTCTGCATCATCATCATCATCATCATCATCATCATCATCATCATCATCATTCTTTTTCTCTTTCTTGCTCCTGATTGCCTTGCCCATATGCCCTTGACTCGTGGGTATTTCTAGTTCCATGCAGTCATGCATTTCTCTTCTCCTTACATTTGAGTCAGGCTA
>Ga0181612_144593_pt1 | contig 11547 bp, 3 predicted proteins | sample HoacroProtozoa21_FD_119630 | JGI IMG/M metagenome (GOLD analysis project Ga0181612, IMG submission 119630) | Hoatzin crop microbial communities from Cojedes, Venezuel. Combined Assembly of Gp0051906, Gp0051904, Gp0051908
CGTAGGTAGACTCAAACAGTGACCAAAGCTGCCAGATTTCAGGTAGTACATATCTGAGCATCCCCAACCTACCCAGAGTTGCACTGTGAATCAAGCAGAGATGAAGAGACACAGATATCTCATTTGTAGCTTTCTGCATTCTTTGAAAAACAGAGGTTATTAGTTATTGTTTTTTAGCTTATCATGTTGTTGTTCTCTTGCATTGCTACTTTGCTATGTATATTATCCTTCCCTCCAAAAAAATAAATTAAAACACAACGCCCTTAATCACAGGTTATTCCCACTAATAAATTACCTATATTTAATGTGTTTATATAGGCTCTTTTCCACAGTACGAGTCATGTTGAAATTGCCCTAATTAAAATATTTCCATTTATTTGCATGACTAATCAGTATTTATCAGTAACATGGCACTTTATATCTTCAAAGCACTTTAACTGCATACAAATGGATTATCTGAAAACTTGCCCAAGAACATATCTCGGAATCCAATGCACAGACTCAGCTACTGCTTCCTAAAATAACTACTGCCTTTACATGTGCATTGCATCACAGTGAGGGTAACAGTGACAGGCCTGAAGAAGCATACGTGTTACTTACGGAAAGCATGAATAGTCCATAGAAGAGATAAGGACAGCAGACCAGACACTGTTCAGTGATGACTTGGAAAAGCAGATGGCTCAGTCCTTTGAGTGGTAGCAAAGACCGAGTCTATCCCACTTCCCACCATGCTTTTTGCTGAATAGAGCTGTCGTACTCGTGTGCAAATGAAGTCCCACATCTCTAAAATTGCTTGCAAGAGACTTGCCACCATTCTTTCACTTCCTCCTCCTCGGAGCTTTCTACGGACTTGCATGCCAAAATATTCAGGGCATCTGGTGCTGCTTTCTGGAGATTCTGGCCACTAGAGACTTGCACTGTGTGGGAAATTAATTTCTCAGTATAATGCCATCACTGTGTCTCCCCACAAAGCTCTTCTCCCTGGGCTACCCACCGTTTGAAAGAAGATAAGGGTGGTTACTTTTTGGCTTCACAGTTTGTTTTAACAAGGAACTTCTGTACAGAAAAAAGCTGCTTCCATAAGCACTGAGCTGCCCTGTCTGTCTGCAAGTTATTTTCCTTTTTAAAAATTAAGGATTACAACAGGAATTGGGGGAGGGGGGAAGGTCTTTCAACTCTATCATATTAAAAGAAGTGATATAAATGTTACAAAAGAGTAGATTTTTAAGATCTGTTGTTTTGGTTTTCAAGGACTAAAATATCTTTTAGAGCTATCAATATGCTCTCCTTTGAAGACTGGAAAGTGTAGAGCCATCTCTAATACTCTCCTTTAGTTAAGGGGGGGAAAAAAATATATAGTTCCTCAAATGAAATAGCTATGTTTTTTCCAATGTTCTGCAGGTGCCCCTACTGAAGGCATGACAATGGTAATTGCAGAAGATGACAATTTTATTCCAGACAACTGCAAATTTGCAAAAGTACTGATTTCCACTGTACTGATTGTCATTTTTCTACTGAACTGAATCTTCTCATGCATTCACTCAATTGCCTCAGGCTTCTTTAAACCTCAAAACTTCACTACGGTTTTAGTGATTTGAAATGCATATGGTGGTTTTTATCCAGAACAACCTGCAAGGGCTTGATGAACTCTACCAGGATGCAATTATATAGGGCCTACTCACATCTCTGCAGATTCATAAGGCTGGAAAGAGACATCAAGGGCTCATTAAGTCTGTCCCTCCCAGCAGGATCAATTATAGTCGGGCTATTCCTGACAGAGGCTGCCTAACCTGTTCTTAAAGACATCAAATAATGGAGGTTCCACCTCCGTTCAGTCTAAACCGGTGCTTAATTCTCCTTGACTTTAGATTTTTCTACCAACTTCAAGCTCCATGTTGTAATTTAAGCCTATTATCTCTTGTCCTATAAAAATCTGTCCTATAAATTTCTTATATAAATCTTCATGATGCTTTTTCTTATGACAACAATTCAGTCACCTCCTCTTAAGACTATGCAACATCATTTTATTTAATATTTCCTCAAAGACCAATGTTTTCTAAGCAAAGAGCCCTAAGGGGGCTGTTGCCCCCCCTCATTAGAAATACTTGCTGTAGCGAGTACTTCAGGTTACATGACTGGCACCGCCAGCCCTAAAATGACAGTCACCAGAAGGAACGGAAGTGCCGCCCTAGCAGAGTCAATGAGAAACTCTTGAAGAACCTGCCTGAAACAAGATCTCTGGTCCTTTTCTTTGTGCTATGTTGGTTAGAAATACAAGCAATTTATCATCATTTCCCAGGCAGATTATTGTTCATACTAACACAGTCACAGATGTTGATATAGACTCAACAGAAGATTTGAATGCCTGCTGGTTGTGCCCCTTTTCAGCTTTGCAAAGAAAAGAATAGAAAAACGGAGCCAACAAGCAGATCTCTGAGCACAGATGATCTGCATCGCTTTTTCCATTCCAAACCAAGGCTCTTGCTGCTGCTCTTTAGGCTTTTTGAACTGTATTATTACTGTGCAGTATGAAAGTGCATTGAGGCCAATTAAGTCACCAACCCAATGTGCTCAGGAAGTTGCAACTGTAAGATATGGCTTGCTACAAGAGAAAAAAAACACCTTGCAATCTAAATAGATGAGACAGACTGTAATAAAGCAATAGAGCATAAAACAAACAGTTAACTTGCTTGCCAAAGTCAATGTAAACAAAATATCCCATAGAAAATTAGATATATCCTATAAGTGGAAAACTAAAGATGTTGCAGGGAGTGTGTGTGTATGGGGGGATGTGTAGTAGACACTACAAAACTACTGATGTCCCCTCAGCCCTATCACCTGTGTGTCGCACGCCTTTGCAGGGAGTTTATCCTGCATTAAACCGCCCTTCACTACCATTGAGCTTACGTAGGTAAGTATGTAAATTAAGTTTACAACATAGGCAGAGAAGAGGTAAGTCAAGCTACCATTTTGTGGCTGGAGAGGCACCAATCTCACAGTTCACCTTCTGATTTTGAAAGGGGAGCAGGAGACACAGAAGCCACCCACTCTAAAGGATCCCCAGCCCTAGCATAACTCCAATGTCGTCCCCATGACGCACTGCTTGAAATATAACTTACACTAAGCAAATCACACCTGAAAAACGTATAAAACACTGTTACTGTAAAATAAAAACACTTTATAACCTAGTTGTAAGACATATTGCCTCTTCAATCCTCTGAATACAGTTTTAACTTACCACAAATCTAGAGATCTCTCAGGAAACTCGTACAGCTTGCACATATGAACCAAGAGTGCTTCCCCCCCCATGGAGACTCTTTCCCGTCTTCCTTTCCTTCCCACCCCCCACCCTGGCCCCGAATACAGGAAGAGAGATCACCAGCTGCCTGCTGAAGAAAACAACCACTGAATAGTGTGCATCATTCAGATGGCTTGGATGATTCAGTTTTTCCATGTGAACTTTACTCAAGTTGCACACAAATGCTGCTTTGTGCATTTCTGAATCAAACGCATAATTAATAGTCCAAGTACATATCAACACAGTTTCTATTTGAAGAACAACTTTTCATCTAAAATGCAGCAGTGTATCCATTACCTTACAACGGTTCCAACTCTCAAACCTATTAACAGTTACATCAACCTCTGCTTATATACCGCAGTATCTCCAGCCTTCAAAAATCCATTTGATATTGTTCTCAAAAGTTGCACCAAACAGGGCAGTGAAAAGAGGATCTAGTGACTAGCTCATAATTTTGAAAGCCACCTGACGTGATGTGCATTGGTTTTAGAGTGGGAGGGCTGGGAAGGAACAGAAAAGTCAGATGTTGCAAAACGTCTGTTCTCCCAGATACAACAGCACAATAAGCAAATACTTGATGGTAAATGTCCCACAAAGTTACCTGCAGCTACATTTTGAAAGTTCAAGATATTCTCATTGTCTAGAAACTCGCAGGAGAATAATATTAAAAGTTTCCACACAGTAGGCTGAGAGCGAAAAACACACAAATGCATACATGTTTCCTTGGTGTATTCTTGTTTTAGCACTACTCAAAGATGAAGAAACAGTGCCTGTTTTTATTTCTCTAATTTCCTTGGCCTGTTTTCATTTGTTCAAATGTGCACTTGAATCCTCTTCATCAACAAGATCCTATTTTCATTTCACCCCTGCAGCTGTAAATCAGGAATAGCTCTAATAAACCAAACAGATTTGACACAAAAAGTAAAAGGAAGAATTAGACATAGTGCTGCCTTGAACAGAACCTCCTGCCAGACAAGCCCTGTTTACTTAGCAGGAGAAATGCTTATTTATCCTAGAGAACCAAAGCAGCACGAGTACATAGAACACAACATTGCCTTCTGCAGGCACACAAGTGTGACAATGCAGAAACCACCCAGGATGCTCAGCAAGGGCAGCCAAACCAGAGGAAATATCTAGAGAAACACACAACGGTTGCCCAAGTGCATGTGCAGCATTCATGCCACCACAGGCCACCTCAGTTAAGCACAGGGAGAAGGCAGCAACAGATTGAATGGACTGGTCATCACTGGAAGTCACTCGAAACCTAGAGAAAAATAACAGAAATACTGCTTGGGCTGGCAGCAGAAGGAAGCCTTTGGGGACACCTAGTTTGTCCCTTTCCATTAGGGCACCACATGGGATTTTGTCTTTGGGGTGCAAACTAGGTGAGAGTATCAGAAAGCAACCAGAGAACCATGCTTTGGCAGCATCTCTTCTTCCACTAATGGCTTTTGCTTGTTTTTTTGGTTTTTATAACTGACTCAGTTTTCAGATGTAGGCTTGCTATGTATGTCCAATCCAAAGACCTTGTATCAAACTAAGTCAGGCTGGTGCAATTCTCACCTTGCAGCTCCTGCCCCGAGTTAACACTGCCAGACTTGCCCACCCTTGCACCAAGATGCGTCCGATCACACCCAACTACGTGAGCAGCAAGCACTGTGTGAGATCAGAGGGTGCCCAAGATCTTCTGCATTTTGAAAACATGTGAAACGGAAACTAGACAAAAAAATCCACATTTGCAGGAGTGAGCTGGGGGAGATGCCATATGCTTCTGTTAGCAAGGGTGGATCAGGTTTTCTGAACTTCAAATTTCTGGTGACAGTTTTTTCATTCCCCATCATTTCTTGATAGCAACCTCTCACCATGGCTTCCCATCGCACTTGCCCTCTTTGGTCAACCACTGGGAAAATGAGCCATGGCACTGAAACCTGAGCCTCTTCCGCATCCTGCTAGAGGCCTTATTCCCCACACACAGGCCATACCCATCCCGAGCACAACAGCAGACTCCAGTCAGTAGCAAGTCCAATGCGTTTCTTGTGCACAGGCTCGCCCATGTGGGAGCACCCCTGGGTGTCTGTCTCAGTGCCTCGCTTCGCCGTCTCCCCCAGACAAACCCAGCTTACTTGCCCACTGTGCTTTAATAAAGACATTTCTGCGCAGCACTAGGTGAATCACACCTGTGCCATATGAGAAGCTCATATGCTGCCAGATCTTTTTTGTTCTTTAAGTAACGGCTCCCCTTGCATTACCTGTGCGTTAACACCATGCTGTGGGACACACTATCCCTTCAAACTGTTCCCATGCTTCCATAGGAAAACAAACTTTGCAAATCAAAGAACAACTGCTCCTGTATCTTACCACACTAGCCTTTCAATCTGGTTTTTAATTTTCCAGATTCATTTGCTATTCCAGTACACTCCTAAGCTAGTTCTGACCTACAGCTCGGTGGGAGCACAGGCACAGCAATCCAGCCCAGGTTGTTCGCCACGCAGCCGATGTGGACCTGGGGCATGAGCCAGGACACCACACCAGCCTCTTCCCTCTCTCCCCACTCATGGGCAGCGGGTCTCACCTGGCTTCCAGCTCATCAATAAGCAGCACTGGGAGGGAAGGAAATCCCCTGCCTGACTACAGGGCAGCAGGAAGCTGTCAGTGTGGATGCTGTTGGTAAAAGTCCAGTCTGTTCCTGAAAAAAAGTCACAGAGCAGCCCCTGCATGATGGCAGGAGAGGGGCCACAGAGCTCACCAGTGCCCTGCTGCATCAAGGGTTGATGCCCAGCCACATCGATGTCAAGCCTTCTGACTGGGAAACAATTAGTTGCACTTGATCCTATATTCCTAAATGATCGTACTTCCAGTCTTTATTACGTCTAAATAATGCCTGAACATTTTCTCGTCTCTTCTGCAACCAAAAACATTCTAAATTTGTATTTTGAGAGCTGAATCAGAGGTGCGTCGCTCAGCTCCTGAGCAGGAGGAGGAGGAGAGAGGGACTGCTGGTTTAGCTGCTGGGGTCCTCCTCACCTTCTCGCCCCTCCATCCTGCCAAGCGAAAGCTCAGGCAGCAGGAGAGGGGCAGGCAGGGGAGGGCAGGAGGTCTGTGCAGCAGGTCCACACCCACATCTCCAACATGATCCACAAATCCAGAGTTACAAAACTCAGAGTGAGGAGAAAAAGCAGACCTTTCTTCCTCTCCAGCGATAAGCTGATGTGTTTGGACCTAAAGGGCCGAAGACTGCTTGGGGTGGTCTAAGCAGCTTCAAAGCAGAGTCCAAGCCGACAGCTTACTAAGTGGAGAGGAATTCTTATGTGAATAAAGAGTTTGAAAATACTGTCGTGCCGGCAGCGCTATTCTTACAGGAAAGCTCTGGCCAAAGCTGTCTCAGACAACAAAAACAAACTAGATTATGCTATAAATATTAAAAGCTTTATAGCTGTTTGTTTGTGCAAGAAATTCCTGGAAAGTCCATTGGCCTTAATGTAGGGAGAAGAAGGTCAGACAGGAAGAAGGAAGTAGGGAAAGGGAAATAATTCATTTTGGAGACGAATTATTTTGTTCTCATCCTACCCACTTATAGCAGCTTAGACCAACTTTCCAAAAGAAACAAATGGTCAATAACTGTGCCAGAAGATATTAAGACTTCGGTGCCTTCAGTGGAATATTCAGTGGGCTTGGGGAAGATGGTCTCAGCTACAGCTGCGTTATGTTTAAGAAAACCCTTGTTCCAGTTCTGTGGAGAGAAACACCACAGTTGCTCTACAAGCACCTACGACACCTGCTGCCCTCAATTCCTACTACCATGTAATAAAACCAAATAAATCATTCAAGACACAGCCACTAAAGTTTGGCTGGTCTTTTCACCAGGGTGAAAATCCTTAGTTTCATTATTATTATTATTCATTAATTGATTATTCATAAGGTAGAAAACAGCGTTTCTTCCTACGCTTTGGTTTTTGCTGTGGGGTTTTTCTGGCTGTGTTCTTGTTGGCTTGCTTTTTACATTTTACAGCTAAAACTTTATTGCCCATTTGTGACTACTTCGCATTACTAACAGTTTCACTGAAAATATGTGACGATTTCATTAGCAGCATTTGCACTGGATGGAAGAGGGAAACACATTAATAAGTAGTACTGAGAAGCATGCATTTATTTGAAAAAGCTATTAAATAGATATAGACTATGGCATTTTCTATGGGTCTTAGTATTTCCCAAACAAAAAGCCTCCAAGCGAAGGTCACGAGGGCCTGAGGCTCTCTACCTGCAGAGCCATTCCCTGAGTGCACCCAAACACGTGGCAGCTGAGCGCCAGCAGCACGCACAGCCCACTGCTTCATTGGGTTTGCTCCCTGTGCCCTTTCCAACAGGCCCTGCGCTGGCCCATCCATACTGAAGGAGAGCCACACACAGAGAAAAAAAAAAAATAAAAGCAGCAGTTAACCCACTTTGCTGAAAGTGGCCCTATAAATCGGACTTGGTTGTCCTCTGACTCTTTGGCTGCTGTCTGGCTGCCAAACTGCCACCATACGTGGTGAACATTCATCCTCAACAGAGCCCAGCGAACAAACAGATATTGCAATCAAACTGACCCCAAGGATTTTCCCTGCGAATCAGCACTGTCCAGCATTTTTCTATGGTTAATTCCTCCGTCTCCATACCCAGTTAACAAACCATGTAATCATCTAAGATATCTTTGCCCTGTCCCAAAAAAATACATTATATTCGCTCCATAACCACTTATGGGGGAAAGTCAGTGGCTTACATCATCCTGAACAACTGACGTGGCCACACAGGGAGGTTTAAAAAGAAATGTTCACATCTCTTGCGTGTCTTGCTAAAATAAACACATTTCTCCCACTGGCAGGAACTGGAGGACACCCAAAGGTCCGGGGTTTTTTTCCTCCACCAAATATTTAATCCTCATTTTTCTTTCTAGTGGCAAAGTATATGCAACAGACAACTCCTGCCTGTTTCATATTTAGTATGTAAAAAAAAATCCCAACTCTAAGTGATACTAGCCCAGCAATATTGTTTTTAAATTTGACTTTCCACTTCTGGACTGAGTCCAGAGTAACCCAAACTAACCAAGCTCTTGGACCACTGCATGAGGCGCCATGGGAATGACACCTTCTCACCAGCAGTTACCAACTGTCACAAAAGGCAGCAAAACTGATGGTTACACTCTTGCCAGAGAGCTGGGTTCGCACTCTGCAGGCAAAAGGATAAAGAGGGGTTACTATTTTAAACTGATGCAGCAGCAGCGTAGGCAGCAGAATTTGGTGAAATTATATATTGACAGCAGCTCTTGAGTGCTTCTGTCATGCATCTTACAGCTCAAGTGCTGTGCGTGGAACTATATATAACTGCTTTGAGTGACTATCCCTGTTTCATATTCCAGCACCACACAAATGCAGCAGTAGAAACAAAATGGGCATGTAGCACTTGTGTGGGTTGTTTTCTCTGCAGTCACTGCTACACAGCCGAAACAGTGTTCGACACAACACAGACCCATACATTCAGCTTAGCCGACCCCATCTTTCATCATTGTCCAAACTGAGCCTTTTTGGAGGGTCTTTCTACATTTCAGTTTAAGTCGATGGCTTTCTTGAGAGCTCTTGTCCGTTGTAAAACCTCACAACCTGCAAGATGACAAAGGCATTTCTATGTGACGGCCACAAAGAGTGCATGCTCCACAAGCACAGGATGTGCAAAGGAAAACTCAGACTAAAGAGAAGAAAGAAGTCATAGCTGCACAGCAGGACAAAGTCGGTTTACTCCACAGGACCCATTGCGTCTTTCCAGCTTGGCACGAGCATTTCTAACTCACCCTCTGAGATGGTGCACTAGGACCTACGGTGGAAGCCGGGGGAAGAAGTAGACAAGTGCAGAAACCACAAGCACAAGCCCACGCTCCTCCAAGCTACAAATCCTGGTGGCAAAGGCAGTTCTGAGAATGCATGCACATAAGAGTCTCACTGCCCAGATCATGCGTAAGAGACTCCAAAAACTGACTGATGAATGCAGAAAAGCTCCCGAGAAAGTACAACATCCAGAAAAGGTATCAGCTGAACTTAGCACCAAGGTCAAAGTTAAAGCCTGATGAGGGGTTTAACTTGGTCTATTCAGGATGTGACTGCAAGTATAGAGCAGTTTGTGAAGACTAACTGTTGGCAATGTAATAAAAACAGGACATAAGATTTGGAAAAAAAATTATTTTTGTAAAAACAAAAATTCTTTATCCTCTCCATCTATAAAGCTAGTCTTCACCATCTGTTTCCTGGTTTGGCTAAGTTTTAGATTTCTTTTTTCCCCCCCTCCTCTTTCTGCCAAATGAGCACCCATCTTATGGAGTATATTGTTTTTAAAACAAGCCCAGCTTAGCAGGAAGAAAAGGTTATCAGTTCATTGATTAGTATAAAATTAGTATAATACTCGCAGTACTCTGTCCACCTCTGTTGGTCATCCAGAATTCAAACACTGATTAATTTCATTATTCATAATATTAGAGGAAACACATTGCTTGAACAATTGCCCTGAACTCTGTCTCTACAAGCCATTTGATACCTGTAAATCTTCAACTCTGGCTTTTCACGGCATCACATTAGTATTCATTTTTATATCTTATTTCCTCTTGCACATTACCACCTAGAATAGTATTTTCTTGCAATGATTCTGTAAGGGAACACCCAAGGTACTGGCTTGCAAATACTCTACAGACTAGAACAGAAGTCTGCTCAATATTTCTGAAGTGCACATTCCTGAAACCTCACTACACATACATGCAAGAGTACCAAAGATTCTTTTTCACTTTTGTGGGTTTTACAATCTTTTCCAATTAACTGTGTTGTTTTGACACCGTGACAGAGTATTCAGAGCACTGTACCATGAGAGGATATAAGGATACGTATGTTGCACTCATCAGGGAAGTCAATCTAGGCATAGCTTTTGTTGTAACAGAAACATGTACCGTCAATACCAAGAGATGAGCCAAGTTTCTGCATAATAGCAGTTTCTAAGTTGTTAACTACATTTTTCTCAGGTTAAGCCGGGAAGATGTTGCCTGTGACTTAATTCAAGATCTGTGGGTATTTTTTTTACCCCCAAACTAGAGAGCACCTTCTACATTCACTATACACAATAAGTAGTTCAGCGATCAACATCTTTCAAATTTAACCTCTTTGACAAAGAAAGCACACTAGTCTTCGGGAGTTCAGAGTTTTCAGATCTTTCCCTTTGCTTTTCAATTAATATGGTACAAAGAGTAAGAGCAGAAGAGGTGGGTAGGATAAATTATTCCACAAACATAGGACAGATTTTGCACTCTCTGAATGAGATTAAATTGCAAAAGGAACGATCTGAAAAAAGTTGCATTTTTAACACTTCTCTACATACTAGAACTTCTGACAACAGCTGTTACTGTAAAGAAGAAAAATAACCACACTCAGGAATATTGTGACAGGCACTTCTACGGGTCTTTCCTGCATTTTAAACCATTCTCCCAAACCATCAGTGGCTTTTCTCCCAAGTGGTAACGATAACAGTAAACAATCTGTGACATACTGCTGTTTGCTAAACATCATCTGTTTAATATTGCACATTGTGCACAGACATAGAGACAGCTGTGGTTTTTAATCTCTATCCTTTGCTAGGGAAGAGAGGTCATGTAGGGAAGCAAACCATCTAAAGTCCGAGTACTTTCCATAGAACAGTGTAAAACCCGCTCTTAAAGGTCTGCTTTCTACGAGTTCCTTGTAACTCCACTTTACCTCTGTTACTACACTGGTACTTCTGTTTTCCCCCTCATTTGGTGTTCACGCAGTGAGGGTCTTCAATGTTTCTTTGAAACAAATTATAGGAGTTTATTAGCTTCCACTACACATCTGCAGCAGCTTATTCAACTGATTGCATTATCATCCAGTGGCAACAGCACACCTGTTCTCTACACAACACCAAGCCCATCTCCAGATCAGAGCCTGACTCCCCCACCTAACCCATCGGTTCTCTTAGGAAGACCTTTCTAGTATTGTTAACCATAGCATCATAGAATGGTTTGAATCCACAATTCATACTGCAACCTAAAATGGCCTATGTATTACTACTGAGAACACCTACTGGAGCTTTACCAACCGATAATCAAGCCGGGGGGGGGGGGGAAAACCCCCTTTCAAGGCCAAAAAAAAAACACCTTCCAAAAGAAAAATTCCTAAAAACCAAAAACCACTCAAAAAGGGTTGCCGCATAGGAAGAAGAAA
>Ga0181612_183037_pt1 | contig 11547 bp, 6 predicted proteins | sample HoacroProtozoa21_FD_119630 | JGI IMG/M metagenome (GOLD analysis project Ga0181612, IMG submission 119630) | Hoatzin crop microbial communities from Cojedes, Venezuel. Combined Assembly of Gp0051906, Gp0051904, Gp0051908
ACATTGGAACAGGCTGCCCAGGGAAGTGGTGGAGTCACCATCCCTGGAGGTGTTCAAAAAATGTGTAGATGTGGCACTTCAGGACATGGTTTAGCAGGCATGGTGGTGTTGGGTTGATGGTTGGACTTGATCTTAGAGGTCTTTTCCAACCTTAATGATTCTATGATTCATAGCTTAGGAACCAGTGTTTTAGCACAAACAGATTTCGCACAGATGCAAAACAGTTTAGGGATCATTAAGACTGTAGGCTGGATGTGGAAGAAAATCCTTTGATCAAAGCTTTTGTCAAGCTTCTTCCCCCCTCCCTTTTTCCCCTCCATGAGCAACTGCACAGGGGCAATCCAAGAGATCCCCTTGCTCTGTGCCGCACGCGGATGCCCTTGCAAGGGCCGGCTGGCAGGGCTCGGAGTGGAGCAGCTGGGCTCCCCAGAGCTGCTGGCTGGCAAATGAGCCTTTTTGTTGCCCCTTGGAACACGGCACTGCTGGGCGGGATGGTTTGAACCCAGCCTGCAAAAAGCCTGGTTTAAAAATGAATTGAGGGCTCCAGGCAGTCTCTGTAACTTCAGCATCTGTTCAGGCAAACTGTGTGTGCATAATTCAGCACATTTAGTTGTGTTAACAAAGGTCCTTGCCAGCAAATGGAGTGTTTGTTTGGAGATGGCATTGTAATCCCTGTATATCTGTGCAAGGATTATTTTCATTCCTAAAAAAATAACAAACCACAAAACTATGGAATTTATTGTATAGAAGCAACAGTAGGAGGTCAGGGGTTGTCTGAGCACAGCACTGGGGGCTCCGCTTGTTGTGTTTGGCTTTGAGAGAGATTCCCAGTGTGATTTTTGGGGCAGTAATTGATTCCCGTCTGTTTTAGCTTCCTCCTTTGGAGTAACAATGCATGTCTGTGCTGCGAGGTAGGCTGCTCAGTGGCCTGGTGCAGATCACACCGGGGGTTTGCCAGTGGTAGGGATGGCACAAGAGGGCCCCATCTTATCCAAAATGCTCTGGGGCACTGGAGGGTCAGTAATTTTTTTTTAAGCACAGTTGTATCACTGGGAATTTTGTTAATAAAGATATTGCTTCATTTTGTGCAGTTGAATTAGTCCTGTACAACTGAGAGCAGACTTACTGCGTCCTTTGCATTGCGACTGATTTACTGCGTGTCTTTGGTCAGGTCACTCGGCTTCCTGCTCTGCTGCAGTTCTCCACCTCAAATTGGCACAGTGCTAATTTATTTCTCAGTTTTAATTTTGAGTGCAACTTCAATGGAAATGTTAATTTACAGTGAGTACTTCACAGAGTATTATTTGGGAAAATGCTCTCAGGTTTTCCATATGGTTATCAGATAGTGAGGGTAAAAAACTCCAGCCCTCTACTAGATCTAAACTAACAAAGGCCATAACAATGGTTAGTGAGAATAAAAGTCTTTTGCAGTCAGTTAATAGTCCCTGTGACTATTTATGGGTAGCTTTCTGACCGTCATGTTAGAAGTATCATCAACTTTGTGACTAGTTACTGGGAGAAAGCCCCTGATGTGATGTGTTACCATGGCAGTTTCTCTGCCTGAGGGCTGTGCCCTCCAGCCCTCCCTGGCGCTGCTTGTGGGGCCAGGCATCAGTGTCACAAAAGTTGCAGTTGCAAAGTAAAAAAAGACAATTTTTTATTTATTTATGTCTTGTTTTTCTAAACGCCTTCCTGTTGAGGATGGGAAGCTGACGGGAAGCTCTTGCCATGGCCTTTGTAGAGTGTGCCTGGCACTGCAGGAACAAGAGTAGAACACACAGGCACTGAGCAAACACCTGGGCAGGTTTTCAGGCAGGGCTGTTGGCACCTGACCAGCACTTCAGACGCATCCCTGTGCTGTCCTTGCAGTTCTCCACTGCTTTGGAAAGCCGTACGCCTGGTGCATTGCTTAGGGGTCTCCCTCACGTTTACTTTGCTCTTTAGCAGTGGCAGAGAGATGCCTGCTCTGTTATGGGACTACCCCTTTTCTGCCTCCTGCTTCCAGTGTGGGCTTGGATACATCGCTTATTCCCACTTTACCTTGGTTTCCCATCTCAAAAATGGGAATAAAGCAGTTGCCAGCTTTGTACACTTGAAATCAGAGATCAGCTCCATAGACACATCTTAGACAAGGAGAAGGTGTGGATGAAATGAAGTCTGTCCTCTCTTACCCTGCATCCAACTGGCTCCTCGTGAGTGGCCTGTCCAGAGTATGGAGCTGAGGTGGCCAGGTTTTTGGGAGGTGGTGTGGTGACAGCAAGGTGGGATGAGTGTTATGAACTGGTCAGAGTAGCTGGTTGTTTTGGAGAGGGCAGCCCAGCAGAATGACTCCTGGCTATGTTCTTACCACTGGTGACCAGCATGGGAACACAGGGCAAGTCAGCCTTGCCTTTTTTCTGAAGAAGAAAATGTTTGCTGGAAAGTGTTGTGTTGGGTGCAGATGTTTTGTGTCTCTCATCCATCGAGGTCAGTTGGAGTTCTGCCAACACAAGTGACGCGTGTATGGAAGAGTCCAAATTCCTCCCACAGACGAGTGCTGTGGGACTTGTCCATGCACTCTGAAAGACGGTAGCTTGGTTCTTATAGCATCGCAGCACAAATAGGACCCGAGGCTGGATTGGTGACATCGGTGCTAACTCAGGGCAAGAAGGTCTGGTGTAACACCGCTGGTCCTCATGCCAGGCTGGCCCAGGCTCCGTGGAAAGTTGGAGATGACTCATTTCCCCTGTGAATTTGTGAGCTCCTGTCTCTCCTCCCTTTGGACATCTTGCTGCTGGCACTGGTCTTCTGACCTGCCTGCACGATGCTCTTTGCTCGCTAGCTCTATTTATAGGGAATTTAATGAGATCAATTAAAGAAATGAAAACAAACTGAAGACGTCTGTCCGTGGAAAATCTGGAGTGAGGCAAGGTTATTGGTAGCAGTTGTTTAAAATCTTGACAGCTCTTTTTATAGACAGTCCCTGTTGCTGCGGGACAGCTGAGCTGGACCCCTGTGCCAGAGCAGCTGGTGGCAGCCCCTGCATGGGACCCTGCTCCTCGGCTGGGAGCATCGCGCCGGGCGGCTTCTGCCTCCCCTGCTCGTTATAAAGGGGAGAGGTGCTGATGAGAGAAGTGGACTTGAGGGAGGCCCTCTTCGTAAAGAACACGCTGGATAGAGACTGCTAATTAGCTCTTGTGATTTAATGTTTTCCTGTTTGCATCCAGCGTGTTTGGGGGATATGGTATTTATGGTCCTATGGGGAGGATGTGAGCTGGCATAGAGAGAGGAGATTTCTGTTCCTTCAGAGCTTTATGAACCTCTTTCCTCTTGAAAACTCCAGCTGTGGGGAGACCAGGAAATTGGAGATTTGTTTCTGACTGAATGAATTAGTGTCTGTCTCTCTCTAATCTGTTTCTCCGTAAGTTTTGCTGCACCCTAAGTATTATTTTGGCTTGCTGCCTCGCACCTCTGCCGTGTCAGCACTGGGAGAGCCTCCCGCTGCACTAAGAGGCCATCCCAAACAGTTGGCAGTCTCCAAGTCTGTCTGGGGTCTCTGGTGTGTTCAGCCGTCCCATGGATTTCAAGAGGGTGGGAGCGAACATGCAGAAATCCTCTGGTCAGGGTCCCTCTAGGCTAGGGTCTCCTCTCCTGACCCCGTGGGCACCAGGGTCAGTGTGCTGAGCACCAAGGCTGTGCCAGCACTGCCTCCATGCTCCTGGCATCCCTGTGCCCTTCTGAAGTTACCTGGAAGCAAATGATTTCTTTTTAAAAGTTTGAGCTGCTTCTGCTCTGTATTGCCAACATGGTGATGCCATCCCTTGTCTGGTGTTATCTCTGGGGAGATTGTGATGTACAAAGCATGGACTTAATTGTCTTTGTCTAAATGAAGTCTTAACCCCACTTATCCTTACTGTTCTTGTCACCTCTTTCTGATCTTTTCTGCTCCTGCTTCTGTGTTCATCAGCTCCTGCTGTGGCCACCTCTGCTCCAGTTGCCTCTTACTTCTCAGGTATTTCCTCTCTCCTCCACTTCACCCCCCAAAAATTTACCACACAGAGCAAACCATCTCCTCCAGCCGTATTGAAAACACAGGGGATATGTATGTGCATAGCTCCTGGGCTTCGCTTGATACTGTTTGACCAATTGAGAGCAAGAGGACGGAAAGTGCTGAACTGAGGGAGTTCAATGAGTGCTGTTAAAAAACGATGTGTCTAAAACCACAAACATGATCTCATGCAACACAGACATTGTGATCTGGGAACTACAAAGGGCTGAGTCTTTGTGTCCGGGCAAACAAAGGAACAGAAATAGCAACCCAGAAATATTAGTTCACTGTCAAAATGATCCTCAGTCCCTGGCCATATGATTTATATGGAGCAGAAACCAGGGCAGCTCTGCATTGCTGCCTTATGCAAGTGAAGAAGAGTGAAAGACCAGTGAAAATCCGTGTGCTAGGCTTAGGTCTGGATGCTTCTGTAGCATCAGAGAAAAAGCACTGCTGTGGCCTCTAAGTCACCAGAATGGCTTCTTCGTGCCTACTCTAGAAAATCAGCCTTGAGGTCATGCTGTGGCTGGAATACATGTGGTGCCACTGCCACGTCTAATTTGGGAATATCACTTGGAGGTTATCAAATAAGCAATACTTTGATCCTGCCTTGGCATTTGCACACCCAGCAGCATCCTGGGCACTTGCTCTGGGTGTCCTTCTTGCCAGCTGTCACCCATTACCATTTCTTTCCAGGAAAACCAGCCCAAGACCATCCATGGAAAAAGAGCTGTGAAGGAAAACCAGGATGAACTGGGTTCACAAAAGGCCCTCAGGGATAGGCAGCTGGCAGGGGGGGAAGGAAGCATGTTTCAGAGGCTGGTCAGCCTGATTTATTTTTCATTTAGACTGTCCCAGTCTACCCAATCCCTGTATACCCTCTGGTACACTGCTCTTCAGTAACTACCTTGGACCAGCCCTGTAATTGGCCCTGGGAAGCCAAGGACATCAAGGATGAGGAGCTGTTAAAAATATGAGGTTAAAATAAAAGGGAGAACTGGCATTATGCCTGTGGGATCAGCACCCTGCTCCACTCAGCTATCTTCCTTTTGTCTTGCTATTTTCTGTGGACTATATTTTTTTCTTCAGGATCCCTTTTTTCTTTAAAAAAATTTTATTTGGATGCCTGTGTCTGTGCAGATCAAACAACATACTTCCATCATTACAAGTCAGTGAGTCACAAGAGCCATAACAACTCTATCTTAAAAATAACCCCAAAGCCTAGTGCAATCGCTGTGCAGGCTGGGATGTGTTCTTGCATTCCCCAGGGAAAGCTGGAGGCAGACTGAGGAAGCGACCCAGGGAGAGACGGTCATGCTCATGAATAGGCTTTGACTTTTCATATCTGCTTTTTGTCCTCTTTGCAGCTCAGCTTTATGCTCTGATGTGAGCTCTCTGAAATGGATGTTTCCTTTCAACCCTCCTCCACCTCCATTCCTTTTGCCTTTGTCTCCTCTTCTTCCCCCATCTCTTTTTTTGGGGGCGGTGGGGGTGGTGGTGGTTTAGAAAGATCTCATCTGTTAATAAAACCGTGCCTGCTCCAACCACTTTCGCATTAGTGCGAAACAAATAATGTTTCAAATGCTCAGCTCTTTTCTCTCCTAGGCAATGGGAGTGAGTGGAAGAGGAGAGGCAGGTTTATCTCCCGATGATGCTCTATTGACAACGAGTTTTGCATCAGGCTTGAACCTGGTCCATTGACAAATGTGCAAACTCCTAGCTTGGAGTACTTGGGGAAACGGAGCGCTGCCCTGCAGGGCGTCGTTTTTGCTGACCTGGAATGGGGACACTGGAGTCTCTGCCTCAGGGCTCAGTGGCGGAGAGGCAGAGCATGGTGAGCAGCTGGGAGCTCATTCCACGTGCAGGGCTGGTGCAACCCGAGGGCACTCCGGGCAATAATAGAAACGCGGGCGCTGGTGGAGCTCGGTCTCAGGGTGACTCCCTTAAGCTCTTGTAACACTGTTTTCCCCATTTGTGAAATGAGGGATAATGTCTCTCCCTTGCTAAAAATTGCTCAGTTTCTTAGTTCTTCTGGATGTCAGGACACATGGCACCCTCAGATCTCCTAATAAAAGAGAGTCCAGGCCAGCGAGGCTAGCTTTTCCATACGTGTCCTTTCCTAAAGCAGGATGGTAAAGCACATTGCTGTTCATACCTGGACTGGGAACGGGTAACGGTGGTGTTGGAGAGAAATGGCAGCCTCTGTGGGCTAAGCAGGGGTCAGACCTGCACTGAGTGCCCCTCTGCTGTTGGTGGGCCACATTGTCCTGGGGTTTGTCTGGGACAGGGTTAACTTTCACAAGAAGCCAGGAAGGAGAGACAGCTGGATGGCTGACCCAAGCTGGCCAAAGAAATGGGGTATTCGGTACCATCGGATATCACGCTGGGTTCTGGCTGGGGGAGCTGGCCAGGGGGAAGTTAATCGCTGTTCAGGAGTGCACCACACATTGGGCGGTGACAGAATTGCCCTGTGTATTCCCTTGTTTTGTATGTTCTTTTTATCAGTATTATAGTTGTTACTGTTCACTTCCTTTGCTGTTCTGTTAAGCTGTCTTTATCCTGAACCACAAGTTTTGCCTCTTTCTCCCAATTCTTCTCCCCACCCCAGCGGGGGGAGGGGTGATAGAGCGGCCGCATGGTCCTTTGTTGCCGGCCGGGCGCAAACCATGACACATGTGCCCTTTCACTTAGAGCCTGCTCTTGTCAGAGCTGACAGGGATTTGTCATCACTTAAATGGGGAGCTGGAGCACCCAGCTGAGCACCTGGGTCCCCTTTTTTCTACTTGTAACATCGCTGCAGTACAACCTGTCTTGAGAACTAAACCATCAATTTATATCCATGACTTGTTTTGAGCTGCTGATCCCTTGATATCCTTTTGTGACACTAGGAGTGACCCCACTAGGACAATGACCCTGTGGGGTGAAGTGGCACATACCAGCACCTGCCTATCTCAAGGGACACACACTGATGGCCTCAGCTTTATCTTCTTTCTCAGTGTCATCAGGTGAGGGTGGTGTTGGCAAGTGGCTATCCAAGAATAATCCAGCAATAATAAGCTCAAGCATGAGATGAGGGTCACTTAGAGATGCAGGAAAGTCCAGACACACTTAAGGAGAGACACAGACCTAATGGGTCACAAGTGAGGTATTCTTTCTTTCATTTTATTTTATTTTTTGGTGATATTCAATATATGAAAAATGGGGAATGCAACTGCTCTTGCTCAGCCTCTACTTGGTTTTCCTGTTTGTTTCTGCTTTTTTACTGTTCAGGGCAGAAAAAGTGACTCTTCCAGATGCCTAGTTTCAAGTTACTGTCTCTTAATATCTCTGTGTCTTCTGCTGTATTTCCCGCAACTCTTCATGGTGACTCCCTAAAATCTCACTACACAGCCATACAACTGGTGGGTATTTCTTTCCCTCTGATAAGTGATGGGAAAAGCACTTCTTGGAAAGATGTGTTGTAGGTAGTTGGAGGGTGTTCATACCCTTGGATGCAGCTATATCTTTGAAGAAAAAATCCCAGACCCTCAGTCCAGAGCACCCTCAAAGCCTCTGGAAGATTTGATCTCCCTCCAGAAATCTCAACTCTTTTAATTCAAAGGAAAAATCTGGCTCCCTGAGGTCGGCTGGCGTATCTGCTCTGGCCATGGGCTTTCCACCAGCTCAAGTAGGTTGTGATCTTCACCTGCACTCTGTCTGCTCTCAGCTCTGGGCTTTGGCCCAGGAGAGCTATACATCATACTGAATTCTGTCATATTGTACTGGCTGCTTTTGGGAGGAATGAGACTGCTGAACTCATTTTGCCTCTGACCTGAGCAGATAGAAATGGAGGTCTCCAGATGGGCAGCCAAAGGGCTGTGCTAAGTACTGATGCTTCATCTCAGTGGGACCTGCCTTTTCTAGGCAAAACCTTAGATCCCTGAGGCGTGAGCTAGACCTTCGCTCCTTCCCCAGATGCTGTACAAGGCAATGAGCTCACCCGGTCTACATCCCAAGCGGAATTTCTTATCAGCTGCCCACTTCAGCCTGAGGGGTTGGTTGATACTGAGCTGGCGCTGGGGAATGCATGATCGGAAGTCGCTAATTGTTTAATGTGCGATGTTATCACTGTTCTAGTAATAGCAGTGATGCAAAACTAAGTGAAATCTCCAGCTCTCCTTGCTATCACTTTCCCAGGAACTCCTAACCTCCTCAGTGCTGTGTTGTCCTTTCTATCGCTGTCTCACCAGGGAAGCTACTGCACTGACTCCAGCCTCTCACCTGCCTATGTGAGATCCGGACCCTTTCCTTCCTGAGATGTATCTTCCAAGTCTTATCCCTAACATTTAGAAAAGCAAATTGGCTCTATAAAATATGCACTGAAAAAGAAGAGCCACTTGCCCCCATGAAGAACAATGCTCCTCAACAAAATATTCTTCTTACTTGAAAAAAAATACTTGTTGAGAAACTGTGATTCTTGAAGTGGGTCTTGGCATGTTTCGTCCAGCTGGGTCATGATCCAGCAAGGGCTTTGGGCAGTTGTGCTTCTCAGATTAAATCTCCTAAGGATATAGGAGTTGGGCATTTTTCTGTCTTGCACGTGCAAGTGTTATGCATGTGATGTCTCTTAAGTTTCTCTGAGTAGCTATAAACTATTAGCAGCTGTGGCTAATTAATCTCAAGGGTTTACTGGTGAGATTGTCTAGCATGCATAAGAAGAATGAATACTTTTATTTTACTTGGCCATTTTTTATTGTTTACAATCTAGATCTGCCAGTTATTTAGTATGTGAACTTAGGCAAGTCATGTATCCCTTGCAACTGAATTTCTTCCACAGAATGCTAATCCTGGTAGCTCTTAATGGCTTTTGTGGACCACTTTGAAATTGTATGAGATGAAAAATATAAATAAGCTACTAACCAGCTTTGGTGTAATTCCATAAGTAGTGTATCTATTGATATGGATACTGGCTACAGATAGTATTGTTCTGTCTTGGAAGTGATATTATTGGGATGAGGTTTTAATCCAAAATTGTGATGACATCTGAGACTTTTTCAAAGGAATATCCTCTCTTGGATCATTCATTGGCCTTGGAGCTCTAGATATTGAAAGTCTGTTTGTGACATGAGTTTTATTTATTTCTTTAACTGGTGGTTAAATGTTGAGAGGAACTAGAATACTGTTCTCAAAAATGTCTTAGGATCCTATATCCACCTTGAAAATAAATGGGGTTCAAGTACCTAAGTTACTTAACTTATTTTGATTTTATTTTTTTGTGGGGGTACCATTTTAGCCAAGTTGTATGCTGTGTAGTAGCAGGAGAACGTACTGTGATCAGCCTCAGAGTCAGCCGCACTCCTTGTTCTACCTACATGTGCTAAATGTATAGAGATCATGTCTTTACCAGTGGGCGGCTGGCATTCTGGATAAGGACCTGCCTCTGAGTCAGCTCTAATGGATTTAATTCTCCTGCTCAAGTAATAGTGGTTTACACTTCTAAAGTGAAAAGCCCTTCTGGGTTGTGTTGCTCTAGATAAAGTATTACATGCTGTACAAACCCATAGTATGCTTCATAGACTGATTCAAAAACCGTGTTATGCTCTCAGCTTTTATGTGCTAAAGAACAGCCAGGACCTTGACAGCTTGCTAAATAGGAGTAGTGATTTGGAATTGTTATTTGCAGAGTGTATGTGTCTGGCTGAACAGCCCAAATTGTAGCCTCTGTGAGAGTAGTTGCAATTAATTACATATTGCTGCAAGATTCTGGCCTGGATTCCTGCCTCAGTCCCACATGGGAAACAAGCACAGAACTGACAGGGTGGTACGCAGAAAAACAGAAAATTAAGAGGATGAAAAGCCTTGCTGGTGATGAGCTGGGCAGGCTGGAGGGAAAAGGAAGGAGGGAAGATTAGCATTTGCTAGCCATACCTGGCCTGAGAAAAGATGCTGGCACCTATTGTAGGGCATGGCTTAGGACATGACTGTGTGCGGTCGTGCCGTGGGACCAGGAGCTGTCAAGCAGGAAACAGTGGGATTAGAGCAGAAATGCACACTTATTTTCTTTTTCCTTACTTTGGGAGGCTGATCCTCTTTTAGCTGTGACATCTCTGTAATTCTCGTTACTGGAATAAGCCATGTAGAGTTTGACTGTCCTGGACAGTGGTCTGTCATTGTGGTTTCCTCTAGTACCGCTTTTACGCAGGTGCTGGAGCACCACACGCAATACAGAAAGGCAAAGCCATTTCTTTCAGTTTGAAGTACTACTCTAAGGAGCAAAAGCTCTGAGACTGCAGCCCAAGTAATGGAGTTATTAATTATGATGCTAATTTTTGGGGACAAGTAGTCTTTTGCCTGCTTGGAGCTGAATTTAGCCTGCACAGACTTCTTTCTGAGGGATGTTAATTTATCAAAGTACATGACTTGACTAGTAAACAGTTGCCAATCTGTAGGACTTCGCTGACCTACTGAAATCAATAGCAGTAGTCCTACCACCTCTCTGGGCAGAGGCTGTAAAGAAGCAGCACCAGGACCATTGCTCCTGGAGCAGGATATGAGGCAGACACTCCCAATGTTTCTGGAACATTGCAGCTACCTCTGGATAAGTTTAGTGTGGTTTTTTTTTTTTGGTGTGTGTGTGCTTTATTCACCATGTGCCTATTGCTTTTGCTTTTGGGCTTCTTCGCAATGATGTTTATCTGCCTGGTAAGTATGTCCATGTGAATGAGAAAAAACTGGGTTATGCTTTTAAGTATCTCAGTTAAGACTTTTTTGAAAAAAAAACATTTTCTCTGAATATTTTTCACTAACATGATAGTAACATCTAAGCCTGTTCTTAAAAGCTGATGTCTAAACAAGACTGTGCTTAACAGTTGACATGTAGATGTCTTTCTGAACACATGTGGCCTCAGATAATTCACAGCACCACTGAGACCTGTAAAGGTCTTGCTGTGAGCAGCAGCAAGACAGGTGAACTGTCTCAGGTCAGCAGGAGTTGGTGTTGGACCAGTCTTCCTGAGGCAGTATGAAGTCTGGTTCTTGAGGAATGTCTTAAAGTACATCCGGAAAGTTGGTTTGTATTTGGAAAAAAAAAAAAAGGCAGCTATTCATAGCATAGCCGTTTGAGAAACAGCATCTATTTGTTCAGTGTTAAGAATAAGAAGTTTCTTAATAGTGTGATGGAAAGACTGCAGGGAATTCTTCTTACAGCTGGAATCCTCTAATGGTTATTGCAAACCTCTCCTCTGTGGTGGATATGTGTTTGTCCTGGGAAATTGAATTAGAGCTTCTTACTCCTAGACAGCTCCAATGAGACTTGGGTAACCTCAAGTGAAACTCCACTGGGTAACTGCATGGTTGCCAGTGTGAAATGTCTCTGCTTTTGCTTGGTCCCAAAGGCCACCAAAAGCATCTTGTTGGCCTCTTGGCCAATACCCTTAATAAAATAACACAGGACAAGGGGTGGAAGTCTGGCTTGGATGCTGTCAGTATGAAATTTTCTCAGACATTCACTTGCACTGAAAAACCCAGAATCACAGAATGTA
>Ga0181612_161081_pt1 | contig 11546 bp, 12 predicted proteins | sample HoacroProtozoa21_FD_119630 | JGI IMG/M metagenome (GOLD analysis project Ga0181612, IMG submission 119630) | Hoatzin crop microbial communities from Cojedes, Venezuel. Combined Assembly of Gp0051906, Gp0051904, Gp0051908
ACCCACCACACCAAAGCCTACCACAACCACCACTACGGCCAAGCCAACACCCACAACACCAAAACCCACCACAACCACCAAACCAAAACCCACCACAGCCACCACTACGGCCAAGCCAACACCCACAACACCAAAACCCACCACAACCACCACTTCAGCCAAGCCAACACCCACCACACCAAAACCCACCACAACCACCACACCAAAACCCACCACAACCACCACTGCAGCCAAGCCAATACCCACCACACCAAAACCCACCACAACTATGGCCAAGCCAACACCCACCATGCCAAAACCCACCACAACCATCACTACAGCCAAGCCAACACCCACCACACCAACATCTACCACCACTGCAGCCAAGCCAACACCTGCTGCTACATCAGCAAAGCCAAAACTCACAACTGCAACACCAGCATCTACCACAACAGCAAAGATGCAGTTGAAAACTGCTGCAACCACAAAGCCAGAATGCACTGAAACAGAAAGACCCAGTCCTACTGAGGCAACTGGGCTAACTCTTTCCTTTGGGCCCACGTCAGACGTGGATTATGAAGTATCTCCAGAAGTAGAGGTAGACACTGGAGAGCCTGTTAGCCCCTTAACTACAGAGGATGCGGCCTTATTAGAAAGCATGGGCACAGCCTTCAGCCCCAGATCAGTCCCAGAAACAAATATAGGTGTCAAAGAGTACGGGAAAGAGAAATCGGCCTTTTCCAGTCCACCTCCATCCCTCAGCCAAATTATTCCAGAGATCAAGTTAGGTTTCAATAAAGCCGAGTTCGTAACCCCCTCTAAGTCAGTGGTCTTCAGCCCCGAAGAGCCCACCTTCTTGCGTTTAACATCATCTTCCAAAGAAAAAAAAGGGCAGAGCCCTGCTTTCCAGACCTCCCTCTCAGGTAAGGTAATTGTGGAGTCTGACCTGGCATGGACACTCAGACACTCAGTGATCCCCAAGCAGCATGGAGAGCGCTTGGGAGGAACCAGTATTGCACTGGTCCTCTGGATCCTTCTCTCGTATGTGGCTCCAACCCTTTTCCTCACTCTTTCCTCTAACACCAGAAGGGGCTGTTTGGATGTCTCCTTCGTGAAGCATGGTTTTGTTCACAGCCTGCTCCCCACTAACCCACCAGATGCGTCATGCCTTTGCTGGATCGGTGCACTGCTGCCTCGCACCGCACGGTGTCTTGGTGCACGTCACAGATGGAGCTGCATGAGCCGGAGTTTCTCTTTTGTTCAGATCTTCCCCTCTAACTCCAGGTTTTCTTCTCTTTTGCCAGCAGGTGCCCTGGACACTGAAGAACTGGAGACAAACTCAGACCAGACAAGCATGGATCAGCCCACTGCTGGAGCCCCCAGTACCTGCTTGGGGCTGTCACTCTTCCTCCTACCCAGTGCCATCCTGGTGGGCCTTCTGCTTTGAACAGTCTTTCTCAGCTGTCCCTGCACCCGTCACCAAGGCTTTCTTCAGCATTGGTTGTTCCACAACCCTGGTAGGCTTGGGAGACACCACGGACAATTCAGGTTGACATGCTCTCTTCTTACACTGCCTTATCTGCTCCAGCCAAGGGCAGCTGGCAGTCCCATGGGAACTTGGTCCCCTTCCTGAGGTGACCTAGGGACAGGAGGGTGTCTGCCGTAATGCTGGTGACCTTGGACGCTTCTCCTTTCTTCCCAGCCAGCCTGGGCTTCTGGTTCATTTCCAAACTGGAAGTGATGAGCTGTGTGGCTGGCAGGCCCTGCCGCACCGTGTCCCCAGAAGGACTTGGAAACCCGAGTGGCCATGAGACATGGTCACTGGTTTTGGTGTTTGTCTGCAGATGAGACACGGTGATTGGGTCTGGTGTTTGTCAGGATGAGTTTCCAGCAAATGTGCTCTTTCCCCTGCTGATGTATCTGTTTGTCTCAGTTTTGAGAAGTTTCATCTCTTCCTTTCATGTCCAAAAAGAGTGGTTTGGGGTCTTACTCCACAGGAGAGGATTTCTGTTTCCTTCCTGGTTCTGGTATAGCTGTGGCCAGTACTAGCCAGACGTGCTCCTTCCTCCTCTTCACACCTCTGCAACCCCTGCCTCCTCTCCTGCTCTCTGCCATGTACCCATCCACAGTTACTCTATTGCCATGACTTTATTTTACGCCTGTGCCTGCACCTGTGTGCACACACAGAAGAAAAACCTTCAGCGCTAAAGAGGAGTTACCAGCTCCTTCATACAGCTGCCTTCTGCATGGCTTCTTTCTTTCTGTAACTTCAGTGTATGTGAATTTAGATGCAGATCCTGGCTGACATATATTTTGTGTGTGGTGGAGCCTGGTCCAGGAGAAACATGTCATTATGTGTTCTGGTGCAATCTGAGCTCAGGAGAGCCAAGTGACTGACGTTAGAGGTTACCGGTGGTTCCACGCTTTGTTGCAGGACCGCTCGCGTTGTCTGGGACACTGTGTGTTTTATTCCCCGGTGTCTCTGCTCCCTTCACCTGAGGCTTCCCCGTCAGGTGTGTTAAATACATGACAAGCTTTGCAGACAGGTGGAAGGGACTAGGAGATACCGTCCCGTCTCTGGTTGGTGCTTCCCTTGGTTGCTTAAACAGATAAGATGGAGAACGACCCAAAGGCCAATATTTGTGTCCTCCCCCGTGATGCTGTGTGCTGTGCATCCCCAGAGCGTGCACTGAATAAATCCTGTTGTGAAAGTCTGTGGTGGGGGCGTGCGGTGTCTCGCCGGGGGACCTGGAGGCTGGGGGCCTGCTTGTTGTAGCTGTGAAACACTCTTGGTTGTGTGCTTAGGTAGAATTGCTGAAAGACAGCATGGCTCCCGGGGGTGCTGGAGGGGTTTTTTGGGCTTCCAAGAGCACCCGCGTGCCGGTTTTTGCAAGGTTGCAACTTAATGTTTATAATCTTGCATAAAAGCAGCAGGAGGAAGAGGCTGAGGATGACGTAGGGAATATTCCCTGAGCGCCCGGCTGAGTGCAAAGCAAAAATGTGTCTCCACCAGGAATGTTTGGGCAAGGAAAGCAAGAGGAAGAGAGCTCGGAACAAAAAAAAGAGTTCAAAACCGGGGCTGGAGTGCTCCTGGTTCCCTGTTTCGAGAGGCCCGGCAGTCAGCCTCTCCCGCCCCAGACACACACTTCTTCATCTTCACAGCAAAGGGAGAAGTTAAATTCAAGTGCGTGCCCCCAGATCCCGTGTTCCTGCAGCACTTTTGCTGCCAACCGTCACCCAGCCCCAAGCAGCACGCGGGGAAAGGGCCTCGCGAGGCGTAAACTCGCAGCACAGGAGCGATGCCGGGATCGGACCTTCGCTTTTTGCTTTTCCCCATCCTTCTGCCCCTGCTTTGCCTGGTGAGGCTGCCCTCCCCGAAACCCCGCTGCGGGAGCCCGGCAGCACCCGCTCTCTTGCAGGAAACCAGCTGCTTGCGGGGTTTTTCTAGGTCACGGCCACAGCCACGGGCGGCCCTGCAGAGCAGTGACTGGCAGATGGCGGCGGCAGAGGCACCGCAGAGAACTGGGCAGCTCTGAACTCGCTACGCAGAACCCCACGGAGAGTTCAGCGCTTTATTTAATCGCAAGCATCAGATGTAGTTAAGAGGCAGATTAAAAATAACCTCCTGCCCGGGTGCTGTGGCTGCTGTACGCTCTCGTTGCAGGCTGAGCTGCTTTCGGGGGAAAAAAATCCAGCCTTGGGTTAAGGACAGATGACAGAAATACAGATGGAGCGGCTGCTGTTTGCCTGTTCTAAGGGGTGAGGGTTCAGGCAGGGATGGAGCTGGGAGAGCATTTCAGGACCGCAACTGTTTTCCCATCTGGGTGGAAGGAGACTGTAGCATTAATTCCCTACGAACAGTAAAAAGAGCAGAAAAGCGTTTCTCCTCCCAGCAAAATCAGGGCGTTTGGTCAACACCTGATTTTTTGCAATGCTGGATCCCCCACCCTGCTGAGAGCCATCATGGAGCTGGGAGCAACAGTGCTGCTGCTGAACACCTGAGCAGAAGCCCATCCAAATAGTACTAGGATTTAAATATTTTATCCTGATTCTGAGGCTAGTGATTCTTCTAAAAACTGAGGAGTTTTGTTTTCCTTAAGGTTTTGACTTCTGGACTCACACAGTTGTGCAAGGACGTATTTATGTAGTTCCATGTAATAGAAAATTCCAGATCAGAAGGCAAATCCCCTTTCCTCCTCCCCTGGCAGCCCAGGACAGCGGGTCCGAGCCCTGCCAGCACAGGCATTTGGGGTGGTTTGGTTTAATCCCAAATTAAGAAGCTTTAGGGAAGGAGGGAAGGCAGTGGCGAGGGCAGGGTGTGGTGTGGTGCACAGGGGAGGACAGAAAACATTCAAAGCAGACTTCTGCAGCATTTCTACTCCATTTCTGGGGTTGGCTCAAAGGTTGCTCTGGCACCGAGGTGACCCAGCAGGCAACTTCGTGGAGGGGAAAGGAGCCAAGACCCCAGCAAAGGTGCTGTCGGGTCCTGGCAGCCCCACGGCCATGAGTGGTGAGGGGAGGAGGAGGCATTGAACTATCAGCTGTGGTCAGCTGGGTTAAAATCACAGGATTTGTGGTGTTTGTAAGGCCTGGCTGCTACACCAAACCCACCTGCTTGGTTCCCCCCATAGCCCCGGGGTTTGTTTCCCAGCAGGGAGAAGGATCTGCCTGCTGCAAGTTGAGTTAGAGGAGGTTGCTTGGCTTCGGCTCCTGAAGCTCCCCTGAGTGCTGTGAGTTGGAAGCATTGGGGCAAGCGTGTGTGCCATCCTGGGACATCTGCAGGAGGGGCTGCGATGCTGGTAGGTCCGGCCAGCTGCTGAGTGTTCCCTCGGAGTGTCTGGGCTGAAAACGCTCTCGTCCTGCAGCGTCCCGGGGTGCCGGCGGGGAGACGCCTTGCTCCCTCTTGAAGAAGGCACCTGCCCCTCCTTGCCATGGCTGCCCCACTGAGATGTGCTGTGGGAGGGAGCATGGCCAGCGAGTTAGCTGGGGGTCCCAAATATCCAGAGTTACAAGCTCGAATGGGCTGCTGACCCTCCTCCTGGACAGAGGCTGCCCTTCCCCGTATGCCAGGAAGCATTAGAGAAAGTAAATATTGCCTTGGTGGGTTTCTGAGCCCTAGCTGGCATTTATCGGAGACAAGACAAGGAGTTAGTGGAGCCGAACAGTCGCTGTATTCTCCTGTTGCTGGTATCAGAGTTATAAACATGCTTACAGCAAGGACTGTGCAGGGCAGAGAGAGGCCCATCCTGCAGCCCTTGAGCTGGCTGAGGGTGAGGAGGGGGGTTAGGGCTTTGTGACAGGATTCGGGTTGGCCCAGGAAAGCACCTCCTGACAGCCAGAATGGATGGTCGCAGCTGCTTGGCCAACCCAGTCTGCCCCATGTCCTCGTTGGGTGCTGGCTGTGGCTTCCCTCCCATGCTCAGGATTTTGGTCAGACAGAGAATGTGGCCAGTGACACGCAGGAACGCTGGCCACCTCTCTAGAGGCCCCAATTCACCAGCCAAGCTCTCTTCAAGGCAGTAAAAAGACACTGTTTTAAAAAACAAAGAAGTCAAAACGAGTTTATTTTCACAAGAGAATATCTCCAGTAATATTTTATTCGTGGATTCCAGCTCGCACAGTTTCAGTGCTTGAGATTCTCTGCATCAACATCAATGCAACAGAGGGGGACCGAAGTGATTTCAGTTGGGACACCCAGGATTAGTTCTTCTCTAGGGGATACCTCTTCAATAGGGAGTGGCCATGCCGCTCTGTTCCGATGCTTGTGGTGCTATTTTGGTACCTTCCGAGCAATTTGCGGGCAGGAGCCCTGCCCCTTAGCAAGCAGCTAGAGGATAACAATGCATCGAAGAGGACCAGGCTGTAGTTTTGCACAGCAAGTCGCCAGGCCTGCTGAAGAGCCAGATTTATGGGGAGAGGACTGCATTCCTTCGCTGCTAGACACTGCAGCATCCCCACCCACCAGCTGCTGCCCAGCCTGAGGAAGTCGCGTCCCAGCCTCCCTGCAGCTACGCCCCAGCCCAAGAAGCAGAGGAGCCTTAAACAAGCTGCTTCATTTTGGGGAGTCCCGTGGCCCAAGCAGTCAGGTCTAGGTCTCCCTGTGCATTTGGTCAGGGTGAAATGTGAGGGCTCCAATTTATTTTTGTAGCTCTTTTTCTCCCGCTTCATCTGAGAAGGTGTCCTCTGCTTGCCCTCGCTCCCCGAGGTCTCGGATCTCATGCGTTTCCCTGACAGTGAGATGGCAGTGATAATGGCCTGAGATGTCCTTCAGTCTTGAAGAACTGATGGCAGCCCTGATCATGTTACAGCTCTGCTCACGGTCTCAATCCTACTTACTTCAGAATATGCAGAGGGGTAGTCCCATCTGCTCCTAAGAAAGAGAAGAAATAATGATTCCCTGTCCCTTGTCATGTGCCTGAGCTCTGAAACGTGCTGTCTTCTTGTATGTCTGTTGTCAGATGACGGTGCTACTTGCCTGGGAGAACCCAGAAGGATTAGGACTTGCTCCCTTTGGCTCACATCTATTCCTTGCCTGTCTAGCCTCCAGGACAGGGTGTTAGTCTGAATTGTTGGCTTAGTCTATGTAAATACACAAAAGCCCTAATCTCCTCGCCAGGGTTTGCATATAAGTGAGTTAGGTCGATACGGATTATCAAATCAAAAAGAACCACGCTCTAACTCTGTACCACGGGGGAGCTGGGAACTTGTTGAAAACAGAATGCGCTTCCTGAGCAGGGGCCAACCAGCCAAACCTGATCAGCTCCCAGGGCTTTGAGTCCACAGGCTAAGCTCGCGCTTGGATCTAGTTCTTAACCCAAACTTCAGAACCAGGTGCAGCAAACTTAAATCACAACCTCCGATCTATCCTCTTTGTACCAAAGTATCCGCTTCCCTCCAGATTCGAGGACAGAACAGAAAAGAACAGCACACAAACCCGTTACAACTTGAACCTATCTTCTGCAAAAAGAGAACAGAACTGAACACCAGGAGCTGATGCACCAACTCATTTCATTGTTTCTCTTGCACCCATTAAACAGAGAGAGAGATATTCCATGTAAGTAGGTGGCTCCATGCTCATAGGACCGAAGCACGGAGCAGTCCCTGGAAGAATGCAATCCTGGATTCTGTAAGTGAAGACCCACTGAGCTGTTCAACAATGCCATGCTGCGTTTTGGGGTCCTCAGCAGAAAGAAGGGATGCCTCAGGAGCTCTGTGGCTGAGCCAGTCTGCCGGTGGTTTTGCTGCTCTTTAAGGAAGGCAATAGACTGTATAGTTTTCACCTGAAATGGGATAAAATCCCTCCCACCAAACTATACAACCTACTACCTCACCTCCACAGAGCAGTACAGAGGTCTCGCCTGATGCCCGGCCGTATCGCTGGCTTTGCATTACTTGCACCACCTGCCTCCATGCTTGGTGTAGAAGCAGATGACAAGAACCGAAGACCTGACTGTCTCCTTAGGAAAGACAGTAGATTGTATAGTTAGCTCAAAGGGAGGATCGGACTCCACAACTATTCAATCTACTACCTCAGCCTCAAGGACAGCTTGGGACCATGCCAGTCTAAGGCAGCGAGATGATCCTTATCCAGGCGTCAGCTGTTCTGGGGCTCCTGCAAAGAGAAATGCATGAAAATTCATCAGACTTCATGTTGTTAGGGAAAAGGAGTCTCGTACCCAACCTTGTCCTGGAGCTCCCTTTCCTTTTTTAAGCCTCCTGCAGTCCTCTTGGACTATACTTTATCCTTGGTTATCGCACTGGCTGCAAACTTTATGCGCCCAAGGGCTTACAGAAGCCATGGCCCGCCCCTTTGAACCCAGGGCCGTACATGCAGCTAGCACGTCCCTTCTGAAACTGCAGTAACGCCAAGTAACATACAGCCAGGCTGACCTCACCTCTCGAACACACAGCGTATCTAGAACAAACCTGCCAGACCAGATAAGAGAATCCATCAATTTAGCTGCTGTGCACTCCAGGGAATTGAGCAGATTAGAAATAACTGAGTACAAGGAAGCTTTTAGGCTGCAAATGTAATGGTATCGAGTACATCAAGGCAGATCTCATTTCCTAAACAAATGAGTGCAACATGCAGGCTTGGTGTCCCTTTAATGCTACGGCACAGCCAGGCAATATTAGCATGGATCTGAGACAGACTGGCTTCGCCCCAAGCCCTTGGCTCACCTTCTAAGACTTTTTCATTCTCTGTACACCCAAATACAGATGCAAGGTATTAAGCTGGTAGTTTAAAAGAAATGTGTGAGGTTCTTCTGCAATGAGAAAGAATTCCCTGTGAAGATTAAAGAAGCCATAACAAAAAGGGAGTCACTGGTAGCACGTTCAGGGCATGTGCAGCGCGGCAGAGACCCGGAGGAGGACTCCCCGTGAGAGCTCAGCAGGAGGGGTCCCCAGCCTCCCCGACGTCTGCTGGCCGCTGTGGTGGGAGAGGCAGGGGTGAAGGCAGAAGTCCCCGAAGGGACAAAGCTAATGCTTTGTGCATCTGCAGCTAACAGGCAGTGGCATAAATCAGTGAGGTTCCCGACGGTCTGGTGCGCGGTTGTAGCTGGGACCCTTGAGGTGCGAGTTTAGGATGGGGTACAAGGGGAATCTTTGCAGCGAGGCTTGGAAAGTGCCCCCGTTCCTCTGCAGAGCTGCCCAGAAGTCCTTCTCACTGGCATTCAACACAGCCCAGGTAATTTTCTTAATTTCCTTTGACAAACTCAGCCTTCACAAGGGATGACCTACTGTGCCAGGCCATCTGGCCCAGGCCTCTCCTAGTGTGACAGGGTATAAACAATGTCAAAAAATCAATGTCGCAGGACTGATTCCTATAGCATTTAAGTACCCAGCCCACCCACAGTGCCAGGTACCTTGCATCCCAAACAACCTTCTGATGGGAAATGTTACTCTTCCTGTTTTATTGGCACTGAAAGTGATGCGCAGAGGTTGCGCATCCCTCCTCAGCACACGCAGCACCAGCCAGAGCTTCACCAAGGTTACAGCCAGGCTCAAAGGACCATCCAGGCTGCCACAGGCCACCCTGCCTCCTCAGGGACAGAAGAATTAGTCTAGACTAAAGTGTTTCAGCTTTCCAAAAATTAAGCTTGTGCCACAGGCATCAATCACAAGGGATTGTGGTGGCAAGAAAGTCTGCGGCTGCTGCAGTGGTAGAGGACTGGGGAGGTGGGGGGCCCAGGTGATTGCGTCGGGTGATGCATATAGCAGAGGACACTCATCTTCTCCAAAGAGAAGCTTGGCAACTGACCCGGAGGAACAGTTTTCCCTGGTTCCCAGTCTGGTGGCTTGTATTATTTCAGCCCTATAAGCAAGATGTATAGGCCAGGCATTTAAAAGATCGCTTTTGATACCATTGCAGAGAACTGGCGTTTGGGCCAGTCTCAAACTGTGGGTAGGAAATTGCATTAAATAACTCCTAGTTCATATAGACCTAATTGCGCATGGAGAGGGGGAAAAAAAATCCCTTCTGACTTCTATAAGTAATCCTGAAAACAGGAGATTCAATTATTATAATTGTCTTAATGAGTATAGGTTTCGGGAATACCGAGTTGCTGACTCTGCAATCCTGATCGTGCCAGGATCTGTGAAGACAGGAGGCAGCCAGGAGGATTTAGAAATGCTGTGCCCGGTAAGGATCACTCTGACCATCCTACCCGTGGCATCACTGTCACGCTTGTTTGTGCCAGGTGCTGTACCAGTTGTAATGACAACAAGCCCCTCTCCTGGATGGCTTGTGGTCTGAACCACCAAGGCAAAAGATGGGGAAAGAAGGAGAAGCAGAGAGTTGACCAAATCTGCCAAAGATCACACAGCAAGTCTGTGGTAAAGCTGATAAAGCAGCCTTGGGAAGTCCTGCTCCAGTCTCTGGTCACACTGCCAGGGCAATGGCTTGCCTGGGCCAGCCGAACCAGGTTAGGGCAAGTGGATATCCACCTCTCCTGACTGTCTTAGGGAGGGAAAAAGTGATGTTCTGTTTTAATATCTGCAGGAGAATCATAGATCCTGGGAGAAAGAAGATCACACACAAACCGGATAACAGCTCAGTGGTAAAACCCCGCTGGGGTTTCACGAAGAGCTGTTAAGATTTAGTCATATATCCACGCAGCCACAAGATTTGCGCAAACTCCGCGTCTACTGAGATTCTCAGCAAAAACCCCACGGCAGTCGCCAAAGTGAGCTGTGTTCCAGCTCTGCCATGCTTTCCAGACACGAAGCCTTCCCTTCTAGCACATGAAGCGTTCGATTTACAAGTGCCTGAATGTGATGTAGCGACGCAAAATTCTGCATCAAATAGCCAACAGGGCCTGCAGGAGTCAAGAGCTCACACCTCAAAGCCTTTCACTGCCTGCTATGTTAGTTAAGCTCAGTTTTTTCAAGATTTTTGGATGCTTGACTGCTAAGAACCGGACCTCTTTAAAAAAACCCCACATTTTCTCTGCAGACATCAAGGTAGTGGCACTGCAATTTTCCCCTTCCAGATTCATATGAATCCTCCAAAATTTGCCAAATTTGATTTTTGTGAAGAAGCTCGGTCAGTCTCTGTGAGAGAGCGCGGGAAGGTCCCCATGCTCAGAGCGTGCCACAGCACAATCCTGCTGCCTAGAGGTGCTTGGAGGGGTGAGGAAAATTGCCAGGTAAGGGAGTAATATGTTTCTTCACAGCAAGATCCTCCAGGCTGGTAAAAAACTGGAATTTCCAGTCCAGCTTTCAGACTCATTTTTGGGAAGGAGAGGTGACCTACAGCGGTTCTTCGGTTGTCCTCGTGGTGAGACCCCCAGCAGACGACCCACGCTGATGCCTCCCCAAATTTCAAACCGTCTGCAGACCAAAGACGCCCGAGCACGGCCAAGCCTCTGCCTTTAAAACAGGGAGGCATGGAGTAGCTGGAAAGGTTCCGAAGCTTTGAGGAGCTGATCTGGTTTATTAAGGAGTACTGAATGAAATGGAGGAGGGGGGGAGGAGGGAGGAGGAAACCGTAAAACAACAAAGTCGCTCCTTTAAAAGCAGACACTGCTTTCAGCCTTTGTATAGCCCCAGTCCCACGCGTCGGTGCCAAAACGTGCCGGGGACAGGCAGGGCTTCTCAGTGGGAAATCAGGGCGCTGCGTCCCTGAGAAGCTTTTCAGCCTCCCGGAGCACGGGCTGGGCCGGGGCAGAACCGGCCCTGACCAACGCGATGCCCGCGAGCAGCCCGCTGGCTGCGTTGGCACAAAATGGCTGACCGGCGGCCATTTTGTTTCCTTAGCTGTGCCTATAGGGAAGCCGGTAGTGACTTCACGCCCTCGCCTTGCCGCGGTGCTGGAGTGGAGAAACAAAAAGCAAACAGACCAAAAAAAATCCCCCAAACCCTAAATAAACAAAAACAAAAAGAGATGAGGGAAGGTTTCCAGCAGCTCGCCAACATTGCTGGGGCATGCAGCTGCATCCAGCACCATGCGGAGCCACGCAACTCTACCCGCTGGCAGCGAGGAACCTGCTCACAGAACAAGCAGCAGACGGCCCACAACAAAAGCACCCACAGCACCCGTGGCACCGCGACGAACACAACCAACA
>Ga0181612_100840_pt1 | contig 11545 bp, 6 predicted proteins | sample HoacroProtozoa21_FD_119630 | JGI IMG/M metagenome (GOLD analysis project Ga0181612, IMG submission 119630) | Hoatzin crop microbial communities from Cojedes, Venezuel. Combined Assembly of Gp0051906, Gp0051904, Gp0051908
AGGGGGAAAAAAAAAAAAAAAAAAAAAAAAAAAAAGAGAGGAGGAAAACAATCTCTGGACTGGCATCTTTGATGGTATGCTGCATTTCAATCCAGTTCTGCTTAGGAATTCATGACTTTTCCTCGCGGCAGCCTTGTATTATTGTTGCTCATCTCAGAGCTCAGCACTGGTCACACTGGAGGAAGTCCCTCAGAGGCACAGCGTAGGTCAGGATGTTCAAGCCACACGACAGAGACTGTTTGGGCCAAGGTGTGGGTCAGGAGACCTAAGGTTCCAGAACTCAGAATCGTGCTAAGTCTAAAAGCTTGATGCATCTGATCCAGTACCAGTTTTCGACTCTCTGATACACTTGCTGCAGTTTTTCCATTCCCACAGATAACTTCTCAAATCCTAATTTTAATTCTGAAACATCACAACACTCCCCACAATCATCCAACTTTGAAATTCTTTCACTAAAGAAATACTCTTTTGATTTATGTTACTTAAGAAATCAGTTTTCCTGGTAGCTGGTTATACAGTACTTTCTGCTTTTGATGATGCTATCTCACAGTATACTGAATTAGGTAAGTTTAATTAAAATATGTCAAGCTCATTTAAGAACTTGCAATAATTTATATACTCTAACCACAATGACTTCTTTTAAAACCAACAGTATCAGTTTAATCAGAGATACTGCACATAACTAAGATTTGTAACAGACATACTGCATATATCAATCCACTACGTATGTAAAAGTAGTTTCCACAGAAAATCAACAACTGAGAGGATGTTTTAGATAGCTGTATATTATTTGTGTCCTCTACCTGTCCAAGATTTTTCTCCTGGTCATTACAATCCTTGCTGCAGTATATTTTATATGTCTGAATGTGACTTCTAAAATTATTCTTATAACTCACAGATGAAACTGCATTAAAAATGGATAGGTTTTCACAAGTGTCAGGACTGTCAATGTTGAAACACCAACTGGAATTTCATAGAGGCAGGTGACAGTATTTTGTCATTTATTACTTTCTAATTCAGAAGTCACTGACACGGTAACTGGACAGTAAAATTCTGGCCACCAGTCTCTGTTATTTCATCTCTAAATTTAACTTGCCAAAAAGAGATGGTTGCACTACTTCCAAAAAAAATCTAGTAAAAGAGTCTTTTGACTGGCATATGAATAATTACATGTTAGGTTCAACCAGAAGCTGTAGAATGATGACAGCATATTGAGGTTGTTCTTTTTTTCTTGCTTCATGTCAAATGCAATTTGCTGTAACAGTTACACCTTGACTACATTTTGTTCCTTTACCACCTAAAGACCATCAGGAAGGGATTTCAATAATTAGTCTTACACACACATGCTTTAGCTAGATTACAGAAAGAATGTATATTTTAAAAGCCTTAAAACATAACACAGTTCTTTTTTATAAGAAATGTAACATTTGTCAATTTGGGCTGATTACAAGGGTAAGGATAGTAATTAAAACATGAATTACCTGAATTGCAACTACAACACAAAAGTTGTTTCACTTATTCCTACAGAGTTCGCAACATGCAGCACCATCCAACAAGTTACTAAAACTGTCATACTCTGAAGCACGACTGAGTCATCATACACATCTTTAACTCCATCCCTGAAGATCAAAGCTAAAATTTCATTTTGTTCAAGATGAAGTCATCAGAGTTTAAAACTCATTTTACTTTATCACATAAAGCCTGAAACTGTCACTGAACAACCTACATGTCTGTAAACTATTATATAAAATCGTTCGAAAGCTAATATCTGTGCCTTCTAAACTGCTTTACACCGAGAGAGTAATATGCCTTCTCAGACAAGTCATCATCTCATAAGACAAAATTAGGAAAAGAGTTCTTTTTGAGAAAGGTATGATTAAATGGCTTTGGATGCGGTTAAACTCCTCATTTAAAAACCACAAGAATTGCCTAATTTAAGACACTTGCAAAAAAAAACTCTGCACTTTTTCATTCACCATACAAAATCAAAAATACAGAATTATTGTACATGCTAAGTGCTGCAAACACAATAACATTATGAGAGAATATTGATCAACCCATTAAACTGGTTACTGATGCCTGAACTGTGTTAAACACATATCCATTATATCTACAGACTGCTGTAATTAAGCTTTCTGCATTTTATTGCCATAAAATAACTCTTCATGAACAGTGCAACATTTGATAAATTTCTTTCAATGACATAAAATTAAATATACATTTGCTAATAAAGCCACTATAACAAGGATACTAACAGCAACCTTTATAATTCTCTGAATTGCTGTTAAAAATAACTTTACTCATCACAGAAGGATTCAATGTGGGTTTTTTTTTTTTTTTAAAGTTAGCTATAGACCAGGTATTCAGAGCTGCCTATTTTTAACGGAATGCCTCACATCCCAAAAAGAGAAAAGAGAAGAAAAACTGCTTAAATACATATTTGAAACACTTGAGTGCCACGCATACTGTTTGAACAATGAGACTTGCACTAACAATTGCTTTTGTGCATTTTATGAACAGAAGCAACAGAAATAATCACTCTAAAATCAGAAAAAGGTTAATCTGCTTTTACTGTACAGTCTTCTAAATAAATTGATAATTATTATAAGGTTTTGGACCGCACTCTAGCTCTAGTATTTTACAACATAACAGAACAGGTAAAACATATTTCTAGTACCACATTCCCACTCGAGATCACGGGAGCTGCAAGTATGAAACATATTCATTCACTCATGAGCAGAGACTTCAGGCTATTGAACTATTTGCTTAAAGCCAGGTATTTCTCCAACTGAAAGCAGGTGAAATTGCAGCAGCAGTCATCCAGGACAAACAATAGGCATGTAGAAAGTCTCATGATAAAGGCTTTTTTATCAGCTTGAACAAGAGAAAGCTGTGAGGGGACCTAATAAATGCTTATAAATATCTCAAGGGTGGGTGTCAGGAGGATGGAGCCAAGCTCTTTTCAGTGGTGCCCAGCAACAGGACAAGGGGCAATGGGCACAAACTGAAGCACAGGAAGTTCTGTCTGAACATGAGGAAGAACTTCTTCCCTCTGAGGGTGACGGAGCACTGGAACAGGCTGCCCAGGGAGGTTGTGGAGTCTCCTTCTCTGGCAATATTCAAGACCCGCCTGGACAAGGTCCTGTGCAGGCTGCTGTAGGTGATCCTGCTTCAGCGGGGGGGGTGAACTAGACGACCCACAGAGGACCCTTCCAACCCCTACCATTCTGTGATTCTGTGATTCTGTATTCCAGAATTTCCCAAAGCGTACACAGATCATAATCATCCTAACTCCACAGAAGTTCTTGAGGCTCTTCCACTGACTTCTTTTGCCTTCGCATGATGCCCATATCCACTTTGTTGTTTTTTCCTTCATCAGGGTTGGTTTTACCATGGTAACAAAAGAAGTGGTCAGCAGAGGCAGTAAAATACTTGATGGGAATTTCTCTGTGTCAGTAAGACTGAGGAGAAAGGCTCGTTCTTTGCTTTGGGCAACAGCACCCATACAGCTAAACCTGCCAATACAAAGGAGGACTAGTGGCCGTCTTGTTACAAGTGCATGAAAAAAAGCAACAAACACATGACAGTGCAGTTAGACGCAGAGTAATAACAAGTATAATAATGTTCCACCTCCACAATAAAAAAGTAGTTTTTTTTCTATAGCTTTGCTTCTTTTGTATCTACATTGATGTATATACTAGTGATACATTTTTGTGCATTGACAGCATAATTTTAAGCCTCTAAGGGCCTTAAGCAAAATAACCAAAGGACAGATTATACACATAAAAATCACACTATCTGTCAAATATAATTACTAGAATAAAAATTCCCAAATAACAGAGCAGTTGCTAAAAGGACACAAAATTTGAGCTTTTTCTGTAGGTGCTGGGATGTATCTTGAAGTAAGGTAAGGACATACACATTTCAGAAATGTTGTCACTTGAGGATGTAGGTCATCCACATGTTGTCATATTCTGTATTTCATCTGTTCATAACCGAGTGGAATATTCAGCAGTCCCAACCCTACTAAAATTAAGGAGCAGATAATTCCTGACACATGGGAGAAACACTGATTTCTCTGTACTTTTCCGGTAATCTGCTGCAGTATCTACAACTCTTATCCTTTATAGTTGGTGTCGGAGAAAAAGAAGAGATCCTTAGCGAAAACAAACCAGCTGACAAAGTTCAACGAGTGCTTTCATTATTTTCTGAAGCCAAAAAAAAACAAAATCTTAGGGTATTAGGAATAATTTGCTGCTTGCTGTCCAGTCTATAAAATAGACCTTTTTATATAAGATTTTAAGTTTTGAAACCTTCTGACTGAATAAAATGTTACAGTCTCTGGGGCCAGGGTATTAGATTTTAGCACATTCACAGAATCACATAATGGTTGCAGATGAAAGGGACCTGTGGAGGTCATCAGGCTTTGTTTGAGAGGATAATAACAAGGTAGAGAAGAATTTCTTGGAAGGTACCGACACTTTAGAAACACAGGTGGACTCTTTTGGCACCTTTTTGAACTCTTAAGCCGTTATTATCAGTCCAGCATACAAGAGGTGTTTATTCAGAATTTCAGAGTCCCTGAACTTCTGCTAGTGAGCAAACACAAACTTGAATGGAAGACATTAAGGACAAGGAAAAAGTGTTGTGCGTAATCACTGCATTCAAGATAAAGGCTCCAGAGCAGGTTTTGAGGGGGTAACTATGCACCCAGTCTACTGGTCAATGCTATCTCATTGTCATTGTGCATTCTCCCATATCTTTATTCTTTTCTTACTTGCTGCAGTTTCTTCAAGCTCCAAAAGCAAGGTGATATTCATTAGGTCAGCTAAAGACACAAGTAACTGATCTAATCAGCTACACTCTTGCCCTGTAGGCAGTAGACACAAACAGGTACTTTTAAAGTACCAGTCTTTTTATCTCATGTCCTATGGTAGGTGAGATTAACTGCCTTCGAAATTTCCTGGTTTTGTGCACTGAAGACAGAAGTTACGAACCAGAATTATAAATGTCTACACAATGCACATCCACAGTTTAGTGGAAATCCTTCTTTCTTGCCTGCTTAGATAGTGCCTACCCCAGTGTTTTGAACAATGCTAAGCTACAAATAAGATTTAACAGCCTAAAGAATAAGTGTTCGGTTAGACCGCGCTGAATAATTAGACAGCAATTCCAAAAACCTTCAATTTATCTGATTTGAATAAGTCTTCTGAAATTCTGGAACGTTTCTTTCTCCCTCTGAAAGCATGAAATATATTGCCATTAAGAGATGCTGGAAGATGCTTAAAGCAAATGAAGGCAAAAAGATCAAGAGGTAGTTTGTAAGGGGTTTGATGACAGTTTTACTCTAAAACGCTTTCCTCTAAAGATGACAAGCTAAAACAGCCTTCAGAAATTTAAGATTTCTTTTATTAGAACCACTTTATTTCCTTCAGTAATGATTAGAATTCCCATCATCTAAGACAGAAGACTGTGGACTGCAGCCACAGAGTAAAACAGATTTTACTTTAGCTGCTGCCCATCAGACACCAAGTAAAAAAAGTAAAATCCCTTCCAGCAGGTGCAGAAATGGCAGCTCATCAAGCAGACTGTATACTAAGGAGTCGCAGTCCAGAGCAAACACCAGCACTGTCAGCAGCAATGTTGTTAAAAAGGCAAAGGTTAAGTATCATCTTTTTGGCATTTTTTTATTTTAGGTTTCTGTTGCACTTCAGAGTTGACATAAAGAGAAGTAAGCTTGATCTGTTCTTATTTTGATATTGGTTGTGTCTTCCAACATACTGACCAAAGTCTTTTGAAGACTTTTGTGCATCATCATTTTGTGCATCATTAAGCTGCATAAGCCTGGGCAGCAATCATTGTCTTTAATAGCTATGCACAGCAGTAGCCAGGAAAAATATAGCAAATATTTCTACCGATGCATACAGGAAAAATAAGTGACTCTCTCACTCATTTTTGCTATATTGGCTTCCCAGTGGCAATAGAAATAAATATATAAAATCCAGTTTTCGTCATGTCCATTTTCGTGACTTATAATGTGTACACCAACAAGTCACGTAAGTAGTGGTAACTGGGTACGTACAGAACTCCACAATGAAAACAGTTGAAAATAATTTCTTGCATAGTTGTGGTGTCTTAAAAGTGAGATTATGAATTAATGACATTAATCTGAGATGCTAAGATAACTTGGTCTTCCTCAATTATGTACTGAAAGCCTTTATATGAGAAACAGATAAAAGCTGGTCATCTTTTTGCATTGTTCAGATAACAATTGTAGCCTAATCGCAACTTCAAACAAAAAAAAAATATTATCAAACTGAAAAAGTAATTGCTGTTTCTTAATGTTGACAAACTTCTTTATTCTGGAGGAATTCTTGCTGGCTTTTGTTTTAAGTTGATGCTTTACATTTACCTGAGCCAGTTTTGTGCATTTCTATGATCTCTCTTTGGTGACTGAAAGATAGTTTGATATTTGAAGTCAGCTGAATGCTATGAATCTTTTTAATTCTAGTAATATAATGCATTCTGCTCATGAGTACTATTACAGGAATGCAGTTTGTAGAACTGGTAGGATTTCATGAATCATTGCATGATTGTGTTGGCAATCACACCATATATTGAAATCAGCTGCATTTCTCCCTACCACCACCACTGCTATTGTATCATACTCCAAACTGCAAATTACTAATGGCAAGGAAGTGTCTTCTAGTTTCAGACCTAAATTTATCCATGGACAATTTGTATCTATTTGGTTTGCAGCCAGTATACCTTTCCTCCTATATGTCCTATTTGTGGGATTCATTTCCCTAAGTTAAATTAGCCGTACTCTTCTAACCTCTTCTCCAAAAATCAGCCGTCTGAATAAGCATTTATCTGCACATCCTTTCTCACCTTGGAGTAAAATCCAAAAATAAGTTTAAAATAAAAAGTGACATCTTAGACAAAATTTGTTTGCATAAATTCAGGAGAATGATCCTGGAAAACTGTCTGTGACCTTCACCGGCAAATGGTTGCTATGAAAACCTTTCTATATTTTCCTAATGCCGGACAGCATAGAAGCTCAATGTGGACCATGTCTCTGCCAAGCTGCCTGCTTAGGCAGTTACCTTCTGCCTAACACTCTTCAGACAGAGAAGAGTGTGGTACTTCTGTATTTTACTTTTGTATTTTTTTCTCCTGCCAGGGCTACAGTCTGATATGTTGGTCATGCTCCGAATACCTAAGTCCCTCTGTCATTCTGTGCAATGGTGGTAGTAACTTTTTTTGCATGTAAACCTAGCAATTTGAATATTTCCCGTAGAGGTAAGAGATCTGAGTCATCAGTCTGCACAGGATTTGGTTTCATAGTTGACACATCCCAGAGAAATGCTCTGACCACCGTTCCCATTCTAGGTGGGAAAGCAACCTTCCCTCTGTGCGTCACTTTGTGCAGGCAATGTCTATCACGTGCAGAGGGACTCAACAAGGAAGAAGTGCAGGCTTTAGGAGTACAGAGCAACTATTTGTTGATGAATACACACAGCAGACAGATACATCTGAAGAAATACTACTATTAATATGCTCACTACTGCAGTGAGACCCTTCAATAGTGTTTACTGGCCAGGTGATCATCAGCCAGTTGAGAAAGCATAAGCTTCTGCTGCTCCTTGAAGCAGACTGACTGTAGCTGTTGCTCAGTTCCTGGCACCCACTTCTGTGTATTTTTCTGTTGGTTTTATATTTCTCCATGTCAGTATTTCTAATCTTGAAATCTCCCAGCAATGCTCTGTGGTTTTGGTCTTGTGTGGGTTGTTTGTTTTTTTGGGTGTTGTTTTTTTTTTTTTTCCTTGTATCCCCTGGCTTTCTCTCATACATCTTCTCCCACCTTAACAGCCTTTTATCTCATCAAAACTCAGTGGAGGGCTCACAGCTGTGCTGCCCCGGCCTCAGCTTTGCATCACAGACACCTGAACCTCTGGGCCAAAGGTTTCAGAGTTTCTTCTCTCCTCCTGTTTGTGAAAAAGGCCATGCTGTAACAAGCCACACGGGGACCTCATGAGAGAAAGAGTGACTCCAGCCTCACGTTACAATATCTCTCTCCAGGGCTGGAGGATGTGAAGGCTTCCAAAGCCTGAATACATATCTGCTTTAAAGTACCTAAACCGTAAGAACAGTAACGAAAATTTAAGAAGAATGTAGGGTAGTTTCCCTCAAGAGCAGATGTGTTTTCACTGTGTGGCAATTTTTTGACTCATCTCTGCTAATTTGACTAATAATTTCGTAGTGGCACAGGTTGAGTTATTTTTCTGGAATCCAAGTATACTCAACATGTAGTAGTTCCAATTTTGCCTGTAGAATAAATGATATTATTCAAGAGAAAAATACAAGGTTTATCTGACACAACCTTCCTCCAGTAAATCCATATTGTTTTATAGTATATGGTCCTTTTCTTCATCACAAGGATAAATTCAAGTTGCTTTCAAATTGCTTTTGAAAACTTTGTAAGCATGTGAACTGGATTAGCAGAGCTGCAGTTAACAGGAACACTTCTTCTACGGGTTAAATGAAAATGGATGTCAGTTGATTGTGGGTAAGCTGTGTGTCACTCAGTTTGTATGGATTCTGTATATCTCATAGGTTTTTGATTTGGCTTTCTTATGCCAATATATTTTAATGAATACTATTAGACCATGGTCATGAATTTCCACATCCAATACGATGATTTCTATTCTGTGTGCTCGATTCCTGCTGACATTTGCCTGTGTTCAATCTCACTATTATAAAAATGTGACATTAAGCAGAGATTATGTGGACATACCTTTAACTCTGAAGCAATCTTAACTACACTGTGGATATCTTTTTATCTACAAGGATACCAAATATTTTGTTGCTTGTTTAAATTTCCTTTGCAGAATTTAACTTAGTTTAATTTTTGAAAATTCTTTCCTCATTCCTGCTTTTCCTTATTTTCAGGATGGAGTTTTCTATGCTCATCAGATAGTTTTTCCTCTGGTTGGGCTATTTTATTACTTTTTCTATTATTTCATTAAGTAGCTTATTCATATAAGATCTTGGAAACATTCTGTACAAGTTTGTGAAAGTAAAAACCAAATCAATTAAAAATAAATAACAAAAAATAAAACTGTCTTAGACTCTCAGAACAACTAGTTTATATTAGTATTTATGCCAGAAGTGTCTTACTTTTAAATGTCTGATTATTGTGTTTTCCAAGAACAATACTCAAATCTATGTTTAGTAAATAAGAAGATGGCAAATTTGAGTAATAAGAAAAATATTTTATTGACTGCCTGAATTCCTCCTTCTCTGTTTTGTTTATGAGATAATTAGGGAGAAAAAGCATGCTTTTCTTTTCATAGATATATCCAGGTTTTTATAATTAGCACATTGGTTTTGATAAAGACTCTGGTTTGCAATGTGATTATTTTATATAGTGAAATCAGAAGGATATTAATTTTTCAGAGAGGTGTTTCTTAATGCTTTTTTCCTTCCTATGTTGGGTTTATGATTTTGTTTTACTGAGAGCAGTGAGGAGAAAGAATTAGGAAGGAATAAAGATGTGATCTAACCATGACAAAGGAAGTACTTGGGTAGTATCTAAATGAAATTAAAGTATTTGCCTTCTGAAGTGACTTAGGCTTAATGTGTAGATGTGTTCGTTTTCACCTTCACAAATATATTAAGTACTTTGAGTTAGTTTCAGTTAGAGAAAACTCTAGTTTACCAATTAGCATTTGCAAAGTGTAGGTAATGAATTTATTGACATAGTGCAATAAAAAATCCTTGACTGACAGGGAGATGGAATAGTTGACCTATTATTTTCATCTTGAAATTATCTAATATTGCGTTATGCAAATACAAAAGCAAAGGAACTGAAATGCCTGAACTCTTGGATGACAACTGAAAAATAGACATTCACAATGAATGTTAGGCGTATGCCCTTTTAATTATAACATTTATTTATTATGAAATTGAATGAGGAGAACATTGTGACGCAGCTACTTTGTTCTGTCCAGCAATATGGAGTTGTAAGGACTGCTGAAAACACAAGGAGACAGCCATGGATTCAGAATATTAAAGCACATTAGTATCATTTGTGATGCCAATAATAGTGTCTGCTGCCAATTCAGCAACCAAAGGGTGTGAAGAATTCGGTAAAGAGCTAAGAAGATTTATCCAGTGAAGACCGCTGAAAGAAGATGATGTCCATTTCCCAAGTCCTAATAAATTTGGGTTGACAGGCTAACTGAAAAGATAGCCATAGGGAAAACTTGCATTCAGGGCATGAGGTTAACTGAGGAAAAGACAAGTCTAAAACTGAGGCATATGACTTCATGGTACAAAATTTGGTTTTACAGAGAACCATTCTGACAGAGAATCAGGGGCTAGAGGCCTAGTGATATAAGAAGATTTTTGTAGGCTCTTTTGTGATCAAATATCTGCATGCTTATAAAAACTTAGAGTTTAAAAAACACAGCTTAGGAGAAGTGTTTGCCCTGCATACATAGCAACACTAAAAAATAAAGTGGTAAATAGATGCAGATATTACAAAAGTCCAAGAGGACTATGGCAAGATTCATTAAATCACTGTGTATCTGGACAATTCCAGGTCATTTCACTAGCATCGCTTGTGTCAGTATGGCAGGGAGGCAAGCCTGGGACTTCCGTCCCTTGACAAGATTTAGTGCAGTTTGCCAGTCTGCTCATCATCACCTTCCGTTGCTCGTATTGATTATCATTATTTTCCTTTTTAAGAGACTTGTTCTACTATGTGCTCAGCACAAAGCACAGTCCTTGACTTGAAGAACTTTACTCCAGGGAGAGGAGACTGAGTAGATATGGTGAGCAAAGCTGAGAGGAAACAGTGGCTGGGTAACTGTTTTGGGTTTTAAATACTTAATATTGTTACTAAAGTTGCTAAAGTTCTTATAAGCAGTTCAAAGAATTGAGTCTGTGAAGGATTTAAGTGAGAGAAGGGAAGTGAATTCATGAGTCTGAGAAGAAGCAAGTGTATGAGCAGTGAGTAGGCTGCAGCTGAAGAGGTACTCAATGAGATCTACATAATCAGCAGAGCTAGAAGAAGTAAGCAGCCAAATGTAGATGTATAGAAAAGGAACAAGCATAGTGACCCTAGAAACTGCATATGTCTATATTATAAGGAAAAACATGGAAATTATGTCACAAGTGGTATTGTGAGAATAACATGTGCATTTATTTTACAAAGTAACACGTTCTTTAAGAAAATCTATACAGCATGTATGTGAAATTCAGCAAACTCTTGAACCATGGATTATTTCATGGTAGAAGCCACTAATTATGTTTTTATGAAGTTAAAGATGGTTAAGGCTAGATTCTGAGAAGCTTAATAACATTTACATATTGTCTTATTCCCATGCCCAATGCTGACAGAAGCTATATTAGCACAAGTAGTGGTATGATTTCTGCTTAAATTGTGAAATGAGTATTTGCCAGGCTGACAGGAGAAGGCAAAACTTGACCCCTTTTTAGTGGCTTTAAGAGCTTTTGGGCCCTCCAATAAATTTAATAA
>Ga0181612_103762_pt1 | contig 11545 bp, 9 predicted proteins | sample HoacroProtozoa21_FD_119630 | JGI IMG/M metagenome (GOLD analysis project Ga0181612, IMG submission 119630) | Hoatzin crop microbial communities from Cojedes, Venezuel. Combined Assembly of Gp0051906, Gp0051904, Gp0051908
GATCAGCAACTCACACTGGTCTCTCTCTTTGGGCCATTTCTTGCTTAAGAGTCCCGATTCCTGTGTTTAGGCAGGATTTTGCAGAGGACAATTTCAGTTTCCAAATGACATTTCCATGCTCCCTGATCTGGACTGATAGAAGTACAGAATGGTTCCCTGGTCACCAAGGGAGAGTTTGCCTCCATGCTTCTGGGCATCGCCTCTGTGCTTCTGGGCAATTGGTTTTTTGCTCCCTTCTTGCAGCCTCAAGCCAGTATTGCACTGGCAAGCACAGAGCCAGTCTAACATTTTTGTAAAGTTCTGTGCAAAGGTTGTGGGATGCACACTAGGCTTAACAGATTGATTCAACATGAAATATTTACAGGATATTTAGATTACACTCAGCTTAATATTGGAAGTAGACCACAGATGTTTTTTTCTGCAAGTGCCAGCAATCATTTCTCATTGGTCTCCAAGAGTATTCTGGAGAAAAAAAAATAAAAGGAAAAGAAAAAGGACTGTAATGAAAACGAGAATCTCTGCACTCTTCTATCATCATTAAAGTCTTCCCGATCTTAACTCCCGACCAGATTCATGTCATCCTCTCCAAACACCTGCACTGAAGAAAACCTCTCTGGACTATTATAGTGGTGCTATCCACTTTCTGAAAAATGATTCCTTATAGATGTCAGTCTGTAGTACCCATGTGGTATGTGTTACTCAGCCTCTTACATGAACCTGAGCAGAAATAAGGGAATTCTTTTACAAAGGGAAGAAATTGGACTCTTGGGAAAAAGCAGCTGATGTCTGACCATGGTAATTTAAATATTGTTCTGGCATTCTGGGCAACCATCTATCAAAATACAGCTTACATATACCATAATTAGAAAGAAGGCAATCAAATAGAGAAGGCAATACTTCATGAAAAAAAGATATAGTGAAGTTAGGTCTCTGGAGAGAAAAGCAAGGTATTTTGAAATAATCTGTGTTTGTGTACACAGAAAACAAAAGAATTAAAAACACAATTACTGGGCAAGGAAAGGACAGTAGAAAGAGTAAATACCAAAATGTCTGTAACAAACAGTCATGGTCAGAAGTGGGAGAGTGGCTAATGTCCTCATGTAGTTGGCATTTAGGGGTGAGTGCCAGTGATACACATCTACTATAATGGGCATGCAACCAAATGAGTATAAATTGTAAAGGGAGAGAAGATATAAAGAGGAAAAAGCAGAAATATGGTCTGCTTTTGTTGTAAAACATGGTATTAGGAAAATTATAGGATAAATTCTTAAGAGAGTGAGAGCAAAGATATGAGAGGAAGCTCAGTAACATGAATTAAAAGTAAAGATAGACGCAAATTGTAAAACAAAGTCTTCACAGCTATTCCTTGAAGAGAAAGGGATTACCATCACCAGAATTCCACAACTACTTTCAGCTTTATCCCTCTCTGTGAGGTTAGAGTTATTAAGCTGCAGTGCATTTCTTGATGACTGGATCACGTTCAAAAGTTCAGAATTACAACATAGCACAGGAAATATTTATTTCCCCAACAGTCTAAGGTTCATCTCATCCTAGTAAAGACTTTTTATGCCAAACGACATCTTTCAAATCTCGTTCTTAATGAAATGTAAAAACAGCAAAAGGGAACCAGAAAAGAATGTACTTTTTTCTGACTTGTTAAAAAAAAAAAGTAAAAAAAAAAAAAATCATACTGAGACAGAAACTACACCAGTAGAATTCAAGACAAGACTCATTTCAGAAAGTTATGAACATCTTATAGTAGTGGGGAGCCAATAATGACAAGAACTACACTTTTAACTAGTTGTTACTGAGTGCTTTGCCTAAAATAATAATTAATATTTGAATTTCCTAAATACAGACTGAACTGCCCACAGAGGTAGTAGCTGCTTCTGGACATGGCTAAAGATAATAACGTCCCAATACACATGGGAAAACAAAGACCAACAGAGAAGCCGGGCTGAATTTAACCTTGCTTTGAACAAAGCCTGGCTCTGACATGGGAGGTCGTTAAGACAAAAGCTATGCTACCACCTGCCTGGCAGGTTGGGAAATCTCATTTGTTTCTGCCCAAGCATAAATCAGGACAAGGATTCCCAACCAGTTCACAGCTAAAGGCTTGATGAGGTAACTTCATCCTTCACTTGTTTTCTTCTCTGCAGGAATATCGTCAGTTGCTCAGACAGAAAATGTTCTCTCGCACCTTTTTTTTCCTTCTCTCTTTTTCTGTTTTTTGTCCCTCTTTTTTTTTCTTATTCATTGTTGTTGTTGCCTTTTGCTGACAGACATTAAACAAACTTCTGATTCCCATGATCCACCTCACGTCCAAAACTGCACAGAATATCCAAATCATTTCCACAACATAAAAATAATGTATTTTCATAGGTCCTACCATCAAGGAAAAAAAGACTAAGAAATCTAGAAAGGGCAATGAGGACTGTAGGGAGAGGCAGAGTTTTAGGCTCAAAGAGAAGAGAGTAGTCCATAGATCACATACTTGTAGCCAGGCTTTGTCCCTTCTGCAGTCATTGTAGCTACAATCACCCAAGAATTTCAAGACCTCATTCCAAAACACCCCATTCTACCAAGCCTCTAAGGTCCAGAATGCATTCGGGAATGAAGATGTAGAGTAATGCAAGGGGAAAACTGTTTTACTCTTTCTCTGAACCAGAACAGAAGAAGTGATTAATTACTGAGGAGAGATTTACAAAGCAATGCAGCACAAAGCCATATACTGCAACTCCATCTTTCTTTCAAAGAAACAGTTAAAAGATCTTCTAGACATTTTTCATGTCATCTCACACTTTTTTCCATCGTTGCCTTCTACTAATATCTTTATCTTCATTGTTCTTTTCCCATTAATTTTTCAAATGCTCTTTCCTTCTTTTTTTCTAGTATGTAACCTCCCCTCCTGCAACAACTATCAGTGATTTTCATCCTTAGTAAGCTGAAGCTCTGAGAAGATCATTTAAACCATATTTCCTTTTTCCAGAAGTAAGAGGTTGAGAACTCAATGATATTGTGATTGACAAATAATTTCAAATAAAAATAACAGTGCACCTAGAGATTTTTGTGATGCTTAACTGAACCAGAACCAAGCTTTCACTGTTAAAACTGTGCAGGGAGTAATTTCTTCTTTATATGTGTTCACGCTTCCTCTTAACATGCTTAATGAAACAAGCCAAATGTTCCCAAATAGGAACATCTAGAGCCGGGAGCTGGGCCTTTCCAAGGAACAGGTGTAAAATACAGCAGAATTCTCATGGAAGACCCTTGAATTGTTCTCAGGAGATTTGTAGCTTTCTATCTGAAGACCCAATATCTGGATACATTTCAGTTGTAAACCCAAAGTTTTGATTAGGTAATTTGGTACACGAAACTGGTTTAAGTCCACCCACAATCAAACCAGAATTCTCTTTATTCTCCTCAATTTATAAATCTCACCAGTTGTTAAGGACGACACATTGACATGGTGCTTCATAAAGTACATCAGAAGTTTTACAGCTGAGATATCAGAGCAGGAATAATCACAACGTAATGTTATCACAGCTACACCTGAGAATTAAGACCCACAGGCAAGATGGGGTTTTTTGAAAAAAAAAGACCTCTGGGATAAAAGCAATGATAGAACTAATGCATGAAATCACATAAATCACATACAATCTTTTATCTTGTTTATTTAAGGATATTTGAACTAAGTAAATTTGGCACACCAAGAGAATAAATCAGTCACAGTGCCCACCGTTCCTTTAATTTACTTAATTGATACGCAATATAAAAGGAAAAGTGCAAGTGCAATTATGTATGCAGATAGTATACCTGGCGTAAGGTGTACTATATCATAATATATTAATACAGTAAGAAAGGCAGAACGTAATGAATAAACAACATTCAGGTTGTTGCAGTAAGTGTCTACCATGTTTTCTGTACCCTCTGCTGAGTAAATATATGCTCTGACTACTGAAATTTCAAATAAATACTCTTGAAAAACAATGGAATCACATGCTGTTATTTCAGTTGCAGGGTGAATTTTATAGCAAGGAAATTCATAGAAACAGAAAGAATCACAGTTCAAATAATCAATAAGGATCTGAGCAATTCAGATTCTCAGTGTAAATATGATGATACTGGAATGCGATTGATTTTTTTTGTGGGGACGTCATCTCATTTAATTAAATCTTGCAGTCCCTGGGCAGCTTTTGTACATTTAAAAAGCAGCACTCTGTTGGTATTTTCTACAGTTTAGAAAATTTTTGCTTTGAATACAATGCAGGCATTTCCATCAGGAATCTCCCAGATTCCTGGGCCAAACCAAAAACCAAAGCACTTGCATTTCAAAGTTACCAAAGGAAGTGAAAGGCATAGCTTCTCAGGTTATATACTAAAGCATGCATGCACAGCTAGACAGGGAGCGTGTGCCTACATATGTGTATCTGTCACTGATACGTTTCAATCAAGGAAGCGGTAAACTTATCCCATGTGTTCTCTTTGTTAATTGGTTTCTTCTATCGTTCAGATTCCAGAGCATGCTGGAAACCCCAAGTAAAGATGTGGTATGTCGGAAGACTTACCAAAACAAGTCCTTTTTTTAAATGTTTCTTTCAGCAACTTGTGAAATTCCACACCTTGATCTTTCATTCCCCAGGGAGCAGCCTTTGAGGAAGTGGACAACACCAACTAACACGCTGCTTTGAAATTACAGACCATTTGACTGAGAAAACTTGAAAGACGTAAGCTGTTTTTCTACTGACCTTGTGTTTCCCCCATATGAGCCTACCAAAATCATATCTGCAGTTACGGATTTTGGCTGCCACTTCCTCCTGTATTTTTAGCAGATGGGTTCACTCATTAGTATGCTTTTTCTCATGCCTGCATTTAATTTTCCTCTTCCTCCATCTTCAGAACACCAACTTCAAATGCAATGTTTCCTCTCTGGAAGATATGTCACCTTCCCGAGTCCCACGGAGGCCGACGAGCCTGAGACCTCACTCCATCACCATGAGGAGCGCACAGTGTGTCAGCCGCTCCACACCAGGGAAGAGCTTTCTGTGAAATACAGAAAATCCTTTCTGAGGAAAGTGGCAATAAGTACCCAAAATTTCAGTTTTATATTCCCCAAAGTATTGATTGTTATTTAGCATCTAAATTTCTTGCCAATTGATCGACAAATTAAATGCACCTCACTGAATAGGAGGTCCACCTCAACATTAAAAGTACAGGATTTTACTTGCAGGTAGAGAAAAACAAATATTTAGGGTAATAAAACTAAGGACTTTCAGAAGAGTCACAGAAGGAAAACTTAGGCAGCTATTAGCGATCTGACATGTGCTGTTTATTTAGGTCAAGTCTTTGGAGTGTCTGTTAGCCCTGTAATGATTTGTTAATATCTGTAATTTTCCTTACAGCTAAACAAATGAGGAAGCCATCTTGTTTTCCACATCACTGGACCTAGCATGCTCCAGCAGATTACCATGGCAACCAGAGCGAGTGTGCCCGGTGTGAAGACAACAGTGTAGGCCTCATTTCCTAAAAGCATGCTCCTACTGAGGTTGAATCACCAATTAAAAGAATTTTCTGTCCTCCAGGGTTTCAGAGATACAAACACAGTTGTGAAGCCTGGCTGGTCAGCTGCTTTACCTGAGCTAGTCACCCTTACTGACTGTCTAAATGTAGAAAAAAATCCAGCAAACAGGGAAAGAAGTGCTTCTGGAATTTCACCAAGGACTGGACTATTCCTCAAAAATAACACCAAACCAAGATTGCTTTGAAGAGTGGACCGAGACAATTCTTGTTGTGATTTTTGATCACTGAGTAAATAGCTTGAACAAGAGGGTGTTCTCCAACCCTTGGAAGATGCTCCCAGTGCGTCTTCTACAGCATCAACATAACATGTTTTGTCATCAGCCCTCTGTCAGTGTGTCTGAGTCACACATATTTGGTATAAGTGAGGATTAATTATAGATCTAATTAAAAAAAAAGAGATGTGAGACTGTGGGATGACTTATCCAACATAGCTTTTAAGCATTGTTCAATTTCTTATAAAGCCTTACTGTAGCATATTTCTATTTAAAAAAAAAAAAAAAGGAAAGTATCAGCTGCTTACAAATTGCCTTTCTTAAAACAGAACTAAATTTTATAAAGAAAGGAAACCTTTATAGTACCATCCATTAATGAATTATCTCACCAAGATAGCACTTTGCTTAGCAGAAAATTCTGGCTACAGCTGATTCACACCAAAAATTATCTGTTATAATTTTTCCTATTTTGTTATACTGAAACTGGTTTAGAGAAGAAACTAGAGGAAATTGAGAAATATGATAGGACTGCAAATACTAACAATACAGTGACATTTTGCTCAAAGTAAAATAATTGGTTTAATAGGTGGTCGTTGTCAAAATATAGATCAAGCACTGAACGAAACAGAAAGATGCTGCAAGTTGGACTCAGTATAAGATTTGTCTCCAATCATTTATAGTTGTTCACATTCATGCAAATGTCTCTTACTGGAGGACATCCTTGACAAAACTCCAGAAGCCTTCAAACTTCTCAGAGATGTGGCTAGAAAAGCCATCACACCCAGAAGACTAAGAAAAAAAATGTCCATATAAAATGTTAATCCTGTTTGGATAATCACTGACCACATAATGTTTTTCAGTCATGAGTTTCTGAACAGCAGTAGATCCTAAGGCACCCCTGTATTATTCTGTTCCCACTCAGAAAAGCAGAATCTAGCATGAAGTGTATTCAGTACATGCAGGGCATGCCCTTACATGTGAGGTCAATATAAAACATAGGGTGAATTAGGCTTAACATACAGATCTATATTTTGTGCTATACTTCAAATGAAGGACACACAGGAGAAAGGTTGATCTCTAGCATGAAGTTCATGTCTATTCATTATAAAATGCGGACAGTTCCCTGTCAAAATTTTCCAAACTCATCTTCTATTGATTTCCATGAGAATGTCAGGTCCTTTTGAGTCCTATTTAAACACCTAAATACTTTACTGACTTCCTTCCATGTCACAGTAAGCATACTCAGAACCCTGATTCAGAAAAATAACTGCTTCTAAAACAAAAACATTAACACCCATTCTATTACTGTCCCTAGACCATCACTCAAAATATAATTCTGTCCTCTCCATTGAATGAATGTGATTTCCTGTTATTGAATCTAACTAGCTAAAAACATTCGGTTTAAGAGTTGTCTTGTAGATAAACTCAATAACCGCCTGCCTTGGACAACCAGCAGCAAATCGTGGCTATGGTTTTGGCTCACTGATTGATCAGCATTTCCTCTTGCAGTTTCCTAGACACAATGCTGTCCAATTTGACAGAGCTTATTCGTTTCCAAGTCTTGAGAAAAACAATGTGTTGCTACAAAAAATTTGTCGAAAGGGCCAAATAAAGATTCAATTTACACGTACCTTTGCATGCTGGAACTGCTAAGAATATCTCTTGCCCTAAAGAAAAACGGCAAATTTGAAGAATTACTTGAAGAGACTACACTTTAAAATGGATAGAAACAATATAGGAAATATATAGCACCATATAAAAATGATCAATTCTCACTAGTAATACTGAACTCAGTTGTGGTTGACTCACTCTCCAGAAAGATAAAGCAGAGATTTATGAAGTCCAGAGTAGAGGTAGAGGTAAGGTGGGATTTATACTGGATACGAGATTAACCCAGGCAGGACAAGAGTAACAGGAGACTTGATGGAGGTGTACAGAATTGCTATTGGTACAGTAATAAACTGATCAATCTCTTTTATTAAACTTGTGCCATCATATAGCAACATAGGGTTGCAAATTAAAAGGCAATAAATTCCAATTAGAAAGAGAAGTATTTACTTACAAGAGACATAGCACTGCACAAGGTTATTAAGTGAAATACCGTGGATACATTTTAAAAAGAAGGCTAATGTTACAACCATTAATACCTTCTGTAGACAATAAAGTCATCTTAAATGAGTATTAAATCTTATGTCATGGGGTATATAGAAAATGCAGTTTTTCTTTATATAGTTCTACTCACCTACTGGCTTGGTTCATTGACAAGGATTTTACCTCACCCTGTAGCATCTACTGTCAGCTGCTGCCAGCTTATTCTTTATAGGTTTTAATTTTGTTTCACTGCCCACTGGTTGTAATTATCTCAGATACATGAAAATAACATTTTATCAACCGATTTTTATCCTTTTCCATTTGGCAAACATTGGTTTCTTGTGTGTGTTTTGAGCCAAGCTGAAATCAACACATCTGTTTCAGTTTAGTATCTTCAGTTTATATAACAAGACCTATGCAGTAATATGATGTCTTTACAGTTGTGTTTCCTAACCAGTGAAATCAGACCAAAACACCTAAGGTACCTTCAGAATTTTACTGGTTTTAGGTAATCAAGGCCTTAATTATATATTTCTGATAAAAGACACCTTTATTCATGGCAAACCACCTTTTCTTTTTGGCCAGCATTATCAGTTGCTCAGGAAATAGTGTGCTTAGTTGATTATTACTTTGGAGTGAACAGATGGGGGACAAATAATCTCAGTTCAAGAGCTGCAGAAGTAATGGGCATTGTTTTGTTTTACAAATTCCCAGTGATGCAGTATGCAACTTAAAGAACAAGGATTGGGTAGTGCTTTTGGCATCCTGTGATACAATGAATGGCTGCCACTGAAACCAAGAATCCTTCAGGTGACATCCATTTGCAAACCTGCTTGAAGACACAAGGGCTGAATTTGCTTTGAAGAGATGCAACAAAGTGCAAAACAGCTTTTACTCAGACGATAGTACCCTTATGTCATGACCCCAGGGGCATCCATAGGTCTTGTCCTGATGGAGCCTGCCACTATCACCAGCCTGTTCCTGTTCAGACCTGGCATCTAGCTGATGAGTGCACTGCCTACGTGGAGGTGACCCTTGGCTTCTGGCTTGACATCCCTCAATGACTGAACCTCCTCTTGCTGGTCCCTGACACCTTAGGTATGTATTTCTAAAAATTTCAAGATGGAGTTTATCACAACAGTGATTTTCACTTGAGTAGATGATTTCTCTAACCTTCAGCTCTGTGTATTTATTGAAAGCCCAAACACCCATCTGGGCTCTTCTAGAATGTCTTTTTCCCAGTGATAACAATTCTGTGCACCAGTTTGTGCTATTCTGAGTAGTTGTATCCACCAACAGAAAGCATTTCTGACGGTGGTAAGGAGTTCAAAAATAGCCCCACAGTTAATTTCCAAATAGAATTCAAAAGTACAGCAGTTTTCCACAACCATCCCCAAGCGACTGTTTCTGAAAATCATTTTCAGTGGACTTCTGGGACTGTGATGGGCAGCACACACAATGAAGTGACAGCCGCTTCACTTACAATAGGTTCTTTGCTCAATTTGGTCTTCTCTGCAGTCCAGAGGAGTTTAAATTACTTGGTCATCGAGCTATTGACTGAATAAAAATATCACTTCTATTTTTCCTGCTGAACTTGTCTTGCTATCAAGAAAAAAACTTCAAAACTCATTGGCCAGAGAGAAAATACAGAAGAGAAAGCATTTATTCTACAGCTTAGAAACAGAAGATTTCAATCAAGAAGTCCTGGCTTTTAGGCCATTCTTCAAGAACAGCTCATGAATTCTGTCAAGTAACAGTTTAATGCAAAATTTACAAACAGTATTTGAAAATAGGACCAATCTCCTCCTTCTGTCTCTTACAACTCAGACTGAAAAAGGTCCTCTAATGATACATATGTAATGTAAGCTAATTTATTTAGCTGTTTTGGCTCTGCCGGATTTCCGTCAGAGAAGTATTGGTCTTTCATTGTGGTCACATCACAAAGATGGTTCAGCTACCACTTACGGGGATTCATAGCAATGCTAAGTTATCTACATTTCTTTCATGATAATTATAGTCTCAGAGCCTGCTCAGAGGCAAAAGGCCAACTCACTATAACTAAAGGTCCTTAAATTCCTCAGCCTCAGATCAGCCTCTCAGTTGTCCACAGAAGTGATCAAACATAGTTCTGATCTTAGATGTGCAATGACTAAAGAGAAAAATTAAGACAAATATGTTTCTAACTTCCTTGAGCTGGCTTGCTAGACTTAGTTGTAACTCAGAGGTGGTTTTTCAGTCAGATGTTATGGGCTGTGTTCAGTCCGCACACCTTCAGCTGTACCTTTTTCAGTCCTATATTAGGAGCTTCAAGTTCAAAGGATCCTGAGTCAACAGGATGCAGCCTGTTTCACCAGAACACTTTAGAAAATCTTATCCTTTCATATCCAATACAGAGATGGCATTTTTCCACTGTCCTCTTCCAAAGTAATGGATTTCCAGAGTTAATGCTTTGAACTATAGCAAATTTGGGAGCTATTCAATACTCTCTTTAGTGAAACCTACATTTCCCCTTTTTACCATGTTTCTCCTTCTCTACCAAAGCAGCAAGTACTGTTCTTATGTTTTAGAATTATGAGAGGTAAAATTAGGCAATAAATCCTTACATGCTGATATCTTATATTTTAGCAGAGGAACAATTTATATTGAGTAATAAGCAAAACAATTTCCAGTTGGATGACTGACAAAAGAAATCATTGTTCATTCTTGCACAATGAACCATGAAAACCAAGTCGAGGTAAGAATGAAAATACAGTTGGTACTTTCATGCTGCAGGCAAAGGACTGGGGACTTAGAAACTAGCTGAGCTCATTGTCACTAGATTTCATTGAAACTCAAGAGGTTGCACTCATGGAGAGGTTATCTGTACATTTTTTCTTGATTTCAGTCTGCATGGTTTCAACTTTACCCTTTTCAGTCTCAGTGGGAGCTTCAGATCCAAATGATATCAAAACCTCAGAGCAAACTTCACTTGAAATTATTCTTCTCATGGAACTCACCTAGAATTAAGAGTTTTTTCAACCCAGAATCATGAAGTAGTCCTAGTTAGCATTGAAATTGATATTTCATGATACAATACATTCAAAAATCAAAGATTAGTCTGAGTTTTATTTCTATAGGAGAAGATAAATGTGGGGATTGGACAAATAAGAAGATGTCTTGTGTATATTTCATATAGTTAGTACTTCTGACAAAGTAATTCTCATTTAACAGAGGATGTGATTCAGAAGCTCTTACTCAACCGCGTGATGCCAAGCAAGTCCATCAGGTTACTCATGCCAAGGATGCATCCATGATCAACTCTATCTGAGGTTCCAAGCATATCACTGATACCTGAGATCACAGATACAGCTATCAAGCCATCCCATCTGGCTGGTGTTAAAGTGTGGCCAATCAGAGTAGTGACAAATGTTCCTCAGCTGCGTCCCAAGCTGAGAAGCAAAACACCAACAACCTTAAGGGTGGATATGGACACAGCAGATCCCCTTGCACCCCTTCAGGGAAACCAGCATGCTTGAGTTCCTCTCTGAAATGTCTGTACACCAATGCACGCAGCATGGGCAATAAGCAGGAAAAATTAGAGATCTGTGTGCGGTTGCAGGGCCATGATCTCACTGCAGTTACAGAGACATGGTGGGACAGCTCATATCACTGCCATGCTATCA
>Ga0181612_119624_pt1 | contig 11545 bp, 7 predicted proteins | sample HoacroProtozoa21_FD_119630 | JGI IMG/M metagenome (GOLD analysis project Ga0181612, IMG submission 119630) | Hoatzin crop microbial communities from Cojedes, Venezuel. Combined Assembly of Gp0051906, Gp0051904, Gp0051908
AAAATATGAAAAATGAAGTGAAAGATAAGGAGTCTAATACCAAACAATATATTTGATATGTTGATATACCACAGTCCACTACACAGCAAAGACAGAGACAGCATACTAGAAAGTTAATGAGCTAGCAAGTGCATCTTGTATTGGCATGTCAAACAAAAGCATTAGTCTGAATCAAAGTTTTCTCCTAAGGTTTTAAGTGAATAAATTTTAAATGAAATATTCTGTGAAAGCATTCATTGTTTCACAATGAACTATCTTTTTTTCCACAGCTTTCAGCAAGGGCTGGGCTCTGGCCAACAAAATATTAAGACTGTTTTACAAGAAATAAAAAGACTGTCTTACAAGAAACTAAAACTAATAATTACATATAATTTCTCTAAATATGTTTCAATGGAATATGCTAGATTTGATATGTGGAACAGAACAGAAGACTATAATGCGAGTAGAGATACATTGGTGTTCTGGTTCAGCTGCAGCCGGGAAGAAAAGTGCCACGCGGCCGCCCCTCCCCCCACCACAGTGTGGAGGGAAAAGGAAAGAAACAGGCAGAAACTGGTGGGTCGGGATAAGGGCAGTTTAACAGAACAGCAAAAAAAGGGAACAGTGACAACAATGATACCGATAAGGAGAATATAGAAAACAAAACAAAACTGTAGAACGCAGATAGTAACTCTCACCGCCCGCCTCCGCCACACGCTCCCAAGCCGCGACTGACTTCCTGCCGCCCAGCTCCCCCCACCCAGAACGCAGCATGGCGGCACATGGGATGGAATACCCTGCTCTGTTTGTCCAGGTCGGGTCAACCTGCCTGGCTGTGTTCCCTCGTGGATTCTGGTGAAAATTAACCCTGTCCTGGCCGAACCCAGGACAAATGTCATTACTAAATCCATTACTGCTCTAGTAGTTAATTAAGAATTAATATCCGCTCTCAAAATACAGTGGTTCAACCACTTTCAACTGTGAATTAGAATAACTTCAGAAAAAAATTATTCACACCTGGGAATCTGCAGATTGCTGGACTTTTTTCCTTTTTTTCTGTTTTTATTCCTTAAAATGTATCTAACCATAGCAGAGCTTTTAACATCTTTCACAGATAACTTTTTTGGCTGTCACTGCATAATATGTAATATAAGTTTGTTGCAACAGCAATTTTCAGCTTCGGGAAGTTATGACTTTAAAGGTATGAATTTTCAAAATACAGGTTACAGAAATATAAACAGTCACAAAGAGTTTGTTTCAGTTCTGAGGGCAAAATAGGCCTCTTGGTTGTACACCAAAGCAAAGCTTTTTCAAATGGGTATTACTGCGTCTTTCTCTGTACTACTGTTCCATATACAAGTAGCATGACTCTAGGTAACCACAGTAATGCACTTTCTGCATGTGTTTCTCTTCCATTCAGTCCTGTATAGAGGACAGCATGGTGTCTAATAACTCCTGAACAAACACAGACTTTGAAAACAGAGTCAGGAATTTGGGTTATCCTAGAAGTAAGTTACAGCAGAGGAGTTCTCAGACCCAGTAAAAGGTCAATACCTTAGTTAAAAACTCCAGAGATCACTCTTTGGGAAGCCTGTAAGGACTGCTGAGCATCATTGGAGTAGATACTTGCTGACAAGTAAGCTCTTCAGCAGAATTTTTAGAAATATCTATAGATTACAATCACTAAATATAGTTCTCTGGTAAAAATTATTTTATGTCTTTAACAAACGCATTATATTTTCCCCTCTAAATATACGAAAAATTATTTCCTTGTTACATCAGCTCACCTTCTTGTTTATGTCTGCAGCTTACAGATTTTCAGTGCTAAAATTCACCTTTTTATACTTCTACCTTATACAAAAGTTGCATAATTTACTTCAACAAAATATAATATTTGTCAAATTAAAGTATGTTAGGGGAACATTCTGGTTTAAGCAAGTTTCTCTTGAGAGATGTTTCTCAGTTGCGGAATGAAACTTATAGAAGTAAAGTACAAAAAAAAAGAGACTGAAATGAAAATATTCACACTTTGAGATGTCCCTTTTCTTTCTCGGGTTCTTTTGCAAACTGAAATGAAACAGGAAAAAAAAAATATTTTGCCTCAAGAAAGATCATAAAATTTCTAAAATTTTGAAGTCTTTCCCATAAACTTCTTACAGAGAAATGTAAGATTTTTACCGGTAGAGTGAAAGCTAACTTATGGCAATTTATATTCATTATAGAAATAGTGTTAAGAAAAAGCAATTCAAGAACTTTAATTCTTATTTCTTTTAAGATAGGGAGATTGATTTAAATCATTATCTGCAGTCAAAATGCTGCAGTGTAGATATATTAGCTGACTGAAGGACAGATAAGCTAAGCAAGAGGATTTGAAATCCTGGGCTACAAGAAAGAAGATTGGAAAATCTATGCAAAATTAGGGAAAGAGTGGGGATGTGATCACATTAAAAAAAAAAAAAAGTTGGTATTTTATGAGGAGGAGAGTTTTCTCCTCCTCCTCCTCAGACAGTTTATTAGATCAAACATTCCACTGATAAAATCATGATATAACCTAGACTTGTGTAATTGGTATGATAATGAAATAATTTGCTTCTTTCAGTTCAGAAATGGATTCTGATTCTAAAGAACTGGAGTGCAAAGATTAGGAAAATCCAAAATACATCAAGAAGAAAGTATCTGTTGACAGGCTGCCAGATCAAGTGGATGAAAATGGAAAAAAAGTGGAAAAAAAAATGAACTACAAGTAATACAAAATCTGAGTTCAATAGAACTCAGTCTTATTTCTGTAGTTCGTGATAAATCTATCCAGATGTAAGGTTGCGATATAGAGAAGTAGAGCATTCACTTTTCACCCACCAACAGTGGTCTTAAAAACTACTACTTTCCATTGCTAAGACCACTGTGTGACAAGGTTATTTTCTTAGCTGAAGAACAGGCCAGGAGCTGGTTTATGTGGTAACAAATTTCTAATTGACAGTCTCAACATCTTAGCTAGGATAGTGTGGTGAAGGAAGACTAAAGAATCCACCCTTAGAGAGTATATCTTCTTCTAGTTTTCATATCTGTGCACCTGCATCTGCGCACCTTAAGTCCATGAACATCTTTCACCAAACCACAAAAAAAAACCAAAAAACAAAGTATTTTCTCCCAAGAAGTGATAGGGAGAAGCAGAAGAAAATCATGTTTTTATCTCATAGCATGCTATGGCTCTGTAATGGATATGCAGAGAATTTTTTTATTTCCTGAAAAGCTGCTAACATGTTTAACCAAAGGGATCTTAATCCTAGTTAAGACAGAGGTTTATAATGTGTACAAACATCAGTCTACTCTTTTTTTTATATACAAACAAAAGCTGTAGAAGTACTTTCAGTACTGAATTAATTAAAGAGCTGCAGTTCTTGATCTGTGGAGAGAGACAGAGGGATCAGGGTGTGTTTGGCCTGGAGAAAAGTTGATTTTATAGAGAGAATTACATGACGTATTTCTACTAGTAACCAGATTCTGTCCAGGTGCAAACTTGAGCAATGGCTCACAAATGTCCCTGCTCTTCACTTATTGGCATGAACATTATAGTTTCAGATTGTACCAGCTAGTATTCCCCTAAACAAACCTCAAAAACTGTTCAGGAGCTTTGTACCAGCTAGTATTCCCCTAAACAAACCTCAAAAACTGTTCAGGAGCTAGCACAGGACAGATCCTGGTACACAACATGGATTTGTCTCATACATTTGAGAGGAGGCAGGAGAGTTGTAGAGACATGAGTCATCCAATGTCAGCAGCCCTCAGACAAAGAAGCCCTGTTTATGTTTAAAGTTTACTTGTATTGGTGTACCCACTGATCTATTTTCCTCCTTCATGAGCTTTTTCTTTGATGTATGCTATCTTGCTTTATTAATGAGTCCTAAATAAAGCTGTCTAGTAACTGCAATATGTCTTTAATATATTTGTTTCTTATGCTTACCAGTACCTTATTTTTCAGTATAACCATGTAATAGCTACAAAAAAAGTTCAAGGATTCCTGTAGCACAAAACTGTGGAATAGCCTGTCAAAACAGAAAAATTTCGTTCTGCAGATTGCTTTTGTTCCATTTCTTGGTTGGTTTTTGTTCCAGTTAGTTTAGCTGTTTTAGTCTTCATTATTCGTAGGAAGTTCTTAAATATTTTTAATATTGTCAGTCTCTTTGCTTGTCAGGTGAATTCCATGGGCTGACTGCGTTTTTTTCTATCTCTGTGTGGCTTCATTGAACCATCCACTAAATAATTCTGTGGTCAACTAGTTTGTTCTTTGATATGTTGGAAGAGTTACAGTCTCTTTCAAAACCCAGCTTATGCTGCAAGGAAAACACTAGCCTTGACAGGAGCGTTTTCTTTAACTGATTTCTCTTTGTGATGTCTCATCCGTGGTGCTGGAGAGGTTTTTCTGGTGCAGTAGATCTTGCCCACTTAAGAAATATCCATGTGTCTTCGTACTCTACCAGACGTCTGCATATGAACAGATTGCTTGTGGAGATTTGTCTTCTTTAAAGAATGATAACATCTGCTGCACTAGAAGCCAGGCCATGTCCCTAGGAGGGGGAATTACATAAAATACAAAGATGTATTTTTGGAGTAATGTCTGAGCAAAATATCCATTTCAGGTGTTCCACTTCTATATAGAGAAAGCTCAGGAAAATAATAGGGATTCAGAATATGGGAAAGCCACTGTAGAAAATGAACCATTTCCAAAATAATAGTAGTAGAGTTACTCCTTACATAAGATTTCTACAAATACTTTCTCCTTGTTATGAATTTTACCAGTACAAACTTTGGTATACTACTGTTGTGGGTTGTCCGGTTGCCAGATCCCCATCCAGCTACTTTCTCACCCCTCCCCCCGCTAACAGGACATAGGAATAAATAAGATGTAAGAGCTCGTGGGTCAAGATAAAGACACGGAGATCAACTACTAATTACCATCACAGACAAAACAGACTGGACTCAGGGAAAACTTACCTCATTTATTGCCAATTAAAGTTGGATGGTTACATGCACTGCTTCCCCACTCTCCCTTCTTTCCAGGCTCAAATTCTTGAGCTTACCCAACTCCTTTACCTTACCCTTGCCTGAGTGGCCCAGGACAATGTGGAATGGGGGGTTGCAGTCACTCCATAACAGCTCCTCTCTGCTGCTCCTTCCTCTGCATGCTGTTCCCCTGTTCCAGTGCCAGTACTTTCCACAGGTTGCAGCCCTTCATTCTGCTCCAGAGAGGGTCCTCCACTTGCTGCAGTGGTCATCAGGAAAATTTGCTCCAGCATGGGCTCTCCATAGGCCACTGTTCTTTCAGGAAACATCCACCTCCTCCGGCATGGGGTCATGTGTAGGCTGTAGGGTGGTTATCTGCTCTTGTGTGGTCTTCTCCATAAGCTGCTGGGACTGCCTGCTTCACTGTAGTCCTCTCCACAAGCTGCAGAGGAATCATAGATATGTTAGCAGTGATGAAGGTGCATTTTATAACAGGAGAAGAGGTATTTAGTGCCTGTTCCAGACTTAATATATTATAGTTGCATTGCCTTGTGTCACATTCTGAAGAACTTACCCTACCTTCAGCAGGACTTACCTGCTGAGTTCAGGTCTAGCTCTGGGTGTCTCGGTACTTCATAATCAAATCTTTCACCTAGATTTTTTTTTTATTTTCATTAAATCTTTCTTGCTTATTTATATGTGGTTTTAGTTTTTATGATTTTAAAAATTTGGCGATCAATTTGTTAGGTTATTCTGCACAATTGAGAGTTCATTGTGTTTGAGAAGATGGAATATACAGTTGTATATTCTGCTCCACAAGAATTTGGGTGTGCAGAAATAATGCCTAGGTATGGTAATTTCTATCATCCCTGCCACTGACAAAAGCATTTTATATAGCTCACTACCAATGTCTGTGTGGGCAACAAAAGCACTTGTAGAAAGACAAAGTGAGAAAAAATTACAAGCAATTCCTTTACAAACAGTTACTTGATTACATAGTTATGGCATGATATCTTGTTTCTAAAGAAATCTAAAGAGAAATCTTTGCAAAATCTAATGGCCAAATTCACCCCTGCTGTGTCTGGTAAATTGCACTTTTTTATTTGAGAGATAATTATATCCAGTGTAGACAGAAGTAGTACAGATTTACTGTCGTTCCCAAGCTTACAGTCGATGACCCATACTAGTATATGTAAGTATGTTGGGTGCAGTCTCTAGAATTCCTGGCAAGTGAAAACAAAAAAGGTGAAATGACATCTGCACACCATATATTTTGATTCTCTTTCCCCTGAACTTGAGAACAACTAGAGTTATAGAGAATACAAGATAATGAAAAGCTGAATTATGAAGCAAAACTGTGCAGTACTAGATGAGAAAAACAGTATAGAAAGAACAGGCATTGAAATGCTTTCGATTATATGAGCTCTAGCGTTTTATTCCTCTGAATTAGTTGAAGTGAAAGTAAACAAGCAGCTGAGAACATTGCTAGCTGTTAACACAAAATAAAGATTTCAAATTTTTTTTTATTATTATTTTGTTGTTGTTCCCTACATTTTTGTGGAACTTACAACATTTTATGAGTATACCAGGCAAAAGGCAGAACAATGATCACAAAAGACAGAATGTTAGTGTAATTGTTGATACAAGATTAAACAAAAAACTTCTTTATTTCCTGCTTATTTGAAAGAGCCCTTTTTTAAAGGAGTTGTGCATTGTTACTAGCTGAACTCTGTTTATGACCACAGTATGGAAAAGTGTAATCACTGTTGCCCCATTTCTGGAAAGAATTTTTACCTGTTCTTAATGCTCGTGTCCATGGTCTCACTGAATTAAAAGTATCTGATGTGAATAGATTTGTCTGGAGATGGAGTTCATCATGCTGAAAAAGTTCTCATTTATAAATGCAAACTGAAACACTCTATAATACTTTTGACAACTTGCTTGGTGAGAAGAAAGTTTCTTGTCACTAACAAGGAACTAACTTCAGGCGTCTTGTTTTGGAAAGCAAAGACATTTGCATTTCAACTATTAGATAGGTTTAACTAGGAGACAGTTCTGACCAAAGTCAATCTATGTTTTGAGCTTTGGTCAGCTTAAATACCATAGTGACTGGTTTTTAATAAAAAGGAGACGTGTATCAATGTCCTGCAAAGAGTAACCAAACTATCAATTAAACAGAGAAGCCTATGTAGAGTTTTGAAATGAAATAAAAGCGAAATAAGCTGGACACTTTGCTTAGCCTAGAGTTCTAAAAAGTTCTTGACATCCTAGTGACTTAGTGGATAATGTGGAGGTGCTGAGTAACACATGGTGCAGCTTGAGGTGGCAGTTAGATGTCCTCTTCAAGCTACAGAGAAGATTTATTAATATCTTGTGCTACACTGAGTAAAATTCTAACTGGTATGTAACCAAAGGTAGGTCGGAAGGAAGTTTCCTTAGAAGCTGGAGAAGGATCTAATGAATTGTTTGGAATTTTCATCCCCATTTAACAAAGAGAGAATGAGGATGTTGCAGCATGGGAAAAGGAAGGTAAAAGTGGCTAGCAATATAGCTATGCCTCAAGAATGAAGCTCAGTGCTTAGGAGTAGAGTGAAAATATGATAAAGTTCTTCAATAAATACTGTGAATTTATTACTGCTGAATTTTGCTTGTTTATTCCCTGCAGCAGTTCATCTAGCAAAAAGTATTTTTGTTTTGTGCATTAGTGTTAGAATGATAACTAGTATCAAGTCTGAGAACATATCTTAAGACAGTTGCCTCAAAGTTTGTTTGCAAAGCTTGCTGCAGGACCTGCTGGGAGGCCAGCCAAAGCTTGTTTGCAGCCCAGCTCACTGCAGGACACCCTGGCACACCAGACAAATACAAATCAGACAAGGAATGAACAACTGCCTAAGATCAGTTTTGAAGGAAGTTGGAGGATGGGTACCTCATGGTGGAAAACACACCGACACCCTCCCTGGCCTGCCAGAGCAAGGACTGAGAAAAAAACACATGCATGGGACTGGGGGAACGTGGGGTACATGCCATTGCCTAGGGAACAATCTCCCCAAACACCTTATAAAAGGCCGTGTGACCAAACAACGAGGGGACCCCTACCACCGATGCACACAGGAGCTACGAGCCAAAGGGACGCTACTGGATCCATGGCGGTGATTGTCTCTTGCAACTCTATCCTGACTGCTTGCTAGGTGTCTTTTCCTCTCTTTCCTGTCACTGTTTCCTCATGCCTTCGTTTGAATAGGTGATCAATAAACCTGTTTTACTGGCAGCATTTGACCTCATTTGTGTCTTAATCTCACTCAGGGAACAACAATGAATCTCTAGGCTTGGGTCTTCCCCGACCATAACAGTACAATAAAAACCTTCTTCCTCATCTTTTACACACCAAAGTAATTTGTCAACTTACATTGGGCAGGCCACTTTTGGCAGAGCCAAAAGATACAAAGTGGTGTGGCAACCAAACTATCTTTAGGAAAACATGTTCAAATTCTCCCTTCAGTTTGCATAAGTGATCTAAATTGCTTTACCTGAAGAGCTGTGCTAGAAGCCATTTACACATATAATCTAGATCTATTCTCTGAGTTTCATTTAGGGTATGTTAATATAACATTTCTGAACTTGCCATTAATCATAAAGTAAAAGTGCTAAAAATTGTTACACTGGAAAGATTTACTGAAAATCTTTTTACTTTTTTCATTTGTTTTCTTTTTTTTTAAATGGGTCATCTTCCCCCCCATGAGCCAGTATAACTGCAGAAATATAGATTACAGAATTCATCAACTACAGAATATTGTGTCACCAAGCATAATTAAAACCACATTGAGGTTTTAAGATGTATAGCAGAGAAACTGGAGATGTGTTTTTAAAAGTAAATCAGTTACAGTATTTTTGCATGTCATCTTATTTGATAACTTTTATCATTTCCCGCAAAGCATCAGGGTAAGTATTTTACAAGGCTCTTTAGGTAAAATAATGAGCCTCTCTGTGCCTCTCTGTATTATCATATTACATGTCACATTGTGCAATAAAAAAAAATTTGAATGGTGTTAAGTGGATACTTCACATAATAAAAGACCAGGCTAGCTAGTTGCACAACAGTCTTTGATTTTTACTTCAGAAAAGTAAAGGGTTATCACTGGCCTCTAGAGGAAATTTTGGAAAATATCTGTCTGCACCAGCAGATGAAAAGAAATGCCTTCACTCCTTTAATTTGACTCAGGAGGTGACAGAAACCTGCGAGATCTTTGTCTACAGGTTTAAATCAAGAAAGAATTAAGGGGAAAAAACAGATGGGAGAAGAATGAGAGAGAACAGTTTGAATACTGAGGGTCTGAATTATTGAGCCTAAAAAGAATCTGCTCTTTGAAGAAAATCAAAGTAATTTAAAAAAAAACCTGTGTAAGTTGTCTTGGTGACTAGCAATTCTAAGAGTTAAACAGATTATTAGCAATCATCCTAGACAAGGTGTAACAAATCTTCTAAATGAGAACAGATACAGATTTAGTACAGATCAGTATGGATAGCATGTAACTTCATCCTCCGCATGTGTTGTAGGGTAACTACCGCATGGGTAGTTAAACCAATCATTCTTTTGGTTTATTGTATTACTTGGAGTTAAACAAAAATAAAAATCTAATGACTCCGTAAAAGACAACATTTGCTAACAAAAATATTGTGCATGTGATTATTGCAACTGTCCTAACGACAGAGTTTTGTATACTAAAATCATGACTTTAATCAAAGGCTACTCCTTTTGGAAGAGCATTGGAATATTAAGGAAGCATTCCTTGAAATAAGGAGTGTGGCCTTAAAATAAGCCAAAAAAATTTTAATGCTTCCTATGGGAGATATATTTCTGTGATCCTTTCCTTCCTGGAGTACTGCTGGTTTCTAGCTCTAGGGATGCCGAGCCACAGATCATTTCTCATTTAATGTGCAAAAGATAAGCTTAGCATGCTGAGGTAGAATATTTCTATTTGCTATTTGTAACTGCCAGAGAGTTGTACTGCTCATATCTGCAAAATCACTTTAAAAATAATCCTTGGTTCCCTCCCACTCTCCCCCTACAAAGAACCCACCAATTTTATGGAAAAGTAGCAAACAGTTCTGTGCACAGTCTGCCTATTTGAGCCCAGACCATCCTTTGGTGCAATGGAGACATAATATTCCCCCTTAACAGCGAAGAAAGTTTTACGCAGCCTCATTGAAACTCATTGGGAAGATCGGATTGTCACAATCCTGTTAGATTTGTTTACCAAGAAAAAAAGGAAGTGTCAGCTGGAGACAAAAACTTGTACAATACAAACAGGAAGAAAAGCCATCTCATGACTTTCAAAATCCATTGAATGTACAAAGAAGTTTGGTGCAGTGGGTAAGGAGGGAAGGACAGCTTTTCCTATAATAGCAAAGAAAGGAATATATTACTTGGAAACTGAGACTTTTTACGGTGCCTCTACACATAGAAATAATTCTCCAGTGCTGTATGCTGGACATTGGTCAATAAAGAGTTTCTTCAAACTTTGCTACGTAAGACGGTTTACAATTAATGGATTTTAAAGTATTCAACAGGTAACAATTAGCTCAATGCCTACTTTATCATTTTTAAGCACTCCACAAATACTTAGTATGTATAAAGGTATACGGTCCTCTGAGAGAAAAAGAGATTAGAGGAAAAAAAGCTATCATACATTAAAAGCACAATATTGTAAAAATAACATATGCACATAAAAGCCCTGGGATTTACTGGTACTCTGATATGTTGTAGATCTTGCATTGTAAAATGAAAATACATGACAGGTGCTGCGTTAAAACTGCAGTAAACCAAGCTTAAAATAATAAAAGGAATCTCAACTATTGTCTTTACAGTGTATATCTTCCTTTAAAAATTCTATAGCCACTACTAGGGGAAAGATACCTAGCATTAGATTAAAATTATAATTTTTTAATATAAAGAATATAAGATATTCTGCAGTTTTTAATTCTGCATTAATCTCTAGTACATGCCTGCTGTGGAATCCTCTAGGTGGTTTATAAAATGTATACAATGTTGTTATCTTTTAAAACCAGCATTGTCTCTTGTCTTCCACATACTCTGGAAAGTAGAGAAATATAGTAGGCTTTTAATTCCTTGCCGGTTTGGTTATCTGCAAGGCATAATATAGGACAGAAGAGATGTAGAGAAGTCTCTCTGGAGACAGTCTTGTTCTTCCCATTTGCACTGGAGTGGAATAAACAAATGGCAATGAGAAATATGCAAAAAATTAGTTTCTTTGTGTTGTGTCAGATATCAGAAATGAGTAAACACGAAAGGAAAAGTTATCTGCTACCAGAAGTAATGTTTTTCCTGGAGTAAATAGACACTAAGTAAATGTACTGTGACTTCATGTTTTTCACTAGTTTGCTTCAAGGCAGTACAGCAATGTGCTGCCCCTGACTAATGAGGTATTCACAGAATCACAGAATCACAGAATGGTAGGGTTGGAAGGGACCTCTGTGGATTATCTAGTCCAACCCTCCTGCTGAAGCAGAGTCACCTAGAGCAGGCTGCACAGGACCTTGTCCAGGC
>Ga0181612_146695_pt1 | contig 11544 bp, 7 predicted proteins | sample HoacroProtozoa21_FD_119630 | JGI IMG/M metagenome (GOLD analysis project Ga0181612, IMG submission 119630) | Hoatzin crop microbial communities from Cojedes, Venezuel. Combined Assembly of Gp0051906, Gp0051904, Gp0051908
GAGAGATCAGACATCATAATGGTTCTCTAGTGAGAATTAAAATTTATTTCAGCTCATGCTTAGAGCAAAATAAAATTTGTTTTAATGCATATACTACAAATGCAGATATACGTAATGCTGTGCCTTTTAACTCTACCTCTTCATCTTTTCCGTATGTCATTCGTATTTCGTTTATTTTCGCTACTATTTTCAAACTGTGTGAACATTTCTGAAACTGACTTTATAGAAAAACCTGCAACAATTGCTGTTTGCATCACGCTGCCAGGTATTATCTTGATCGACATTTTTAATGATGTTGCAAATAATTTGATGGTTTTGTTACATTGGAAAATACCACATAAGAACTGTCTGGTAAAAACCGTGGTTTGACTAGGATTAAATTTGATAAGTGAAATGAATCCTTAAGTCTGTCACTTTCTGTAATGTCTTGCTCTCTGTTCGAGTCATGTAGTCATGGGGATAATAGTTCATCCATCTGTAGGATTTATTTTGTGTTTGCAAAATTCTACACGAAAAGTATGTCAGTGTGACAAATTAGTGTTCCATTTCTCTTCTCGTCACAGTTTATTTTTAGTCTTTGGGACTTGTAGGGTGATGATTTCATCCTTTTCTGAACTTAGTGTTGAAAAAGCTTTTTATGTATTGGACAGTTCTTTCCATTTTTACGTGCTACCTAAAGGTTCAAAATTTTTGGTTCTTAAGAAAAGGTATGACATAATGTTCTGAAAGGGTTAAAAGTGTATATTAAAGTCAAAAAACATAATATAAGAAACTAAATTTTGAAAGTTTTAGGGTATCTCTGGGTTTGTTTATTTTTTTACCCTTACATACAAGCATGTATAAAAAGTTTTACTTAATACTCTATACTGTCTTAGAAATGAAATTTCTTTTCTCAGCTTATGCAAATTGAAGAGGGCTGGGGTTCTTGGACAGTCTAAAATGAATTCAGGTTTTCTGTTGGGGAAGTTTATTCGTCATCTTTCATGTTCCAGTAAGACTTGTATTTATTTTTCTGTGCAATTTCTCCCTGCTCTGCAAGGGAACCAGCGTCTTGATACTGGTAATAAAATCAATTAACCACCAGAGAACCCAAGGCATGAAGGCTGACCCCAATAGTAAATGCCTGTAGCAGAATAGATATGCATCTTAAAAAACAAAAAAAATCAACTTTAACAGTAGCAATTTGTGTATTCTATGTACAATAAAGTATAGACATTAACCTCTTAATATGTGGTGGGAGTAATGCAAATAAAACTGAGTTGAATTACAGTTTAGAAGTCAGGTATAACACAAAATCCTAGCTGTGATTATAAATCAGTATAATCTGTTCAACAGTTTGCAAATTATATTTTGAAATAAAAAGGTACTTAGCGGCTTAGCAGTACCTGTTGTGGAACTGGACAAGTTACTTGTAAAATTCATGATCTATCTGGTAAAAGGATGTTGGAAGTCTGTGAAGGTTTCTTTTGATTTTGATTATCTTTGTCTTGTGCTTTAAACACCTATTAAGCTGGAACTTTTGTGAAGCGAATAGCAATTTTCTGGTAAAAAAAGCACATGCATACTTTGTTTGAAGTCACAGTACGCCTTCTTGCTTTCCATTGATTATTCAGTTTTAGCACAGATCAGCACCTTGTGGAAATCAGTAGAAACTTGTCTTGAGTAAGGACTGAAAAATAAAATGAAGATCATGTGGATGCTTCCTTAGTGAGAAATACACACTTTTTCTGACCAGTAATCTAATTTCAGCTGAACTGGTTGGTAGAGATTTGGGCTTTGGGATCTTTTTCAGACTCATCGGTCAGCTTTTACTCTTATTCAGGTGATTTTCTGTGTTGGACATGAAGATAGAAGTCTCGTACCAGTAGATGATGTGTCCGTTGAGAAAAGAGAAAAAGCTTGTATATAATAGATGTTTTCTAAAACCAGCTTTATTACTAGGACCTTACTTCCGATTCCACTGAATTTAGGAATTCTGTGTTTATTTTGCTGCAGTTAGATTTTTCTCGGTCACTGTGCAGTAAGGTATACATCATATGTGCAGAAATACATACATGCTTTAAACAGTGACAAAACTATCTCTGGCGCTGCAAGTTTGCCATGACAACTTCCTACTTTGGGCCTTTGCTGAGGGACTGAAACCTGTCAAATGACGGTCTGTCAAGTATAAATAAGAGATTTAGAAATGTCCAGTTACACGTAGGTGCTTTCCTTCTGAGCAAGATGTAATTGGGGAAAGCCAAGATAGGCAAGACGTGTTTAAGTGTTTTAGCCTTTGAATTGCACACATAAATTGATTGAAGTTTGGTTTGGAGGATTTTTAAAACTATTATTTTTGCTGTAAGTGTTCAGTTTTTTAAAGAATTGTGTACATTTCCAAATCAAGAGCTGTGGATAGGACTAGAAGCCTCTGTATTTATTTGACTGTCAAAGAACACCTTGTGTTTTTATCTAATTCTGCTCAATTTATGCCATCTTAAAAAGTGCACTTTACATATGGTGATCAACCTGACCTAGTTAAAGATGTCCCTGCTCATGGCAGGGGGGTTGGACTAGATGGCCTTTAAAGCTCCCTTCCAACCCAAACCATTCTGTGGTTGTATGATTTTATGATTATTTTGTTAATATTTGTTCTAGTTCTCAGGAGAAAGAATGATACACTTTTCTGATGTTTATTCCAGCAGCTCTATATATGACTTTCTTTATAAGCAACTCATTATGTATGATTTTAGAAACTTGATTCACATATTGGCAAAAGAAAGAAGAGGCCTTATAGCTGTAACTGTCATCTTCCTTCTGATGCTCCTTCTTGCCTACCTTCAGTGCTCTCCAGACCCTTACGTGTGCGGGGGTCTGGTTTGGTTTCCTGTTACGTGGTAATTCTTTCTGGCAGGCTTGAAGGCAACTAAGCAGGTTTTCACCAGGTATAAAAACAGAGAATTTAAACCTGTTGTTTCTTTGTGTCATACTCCACAGACACTTCAAAATGGATGTTTTATCCCAATTCTGGCTTAGGGAGAGCATCATGCAGGTGCTGGCAGCTGAGAAAAGTGCTGCTTTCTGCCATTCCATCTTGGTTCCCATGCCAAGCGTGGCCTTACCGCTGGAGAACGGACATAAACTTAATTTAAAACATTTGAGCCTAACATGACGTTTCAGTGCTTCTTGGTCCGAAGATGATCACATTGATCCATAACATGTAAGAAGTGGGGAAAACAGTTCTGGATGAAAAAATGCTTCTGTGAAGGTGTAGGTGTAGCAGTTCGGAATAAACCAGGTCTCGTGTGGTTCTTCTCTGGGTGTCACTGAAAAGGAGTTTTGCCTTCTCGAAAGCAGGTTAATTTTATGGGTCTGAGGTCTGTTTCTTTCTGTTTAAAACCAAACATAATCCAGTTGTGTGGCTTTGTGTCAGGACCTAGGTTACGCGACACAAATATTACCTTGTGGCTGGAGGAGTTCTTAGTAAGGTATCTTAGACAGCAGTGAAAGAAGAGAGAAAAGTTACACAAATAGGGTTGGGTTACTTTTGTCCAGTAGGAGGTGGTGGCTCCTATGCTTGGTGAAGCTAGCATTGGCTCCACATCTGCTTTCTTTTGTTGTGCGGAGGAACCGTTACTGCAGAAATAGTTGCTTATCCGGGATTGCGCAGGTTTGGAATAGGTACTTCATGAACAATCTGATTACTCCGTGGACCTCAAAGACAAGCCAGCATTAGCCAGTGTCCACAGGTGGCAATATTCTTCACTTTCTCCTAGAAGGTTTATAACTTTTCATATGTAGCTTACCTTGTTGGAATGTCCTGTTCCTGTTTAAAAAAAGAAATTTAAAAAAATCCATTGCAGTGGGTTTATGGAACTTCGTAGGAAGAAAAATAGGAAAAAAAATTCTCTGCATGCTGAATATATTGCTTCTCAATTTTGTAAGTCACATGCTTCTCTGGACTCAGGGGAATCCATGTAATAGAATAGTTTCTGGTTTGGATTTGTTTTCATTAAATTTAGTGTATTGTGCTGGGCAGTAGGTTGAGTGATTATCACTTTCTTCAAAATCTAATAATACAATTGATAATAAACTGTAGAACTCACTATGTAGGTACAGTTAGACTGGTAGGAATTGCTTGTGCTGGTACAAGCTTATTCCACTTTGGAGAATTGGTTTTTTTCTGTGTCAGCGTAAGAACTCCTGTCAGTAAGGTGTGCTTCTGTCAGCAGTGTTAGGCTACCATAATATCCATACCTTCAGCTACAGGTAAGCTTTAAATCTGCATCCAGCCCAGTGAGAGGACCCTCTGTCTGCCAGGCTTGGCATTTCACTGACTTCCCATGGGGTTTGGTCCCTGGGCTGTCTCTTTTCTGTTATCGTCCTCCATAATGGAGCCAAACTGGTTTTTACATATATCTGAAATTTAGTTGTTTGTAGATCAGAGATAATCAGAGTAGCTGCCAGCGTGATAAAGTTTTTACAGTGCTGTCCTCAGAGTTGTGTCTGTACAGTGTCTTCTCCACTGAACATACAGATTCTTCACCCTTGCTTACAAACTGCAAATTTCTGCCGAGGGCAGGACCTCTCTTTGATCTTTTTAATATTTTTTTTTTCTGAAATAGTAATCTTAAGACAAATTATTCAGTAAGTTTATTGATGACCAATCTGACGTACATGTAATTTGAAGTATATCTTCACAAGAAAAATGGGTATTTTTTTTCTGTGGAGGTGTACTTTGGATGGTATTTGGTATATTCTGTGTATCTGAATTGAATGGATTTGAAATAGTAATTTTTGCAACAGCACTGTGTACTGGAAAGCATAATATGAAGTCAGTAAATGGAGGGGCATTACAATGTATGTGGCATTATAAGCCTGATAGGTAAAGAAGTGAGAATGGTCTGTAGAATAGTACTGAATCGAAATTAATAACCTTCTACTGTTTTTTTAAATCATAAGTATTATTTGAGAATGTGTTCCGTGGAAAATACGATGATTAGAGGTATTTAATTTTCATTATGAAGATACGGTTATACTGCTCACTACATATTTCTGGGTGTTTTAAAAGATTTTTCTAAAATGACACTGGAAGATGCAAAGCACTGTGATGGTTCCGCTGTGTGTTCTTTCCTTGGTATTAGGCTTTTTTGTTGTCTTCAGTTACGTAGTACCACGAAGTATGTTGTTGTAGTGGCAGATGTGGAAAAAAAAAAAGGCGAAAAAGGGTCTTTTTCAAGGATTAGGTTTTGTTATGGTTTTTATGGGTTTTTTTTTCAGTAAGGGGAGCTACATTCTGAACAGATTACATTTTGTTCACAACCCTAAAATCACATTAAATATTAAAATACAAATCCAGGTTTGTGCATTTGTGATTGCAGTAGATTTCATAGAGCGTTAAGCAGCGAAACGCAGTCGGTGGTAATTTAGCAAGATCTCCTGACCCTTGCTGACACTGGGTTTCCTTTTGTTATAATTTACTTGCAGCTGTGTTGTTCCATTCCGAGGACTCAAGAATATGATGGAGAATTAGAACTTCCTGTTTCTGTCACAGTACCTAATTATTGACGTGGTTTTGATGTAAATGAACTGAATAGAACTTTCTCTTCAGTGTTGTGTGGTAATAGGCATTAATTAAAAGCCAAAATATAATTAATGCATCTCTTTGATGTAATTCATTTGTTCGTAGTATTGTGGCAGTGTCTGTTTTTAATTAAGTTTATCTGACCAAGAATTCAAATGTTTCTGATCTACAATAAAACTTGGATTAAATTTCCAATTTAATTCTTAACAATATGGTTCATGAATCATGCACAATTCATTTTGTTTTGCAAGATCATATATTTCATATTCAGATTTAATATTCTGTTAGCTTTTTAATCTTTTGAAAATATTTGGTCACTAGAGAAGTGTATCTTCTTAAAAGGAAAATAATTTTGTATGTCCCAAGTAAGACTAGGTAGTTTTAGTTGTTGATTAAATATTTCAGCATTTTTGAGATCTTGAATTTTGACCCTTGGGCAGCATGTTGCCTCCCTTATAGACTGATGTAAAGACCATTTTTAGGATACACAGATTCTCCATCTGTTGCTATACACATTTTCTTTGAGTGGCCGTATTATACGAGCAGTTACTTCTGATGATGCATTATGAATTTTAGAAATACAGGGAAACTGTAACTAAAATTCAATGGAAGTTTTCAGTTTAACTTGCTGAAATGGAACATTCTGTGATAGTAAAAATATGCATACTGAAGTTAAATTTCCTGTTGCCACAAACCTGCTGATGTAGTTGTTAACTAGCGTGACGGTGCTTAGTAAGAACAGAAGATTTTGACAGGGAACGGATAAATAAACTACAGTGCTCTTGCTACAACAAAATGAGACCAAAGTCTTGCCATTTCTGCCTGGTGGACGTTACTGCAGGCTTGAGGAGTGGGATTCACCCAACTGCAGATATCTGCAGTGTTACAGACCTGCTGTAGTTACCCCGAGGTTCCCATTGGAGTTGCTGGAGAGAAGTAGGGGCGTCGGGTGGGACTAACCTGGCACCTTCCATCCCTGCAGTGAGTTGCCTTCTGCAAGCACCCATTTCCCTTTGCTGGCCATGCAGGGAGCCCAGGGTGGTTCGGCACAGGTAGCGTGTGACGTGTGTCAGAGGAGTCACCCAAGGAGTGTGTTTGGGTAGGTGTATCAAGCCTCCTGTGTCTGTGGAAGCTTGCTTGCTTTCTTTCCACCCATTTCTGACTTGGTGCGGTCGTGCCCAGGTCATGTCATGTGTATTAATGCCCTGACGGTCCTGGATGTGAGCGAGGGCTCCTGTCCATCTCTAGGCTTGCAGGTGCAGAAGGTTTCTGCTCAACACTGTTCCCCTGTTAGAGGTTGTTCATCCTTGTGATCTGCTGAGTTGTCTGCGTGATGACCATCTAACTGAAGTCAAGCAGAAAGCAGGGATAGAAGAATCGTACAATGTAAGCTGTTTAATGAAGCACACTCGCTTTATCCCAAGTAGAGGGGAGCAGATGCTGGTGCTAGAAGTTCAGCTGGAATATTTTTTGGAAGCGCCTTGGCAGAGGGATGACAGTGATGGGAAGTTGACAACACAGAGGTGATGATCTGGCCACTAAGCAGTTCATAGGTTGTGTGTCTACATACCGCATTGTGTGGACAAAACTGTAAAGCGGTTGAGTTTTTTGGTTTTGGGGGGGTTTTTTTGAAGTGCTGTATTGTCCATATTCCCTTTCCCATGCAGACATAGCTAAATTCTTAGAAAGCAGATTTGTGCTGAATACCACCGTGTCCACACTGTGGGTTGTACCACTTGGACAATGTTGAAATTTTTAAAATGCCCCTTTTATGCGTAATTAGGCTTTTAGGTCACTTGGCAAATTTTTTCGTTTGGATCTGTTGTGCCAGTTTGAATACTGAGCTGTCTGAGCAGCCATAGGTTACTGCCTACCCAGCTCTGCAAGCAGAAGACCTCGTATGAGATTTTCCTCATCTGCTTGAGGGTAAGCGAGATGTTGGCTCATACGTTCATCAGGAGATGGAGCAGACCTGGCTGTGCCTTACATGGATTAGGGTGGTCTTACCCCTACTCAGGGTTCAAGAAAGTCTTCCACAGATTTTAATGTGTATGAGGAGGTTCAGCGTTTTTTTTTTCTTGTTCATCTTAGCATTTTGTTCTTCTTTTGCCATATTTGTTTTGACAGAGTTGTACAATATCTCACCATGGTGGGAACTATATAAATAGAGATAATAATCAATTAGGAGTCTGTAGGTACACCAGATGGATGTATATTATTACAGATATATAACAATGTGTTAAAATTTGATACCAAGCATAACATGAAAACACTGGGCTTTCAGTAGTGGGGTTTTATAATGGCTTATTTGTGGCAAACTTGCAGGAGAGAGATACTTTGTTAATTACCATGGCTATTTTTATTTTCTTTTTTGTAATGATTTATTTATATTCCTCTTGTTTCACACACTTCTCAAACTAGTTGTTGCCGTGATTGTCAGTAGTTTAAACTCAGAAGTCGACTAAGGCCATCTGTTCTTTCAAAATGTGATTTGAAGTGTAAAAGGGGATGTTACCAGCTCAAACTATGGTTGTCTTTATTTGATGCAATAAAATTTAGGGATATAACTTGTTGTTATGATTGCTTGCTTTCGATTTGTATTATGATTTGTTTATAAAACTCATTTTGTTGTACTTAACTATCAGTCAGAGGTTAGTATTTGTTTTAGTGTGTGTTTCAATAAAAATCTAAAAATTTCCCACCTTCCTTTCACTCAGTGAACTAATTGACTACTTAACGTAGAAATGCCTATGCCTGCATGTGCTTTGCTTTTCAGATTTTTTTTTTGTTGCTTGCTTTTTCTCCTTTTTTTTCTTTTTTTTTTTATTTTTTTATGTTGCGAAGTTTTATACATCTATTTTCTCACCTACCGTATCCTAGGGGGCTTGGAGTACCAATAATACAGTCAGCCCACCTTCCTGGTCCCCAGACATTTCAGAAGGTCGGGACATTTTTAAATCCAGACAGCTTCCTGGCAGTGCCATTTGGAGCATCAAAGTGGTAAATAATTTGAATTTATTTTCATGTGTCCGTTGCTGTCTTTCTACTGTAGAGACTAGTGATGAAATTCTGTATCGCAGCTGAATTAATCTTCCGTTCTATTTACTGTTTAAGGCCTTTAAAAAATATTGAAACTCTGGAGCTTGAAGGTTAAAAAAAGTATGCTTTCCGGAGTGTACAGTGTGGTGGCATTGCCCTGATTTTCAAAGGCAAAGAGTAGCTTGTATCACTAATTTTTTGTGTGTGTTGAGTACTTCACTTTTTGTGGTTGGCTTTACATAGCTGTCAAAATAAATTATCTGAGAAGGAAAATGTCCGTAAGACTGGCAGTAAGTAAAGCCAGGCATGGAAAGGAGCAGAGGTCTGAAGGGTGACTTGAATTTGTTGCTGTGGAGAAATCTTGCAGAGTAGATTTGAAGTGACATAGTTTTTAGCTTATGGGGGAATAAATAGCAACTTTCCTACCTGATTAGATGGACCAAAGCTTGTATCCACAGTGACGTTTACCATTAAAACACCTGAAGAAACTAAGTGGAATTATTGTTTTTAAATAAAGGCAAAAAAAGCTAAATCATGAAACACTGACAAATGGCTGTAGCTTCCCAATGATTTATTTTCATCTCACTTTAACTCTCATGCTAATTTTGTTTTAATTTGACATTAGCTTAGCTTTTGCTGCTTCAAGCATTAATTTTCAGCTTAATATTCGGCATTAACATTGATACAAGTATCTGCTTATTCCTTTTACTAGTTGTGTGAAAATAACAATACTGATACCTGGTCTGAAAGAGACAAAGTAAGAAATGTGCCAGAAGAGTTTACATCTGAAAAAATTGATGCTTGTATGTCCTGTGTGTGCATATGTATTAACTCCATATATATGTAAGGACAACATTTTATGTTTCATTTTAGTACATACAAATACTTCAGCCATCAGTAGCATCCTTCCTTTCACTTCCTGAAATAGCTTTGCGTGACATTACCTTGTTGTGTAAGGTAATTCCCATTAATCGATGGATGTTAATAAAATTTAAACATTGGGATGCTTGGGTTCTTCCTCTAATTATGACCATAAACTTCTGTATCTTCTTTAAAACAGGAGTGGGCAGATTTGGAAAGCACTGTTGGTAGCAGTGAGCACATAGTGCTGCTTTCCATCCAGGGAACTCCTGTCTCTGTCAGTAGAGACCGTTCATGTCTGCTGGCGACACCATCCCCAGGGAGCTTTGTGGTTCTGTCAACATTGTTTTATTGAGTAAATGTTTTGACTTGGTATTAAAAGTAGTTTGCAGCAAACGTTTGGATACAGACACCGTAACTAGATGCTTTGTGAATGGAGTCGGGCTGTATTAGGAGCCAAGTTTATTCACAAGTTTGAAATGCAATAAATAATCTCATTGCTTATTTTGTTGTTAGAAAGGGGCTTGTTTGAGTATGTATCATAATTATTGTCATTTATACAGATCAGAGGCTCTGAAACATGTTGTAAAGGTGTCTGACATACTAGCCAGAACTCAGGGACATAGCTGATATGTTCTGTTTCTTTCTGGAAAAATACTAAGGCAGATTAGGGATCCTCTTTGTGTTTAGTTCATTTTGAAATAATAATTAAAAAAAATAATGAAATTTAAACTACAACACAGTATTGAAATTAGGTAATTCTTATTAAAAACTTACTTGCTTTTCCACAGTTCTTTGTAGTTGAACATACTGTGAATACTCCAGAGCACACAAAGCTGCAACTGTTTGTCTGCATCTAAAATAAGGAAGAGGGGAGAAGAAGCTGTCTAAAAATAAACAGATATTTTCTAAGAAAAACATCATATTATGGGAAGTGTTGATCTGAGTGTAGTTGATATAATTATTATAAAAAGCTCTCTGTGTATCTGCTGAATTAAGAGAGTTTGGTGGAGCCAGCTCCTGCTTCGCTTTGGGAGCAGGACTATGTCCTAATAAATTGCAGTGTTCTCTTATTATTCATAGCACAAGGAAAGCATCTATGAATGCAAGTAATAAAGTGTCCAGACCCTACTCAGAAGTCCGATGACTATCTGAGCTGACTGTTTAAAAAGAAAAGAAAAATGAATCAGAGAAGAGGATATTTATTTTGAATACTTTGCAACTGTGGGGAAAATAAGCAAACACATTTCCGTATTTCCAGTTATTCCTGAAGAGAAAATAAACATTTCTGATTTTGACTGCTTTCTCACTGGTGGTAAAGGTGATCATATTATGTCATGTAAGTAGTTAAAGGTATTTCACAATGATTTATGCAGTGACTTGATGTCTATGGCCTAGTGTGCTCATACTCACTTGGAATCATAGGGTGGTTTTTTACTTCTGTTTTTCCCTAGATGCGTTGAACAAATTTGAATCCCATATAACAAAAGAACTTCAGATTGCATTTAAATTGTTATCTTACATTGAATAGGGCCGTGGATCAGGATTCCCAGGGAAGCGGAGGCCACGTGGTGCAGGTCTTTCAGGAAGAGGTGGCAGAGGTAGATCAAAACTGAAAAATGGAGTTGGGACGGTAGTCATTCCAGGGGTAAGAACATTTGTTTTTAAGTCATATTGCAGACTGTTAATTTAACATAATTTTATTCAGCTGTAATTCTTGTATTAAAATACTGTGTAAAAACCAAAGAGCTCTAAAAAGCACAGTTATTTCATAAAGCCTGGCTATTACTAAGTGTTTGTGATGAAGAACTAGAGCACTGTAGCTGAATGGACCTGATTCAATTTTATGCTGGACTTGCCACTTAAAGGGCCAACTGTTGGGAGTCTTGAGTACTCCTTCCATTTACTCGGGTGGAGGACGTGCTAGGTAAAGGCAGCACTCACTGGAACAACACAAAAGAGAAGAGCATGGCTTGTGCATAAGAACGTAACAGCAGCCGTAGCAGATCAGGCCAGCGGGTCTACCCAGGGGAAGAGCTGGGGGAACAGGGCAGAAACGGAACAGGGCTGGAGAAGGGGAC
>Ga0181612_152612_pt1 | contig 11544 bp, 7 predicted proteins | sample HoacroProtozoa21_FD_119630 | JGI IMG/M metagenome (GOLD analysis project Ga0181612, IMG submission 119630) | Hoatzin crop microbial communities from Cojedes, Venezuel. Combined Assembly of Gp0051906, Gp0051904, Gp0051908
CATGGCATGGGGTTGGAACTAGATGATCTTTAAGGTCCCTTCCAACCCAAACCATTCCACAATTCTGTGATTCCATGATTCTGTGACTGAAGAAAGGGAGCAGGGGATAACATGAAGTTTTCTCAGCATTCTCAGTCCTATCTCTGCAGCTTTTTTCTGGACTACACAAGGGATAAGACGTGGTACACCACTCCGAGCAGCCGCACCAGCTTTGGTTACAAACTGCAAGGAGGAGATATGGAAGCGAGCTCTGCAGTGGTCGTTTTTTCCAAAAAGCTCCTTGGCATAGAGCAAGGCAGAATAGGAAGGTGTTGTTCCTGGGGGTGCCTCCAGGAGACATGACACAGAAATATGGGTGGAGCACAGAGAAGTTCCTCAGTTCTCTGGCAGTGCTTGGCTGAGCCAGGAACAGAGAACAAGACCAAATCCTCCTGAAACAGCAAGTGTGGAACCTATTTCTCCTTGTTATACCAGTGTTACACTCAAGTTAACTCCTTTGGATGCTCTCAGCTTCACCGGTGCACTCCAACGAGAGTGCAGGTAGCGAGTGCTCTCCAGTAATGCCGTAGTAAAAACAGCAGAGTCCCACCTGAAGGCTTGGATCTGCTCCACTTTATGCTGTAGCATTTCACTAGCAAGTGTCATTTGGATGTTTTTGGGACAGAATCCAGGATTTGTTTCACAGACACTATTTCCTCAACAGCTCAGTGAATATGAAATAGTTTGAACTAACCATGCAAATCTCACTTGTCTTCTTATGTAGCGAAGCGATATCTACTCTAAACTCTGGGCCACGGCTTTCAGCTGCTGATGGGGGATAGCTGTGCAGACATCAAAGGAGCTGTATCAGCTCTCACCAAGTGGGGATCCAACTGTTTATTCATATTTTAACATTCTGAAACAGTGTCTGCGTAAAGCATTATTCTCTATATTTTAAGTAGCCAGTATTTTATTTTATAGCTGTTCCCTCAGTGGTAGGATTGTTTCGCAGTAGTCAGTGTTTAAAGGCCCTTTAAGGCTGAAAGAATTAAAAATGAATAATTTAAAGCCAGTCTATGATGCAGAATTTTTAACATATGTTTTACAGGCCATGTAGAACAATTTTTTTTCGTCTTGTCAGTAGATATTTTACAAACATGCTGTGCTGGAACCAAAACTCTTTTTTATTTAAGACTCAGATTTGAGTCCTCCTAGGCATCGACACAGCAGCATGCTGGAGTCTACAAGCCATAACAAGGAAATCATTATCACCAGCACTGATCAGAAAAAAGGAGGAATGAAGCAATTTCACTGCTTCTTCCTCTTACACACAACAGTAAAACAGATGTGGGCAGAACTGTGGCTCTCCCATCTCAGAAAGCCTCATCCCAAGGTAGAGACGGAGGAGCTGGAATTTGTTTAACCCAAAGCTAGCAAAGGGCTGGACCCAGGTGGGATTGGAGAAGGAGGCGTGATACTGTGATGCTCACAACAGGTTGGCTTTTGGCTCATTTTATGAAGGTTGGCTTGGCATTTTTTTGCCAGTCTCCTGTTAACTTCATAAACAATGTAGTGCTAGGAGTGCCAGCTTAGTCACTCTTGGCAGTTTTAATAGACAATGCTAGCTGCTGGTAAATAACCAGTGGTTCACCTTCTGTGGATTTCAGTTCTTGTCCCTTCCTAACTCTTTGAAACAGCAAAGGGAGGAGGCATCTACTGTGCAAATGCTGAAAATCAGCCTGGGTTCAGCCTTAAGGACTGGTTTCCACACTCTTCCTTATTTTCCTGGATTGTCCAGCTTTTCATTTCTATTTCATGGTTACTCCAGATTTGCAATTAAAACAAAATAATTTTGATTATAGTAAATGCTCTTTGGGCCCCAAACCAATGTCAGTTATTTCAGCAAGACTTGAGGTTAAGCACTGCACTGAGCGAGTGCAGATTCGGGCTTGTGTTTGCTCTCCTCCCCTCATTTACTCTCCCTTCAGTAGGTAATCTGTCGTCTTTCAAACAAGCCAATTGCCATTGTGTCTAGGCCAAGAAGAAGAAGTTAAAATAGAAAATCAGCATTTGGTGTGTATGCAGTTGCCAAGAAGTTATTTCTCCTTGCCTGTGTAAATAAATTGTCATTCAGAAATAGTTGGCTTGGAATGGCTGGCACACTGAGAACAAACTTTATAATGCTGTCTGATGGCAATTGACTTTGCCATAACTGATAGACAGCCTTACCTTGTCCAGTTTGGTCCTTTTTTTTTTTATTTGCAAATAACACTCTGCACTTCTGACAGAAGTCGCAGAACTGGGATAGTCTCCCCTGATGCAAAGCCTACTAAAGGCAACTGGTAAGAGCTCAGGGGTTTACAGCGGGCTTTTAGATCACATCTTCAGCCTCCATGCTTCACCAAATCAGGCTCTGGCTCTGAGGTGCATTAAAAGCAAAGAGAAAAGAAACAAAAAAGCATACGACATCCTTCCCTGCTTGCTCTTGGAGTTCAAATGGAGAGGAGCTGCAAGATCTCGGTTGTACTGACATAGGGCCAGTGCTCTCAGCGTCTGCTTCGCAGCACCTAGATGCAGACCACATCCGAGACAGCTTTGACATCAGAGCAGGATTTCTTCTGAGGCCGAACTATTACACAGAGACATGATTTTACCTTCCAGGACTCATTAGTGCTGTATAACAGAGCGTCTGCTGTGGGTGAAGGTTGTGATATGACACAACCTGCTCTCAACAAATATCTGAGAAAGTCAGAAAAACCTTTCAGTGTTGCAGCACATAAAAACACACACTAAACACCAAAAGCTCGATTTGCAGAAGCATTCAGCAAATCTGGAGCTCAGGCAAACTCACATAAAAGCCGGTCAGAGCTATGAAATACTTCGCTTTTGTGCTCTTTAAAGATAAATGCAATTTTTTAAGATAAATGTAATTTTTGCTATAGGGACAATATAAAGCCTGAGAGGAATAATGAACACTAAATAAGAATGAAACACTGTGAGGATATTAAAATAGATAAAACCGTAGTACCTCTGTCAGAATACAGGCAGTTAAATTCATGTAGGAGCATGCATCGGCCATCAATAATTTACTGCAGAACAAACAAATAGCATGAGCACATAAAATGAGGATAAAGGTAAGTAACTATATAGCAAATAAAGACAAGTATGGTATACTTCTTAGGTGTTTCATGCTCATGTAGCAAGTTCAGTAGCCTCAACATCAATGACCCTTCATGGCAGTTCACGCATCACCTACAGAAAGTCACAAGAGTAAAGTTCACCTGATTTACCTTTGTGCATCTTGATCCCATAGTGCCTTGCTTACCATCTATTCCCAGCTGCTTCAGCTGAAAATCCTCCAAATCCAAGCAAAGACTTGTAAATGTGTGCGTTAACTGATTATGAAGTTATTAGCATCAATTCATTTTATTTCATTTCATCTATCCCCCAGGATGGTTAGGAATTAACTAGAAGGTGAAATTAGACTTAGACTCTGAAAATAAATATTGTTGATTGGGTTGAAGTGTCTATTAGGCTTGTGTTTGAGTTTCCAGCCCACCAGAACAATGCAAGCAAAGCCTGTTAAAGAAACATTTTGACAAGAATGGATTTTTCTGTGGCTCTAACAAAATAAATATAGTAACGCAGAAGAACCTTTTCAAAGTCAGGCTTATGTGCTTGTCTGATCAGCACCAGCTAACCGTTTCATCTCTCTTGAATGTCACAGAAGCACGCAATCTGTGCCACTGTGCAGTTTTCGAGATGAATGTTTTTCCTCAAAGGACATCGCACACATACCAAGGGCTGCACATGCTGCACTAAGTTAAACACACTAACAAAGCAAAACACTAATTGCATGTGGAAGTCATCTCCTGGGAAAATTATGAGTAAAACAGTGAACCACACCTGGCAGATGTTAGTCACATTGCTCAATTTAGTTTGGAAAGGCTGAACATTTAGGTTGAATGGTAGAAAAGCAATACAATAAGCTAGATAGAGTAGAAAAGTTTTTTCTTGCCAGATATAAAGGTTAAAATAATTTTGTGCAGTCTCTTCCAGTTGGTGGAACAGGCTGGGCAGGGATAAATGGTGTGGGCAGCATCCCTCCAGGGAGGGACAGTGAGCAATTGTGCTGGAGTAGTGCTGAAGACCTGCTGTTAACCCACAACTTGGAGCTTAGTGTAGGAGCGAGTATCTGAGATGTTACTAGAGAAAAAAAACAGGTCTAGAAATAAATTTCCTAGACGCAGACTGGAAAATACTTAGGTTGCATTATTTCTGTGTGCAAAAGCTAGAAGAATTACTCACTAAAGCAGCACTAAGCCAGCTGCAATGCTGATTTAGATCTGGTATTAACAAATCAGTGGTTAGAGAAGAGCTTGTCATCAAAGATGGCTTTGGAATCGTGACTTTTTTCCACTGAAGTTGCATAGTAAGATAAACAAAAGCAAGACTAAAATTACAGTTCCCTGACTGCAGAAGAGCAAAGTTGGGTGAATTAAAGAATTGCTTTAATGATTAGAGATGAGGGCTGGACAAAAGATTTCGAAGATTTGAAATTGGTCTTTCTGTAAACCAGACAGGTGCTACACTCAGAACATAACCTATATGTAAGAAATCAGAGAAGAAGTGATTTAGAGAACCAGAGGACATTTAATCTAAGCTTAATACAGCGTGCTTTCTTAGAGTAAATTCAGAAGGAAAAACTAATTTAATATCTGGAGATAAATACGAAATGGGATAAAAGACTGCCCTGTGTTTACCAGAGAGAGTAAACAAGATTAATTTGTAAGTTTATTTGAGACATGAAGTGATTCTCAGCGAAAGATTAATGTAGTACATTGTATTTGCCTGGTCTTTGGTGAAGCCAATGGAATGGTGCTACTCAGACAACTGGCTGTTTTCTTGGAAGCTAAGGATGGAGCAAGACTGGTGGTCCGAAGCCCATGTGTGCTGAGCAGGAACTATTCAACATTACAGACAGACCCTTTGGCGCTTTATGTAAAAATCGATTCAAAATAGCTTCTTAAGAAGACATGGGGACTTTTGCACTTCTCCTAGTCTCCCACCATCTCACTGGGTGTACCGGTTTTGCCTGGTGTTGAGGTGCTCACCTTCACCACTGCAGCAGCTCCACTGATCTACAAGGCTCTGCGTGCAGCCGGGGTCCAGAAATGGGTCTCTCCCTCAGCCGTGGAGCAGGGTGCATGTCCAGTGTAGTTTAAAATGCTGCATAACACATGTCCATGCTGTCACAGAGGCAGCAGGGTGTCTTGCCATCCTAGTCAAGCTACAAGATAAGCCCACCACTCAGGAAGAGGAGTTAGGCAGCTAAAGCACAGCTCTTGAGTGTGTAGGAAGAGTTACTTGGGCTGGACGTTATCTGCTTCAAGATGGGACAGCAGTCAGCAAAGTTGAGAGAGTTTTCAAGGTGCACTTTAGACCAAGGTAAGAGACGTGAACCTCACCCTTAGGAATGAATAAAAATATTTGCCTTGAGATAAGAGCTCTTTACTTGCTTCCGCTGAAGGAGGGGAAAGATTGTGATGTACAAGATGAGTCTAAGCTACCAGCAGGATGAAGCCGTGAAATGGGTAAGTGAGATTTGCTCAGCCTTGCAAAATAAAAGCTAAGGGGGAATCTGATTCCTGTCGATTCATTGGGAAGCAAACGTCAGGGAAGCAGGGAATGTACAGCAGCTAAAGGGGGAATGAGTATCAGCTGCAGGTGAATGCATTCAGGCTGTAAATGAAAATAATGTTACTATCATACAAAAAGACAAAAAGATGCAAGAAATCCTTCAGTGGAGAAGGGAGAACAAATTCTCCGAAGTTTACGTACAGGGCATGATGTATTCCTGGGGAATAGTTGATATTTTTCCCTGTACGAGAAGACAACTTGCCTTAGTGAATTAGACCTACACCTTATATAAGGAAATGTAGCTTGGTGTTGCGTATGCTCAAAGATATACATAACTAGCAAGTGGCACCAGTTATATTGTGCTAAAAGGAGTGAAAAACAAAGACATTAAACAGCCTGGCAGAGATTCTGCTGGCCCTAGTAAAGGCCACCCTCCAGAACCCATTCCTAACCTCTCTAATTGGCAAAGGGATGCCTGGTTTGCTCCTGCGAGAAAGCTGAGGATACGACCAGCCCAGAGAAGGCTGAAAACAGGGAGTTACTTGTGACGGCAAGTGCTGTTGAGATTTGGTATTTTTAATACCTTCGCACAATCAGTCACATACTATGCAACGTTAAAATTTCCCACAGATAAATTGTTCCAAAATGTAGTTTCTAAAGGTTGCTTTTGGGCAGAGGAAGGATTTTTCATTAAAAAAAAAGAAGCCAGCCTGTACAGCGCAGTAGTGTTTCCACAGCACAACATGAGCTACTGTTCGGTTTCCTCTGTTACTGCTAGTTTGTGTCATCAAATTTACCTTTTAAATTTTTCCGTACTTACATTGTACTTTGAGCTGTTTGAGAAGTCAAAATATCTTTTGATCGAGCTACAGGGGGGAAAACACCTGCTGTGACACAGACACAGGCTGACATTCCGGTTTCATCACAGTTAATTAAAAAAGGATGCATTTCAAAGTAAGCTTCATGAATTCATACAAGGCCGCAATGCCTTTACAATTGTCCCGGTCTTCTACTGTTTCTCCATGAGGACATTTTCTCTGACTAAGAACTCTCCTACACTTTATGCCTGAGCATTGAAACTTGATCTATCAATAACTTCAAACAGAAGGACTCCATCCACAGCTAATATAAATCAGCTTTTTGGCGCCTTCCGTAGATCTATGATGATTTGTATCATCCAGGGATCAACCTTCACCTTCTATTTTGTAGGACACTCTTGTCTTTCCTTTGGTCTACCATTCACCTCATTACAAGTTCCATCCAAGTATTAACCCTGTGTAAAGTACACATCATAAGAACACAGACTGTAGACTACAAGAATACTACTAGAAAATATACTGTTGTCTAAGAAATAAAACATTGGCCTGTTACATTCCCTTTTTTCCCCTGGTGTCTTCACAGATCTTCTCACTGATATAACCCGCCTCTCTTTACTTCAGAAATACATCCATCCTAATGCATATAAAACGCTGTTTCTCTGTTATTTCACCTCCCTTTTCTATACTGTATTAAAGCCTATATATCATCATCATTGGAAAGTGTCTGTATCATTTACTCTGTCATCGTTACTAGCAGTCCTCATCAAGGTTCAAGGACCTATTTAGAACCAATACACATTTCCTACTGCAACTGACTTATACTCCAGTCACTTCTCCTTGAAGAGCAGTTGCATTAGGACATGAGATACCATCCCTATGGGATGCTCTTACGTCTAGGAGCATTGAGAAGAGAGATGCAGCTTCACGCAAAACTATTTCTTGTTCTACACCAAGGAAAGTGAGCAAAGCAGGAAACAATATGTATAAAGACACCAGGGCAGTGCACAGCACATACATTACCTCCCAGCTGCGCTCACAATTCATTAACTCTACTTCACAAAGGAGTCAGAAGAACTGGTTGGCAGCAGTTCACATGAGACTGTAGGACATGTTCTCCTGAATTCTCTGAGATCTAAGTTGAGCCTGAAATGCAGAGCTCAGGGCAAATATTTCTCTTGATCTCAGAATCTAGCAGGTTATGGACATTGGTACAACCTGAAAGAGGCTGAACAGGCTCAGTCCCTCTAATCTCCGTTTGTCACTTGAAGGTGGTATAAGACTGAAGAACCATTGCTTCCATGAGCAGCAGCTCAGAAGACTTGTCCTATATTGCTTGCAAAATTGTTCCTATCTGTGCAGACCAAATCCTTGTGATCATTCCCATGATTATGTATAGTTATGTTCACAAAGGGTTAGCTCTCTTTTTTAGCAAATAAAAAAAAATGCTGTATTGTTTATTTATTTATTTATTTCCCCTGCAGAACAGAGGAGAAAGTGGACTTCTAGGTATAGAAAAGTAGGCAAGCTTTAAAATAAATTTAAGACAGCAATCAACCAGAAGGTCTGGACACGTCATCTGATCTGATTTCTGGAGCAACACAGTCCACAGGACTTTTATTCAGTTAACCCTTTTAAGTGAGACAAGGAGCATTGGTCTGAACAGGTATTTCAGAAAGACATCAGAGGCTCTGAGAGACCAAGAAGCCACCTCTTCTCTTGTTACTATTTGACAATGCTTTCTCTCACTCATTGTACGAAAAACCTCACTTTTCTTTGCATGTATCTGGCTTCAGCCTATGGTTGTTAATTCTTATTTCTCTCTGCCAGAAAACAGTGCCTGATGGAAACGGGACTGTCTTTTTTTGAAGGTCGTCCATGCTATAAATAAGTTAGCACAGTGATCTGCTTCTGATGAATTAAGCAGACTGAGATTTTTCCATCTCTCACATCGGATATATCTGACCATATCTGAACTTCTACCCATCAGATGGCTATGCAGCACTGGTCACTATCACCTACCTTTGAGTTAGCATGGAGAAAAGGGCCCTTCCAGAGTGAAGTTCATCTCAACTTCAAGTGGGTGTTTAAACGAGACCAGTTAAATGTCCCTTGCAGCATCTTGTTTCTCTCTAGCAAGGCAGCCTGTGCTGACCATCTCTAGTGTCACTGCCTGCATTAGGAAAGATGAATCTGGCTCTCTGGCTAAGTCATTTTCCCAGCTTTGAATCAATTCCTTGGCTTTCTCCTCTGCACATCATACTGATGAGACTTTGCAGCATCTCCAGCAGATGCATGACTTCAATGCCTGTGTATGAGGAGACATCACTTGTAAGTGCTGGGAGTGCACACTGGGACAGCTCACTGAAAATCCGGTTAGGGACATATAGCTGGATTTCAAGATACATGATGTCCATAGTCTGTACTTTCTATTGATTGTACCTTTTTAATGAGATACATGTGTCACCGATGAGAAAATGCCTTATTAGTTATGGTTCTCCTGGAAAAAAGACCACATTATGAAACTATTGATCTTGATATTTTTGTCCCTTACCTGTTTTCCACTTTTCTGATCCCAACATCCGCTGCAGTGTCACAGATTTCAGCTCCTTCGATCCAGCTTGGTTTTCTACCATTAGCCATTCAGCTGTATCTAATCATACCGGGCTCAGCCACTAGCCCAGCCAGACACCTGCCAGATGTTTTATTTTTAAATAAATACTTACATCTGTCAAGTTATAAAGCAGAGAGCAATGAATCCATTCTTGATCGCTTTTTTTTTTTTCCCCCACTTCAAGAAGACAAGCTAAGAATTGCACAAGCTCTGCAACAAAAGACAAAGGATTCGTGTATCTGGGCAGGTTCCCTTTAATTTACACAAAGCATGCTAACCGTCACTCTATAGTGGTTTATTAGTTCTGAAAGAAAAATGCTGAATGAAAATCCTTTCTCTTGCCCAACACTTTATCAGTATGTTAAGCATGGCTGGTTGTAATGCTGTCATGTTCTAAATAAGATTGCTTTAATATAATTATATATTGCTCACTCTCCTGGGCAGCAGGCACGGCAGAGTAGGAACTTGCATGTGATTCTGGATGGGAGAAATGAGAAAGGGTTTTCCCATCAGAGTCCTGCTGTTCCCTTTGGGGGTCTTCTACCTCAAACTGTAGGAACAGCTCAGGCATGCCCTATCCCTGTCTGTCCCTCTCTCCCCTCTGTCGTGCCCAGTCTCTCTCCATCCCTGACTTCTTCGCTCCATCACTTTTACTAGCTCTGATCTCAGACACTTTCAGGAAAATGGACGGAACTTTTGGACAAGTGTTGCCAGTTTTTCTTTCCTGTGGCTGTGTCCGTGAAGATGTACAGCCCATGTCAGAGGACCAAGTTTCAGCCTACACTTGCTGTAATATTTCACATCAACCTTGCTTTTACCTATAAACTGGTCCAATACAGATAATGAAAGCAGATTGTAGTGGCTGTTTACAATGTTACCTTCTCACATGGCTTTCTTTTTGGCCAAGCAAGAATGAACCATGGTAGAGAAGAGATTCCTCCAAAGAACTGCTTATTTGTGTTAAATTTTGCAGCACACTATTGCTGTCAGTGAGCCGAGACACTCCAAGTGAGAACACAAAACCCCCCTGCACCTCCCTTGAAGTTGCTCTAAAAGTGATTTGTATCCATTTAGCTTTAGTTGGTAGGGTTCAACTGAAGTTAAAGCAATATACTGTGGGATTCCAGTGACTTGAGAAGGTTCACTCACTGGGTTGTGGTGGTTTAAATAATCATTTTCAAAATGTTTGGCACCTTTAGTTAAAAAACTGGCACATATGCCAGTTTGAGTGCTACAGATGAAATAAGTTTTTTTAGTGGTGGTAGTAAAGGCTAAATAAAAGTGAAGATCTGTGGGATAAATGTGAAAGTGTTAGAAGCACGAAATAATTCAGGAAGAATTCAAACCATGGCTAGTGTTTTGAAACTGATCTTTACTTAGCTAATATAATCCTGCATTTAGAAAAAAAATAAAATACTGGGTGTTCTTTTATTCCCTTGTTTTTTTCTGCTATTTATATCAGAAGATTTTTATAATCGTCTGTTAACAACAACACATGAGTAACCCTGTGACAATCGGAATAATGTTTCCTAGAGGATTAAGGGAATTTGTAGAGAGAATCATTGGTTCATGTGGGAACAATCAAATGCTCATTGCAGACATCTTTGTTCCTTAATTTCTTTGTGCCAGTACCTTGATTTGTTTCTCAAATTTAACAAAGAAGGGTATGAAGCCACTAAAAATCTAAAATTACAATGTAACCATATGGAAATAGTGAGTTTAGGAAGTCTAAGCACTTAAACCAACTGTTCAGGGTATTTTACCCTTAATGTGCTTACATAAATCACATTAGTTTTTATGGGAGTTATTTTTCAAATTTATAGACTTTTGCAGATGGATCTTCATCTCCCAAGGTAGTGTATGTGGAGACTGAGTGTGATTCTGCAAATTAAAGACTATGGAGTTCAAATTTTAACTCTGACCCTGGGTTTGTGGATGTCATTGCATCCACCAATTATGACCAGACTTTTGGAAATAGTTTTCACTTTCTAATGCTCAGCTTTAGAAAGCTGAATTGTTATTGCTAAATACCAAGCATTGAAATTACTGATGTAATGTGCAATATTTTTGTGTTTTACAACTATTTGCAGTTATTTGCAAATATTTGCAATATCTGCAGTTTTAGAACTGGCCTGTGCTATGCCTTCATCTATAACGAAACCTGAAGGGGAAGAATATCACTACCAGTATTTGAGCAAAGAGAGTGCATAGAACTGCTGTCTATCTTGGGTTTTTCATCAGTGTTTCACTGAAATCCTCCATTTCTGGAAACAGCTGATTTGGAGGTGTTGTGGCTTAACCCCAGTAGGCAGCTCAGCCCCTCACAGCCACTCGCTCACCTCCCCCCTGTCCGCTGGTGGGATGGGGGAGAGAATTGGAAGGGTAAAAGTGAGAAAATTTGTGGGTTGAGATAAAAACAATCTAATAGGTAAATGAAAAGCTGCATGCCCAAGCAAAACAAAACAAGGAATTCAGTCACTACTTGCCATCAGCAGG
>Ga0181612_173545_pt1 | contig 11544 bp, 9 predicted proteins | sample HoacroProtozoa21_FD_119630 | JGI IMG/M metagenome (GOLD analysis project Ga0181612, IMG submission 119630) | Hoatzin crop microbial communities from Cojedes, Venezuel. Combined Assembly of Gp0051906, Gp0051904, Gp0051908
GCATTGTCCACCAAACGCATATTCTCGCGGTCAAAGGTGGATGCCACATAGCGGATGTTCCTGAAATGCTCGCAATCCTCGATGGGCAGACGCGCCAGGTTCACGGCATCATCCACCGAAGTCTTAAACTTGTCAGGTTGCAGGTTCAGGGCAAACATTGCCCTCTGGGTCTCCCTCATTGCAAGGTCGGGAGTAGAGGTCTGAATGGCCTTCTGGGGGTATTCAGGGCTAAATCGCAGCACCTGCTCTCCATCTACAACGGCCTTGCCAAGACCAAAGGCCAGCTTGACTATCCCCTCTTCGGGCTTTTCGTAGCCCATAGGATAGAAGTTCAGCGAACGGGCAACGCCGGAAAGGGTCGGGAAATAATAGTCCCCGTCGCGGCTGCCACAGATTTCCTGCACCACAATCGCCATCTTTTCCTCGGCAATCACATTGCCGGTGGCAAGAATATAGGACCTCGAAGATGAGAAATATACCGAAGCATACACACTCTTGATGGCCTTGCCCAGCAGCCTCAACTGTTGGTCCTCATTCTCGGTACGGGGAATCATATAAGTCGAGTAAACGCCCGCAAATGGCTGATAATAAGAGTCTTCCAGTTTCGAAGAAGACCTGATTGCCAGCGGCCTGTGGGAATAGCGAAGGAACACCCTTAGCGCATCGTTGAGTTCTTTGGGCAGGGATGCCGACACGAATTCCGACAGCAGTTCCTCGTCGGTAATATCGGAATTGATTACATACTGAAGCCCATTTTCGAGGATAAAATGGTCGAAATATTCGGTAGTTATCACAAAGGTGCGGGGCACCAGCACCCTCACCCCGGGCCATTTATCGTAAAGGTCGTATTTCTGAAGAATATGGTTCAGGAAGGCCAAGCCGCGGGCCTTGCCACCAAGGGACCCATCGCCTAGGCGGGCAAAGCGTATGGCATCGTTGTAGGTATCGGCATTGAAGCGGGCCACAACGCCCAGTCCCTGATTTATACGGTAGTCGTGAATGGCATTCTGCACAATCTGACGGGCATCTACATTGTCCTTCAGAACCATCGGCTGCAAGAGTTTGCCCACCGAGAAAATACCCCTCGCAAGCAGCCATTTCGAGAAATAATTGCTCTCAAAAAGGTGGTAGAGGTCGGCTTCGGGGATGGTTGCAACTATCCTCTCAACCCCGTAGAGGTCGGAGGCGCGGGCAATTTCCTCCCCCGTTTCGATATCCTTGACAATAAAATCGCCGAAACCGAAATTGGCCTCGATATATTCCGACACCTCGTGAGTCAGGGTCTTGGACTTCTTGACAACAAAGCCAACTCCCAGACTTTCAGCCACTTCGCGCATGCTTTCCTGCGAAGACTGCATCAGGAAGGGCATCTTGGGATTATCACTGCGGATGAGTTTGCAAAGGTCGATACCCGCATCCGACTTTTCATCCTCGGAACGGTCACCCCTATGCACCACAAAGCCCACATCGGAAATCACACCCAGGATATTCTTCTTGTATCTTTCGTAAAGAATTACCGCATCATCGTAGTTGGTCGCCATCAGAATTTTCGGGCGGGAACGCTTGCGCATAATCTGCTGGTTCTCGTTCAGCGCATCCTTGATAGACTCCTTGTTCTGGTTGAGAATCAGGGTGTAAAGCAGGGGCAGATAGGTGGAATAATACCGCACAGAGTCCTCTACAAGCAGGATTGCCTGCACTCCTGAACTCAGAATATCGTTATCTGCATTGAGCCTATCCTCCAGCAGTTTGATGATGGCAATTATCAGGTCGGTGGAATTATTCCAGCAGAAAACATAATCGATGCAGGAGCGATCGCGGCTCTCTATCTGCTTGTAAATCACCTTGGAATAGGCGGTGAGCAGCACAATCGGGGTGGAGGGCGACAGGGCCTTCATCCTTGCGGAGAATTCGAAAACATCCAGCGAACCCACATTGTACATGGTGATAATCAGGTCGAAGCTAGCTCCTGCCTCCACCATTGCAAGTGCGTCCATGGTGGTTTCAGCGCGGGTAACTGCCGGCGGATTGCTGAGGTTCAGCCCGCTGTATTCGTTGCCGATTACCTCCTCGATACGCCCATCTTCCTCCAGCGAGTAGCTATCGTAGTTGCTGCATACCAGCAAGATACGCCTGATGCGCACGCTCATCAGGGAAGAATAGTCGCTGCTGCGGTCGATGTTATTCATCGCTCGGTTCTACTGGTTTTTCTGCGGGAAGCTTAACCTTCTTATAGCGCTTCTGGCGCTTTTCCCAACGGTCCTTGGCGAACTTCTGCATATCGCTCACCTCATCGCTCTCATCGATAATTTCAAGGCCGAAAATGGTCTCAATGATATCCTCAAGGGTCAAAATGCCCTGGAAACAGCCGTACTCATCGATAATCAGGGCCATCTGCTCTTTGCTCTTGAGCAGGCTTTCCCAGATTTCACCGAGCGAAGTTTCCTCGTTGAAGAAGGAGATATTGCGTTTGATGCTGCCAAGTTTCTTGCTGAATTTATCCTCTGCAAGGTCCTCCAGGGCATCATCGCGAAGGATATAGCCGGTAATATATTCGGGAGATTCTGAATATACAGGGATGCGGGAATGATGCTCAAAGTCATCATTTTCGAAGTATTCCTTAAGGGTCATGGATTCGGGAGCGACGGAGCAAACCACGCGAGGGGTCATTGCATCGTAGGCCGGCACATTGTCGAGCTTCATGATGTTCTGGATAACCTTATTCTCGTCCTGGTCGATTACACCCTCCTCCTCGCCAACATTGGCAAGGGCGCTAACTTCCTCGCGGCTGACGCTTGCCTCGTCGTCATCGCCGGCAAAGAGCCTGCTGATGAAGCGGATAAGCATCACGATAGGATACATAATTACCATCAGGATGCTGATGCCTGCAACCGCAAAGCCCATTAGGCGCTTGTAGTTCTTGGTGCCGATGGTTTTAGGGATGATTTCAGAGCAGATAAGAATCAGCAGGGTCATTATTGCAGATACCCATCCAACCCACTGGCTACCGAGGGCGCGGGCGGCAAAAACGCCAACCAGCGATGCTCCAAAGGTGTTTGCAATGGTGTTCATTGCCAGAATAGCGGCAATGGGGCGGTCAATGTCGGTCTTGAACTGCTTAAACTTTGTGGCAGGTTTGTACCCTTCTTCTTCCTTCATTGTGATGAAAGAGATAGGGGTTGACATGAGGACGGCCTCCAGGATAGAGCATAAGAAAGAGATGCCTATCGTAAGCAGGGCGTCCAGAATCAACGGGAAGATGTAGGATGAATCCATTTCAAAAATCAATTATCCTACAAACTTACGCAAAAAAAATCGCTTTTCACATATCAGGCCTCATTTTATCCATATAATCTTTCACTGTTACCCCGTTTACCTCATAGAACTGCTTTCGGAAATTCGACAGGTCCGGTATACCAACCAACTCCCCAACCTGCTTGCAGGACAATTCCGGTTCGTCCTTAAATAGTTCCTTGGCCTCCTTAATCCTCAATTCCTTGCGCCAAGTAAGGAAATTTTTGTGCAGCACGCACCTGCTGTAGCATGAAAGTTCTTCCTTTGAAATACCGAGTTTGTACGCGATATCCTCCATTCCCTCATCCTGTCTGGCATAGCCCTTATCCTCAACCCATCGTTGCAAGAGGGCGGTAATTCGAGTGTTGTTGATTTTTTGGGACGCGCTCCTAGAGTGAGAGCCAAGGTGTGCAGCTAGGTTCAGCACACCCTTTAAGAATAGTTTCATGTGGTTTGGTTATTGTTATTAAATTGCGATGTAAATTTGATAAAAATTCTTTAATTTTGCGCCATTATGTTTGAAAATCTTTCAGAAAGACTAGACAAGTCCTTTAAGATACTTAAGGGCGAGGGTAAGATTACCGAGGTAAATGTAGCGGAAACCATCAAGGAAATCCGCCGTGCGCTGCTGGATGCCGATGTTAGCTACAAGGTAGCAAAGGAGTTCTGCGACCGCGTAAAGGCCAAGGCGATGGGCGCAAATGTGCTGACCGCTATCAAGCCTCAGCAGATGATGGTCAAGATAGTCCACGACGAACTTGCAGAGTTCATGGGCAGCGAGGCTTCCGAACTCAACCTCAAGGGGCATCCCGCAGTGGTGATGGTTGCCGGCCTCAACGGTTCCGGTAAGACTACCTTCACCGGCAAGTTGGGCCTACTACTCAAGAAAAAGGGCATCAAGGTAATGCTGGCAGCCTGCGACACCTTCCGTCCTGCCGCAATCGACCAGTTGAAGACCCTGGGAGAGCAAATTTCCCTGCCCGTATTCAGCATCGAAGGCGAGAGTGACCCTATCAAAGTAGCCCGCGAGGCCATCTCCAAGGCTGGTCAGGAAGGCTACAGCGTGGTAATTGTGGATACCGCCGGCCGCCTCAGCGTCGACCAGGAGCTGATGGATGAAATCCGGGCAATGAACGAGGCTATCAAGCCCACCGAATCCCTCTTTGTTGTAGATGCAATGACCGGTCAGGATGCAGTAGAATCCGCCAAGGCATTCAACCAGGCAATCGACTATACCGGCGTGGTAATCACCAAGTTAGACGGCGACACCCGCGGTGGTGCAGCCCTTTCAATCAAGGCTGTCACCGGCAAGCCCATCAAGTTTGTTTCCACCGGCGAGAAGATGGAAGCGCTCGATGTCTTCTACCCTGAGCGAATGGCCGACAGAATCCTGGGAATGGGTGATGTTGTATCCCTGGTTGAGAAGGCTCAGGAGGCCTACGATGAGAAGGAGGCCCGTGCAACCCGCAAGAAACTGGCAAAGAACCAGTTCAACCTCAACGACTATTACAACCAGATTCAGCAGCTCCGCAAGATGGGTGATATCAAGGACCTTGCAGGCATGCTCCCCGGCGTGGGCAACCAGCTCAAGGACATCGATATCGATAACGACAAGGCTTTCAAGAGCACCGAGGCCATCTACCATAGCATGACCCCCTACGAACGCGAGCATCCCGAGGCCATCAACGGCAGCCGCCGCAAGCGCATAGCCGACGGCAGCGGCACCTCAATTGCCGAAGTCAACAAGCTGCTAAAGCAGTTTGAAGGTTCTAGAAAAATGATGAAAATGGCCCTGGACGGGTCTCTAAAGGAGAAACTCAAGCACTTTAGAGGCTAGCGGTTAAAGAGCAGCTTCATATCCTCATCAATGGCAGTCACCGCAGAAACGGGAACAAAATGCCATTCCCCAATTACAGATTCATCGGCTATCAGTGCATGGTCGATGTTTTTGTTTTTCTCGATGTACTGATAGATGAATTCCCTGATTTCGGGATAGCGGTGGATGATGTGGCTCTCAACCTCTTCCTTGGGGATACCGGCGCCTTCATTTAGGGAACCGCCACCGCCGTTTGCCCTGTAGGAAGTCATTGCAACGGTGTATTCGGCATCCTCGCTGAATTTGGAGCCATCTGCCATGGAAGCAATATTCACCCTTTCGCCAAAGGGCTTGGTGACATCCACGGTGTACACCAGACCGGCAGCAGAATCAAAATTATAGGAACGCTTGTCGAAGGACCAGGACTTCTGGTTGTTGCGGGGGTCATCCCTCTGGATAATCCTAAGCACATGGTCGGTGCCGGGGTCAGCCAGCCACATATTGTAGCTGTACTCCAGGAAGTCCTTTACCTGCTTACCGCTCATCTTCAGGCTATATATCTGATTCTCATAGGGATAGATGGTGAACATATCGTTATAGAGCAGCACTCCTGCGGGGATTTTGCCGTTGTAGGTAAGAGGGGCAGCGAAGGAAATCTGGGCACCCGTTGCCTCGAGCTGAACGGTGTGAACAAGGTCGATATAATCGCTCATTCCCTTGTAGGAATCGCGGGTGTACATATCCATTGCAAGATTGCCAACCTCCCTGACAGTGAAGGCTTTAACAGCCTCATAGTCCTTCTGGAAAGCCTTGCGCATATTGGTGTCGGCTTTGTGTTTGTCCACCTTGATAAGGTCGGAGCTAATCTTCTTGGACACCACCTTGCCGCCTTTAATCTCCACCTCGGCGGTGCCGTGGCCAAGGAAGCGACTGCGGTTGCCGGTATTGATAAAGGCGATTGTATCGTTGCTAAAGGCCACCTGGCGATGGTCGTGGGCGCTTACCATAAAGTCCACATTGCGAAGACTCTTGTAAAGGTCGAGGCCCTGGCTCTCCAGGATGCTGCCATCCCCTTCGCCAGTTCCCGAGTGGGCCATAACGATGGTAATATCGGGGTGATACTTGGCTTGCAGACGGTCTACATCGTTCTGTACCAAGGGGATAAGGTTCTCGAAATGCATTCCGCTCCAAAGGTCTTCCGACAGCCAGGAAGCCATATCGGGATTGGTGTAGCCCAGCAGCAGCACCTTCATTCCTCCCTTCTTAAACAGCTTATAACCAGGCCAATAGGTCTTGTTGCTATTGTTGATTCTGGCATTGCCCGCCATAAATGGGATGCCATGCGAAGCCAGTTGCTTGGTCACGCGGTCATAGACATGATGCCCGGTTTCAACATCATGGTTGCCAACTGCAACGGCATCATAGCCCATATAGTCCATCAGACGCGCGAAAAGATGCTCTGTGGTGGTATCTACATAGTCATAATAATAGGAAGCATTGTCGCCCTGGAGGCAGTCACCTGCATCGATGAGCATCACATTCTCGGGTCCATCAGCCCTGCGGACACTGTCCACATAATAGTTCACCGCAAAAAGACTGTTCCTGGTTCCGTTCCCAACATAAAGGGAGTCAAACCAGGCACCGTGGACATCGTCGGTGGTTAAAAGCGTAAGGTGATAAACCCCGTCCTTGGGGGCGCAGGCTGCAAGCAGCAAAAGTACAAGAATGGATAAACGCTGTTTCATCAAAGAATAATAGTTGTAGTAGTTGTTTTTGTTGTCTTCTTTTTGCTGAAATTACCGATTCTGCCGGCTCCCCTAGCGGGATGACGAAGCTTGTCCAGATTGAAGGCAAAGCCGAAATATTGCTGGCTACCCATAAAGCCATCGGCGTTCCAATTCAGCCTAACTGCTAGCTTAAGACGCAGATAATCAGCTATATACGGCTCCCATCCAATATGCACCATATCAAAGAAATCGCGGTATATGGGATTGCCAAAATAGAGGTTGTTGCCGTATTTATTGCCTCCCAAATCGGTAGATTCGTAAAGCCGCATCATATCATCGCCCTGGGCAAAAAGGGTGTTCTGGATATAGACATTCCATTTGCGGGCGGTCAGCACAAACTCCCCTCCTCCGGCAAATTCAGCATCCTCCTCGCGTTCGCGATCGCGTTGGTAGCTAAGGATTGGTCCTGCCTTGAGCGAGAGTTCCTGCATCCCGGTCCAGCGTGCAAAATTGAACTTTGCATAAGGATGGACCTGATGCATGTCCACAACTCCGGGAGCCTCAACACTGCCAGCATAATGATAAAAAGATGCATCCCAGCCCAGCCTGAGCCAGTTTTTAGCATCCCAAGCACCGGCAGTGAAAATCATAAAGCGCTCCTTGCGGCTCTGCCCAAACTTGCCCATCCAATCCTCGCCCAGCTCGGCATAGAAGTTCCTGGCCTTGTATTTCAGCAGCACCCCTTCGAGGTTGCGGTCGGCCCATTTCAGGGAATCGGAAGCAAAGTATTCGCTATATTCGCCCTCGCAATACCTGCGGGGAAAAACGCCCACCAACCCTTCCAGAATGGCTCCGTTGTTCAAACGGGCGTGGATATCATAATTAAAGCTAACTTCGTCGAAAATCTGATAATTCTGCACCCCCGCTCCCATATCGTGAAGCAGGTCCACCCCAAGATTGAGGCGGTGATGCAGGTTCTTGCCTTGATTGAAGCCCACCCCAATGCTCGGACTGAGCAACAGGGCATTCATGGTGCCGGACTTCATCACCGGGCTGTTGCCGTAGTCGAATTCCCTATTTTCGAAGTAATACTCGAAGTAGGCATCGTATTCCAGATGGAGTTTACCCGGTTTCTGGGCTGCCAGAGGCAGGATATTCAGCAGAATCAGCGATATTGCGAATAAGTTTCTCATCTCAGTTGGCAAATTTGTACAAAGTTAGTTAATTTTGCGGATATGTTAAAACTTTTTACCCCCGTAGAGAATCCTTCGCTGGATGTTAGCATCAGCCTTGGCGACAAGGTTTTGGTGCTTGGCAGTTGCTTTGCCGACGAGGTTGGCGCCAGGATGGTCGCCGCCGGTTTCGATGTTTGCGTCAATCCATTTGGCACCCTGTACAATCCCATCTCAATTGCCAATTCCATTGCGAGGTTGGAGACTGCTACGCCCTTTACAAAAGAGGATTGTGTGCCTATGGGGGCGGGGGCTGACCTGGTCTGCTCGTGGTGGCATCATACTTCCTTTGCGAGGTCCACGGCCGAGGAGTTTTTGAACGCCGCTAACACTAGTCTTAAGGCTGCTTCGGAGTTTTGGCACTCTTGTAACAAAGTTGTTTTAACGCTTGGTACTGCTATGGTTTGGGCCCTTAATGGCAGCGGTAAATTCGGTTCTACAGGTCAGGTGGTTTCTAACTGTCTAAAGCGCCCTGCCAGCGAGTTTGACCACCGTCTGCTTAGCCTCGAAGAGTGTACGGAGGTCCTAAATTCCATCGTTAAATCCCATCCCGACAAGCAGTTTATCCTTACCGTCTCCCCAATCCGTCACCTCTCCCCCAGCGCCCATCTAAACACCCTTAGTAAATCCACTCTTCAATTGGCGATAGCAGAAGTATTGGGAGATGCCGCTACGGCAGCAACTCCCCCTAAAGGGACTCCGCTCAACTTCGTTTCGCTCCGGCCCCTCCCATCGTTTCCTGCGTCCTCGCAAAGCGAGAACTTGTCTCCGACGGGCCCCTCCCCCTGCCCATCTCCGGGGGTGGAGATGCCCTTTAGGGGGAGTTCTGCCGTAGCTGGCAATGCTTGCTACTTCCCCGCATACGAAATATTAATGGATGAATTACGAGATTACAGATTCTACGCAGAGGACCTAGTACATCCAAGCAAAACCGCAGTGGACATTATCTGGGAGCGGTTTATCCAGGCGGCGGTACCCCAAAAAGAACATGAACAGGTGAAGGCCAATGAGAGGGCTAGCAGACGAAGCGCCCACCGCCCCATCCATTAAATTTGCAAGAAAAATTTGGAAGTATAAAAATTTGTTATACCTTTGCAGTGCAATATTTAACTAGTACACTATGATTAAAGGTAGACAAACTTTCGTTCAACTATGGCACCGTACCCTGCCTGCAGAACATCTCAATGGACCTGCAAGAAGGCAAGATCTACGGACTTCTGGGCGAGAACGGCGTAGGCAAAACCACCCTCCTCACCCTACTCTGCGGCCTAAAGAAACCCACTCACGGCAGCATCGAAACCGATGGCAAAAACCCCTACAGACGCGACCCCGACTTCCTTTCGGACCAATACTACCTCCCCGACGAGGTCAGCCCCGTAAACGCCGTTGCAGCCGACTGGGCAGCTGATACAGGCAAGTTCTGGCCCAAGTACAGCCACGAAAAATTCCAGCAAATAATGGAAATTTTCGAGATGGCCAGCAGCCAGAAAATGAACCAAATGTCGGCAGGTCAGCTCAAAAAAACCTATATCTCCTTTGCACTCGCCTGCAACCCCAAGTACCTCTTCCTCGATGAGCCTACAAACGGCCTGGACATCCCCTCAAAGGCCCAATTCCGCAAGGCCCTGATGACCTTCACCCCCGAAAATGGCACCATCGTAATCTCTACCCATCAGGTAAAGGACTTGGAGAATGTAATCGACCCCATCATCATTTTGGACAAGCAGGATGTGCTGCTGAACGCCACTGTAGAGCAGATTTCCGACAAACTCTACTTCGATTACGGCACCGAACTACACGCCGAGAGCCTTTACTGCGAGCAGGTACCCGGTGGGTTCATCCAGGTCTACCCCAATACCGAAGGCAAGGACAGCAAACTCAATATCGAGGCCCTGTTCAACACCGTACACAAGCACAAGGAATTAATTAAAGGAATGTTTAGCCATGAGTAACATATTCAACGCCAAGAGGTTCGGCAAATACCTCATCCACGATATCAAGAGCGCATGGCGCGACAGCGGCACCCTGCTTATCCTCTGCGCCTTCGCTCCTCTTATTATATTAATTGTTTCTATAATGTTCCAGCTGGTCTTCGGCGGCAGTGTCGACGCCATGTCCAGCGGCATGAAAATCGCCGCTCTGGGCATTTCTGCACTGGTCGCAGCCTGGGTATTCCCCAGTTCGCACTATGGGTCTCTTACCGAAAAGCGCAGAGGGTCCGACTGGCTGATGCTCCCCGCTTCAAGGCTGGAAAAATACCTCTCCATCCTGCTGGTAATCTGCGTAGCACTCCCCTTCTGCCTCTTTGCAGTACAGTTTGCACTGGACAAATTGCTCACCCTTATCCCCGCCTACGGCGATTCAGCCTTTAGCGCAATGAACCGCGGCTTGCAAAAGGTCTTCAATGAAATCAGTGTCGAGGACAAGAAACTGGCAGTCAGCGCCCCCTACGCCCTCTACCTCTCCTTTGCCGGCAATGCCCTTAGCTTTACCCTTGGAGCCCTTTTCTTCAAAAAGTCCAAGATAGGCAAGACCATCATCGCAATACTGATAATCGACTTTGCCCTCACTATGGCCGTTGGTGGACTGGTAGGAGCAATAGGCATTGACCCGGGAAAAGCCACCCAGGCAATCGAAGAAGGCCGCATAATGACCTTAATCAATGTCAGTGCATACATCACATACGCAGTGATGTTCGCCGCGCTCGACATACTTATCTACCTCAGAGTCAAAACTTTAAAGCACTAGAAAATGGAATTCGACAGCAACAAGGCCATATATCTCCAGATTATGGATGGTATATGCAACAGGGTTCTCAGCGGAGACCTCAAGGCCGAAGACCGTATCCCTTCGGTAAGGGAATATGGTGCCGAAATTGGGGTAAATCCCAACACGGTTGCGCGTTCCTACGAGAAGCTTTCCGAGGCCGGGGTAATCTACAACAAGCGCGGCATTGGCTATTTCATCACCGCCGAAGCCAAGGAGATTATCGCCCAGGAAGCAAAAAAGCAGTTCCTGGAAGAGGAACTGCCTAAATTTACTGAGCGTGCAAAGCTCCTAGGACTAAGCCTTGAGGAGATTACAACTGAGATGAAGAAACACTAAAGGTATCACCCTTTGTCATGTCGCCAGTGCTCAGGCCGAGACGAAGCCATTTCTCTCGCTGGGCGCTGGTTCCGTGTGTATAAGACTCAGGACGGGTGGTGCCGTAGGACTTCCTCTGAAGATAGTCGTCGCCAATCTTGGATGCGGCTACAAGCGCCTCCTCGATATCGCCCTTCTCCAGCGAGCCAAAGAGTTTGCTCTCATAATGACCCCAGATACCGGCGTAGAAGTCGGCCTGGAGCTCAAGGCGAACGCTCACTGCATTGGAGTTGGCGGTGTTCATGCGGGACATTGCCTGGTGCGCCGAGCTCAGGGTTCCCAGCAGGTTCTGGACATGGTGTCCTACCTCATGGGCAATAACGTAGGCGTA
>Ga0181612_129978_pt1 | contig 11543 bp, 8 predicted proteins | sample HoacroProtozoa21_FD_119630 | JGI IMG/M metagenome (GOLD analysis project Ga0181612, IMG submission 119630) | Hoatzin crop microbial communities from Cojedes, Venezuel. Combined Assembly of Gp0051906, Gp0051904, Gp0051908
TGCAGCTCTCCCTCTGAGGTCTTCTCTCTCTCTTCCTACCAATTAAGGAGAGAAAATGCCCATGTCTTGGCAAAGGAGACTGTCCCTTTTATTTCATGAAAGTTATAGAGATAATAAAAAATTTTGAGGGCAGTGGAAAAGCAGTGGGAAAGATGTCATTAATTCCTGGCAAAGGTATTTGTACCCTGGTGGGACGCTTCTTAAGGTACTACAGTTTACTGTGGAAAAGAAAGCTAAAGTGGAATGTAGGAGCTGCAAATAAAGGAGGACGAGGTGGTGTATGCAAGTGGGTTCAACAAAAATGATTAGACAGAAGACGTCTGTGATGGTTGCAGGGAGGTATAAACATTTAAACAACTAAAGATAAAGAAGCTAGGAGCTGTTTTGTGTAATTAAGCAAGCATGCTTTGTCTATCAGGTTTATGCATGTAAAACTTATGTTCAAGGAAGGGTTTCTATTCTGTACTTTTCACTGTCCTTTATAAGACAAAAAACTTCCCTGCTTTGAAATACATAATTCATTATTAAAAAGCTCTGTTATATACGTGTGCATTAAAACAACACAAGTCTCTTAGACTCTGAAAAGAAATACTGAGGTTAAAGAGTATTTGTATGTTGCAGTTCATTTTAACTCAGCATTAGACTCGAGACACTGTCTTCTTGCAGGTAGTTGAGGGACTGTCAGTATGGCCATGCAGAAGGTTGGACATGGAGGACCTGAGACAACAGAGAGGAGATGGTAACTGAAGGGGGCTGATGATCCAAAAAAAGGGCCCAAGAAACACGATTTGCACTTCTGTTTAGGAAATTCCAGATTCACTGTTTTCTGAAGCAGATCAAAGCAAAAAAAACAAACCAAAAAAAAAGAACCACCGAAACCAGAACACCTCCCCCCTAAAAAAAATCCCACCAAAAAAAACCAAACCCCAAACCAAACAATTTGTTGTACTGAGTAGGCAGCTTGACAGCTAGAGAACTTGCAGGCTGAAGAACCTGTCTCTTCAGCAACCCACGTTCCTGGGGTGCTCTGGAAGCAGGATGGGATGTTCAGGCTGGTGTTTGTTGTGTTGGCAATTTTAGCAGTTGTGGTACCCAGGAAAACTTAGACTTCTGTGGATCAACATCTTCAAGTAGGAAGCTGGCATTAGACAATGTGACCAAGTGGTGAGTGAGGCAGATCCAGGATGGGATCTGAGTAGGTATCCATCCATATTTGAATGCACTGCAGATGCTGTTGCTGAGTAATTATCCTAGTGGTTTCTTGTACACGTCAAGTATGAAAGAGAATGGAACATAACACAAATGATCCAAAGAGATATTCTATTTTGGTTTTGCTGTTCCGTTTCCGTTAGACAGTGGTAGCAAGATGAAAGGAAGTTCTTGGTGAGCCCATGAGAGAAGGTGAGACCTATTGATTGGGTGCTTGGTGATTGGAACGTGATGATTTACAGGGAAGTCTATGACAAATGAAGTCTGTCCTCCACCAGACGTGCTATATGTGCAGGGGTGTGTATCTTTATAAGCATGGCTGTGAAAATGTACTCACTTTAATGCCTAGTTTAGATCAGATTTCCCTGCAAGGAAGACTGGATTTCAGGAATCCGTCCAGATCCTTCCTTCGCCTTTACAAAATCAATTTTCTTTTCATGATGCCAGCAAGATACATCATCTTCATCCATGTGGATTCTTCCTTTGGCAATCTGGAATGTGAGTGCTTCTCTTGATATGTGAAATCTTACTCAAAATTTTGGACTAAATCTCTCTTGAAAGATTCTTGAAGCTCAACCAGCTATATTTCTTCCCCTTCTTCTCAACAGACACTGTTTTTTTTTTTTTTTACTTCCAGGTAGAATAGAGACGAAATGCTCAGTTTCCAAACCATATTTCCTTTAGCTGGAAATACAGGGGATTCTGCAAAGAAAACTGTTAATTTGAGAGAATTGAAGTCTGCAGCCTCAAAGACTTGAATAAACTTTGAGAAGTTTATATACACCAAGAAAGAGTAACAAATTTTCTGTTCCCAGAGTCTTGCATTAAAAGAAGTGCACACAAAAAATGCAAAATGTGTTTGATTTTGTCGAATAAGCATACACATTAAAAGATGGGTGTTTTTGTAGTCTGCTAAATGTGGGTAGCAGTAGTGAATGGCAGAATAAATATCTATCCTTGGTGTACTTTAAAACTGCAGAAAAATAGTGCTGTATAAACTTTGGTTGGCTGTAATCGTAAAAGCTCATTAACTATAAAGACATTGTGAAGTACAGCTTTACTTTTAGTGGAGTGAAATGCCCATTTTCATCCATTTCATGACTTTTTTTCCCTTTATTTGAAGTCCCAGTAAACTTCATTGTGGAAGTTCTTTCTGAAATCCTAATTCTGCAAGGACAAGAGAAGCAAGAGTACAAATATTGAGATAAGATTTATGTGATATAGAAGCTCATACTTTTATTTTTACTCTTTGGAATGAAAGCCATTTTTAATCTACAGATAATAAGAATGTTAGAAACACGCTGCAAAAATGGAGGCAGATCAATATTTTAGTTCCATCTATAAAAAAAAAAGCAGCTTAGAAATTGTTCACCGCTAAGTCTGTACACTGAAAGCACGGACTTTTTCATTTTTATGGATGGAAAGATGCCTTCAGGGTGAGGCTTAGAATGGGACCTTTACTGCAGTCTTTATAAAGGAACTACTATCAAGCACCTCTATTTTAAAGCTAGAAAGATATTTTCATTGTTAAAATGTCTGTTTTCATTATTTTATTTCAGGCTTTAACATGAGGTACTTAACTATATCTTCAGCACAGAAGTATCTAAATACAAAGAGACTTTTGTCTTAAACTAGGATTTCAATGTTTACAAACGGTTAGGCTATCTTTTTATTCTTGAGTCCTTGTGGCAGATAAAGACTTACCCTAGACAGGGGAGGGGCAGGTTAGATGTTCTGTGGTTGAGGTTTTTGGCTTTTATTGCTTTTCTCCTTTCTGCTCCCCCGCCATCCCTGGGAGACTCCAAGGATCTCTTTCCTTGGGGCTGTCTGAGCACTGGCCAAGGCAAGCAGCGTGCCCTGCTAGGTGCTCTGTGCTGGGCTCCTAAGGCTTGAACATTTTAGGAAAAATATCTTAGTTGAAAGAGTGGTCAGGCATTGGATCAGGCTGCCTAGGGAAGTGGTGGAGTCCTCATCCCTGGAGATGTTCAAAGAACGTGTGGATATTGCACTTTGGGACATGGTTTAACAGGCATCAAGGTCTTTGGTTGACGGTTGGACTTGATCTTAGAGGTCTTTTCCAACCTTTATGATTCTATGATCTTGTGAGAAGAAATTGTGAGCAGCAAGTGGATTTTAACCATCATAGTCACTAATCTTTATGCACTAAAGCAATCACCACTCCTTATAAATGCGCCTTTAAGAGTGAAAATCTTTCACGTAGAAACTCAGTGCTCAGTTCAGAATGTGTGCTCCTCTGCACAGTTTGCATCACAGACTGGGTTACTTGGTTAAAAATGTTCAGGGGCCCCGCATAGCCAACCTATGGCAATAAAATATGCTGCTTCTTAGTAGGAACAATGAGTTTCCTAAAGACTACTAGAAGATGTGTATAAATGCAAATCCTACTGTTTATTAAAATGTTTTGATCGCAAATGATTACCAACTTTCATAATTTTAGGATTTGTGTACAAAGGTTTCCATTGAAGACTTAAAGAAATATACGACTTTTAAGGATGCTAAAGTGTTAAAACTATGCCTCAGAAGTAATTACCATAGAATCATAGAAAGGTTTGGTTTAGAAGAGATCTTTTAAGATCTAGTCTAACCCCCCTGTCATGGCTGGGGACATCTGTCACTAGATCAGGCTGCCTAAAGACCAAACACTTCCAGCGAAGGGGCATTCATGATTTCTATGGGCAACTCATTCCACTGTATCACCACCTTCGTAGGTGTTAAAAAAAACAAAAAAAAACACCAAAAAAACCCCCACAATTTTCTCCTTGTGTCCAATCTAAATCTACCCTCTTTCAGTTTAAAACCGTTGCTCTCAGTCCTGTCACTGCAGGTGGTGGTAAAAAGACTCTGCCTTTCTTACAAGCTCCCTTTGTATAGGGAGCAAGGTGGAACAATTAATTAGAAGGTGTAAAAATTTTTCTAAACTTCAGATAAAAAAAGCAGCAAACTCAAGCTCTCTGCGTTCCAGAAGAGAGGAAATGTTTAGCAGACCTGATTCCCGAAAAACAAGACCTAGCTACACTCATGGGATATTCCTTCCACTGCTTCCCAGAAAGGTGTTCGTGGAATTTTTCAACTCCAGAAGATTTTTATTATCAGCAAATGTCTTTAGTTTTTGGTCATGGCTTTGAATAGTCCATAATTTAATCTGTTTAATTATGTATAATGTTCATAATTGTCTTTATGCATATCTGAATATAGAGGAAAAAAGTATCAAGGAAACTGACACAAAGAATCCTGCTTCCAGCAAAGTCACCTGGAATCCCTTTTGACCTAATCTTATTCTGTTTCAGTCTAGTAATGTTGCCAAGGTACCGAACAAATGTCAGACCATAGCATTACTAGTGGTTTACATTTCCAGGAGTGTTCATATTTTCATCATTCCTTCACCTTCATCTTTCTGAGGACTTTAAGGAATAGAAGAAAATCTATAACTGGTGCTGTCTCCATTAGCATATTTAAAGCAGACTGTAGTTGTCTTCTTAATATGCTGCCCATAGCGTATTCTATACATCAACATCTCAACTTTAAAATGACTACTCTGGTCTCTCTAAGCCTTTGATAAGGGGGAGTGTAATGATGGAAGAATGCCTCTGTGATCTTATTCCCTCAGCTGTCTCTCCTCTGTTCTTCAGAAGACAAGCTTAGGCTTGCTGTGTTGGAAGATGACCATATTTGTTATATTAGCCCCTCCAAAGAAGACTTTGCTGTTTCTAATAGTTGTTTCAGATTATTCTTCCCCAAATATTTCATTTAGTTTGTTCTATCCAGCATTTGTGTCTTTAGGTCTCGTATTAGCCCAAACTCTTATTTGTTGCCTGTCATGCTGAGAGTAGTCCAATAGTCTCATTTGCTGCCTGTTGTGCTGAGAGACAAGATTGTAGATTGTAAAGTAAGAGGAGAAACCAGGCTGTCGTGACAAGCAGCTGGTGTGTCCTTGGATGTGGGTATGGCAGCTGGGATCCTGCGCACTGGATAGGCAGGACCCGGGCTGGGCAGAGACAACCTGTGCTCAGGGGGATTCAGCCCCTCAGCTGGGAGGCAGTTTGGTGGAGAACAATTTGTCCCTCAGACAATTTTGCCTGGACACGTTGTTGTTGTGTTGGGTTCTTTTGTTTGGTGGGTTGCTGGGTTCTTTTGTTGGTTGGTGTCACGGTAAATGATGTAACTGCCGATGGCTGTACTCCTTCTGGCCCCCCTGTGCACCACGGGCCGCCTCCACAAATCACGGGTCGTTAACCTGGCAGGCGAGCGGCGAGGTTTGGCTGCTCTAGTCTGGTCTGCATTTTTATGTAAGGGTACATCACCACCCTTTTTTCTTTCTTTCTTTTTGTTTTTCAAAAAAAAGGAGGTACCATAAGAATCACATAAGTTGTTCCTCTATTTTTATTTAGGAGTGCAGTGAAGGACACCACCACATAGATCACTAAAGCCTCACAGCTCTTGCAAAATTTAGGTGTGGAGTACCTCTGGCATACTGCCAGAACTCTCTGAAAAGTTGGCCCAACGGTCTTTTTGTCATGTTTACTGTGCACTCTATACCTAGTATGAGTTTCACAAATTCCTAAAATGAACAGAAGAGAATGGTACTCGCTGCAGGTAAACGAACGTTTTGCATCATTAGAGTGTAGTTTGTAGGTTGCCATATCTGAATATAGATGGAGATAAATATGGTAAAGCATCACGTCGAATTGGGTTCCTTGGAATACAAACCAGAGGAAATAAACTGCTGATTTGGGAAGAGATTAGCTGATCAAAAGTACTTTTAGCTGCTGAAATAGTCTCAGTTCTTATCTTCGGCGGGGAGACTTTCATCCTCACTCTAATACCAGGTCTAGTGAGTGGCTTCATCCTAGCGCCAGTCACCTGTGGTGCGTTGGTGATACCAGCAGTGTCTGTGTGATATACAGCCTTCATCAGCTCTGTGCATTTTCCAACGTTAGATTGTGTTCTCAAAAGTCATTCTGTGCTTTAATGTCATCACTATCACCAGCAGATTTTTATTTGTGAATGGACTAAAATTGGAGCAAACATTATTTTTAGAATTCCATACTACTTCTACTTGCAGCTCACCTAGTTTATTTTCTTTCAGTGAATATTATGCCTTGTTCGTTTCAAATTTCATATACCAAGTCCCTTGCTCACTGTTCCCCTCCAGGCAACAGAACCTCATACTGCAATGGTGGGATCTTGTCTTGTATAAGTTCTCCGAGCTTCACAGGCTGCAGCAGTTCCTCCTGTACAGCCTTTCCTACACAGGCTTTTAGGATTCTGGTAGACAGTAGCTCTAGGGCTGATCCCTTCCATGACCTCTGTCTTGTAAGGATCTCTTGCTTGTTGCTTTGTTTTCTGTATGGACTTGATGCACCATTCTACTTTGTTAACTCTTGTTTCAGTAACTAGGACAACTAGATTAACGTGGTGTATTGCTGTTAATTCCAAAAATGTATCATTAGTGACTGAGAAAAGTCATATTTTAATTCAGGCACAGTACAGTTAAAACACAAATGAGTAAGATATACAGCGCTTATCCAATGGTGTTACAGGGTTTGCTTAATCATTCTGTTTCTTCCTAAATCTGTTATTCAACAGCATTCAGAGAGCACCAGATATTTATTTATTCTGGCATAAATAATGCACGCTCAGTGACTATTCCCTTATTTTTACATTTAATAAAAAAAAAAAATTTAAATCCTAAGATTATACATTAAACATTGTATTTTCATAACAGTATTAAACAAGGAGATAAAATGACATTTTTATCACAGAATAAAATAAAGACATAAAATTGTCATCTGGAATTACAGTGGATGATGAAGTATTTTATTTAGCATTGAGGGATCAGAATAGGTTTCATAACAAGTTAACTTGCTGACATTTTTGCGTAGAAAAGTTGTTTTGGAAAATAGTGATTTCTTAAAGAAACAGATATTTGGAAAAAGATGGGTAATCAACTGTCCTTTTACTGGATGACTTGTTATATATTGGCTAGAAACTGTAAACGATACGTCCAACCTCATTTCATCCTCTAAGTGGGTGTGGATTTTTTTCCATTAGAGAATTGGAAGTAGTTGTAACACTTTCATGGGATGTTCTGTCTGGACTACAAGATGACTTTTACTACTAGTTTCATAAAGCTCTTTAGTTTTGTGTTATTGATGCACTCTGTTAAACTTGCTGTGGTGTTTTCCATATTGCACACAGAGGAGGAACTTCTTAGTTCCATGATGATGTTCCCAGCTAAAAACTTGAAAAACTCCCAACATACTACTGTTTATCACATCTTAGTGTCACTTCTAACGTGACAGAAGAGTACGGTCCCTGATGGACCTTCCCACACTTCATCAACACCCGCATAAAACCATTAAAAATAGTGATGAGAACTGATTTCTTCAATAAAAAGAATGATATAGATTAACTGTGGACCATCAGATAAATGCCATGAACTACTACCAGCATCATGGATGAATCTGTGCAAAGTATCATCTTTGAACATTAGTGTTAAGTAGGAAGGCTTTGAGCTAGCCATGAATTTCGACCCAAATGAAAGCCAATGCTTATCTGACACAAGCAAACACGTAGGTTACCGGAGAGCAGGAGTAGCATTTACATTTCCAGCCTCAAAATCCCTGGCTTTAAATTCTTTCTGCCTTTTTCTAGATTTATTGGGGTTTTTTCGAGTATTAGTGTTTTACAGCTTTTATGTATGAAATTTCCTGAGTTTTTCTAGAGTGAAAGGTGAGGTCTTGCACCTTGCTCTTGTGGAGTCCCCAGGACACAGTCCTGCACTCCTGACCTAGGATTTTCTCTTCTCCATTGTGTGTAAGAGCATAGCTGAACTGGACTTGCTCTTCCTGATTGAAAATGGAGGTTGGACGGCCCTAGATGAACTTAAGACGGCTGTTTTGTTTTCTTGTTTTTGCTGTTGCTGTTCTTTAACCATCTGACTTGACACATTGCTCTATCAGTGATACCAGATCTTGACCTCTAAAAATCTTCAACAGACACATTTTGTAAATCATTGTAAATTTTGTTCATGTGCTAAATTAATGTCTTCACTTTCACGCCCTTTGTAGAATATCTGGAAAATCTTGTTCTCTCTTCTGTCATCAAGGTGTTAATTTCTCATGTGAGAGACATGGTGGGAGAAAGACCTAGGGGGACTGGCTGTACCGGTCTTGGTGAAGCCATTCACCTGTCAGTTTGCTGACCGTCTTGCTGAAGGCTGTGGCTACCAACCACTGGCTATTAGACACTGATCCTGATGTCTGCCCTTTGTGTTTGATAAGTTGGACACGGTCAACCACTTCTTTTTCAAACAGTACAGCAGACCCACTTGATATAGAAAACCATACTGACTTCGGAGGGGGAGATCCCATGATTCAGAAGGTGTGATGACCCCTGCATTTTTCCCAAAAGGAGGAAATTCAGTAGTGTCTGTGCTCTCTCCTGAAACAAAGCAAAACAGGCTGGATATGCTTTCCCTCATGAGACCATGAGCCTTGTTTCTGAGACACTTCAGTCCTCTGTCCTGAGTAGCTCCTTGCTTCAGCGCTACTTCCAAACCTATGTATGCTGCTAAATAAAATACAAGAAGCCACCTAGTAAAGTATCAGTGTTCCACGATCAAATAATAATCATTCCTTACTCTTTTCAAAGTGGCAGCAGACTGCCCACCAGGGATCTGCATCAATGGCAAAGAAATCCTGCAGTGCTACCTACAGTTTGAAAGCTTGATCGTGTTCGTTGTTTGAAAGCACTCCTGCCCAGAGCACTTGTTCCTTTGCATTCCTCAGGTTTATAAGATTGTTCCAGAAAATCAGAAGACCCTAGCTTACTTCTTGTGTGCTGCTTATAATGGTATGTCCCCTATGCCTGATTTACATATGCAGTGTGCCTGGAGGGGTATGAATAATTATCTTACGTACAGGCCTCTCCAAGATTAGAAAATGCAGGCCTGTGTGACCCCAGTGCAAAGAATTTTTAGCATCTGTCTGCCCTGAACCTTCAACAGCCATGGTCCAGGCAGTTGGTGGGCTAGCCCAGGCAAACTGGGGTCAGCGGCAGGAGCTTTAACAATGTACGGGTTTGCCTGGGCTTTGAACAGCTTGCTGCCAACTATGGGTGATGTTGATCTGGTACCAGCCTTAGCAAATTAATTGCTGCATTGCAGCTGTTTCTACTCATTATGTGTCCATGTGTTTTGTATTTAGAAGATGACAACCTTAAAAAGACCTTGAAAAATTTCCTAGTTCACGCTTCTGCCCCTGAGGCAGATCAGCTATGCCTGAATCTCATCTTTAATGAAGTTTGTTTGTCAGGCCTGTTGTCAAAAACCCCTCCAGTTGTGGTTCTGCCAATGTCCCCAGGAAACCTCTTCAATGTTTTCCTCTCCCTACTGCTGGAACAATTGTCCTGAATGCGACAGCAAGAAAGATTCAGGTTGATCAAAACTATTGCTGTTCCTTGACAATGGAAATTAGAAAATAATTTATTTTCTTCTTCTTTGCAGCTATCTTTAATCTGCCTGAAAGCTATTACCTGTCAGCCTTCTCTTCCTTCTGCAGGACAGCTCCAGTTCTTGTGGGCTTTCCTTAGAGGGCAGGCTGTGCAGCTTACTGACCCTTTTATGCTTCTCATGTGAACTGTCTTGACTTCCTTGAAATACGAGACCCAACCACAGAAGAAGCCTTTTTTTAGCATGGAGCAAAAGGATGGGTTTCTGTTTTTCAGGCTGTATTCCTGTTTGTAAGGAACACATTCTTTTTTTCGGGAACAGAATGAGTGTTGTCTGGTTCAGCTTGTGGCATAGTGTAATCCTCAGAGCCCTTTCTAGAGAGCTGATGCTCCGAGACAGTCATTCTCCATCCCATATACTCCTTTGGGTAATACTTATTTTGGCTGAATGACGTTCTCTGTTTCCAGATCACTTTCTCCACATTGGCCAGATCACCTTGAGTTCGAATGCTGGCTTTTGCACCTTCCCCATCCTTGAAGCTATTTGCTAAATTAAGTTCTGGAAGAGACTTAAAGAAGATGACATGGTTCAAAGCATGCATCACGAAGAAACAAGGTGTGCTCATTGCAAATCAATTCAAATATTTGCAATAGATCCTGATACTGGTCTAGAAGCCCAAATATAGCAATCTAAATGTTTAAGTTAATGTATTTTAGTGCTGTGCTGAAACAGGACCCGTGAGAGCTCATTTCAACACTTTGCTGAAGCTCTTGATGATAAATAAATTGTGGGAAGCAATGATGGTCCTATTCCAGCATGAGAATTCCCCCATGTACCTTCTGTGACAGTAATGGGCTCCCTGTGTGTGATGTATAAGCTTGTTCCTTCTGGGTGGATGGTTTTATAAATATATGGAAACCATATCCGTCTAGAGACTGATTTCTCTGGTTTCCTGGTTAAAATCCTTCCTATGCTCAGCTGTGCTTCTCACTCCCACTTCCATGAGGATAAGCTATAAATTAAGGATTTATTTGAGAAAGGAAGGATGCAAAGGGACAATAATTCTTATGTCTGCTCTGATACTTGGAAGAAGATACGTTTTTCTTTGAAATTAAGAATGAAAGGCACGCATCTAACGGAATATCAGAAGTGTAAGGACTCCTAGCTTTTTATTTTTAACCTAATTATATTTTTTAATGATGAGAGGGAGAACTTTCATACTGATCTTGATTTTCTAAACAGTGACTCACTGCAATAAAACAATCCTGGCTTTGTAACAAAGGTGAGAGGCCTGGAGTTGAGCTGTCGGTATTTACTACTGGCTTGCTCAAGAAACTCTGCAAAATATGGTAGGCAACTCTTGTACTAAAGCATATATTAAGACTGTAATAGAATATTATTTATTAGTTGCATAATGTTATATATTTCAGAAGGAAGGCTTATTTAATTCAGTAGAGTGTAGATGGCTTCCGTGGGTCCCACATGGAGTCATGGCCTTATAGATGACCAAAGAATGATATTTCTGCTGGAAGGTCTCTACTGTAAGCAGGGAGAAAGGAGTGTTTCCAGAGAGTAATTCACGTGAATCTGGGATGCTTCTACAGTAGGTAAACTTCTTGATATCAGAAGGTATCTGTGTTTTCCCTTTGGCTTTAAGTGGCCCGGTATAACTCACATGGGAAAGATCCTAACGTCTTAGTGGCTGAAGTCCTACTCAAAAATATGCAGAAGAATGACAGAGTACCTTTACAACATAGTGAGTTGCAAACTACTTTCTTTAAACTCCCCAGAATTTAACTTTCTCTTTTTGTAGTATGTACAAATCTAAAGTATTTGGGGATTAAACCTGACAGGTAAATAA
>Ga0181612_161305_pt1 | contig 11543 bp, 8 predicted proteins | sample HoacroProtozoa21_FD_119630 | JGI IMG/M metagenome (GOLD analysis project Ga0181612, IMG submission 119630) | Hoatzin crop microbial communities from Cojedes, Venezuel. Combined Assembly of Gp0051906, Gp0051904, Gp0051908
CACCCCACCGACGCAGGCCCACACACTAAACAAAATTCCCACAGATTTGGAAAAAAACAAACCCTTGCAATTCTCAAAAAAGACATCCTGAAAGTGAAAAAGGGGGGGGGGGGGAAGAACACTCAACACATCTTTTATCTTTGGATATACACATACAGCTTCCCCACAAATGAAGGGAAAACTCATCTACCTGTTTAAATCATCATCCAACCCATTTGCACAGACTGAAACAAATTTTTTTTATTCTAATTATTAAACTGTGTTCTCTAACTCCTATTGTAGAGGAAGGATCAAGCTATAAAAGATGTTACATTTCAGACAAGCACTTCATAACTTGAGTACAGTCCCAACTAGGTCTTTGGTATAGGCTCAGCTCAGAGTGCAATGGAGCTTCATTTCAGTAAGTCAAGCCCTTGCTTTTGTAGAAGAGGTTTCACTATAAACATGTCAACTTTTCCTGAAAGGCAAAATGAGGCCAATTTCTTTATGGAAATAGTAGAAGGAAAAGAAGTACCAGTAAAATTACAAAGTAATGTAATAAGTCAAAACATATCGATAGTTTCTATTTCCAACCCTGCTACCAATGTGGAAAATATCTTCCTTTTCTCCATGTCCATTTCCAAGGTTTGTTCTGGAAATCTAATTAAAACTACGAGCATAATTAAAGCTGTAAGCTTTCCAGAGCAAAGCCTATACTTGCTGTGATTATGCTTGTGTGACATACTAGTAAGTACTAGCACAAGTATTTTAATGTTGCTTGCTGTTATGTGTTATAGAACCAAGTCAGACGAGAACAAAAGTGAGGAGGAAGGTGATAAAACCTTCTGAAATAAAGTAATTTGAAATACCCGGGGGAGTAGAAAGCTAAGATTCTAAGAACAACAGAAAAGTGGGAAGGAGAAAAAGATGGGAGAAAAAGAAATGGTGTTGAAGTGGATGAGACAAATGCGGAGTGGAGATTTTTTTAAAAAATCAAAAAATCTAAGCTTGAAGTCAAATAGCAGGATGGTATTTCCTGACAGGGGTCATTTGTAATGTGTTGCATCACTGTGCCACAGCAGTAAGATGGATATTACATAGCTAAAGCTTTGAAGACAGTGCTTGTCTTGCCCGTATGGAGCCTGCCTTCACCTTTATTACTGAAGGAGGATGTTTTTATTTGCCTAGTGCAATGCATTATACCCATAAATTCCATCCACTCCGCAAGTGAAATTAATGCTAACCTACAAGATACATTAGTTATGGGTTTAAATCAGTCACTGTTTAAGATATACTGCAGCCTAGTTTCTATCCAGGTTTGCAATATATTCACCATTCAAAATACCCTGCAAACAGATGCATTGTTTGCACAGGTGTCTCACCTTTGCCAGCAATGTAAAGATGTAAAGAATACAAGATCTAATTTGTGTTGCTCTGTGATCACTACCAATGAAACTGCAGGCTGCCAAAACATTCCAGTGCCCTGGGAAAAGGCACCCAGCTGAAATGCATTAGTTAGTCACATAATAGTAAAACCTACTACTTTCCATCATGGGTAGTTTGCACTGGGATAATGTGACATAGCAGGAAGAGAAAAGCTGATGAATTATGTGTGAAGCTTTCATGGTGTATGGTAAAATTAAGGTCTGCTTAATGGTGATGTGCAAATTTTCTCCACTTATCAAATTGTCCTATTTTACATAATATTAAGCATTTGTGTGCATAATCAATTATGCGCTATAATGTGTATGTATCAGTTATTAAAAATAATTTCAGAGTTAACAAACTGATTCCTGTACTTGCAGAGCTACACCTACTGCAATCATTTTAGATGAGAAAGGGGTAGGAAAGACAGAAGGAAAAAAAAATAGTAAGGAAAATTCAGAATACAGAAGTTTCCCTAGAGGGAATGCAGGATGTAGATACATTTCTATAGCATGTGCCACTCCTTTGTCAATATTTACCCAGCAAGTGGAATGATAATGTGCAGTCATTATTAAACTCAGCCTTCTGAAAGAATAGCTTCTGCCTCTTGATACAGTTGCCCTGTGTAAATTATGCCAGGGATTATGCTTGGATTGTGCCACTGGCATAGGTATTTCAGATCTATGTCTTGTTTCCAGATGGTTCATCTGTTTGTTTGTTTAATATATTCAAGATTCATTGTGTTTGCCACAAATTTACACATTTTTAGTGTTGGTTACTCAGATAAATCTGATCTTAGACAAAGGATAAAGAGCTAACATCTGTAGGTTTTCATGCTAATGCTAACTTAAAAATTTCCCTAAACAGTGAAAGCACAGTAAGGTTTTTGAAACATCAGCCAAACATTAGAGGTTTTCTTGCTCATCAAATATTGTAGGAAGCAAAACAGATCTGCTCAGTTTTACCAAATGATTTCTTTTAGTGCAGGAAGCCAAGACATGCATGAAGCTTGCCATAGCCCGTATTTTTCCTGCCAAGTTCCAGACTTTTGTTCCTGCTTTTGAAACAAACAGTATTCATACAACAAGAAAGATTCATATAATCACCCCTTCTAAGCACTTCATGGCATTTGTTACTGCTTTCCTGCAAAAACAGCTACCACTTTTATCAACAGGGTAAAAGGTAATCAGCAATAGGTCTCAACTTCAAGCTGTGTTTTCAAGCTTTCATAGTGGAACTCCATAGTGTCACCATGTTTTCCCCTTGTGTCTTCTATACATTTCTTATGAGACTGTTCACAAAGGACAGAAAGGAATCCATCATTTCTACAAGAGCTTTGCATTTTTGTTAGGTATTTTTAGGTACAGGTGATGTTAAATATGTCTACTAAAATAAAGATACCATTGCACTAGCTACTGCCTACATACAGCTTGGATTCCCAGGGCTCATGGTCTAGTTAGGCAATTACGGCAAATAATTACTACCCCCAACATACAGGTAAGAAGTGGGCATAGGAGGGTGACTTGCTCAGGTCAAAAAGACTGTGGGAGACATTCAAACGGAGGTCAAGTCCCCTGAGTTCCAGTCCAATGCATCTTACCTTATTCCTAGATGATATTATCAAAGGAACGGGGAGAAGTGTGAAATGTTAAGACCTTTCTCTGAATGTATGCAGTGAAAATGTAGAGGAAGCAATATACTCCGAATGCTGAGTTTCACGTTTCACAAGAAAATCCTGTTGTGTTACAGAAACTCAGGAAACAGACCTGCATGGCATAGCTGTTTGTAGAAAATACTGAGCCATGGCCTCTGATTATCAAGTCTCGCAAGTTTTGTTAGCAGTGTGAAATGACATTTATCCCCATGTTGTAGCTTTCCCACTCCTATTTCATTATTAACTAGCACTAAGTGCTGATGAAGAAGCAGAAACCAAGCTCAACGTCCTGGCCCACAAGTCAGCGAAAGGATTATATCGCAGCACAGACCACAGGTTAATAGAGGTCATTTCAGAGAGAACTCCTCACGTACTCTTGCATTTTCATATTCAGCTTCAAGGCGGTCTTTGCTTATCAAGGCAGGGTCTCCAAATTGTAGCAATCTTCATGTCTTCATGCAATATACATCACTTTACAGAACATACGCTAGCTATGGATTTCTACTCCTCACCTACCTAGTATTTTTAACTTCCAACTACCAGCTCTCATAATGTATTTCCCTCTCCAAGCCCTGTCATCTTCATGGGCCTGACATCTACTTGCCTACCTCATTCTGCCCAGAGACATGCTACTCAGCAAACTTTTCTGCCAGACATGTATTCTCTCACAATTTTCCTAAACTCCTTACTAACTAGTTAGCTGGTATCCAACAACCCAAGCTCCTCTTTAAAAGCAACTGCCATGCCTCATCACCAGCTATGTATCTCAGCAGTAACCCCAAATGGGGAAAATCTGGACTTCTTCTTGCTCTTAGAGTGTGAATGTACTTCCATGACTGGAAAGTCTGCGCAGGTGCGGGAGCAATCAAAGAGGCTGGATGGTTGCTCAGCCATTATCCAAGAGTTTATATGCAAGTTGCAAAATTATTATGGTAAAAGTTACAGAACCTGCTAGGAAAGGTTTCCTGTAGTAAACATTTTCTGGAAGAGTAGTCTTGCTCTTCTGGTTAGAAGTCACTAGTTTTAGAGGTATATTTGAATTGTTTGGGGAGGGGCTTGCTGTTTTTTGTGCTTATACCCAGAATAAGAGGATTTTCAAGTAGATCTTCAGAACTATATAATTCTGAACTATTCTTTTCAGGTAAAGTGTTAAAGTCTACCCCTGACTGAAGAACAACTGGAAATCCATGCATAGTTCAAGTACTGCTATTAATCCAAAAGTATAAACAACTTCCTTCAGTATAAACAACTTCCTCCAGCTGATCAAGAACCTATGGTTAAGTAGCATATATAGCCAGACAGTTTTCCCTGAAATTCCTATATTTTCGCAAGTTATTAAATTTCAGCCCTTCTGTGGAAACACTTTGGAAAATAAGAAATAACCTGGCTCCTTGGAATCTCGATCTCTCAAGTCATACGCATAGTGGCAAATGTTGGACAGCGTTGTCAAAATTTCTTTCATGCTCCTATAAAACCTTTAGGTCTAATTGGCAGGACTCTGTCTTTGATCTTTTAATGTGGAGTGGTTCTGGACTTTCATAATTGTGACAGGCTTGTCAGATACAATGAAGTCAAAAGCCACAGTCCAGCTGCTGAGGAGTGAACAGCTATACAAACAAGCTCAAGCAATGCTGTTCCTCAGTATTTTAGTACTAGAAACACTGTATTAAGCAAGGAGGCCATACACTTGGGGTCCTGTAATCTAAAAAGATTTGATCACCCATACCGAAAATAAAATGCCACACATTTACAGAATACTTGTGGAATCTGTGCAAACATCAGTGACCATACCATTTTGGCCCGACAGTGTTTTCAGGTCTATTTTTGAGATAAAGAGATGAGGCAGAAAAATATCTTCAGCCTTTTAAAACTGCTAAAAGTTCCTAGAGCTTATTTGTACATGCACATTTTTAATCAGTGGCATCATTAAGGCTTGCATATAACGTTACACTTGCAATTACATTGATAAAGTTTTGGGTCAGTGAATGGGAGGTTGAATCAAGTGCTTAGTAAAATAATTTAAGTCGCAAAGAAAGCTTTGGGCCCAAAACAATCAAAATTAAGCTCTCCCGTTCCCTTGTCCTGGGCCTCAACCCAGGAATCTTTGCTCTGTATTTGACAGTCTTTTTTTCAAAGCCTAAAAAAAGAACAATTTTTGCAGCCACAGAATCATGTTCACTCTTCTCCAACCAGTACATTTGCAATTCATCAGTTAACTTTCTGCGTTAGATAATGAACCATTAACACCATTCACCTGCACTGTGATGAAAATGATATCTCCACTTGCCACTTGAATAAGGCAACAAAAGAAATAGAGCCCACACATGGTTTTAAATATCTATCTATCAGCTCACAGTGGCATGTCACAGCAAGAAGGCTGAACAAATATGCAAAAAATTGTTGTTTAATGGGAAGAAATACAGTAAAATTGTTTATAGTAGGGCAGTAAGTTGTTACAGGGAAAGTAAATCACAAACAGATTTTTCAATGACATTTTAAGACTTCATATTAGATTCTTATATACTGTTCAAAAATCAATTTTGCATGGAATTTCTGTGAGCATTCCATTATTAACAAAGCAGCAGTAGGCAACCCTGGCTGCATTCTCACAACAGCAACACCTGATGGGGAAGAAAGCTGCCACACATAATCATTGCTTTAAAGGACTCAGCCCTGTATTCCCAGCACAGAGAATCTCTCCCTGGGACTGGGCCCTTATGCCACCTGTAATCAAAAGAATGTCCAAGGCTGGGGAGGAGGAGAATTGTTGGTATATCTCTGCAAGGCTTCACTTTACCTGACCCAAAGTAATTTAACTCCTATGGCCATTAAATTCATCCACAACCTTGTACAATTAGATTTAAATTGAAATTCTCATAGAAACCAATTAGAAAAATGTACAAGAATTTTAAAAAAATTATTTACATAGATGCACAATGGGTCTAAATTATTCCCTATTGTTTATATCATGCAAAGATGGTAACTTTATTTTACTAAACAAGTCACCTCTTTGTCTAACTCACTCTGGCTGCTGCATCTTTCCATATCATTTATGTAGATGGCATGGTTTTGATTTCACGAGCAATGATCAGAATTAGATTATCTTTATCCTGGTAATGTCATGTAATTCAGATCTATCTTGAATTACAATTCCCACTATGCATCTCATCTTCAATTTCTATATGCCTGAGAGTACTGCAGATCTCACTTTAGTTTAAGACACGCTGAAGCATATGTTGGACTTTAAGCATATGTTTAAGTGCTTTCACAAACAGACCTGGAATGAGGCTTTCGCAATGAGGAGATGAAATGCAGAGCTAGATGCAAAATACCGAAGATTAAAGTGCTTTAGGAAAGTTAGCAGAGAGGAGAGACTGCTGTTGCGCTCAAAAACAACACTGCTTAATTGCCCAAGGTTTATGTGACTTGAGGTTTTCATAACTTTTAAATGAAGAGTTAAATGCTCTTTCCTGCATTCACCGACCCTTATGTATACAATTTAGTAACGAAAATTTTCTGATAAAGTCCATCTGCATAAGAAATTCTAATACTAAAGAAAAATCTCATAGCCCAACATTATTATAGAGTATATTAAATAATAGAGAAGTCTGTGTACCTTGATTGGCTAACAGATGAAATCTGAATAGTGCCTAATACAACATAATTCATTGTTCAGAATTTATGAGACTCATCATCATTTAATTAACAATATAAATATTAAAAAACATTTTCTAATAAAATTTTATAATTGTAATAAGACACTCCACTATATGAATTATGGAGTATTAATTCACACCTAGTTGTGTTGAAACTGGGTATGAATGAATAGATCATAATTCACAACTTGTCATGTACTAGTGCTGAAAATAAAAATGCAGACAAAATAAAATGGAATAATACCTTGCAGAGACAAATTAGCTAAAATTCAAGTTATTAATATAATTTATTGTCCCAGCTCTTTATTAACCAGATTCTCACATACTACATGATGCTTAATCTTGTAGTCCTTACACAAGGAAAATGTCTACTTCAGCAGCCAGTGATGTGATGGTGATGACTTCAGAGATCTTGCCAGGAACACTAGTAGAGATGCTCAGATTTGCACCAGCCAATAACTTGGCTGATTAGCTTAATGAGCAATTTCTTCTAATGAAAGGACTCCAAAACAATGGATCTTAACAAGTAATTAGGCTGAGTGACAAGTTTTCATAAATTCAAATCAGAAATTGATTTATCAAAACTACAATTTAATAGGAATGCTTCAAGAATCTTAGCTGAACCAGACTAACATCTACGGTCAAAAAAGGGAGCAGAAAGAACAGAAAACTCCAGACGTCTTTACAGTTTCTAACTGGAAATTTTTGATTTTTCATTTCAAACTGACCTTTATTTTTAATTTGTGAACACTTTTTAAAGTATGTAGATGTTAAATAAAATATTTTCTTTTGTTCTGTGAACCAGAATGTCAGTTATTTCCTAGATCTGGTAAGAAAATGGAGGTTTTGATCATACAGATTTAAAACACTCAATATGCAAAAAAAAGGCTCAACTTGTGTGAATTTTAGGGATGCTTGAATTTGAATCAAGGTCAGTCTTGGAAATCAGCCATCCACTTCTGGAATGTCTGATATTAAGCTCCATCCAACTCAAGATAACATACAGTGATCCAGCCGGTTTCACTAAAGTTCCTCTCAATGTGCATCCCTTGTCTATGTGCAAGAAGGAATGTTGGAGTACTGTAAATCCAACATAGAAATTAAGAGGAATTCAAGATTATTCTGGTTCTTGCTGACTGCAACCAAAGTACAATGATTCTATCTCTGCTCCACAGGGGCCACAAGAGATATCTTCTTCCAAATAACATGGACTGTTTGCACAACGCTCATCGTGTGACCCAAACATTGGCACTGATGACAAACGACTGGACATGCATCCATCCCGTGGCGGACTGCATTTTAGCCATGAGGAGGGCACTTCCCGTTGCATTATAGAGAAGTGTGTTAGGGCCCCTTGGAAAGAAATCAGATTGCAAGAACAATTCAGCTGCCCGTAACCCACTTTCTACACATCTGAAGACTTCCAAGGAGGGCCACACAGAATGAGTGATGGGCCAAACATCATTTTCTGTTGGATCAGATCCAGTCATGACCCACAGACTGTGACAAAAGACATCATGGACCCAGTTTCTCTCAGGCACGCTTCTTACCACTGGAAAACTCCACACTGCCCTTCCTCTCCAGTGCACACTAGATCTTATGTCATTTCCCAGTGATCTCCTCCGCTCCTCTCTGCAAAGTCTCTGAAATAACCGGCACTGCTAAAATATACAGACAACTGTGTGGCTACTATAATTGCAAATCTGTATCCCTCTCACCCCAAGAAAAGAACTTGATACAAGCTAGGAAACTCAGAGGAATGGGTAACATTAAATCAGTGATAATTCAGTTCTTGCTCAAACTTATCTGAGGTATGAGAAGAGAGAACAAGAGGACAGGATGCTATTTCTCAACATTGGCTCTCTGTGTTATTAGCGTGGCTGAACATCAAGGGTGAAGTCCTGGTCCTTGCAAAATTAGTGGGAAATTTGCCATTGACTTCAATGGAGCCAGGATTTTACCCTGGGTTAGCACAGTTCCCATATGTGCTTCCATAATGAAAATTAGGAATCATTTGTCTGGTAGCATATGGAATCCATTTATGTATTATGAGTAAGATTATTTAAAATGGAAGATAAGTGGAAATTAACTACTATATTCATGCATGCCTTGCACATACCAAATACAGAACGTAGGAACGAGTATCCATTACCTTCTCTTCTTTTTATCTGTATTAGGTAAGAGTTTAAAAAGTTTGTTGGGTAAGAGACAGGGGAAAGGTAACCAACAATCTATCAAATTCTTTGCTAAGTTTTATAATAATACAAGCCAGGTTGCCTGGGTTCTGGGTTTCCTGCTGCCTGTCAGTTTAAATGGATCTTTAACATTGCTTAATGGCAGGTTTTCTGTTTGTGAATTAAATTTACTATTAAAAGAAATGCATTTGAAGGAATAAGAATGGAGAAAAATCTGAAAAAGGGAATCTCATCACTCATGGCTCTGTACTGCCTGACCTTTCCCACCAGAAAAGTTATTCCGCCTCTTTGGAAACATGGCTCAGTGCCATCCTTGCTGCAAACATGGTTTCAAACTGCCTTGGAGTTGTGCCACGAGGAACCTCTGGCTTATTATACAGGACGGATGCCAGACAAACCGGCTGAGGTGTGGTTGGGTTTTATGGCCTTCCAATTTGAAAGTTATGCTATACATAATGTGATTAGATCTGACTGGAATGTTATTCCTTATTTTCTTTTATTGAAGTTTAATTGTTTCCTTATTCCACTGTCATCTCTCCATTTGACTAACACTTGTGTATCACTGGTAAGATGTAATACTCAGCCTGGCTTTGTCTTTATACACCACTGCTCTGTGGACCCTTTTATGCTCACTCAAAGAAAGAAGGAGAGAGAGAAAGAAATTATCCAAAAAGCAAATTCCTTTTTAAGGTTCAGTCCTGAAGTTTTTGCAGAAATTCTGCCTGCAGCAAATGTTTTACCTGAAAGGAGGATAACAAACATAAGACATCAATCACACAAACAGACCTCAATCTCACTAAAAGGCATACATAGTTTAGGTGGCCACTGCATTCATTTTTTAGTCCCCAGTTGTGCATTCTGCCCTGCTCAAGCAGATTGCTGCACACATACCACAGAGCTCCGTTTCCTCTGAGCAGGTACAGCGACCACACGGTTTGATCGAAATAAAATATAAGGACCTTCATTCACACGGTTTTTATGTTGGGATCAAAATTACTACCATCTAAAGATTTTATATTTGCCATATTCCAATCTAGCAAATCAGTTTGGCTAAACAAGCTTTGAGGTGAGTGAATTACTTCTGTGTGGTTTGGTGCCAGGAACGTGTTATGAAAACAACATATCTAAGATTTACAGATATTCACAATTTCTAAGGTCAGAATGAGTGATTAATTATAATGCCTTTGCCTAACCCAAGTGCTAATTTACCTCATGTCCTCTTCCTACTAGCAGTGATCACTCGGACATGCCTTCACATGGCACGATTTGTCTTAAGGTGCACCACATCCCTCTGCCTCTCATAAGCTCAGGTCTGTACCTGCCATCAATATTTTACCTTTATATATGTCCTGTTCCATTCCACCTTAAGTTAATAGCTTGTGAGGATTATTGACAAGTGATTGCCAATGGAAAACCTTACGGTTTGGTGTAGTACATACTGTCCACACTTCCAAAACTCTCAAATAACAAAAGAAGCCCACAGGCTTTGTGCTTATACAACTAATCCTCAACTCTAAAGTTTATTCAAGTAAGTCTAAACTTGGAAGCTTTTTTCCCCAGGAAGATAGTGGAACTTGTAATGAGGATGTACATTTTTATGCCTCCTAGCCCACTGCGCCTCATAGGCATACATGTACTTCTTGATTATTTTTGGGTAGAGGTAGAGCTACCTGGCTCAATAGCTGTAAATAAGGCAGAGTTTCCCTAAATGGAGAAAAAGAAAGTTGATCAGACGTTATAGTACTAGTATTTAGCCTTAATAAAAAAATCTCAAAGACTAAATTTTCTTTCATAAGAAGACAATAATTTGAAAAAGCCAATATATGACTAAACAGGTTCATACAAATGCCATGTTTACAGTGCCACTGGAACAGAAGCCATAGAATTAAGTTGAGCTGTCCTTGACTGTGTTTCCTCAAGAAGCTTGTGCTGAACTGGGGGCAGGGGGGAAGATGACATGATTTGAATTCTATTCATATGGGGGTTTGTTTCAGTTCAAAGATTTTTCTCTTCTATAGCACTATAGAAGCAAAAAAGTTGGTATTTTAAAGTCAAGTTGCATGCTTATGCCATAATTTAACCTATTTAGTTACAAAGCATATGGAAAAATCACTTTATTGTACGTGTTTATATAAAAGACTGCAAAGCTCTGTTTCAAACACCTAGTGTCAGCACTAACAAAACATGGGCTAATACGCAGTCCTTGCCATTGTTTCGTTCAATTCCTAATAATATTGTTCCTTACCTATAATATCTATGATTCTTATCACTGCTTTCCTCTTTTCCTGAGTGCTCTATGACCTTGCTTTACTATCCAACAAAGTAGGAGAGCCAGCAGGATGCCTTTATCAGCAACAATCATTTCAAATGAATGTTAACATATCTATTTCCTGTCTGTCCTGCCCTCTTCCCCCCTCCCTTTGGCTATGATTTATTAAAATGATTTTGATTGAGTGCACGTGGACCCCTGCCTTCTACTGGAGAGTATCAGATGGCTTCAGCTGTGTGTTGTAAACCTTACTCCTTCAGCAAATAAGAGAAATTCTCTAGTCTTTTTTGGGGAACCGGTCATGGTTGGGAAGTAGAAATGTCCTTTCTGGGGCTAGGAAGTTCCAAGTAGCCATGGTGTGCAGC
>Ga0181612_173904_pt1 | contig 11543 bp, 4 predicted proteins | sample HoacroProtozoa21_FD_119630 | JGI IMG/M metagenome (GOLD analysis project Ga0181612, IMG submission 119630) | Hoatzin crop microbial communities from Cojedes, Venezuel. Combined Assembly of Gp0051906, Gp0051904, Gp0051908
TCCAGAGCTGGATGCAGGACTCTCGGTGGGATCTCAGCAGAGTGGAGCAGAGGAGCAGAATCACCTTCCTCAACCTGATGGCCACACTTCTTTTGATGCAGCCCAGGATATGATTGGTCTTCTGGGCTGCAAGTGCACATTGGTGGCTCATGTCCAGCTTTTCATCTACCAGTACCCCCAAGTCCCTCTCCACAGGGCTGCTCTCAATCCCTTCATCTCCCAGCCTGTAGTGATACTCGGAGTTGCCCCGACCCACATGCAGGACCTTGCACTTGACCTTGTTGAGCCTCATGAGGTTCATGCATGAGGGGGATTGAGTTTGAAAAGAAGTTCTAATAGGTACTACTACAACTATACTCCACTACTATATCCTGGTACAATTCCAAACAGAAGCGCCATTAATTTACTTTAATGGCATCTATCCCAGATGGATAAGAGAAAAACAAGATCAGGGAAGTGTCAATAGAATTTCAAAATCTGTGACCCTGCCCTGATTCATAAAAACAACCAGAAGCACTGGAGCAGGTTTTAACTTATTACTCTTAGAAAACTGATTAAGACTGAAGACCACACATATCTCTACCTGGCATTACTATATTTCAGGGGAAATGTTACTGTTGCTGTTTCATAATTTCTTGAAGAATCAGATGTATACATTAATACCACACCACATTTATTAATTGATTTTAGTATATTTGGTTACACGTACCTATTATCCTAACCAGAAGATTTATGAAGGATGGTAAGAATTATGCAAACATGGTATATTTTGTGGTCTGCTTTGCTAGTGTTCTTCCTAAAATACATACGTTTCAAAAATATGACATAGGTCACTAAGGAGAGATTCAAGATACAACTGTCTACAGTACGTTCTGTATCCCAAGTATTTCTGCCTTTCAGTGAGAAGCCCTATATTTCTAATGTCTGTGCAAGAGATCGTCTATTTTGCTGAATATGTAAAGAACAGCATATTTCGGTTACATTTTCTTGAGTATACTAAAACAGAAAGCCAAATATTCAGCAAGCAACAGTGATATTACAACATGAAAAAAAAGTTGCTTAAATGTTAGGTATTGTGATATTGCCGAGAACTTGTATCACACTGAACTCCTGACTCCCATGTTAACTGCATATGACATTATAGAAAAACACATTTTAAAAGTGTACAGGAATCTAAGAAATTATTTCAGAAATATTGCTATATTTCCTACCATTTCCACAATACAGGTGGAACTCTGATAGAGAGAGTTCTGATCAGCTCTCTCTATTAAAGCATGTCTAGTTCACATTTCAGAATATCCTTAAAGGTGTCAGTTTCGTGAAGATGGAGTAGCTCAAGAAGCAAGACATAGTTTTGTGGCTACACAAGACATACATACTATTATACCACTAAGAGAGGTATAGGAAATGGCTTAGGAACTTGGAATTAGAACATCTGAAATCTCTCTTCAAGACAAAATCATTTTACAAATACAAAAATAACCACTGAAAACTAATTCTCATTCCTAAGTGAGCAATTTCCCAATCATAACATTTTACTTCAGCACTGTTTAAAGTGGGAAAATAATGAATTACATTAAGAAAAATTTGTGTATATTAGCTTACCCAAGCACCCTTACTATACTTTTTGTTCGCTTAGCGAGTTTTTGGCTTAGGATAATAAATCAGGACGTGGTGAAACATTTCTAAATTTTTTTCAGTATAATTGATGTGCCACGTGATCAAACCAAACAATGAAAAGAAGTAAAATCACAACATAATCTAATGTTATATATGGAAATAAAAAGATTTTTTTAATTAGCTTCAAATCCTCCTATTTTGATTTGTGGATCTTTCATTCTCCATACCTCCCCCTCCCCCTCGTTTTTTTCAACTGGACTGACATTTTAAGCAGAGGCATAGTGTGCAGCCAAACTGCTTTCAGCTTAATGTTTTGGGCTCAGTCACATAATGATAGCATTAACTGATTCCACATGAAAGATTAGATTGCTGGAATGATTGTTGTTTCAACTGTGTTATTTGAAGTATTTTATTTAAAGTATAATCAAGTACTGGATGTCGTGTAGTAGCATTATCAATGTAATTCATAAAATACTAGGAAGAATTAGAAAAGGGACAAACTTCAGACGTTTCTTAAGTGATTTTACGTACTAATGAAATAGCTATAAAAATACTCTTTTAAAAAAAAATCAAAATTTGAGCTCATATTAAACCAACATTATCTTCATAATAAAATGCTTCATGTCCCACCCCCATATTACATCTCTCAGTGAAATTCTATTAAGCACTTCTCTTTATATTTTATATAAACTTTACATGTAGCAAAAATTTGTGACTCTCTAGCACCTCTTCTGGGTTGAAGTCTCAGAATTGCTTTAGCTTTTTTTTAGCTGGTGAAGGCATCCTGCTCAACACTCTGATACACATTCTTGTTCAGTGTCGTGAATGAGTGGTTAGGTCGCTTAAAGAATCACCATCAAAGGTATTTGCAAGAAGTGATTGTAATAAGAATTTATAAAAGGTGATTTAACAAAGTATGTTGGCAAAGTTCACTCTGTTACTTATTAAATGAACGGAACACAAAATCAAGGTAGGATTGAGGTAGAATGATTTATACAGAGATTGAAGAAAGATGTAAGGGGTAAGGGAGATCCTCCCATTGAGTCCTAAGGTTCGGAATGGACTCCTTTGTTTTGTAAACTCCTTCTCAGAGAGGAGCCTACGTGCAGCTGGATTCAGACTTAACCTCAGACCCAAACAGTGAATGTCTAAAGGATATGTAGCGCAGCAAACGAATGCTTGTTCACAGTTAAAAGAGAAAGAGAGAAAATCATAGGAATTTAGCAGTAATTAATCACTTTGTAAATGTTAACCAGTGATTAAAAAAAGTGATTAAAAAGAATTTGCTATAATCATTCGCTACAAGCATAGATAAAGGTACCTACTAAAAATTCCCCTTGAGTTTGCTGCAATACTCACTTGAAATTACTTTCCTCAATGGGCAAAAGTTGAGCCTCAAGGAACGAGGGATCCCTGTAGATCAGCCCAGATAACCTCAAACTTCAGAGTTTGAAGTGCTCCGAGAGGTATCCCACTCAGAGGGAGACACTGGGCACAGCCTGCTGCAGTCCAGAAGAGCTCAAAGGCCTCACTTGCTACCTCTGTTAATAGGGTCGTGAGATGACTGACTTCAGGCATCTGTAAATTTCCATCCTGACCACAATCTGCATGAGGTAATTCTGGTGTCTTGACAGCAACCATACAATTCCAGTACTTCCCAGAATGTATAGTTCTGAGGTTTACCAGGCAGGTATGACCCAGGCAGCAGGAGTTCCAGGTGTGGTCAGTGAGTGCCTGGTCAGCCAAATTCACTGCTCTTGTACAAAGACAATAGAAGTTCCAAGTCGTCCCAGCTCACTGCTCTTGCAGTACAGGCAAAAACACAGTGTTGGCTGGTTCTGAGATCACCAGGTGGCCTGATGGAGGGGGAGGAGGAGCTGTACCACCACAGTCAGTCAAATCCTATGTCTGATACCTGAGGCTATGACTATTAATTCTTTCCATGGAAAACCATTGGGAAGGTTCACTTACTGTATAAAGGACCTGTATTGTTTTTTCACATATAAAGATATAAAAATACAATGGTGTTCAAAGCTTTCCTGAAGCCTTATCCTTTTTCTTATTAAATGTGAGACATTATTTATTATGGCTTTCACAGTCTTAAAGAAAGGCCAGGTAATTTCTCCAAGGAAGCTATATCATCTGTTGCAAAAGACTATGGAACTTTCAGACCAAGACAAAATGTAATTTTGTATAGCATCTCATCTTTCATAAAATGTTTTCTTAAATATGGCAATAGAACAACTGATTTAGCCAATTCAGCTTCTGACTTCATGACATTTATAGCAGTGAAACTGATCGCATTTTCCTACATGCAAATTTTGAAGGAAAATAGCTACATTTCAGTGAATTTATTTTGGATTTTAACAGGAAAGAATGAAATCTTATCATGCTTTTTTCGGATAAACACTTGAGTTTTTTTTCTTTAAATATCCTTTGCTGGCAAAGTTCTAAGTAGTAAAGGAAAAATAGTCAGGAGTTTTCTTTGAAAAGCACTGATCCTTATTTCCTTTAACCCTTTTGAAAAGATGTTTTACACCTTATTTCTGCAGATGTTATAGTCTATGAACTGCACCTCACTTTCATACTAATTAGTTATCTCACACATTTTTCATAATTCTTTTTTTTCCTGGCAATGTGTGAGGGTTTGCACTATAAAGTGAATAGCATCATCTTGTGAGGGAGGAGTTCTCCTCTATTAAATTCAAAACCTGAACTCTGAATTTCTCCGACACCCACTGCTATGCATGGTGTTGTGCAAGGCTTGACTGTCTATAAACTCATTTCCTTTTTTCATGGTCATTTAATGATTTTGGCTATGTGGTCAAATTCAGGAGGAATCGACTAACACACAACGTTAGCATAGAGAGAAATAAGAAACGTTAATACAAAATTTTTATTCCAAACTCATTTTTGCCAATCCACAATACTCTTGTGGAAGGCTTTGCTTAACTGGTGATTAAACACAATGCCACCCAAATGGACAAGGAACATTGGTGACCAGAGGCCACACATGCACATCTGTCATAGGGTGGGGTTCAAATTTTTTTGTTGCTGTTTTTCAGGGGGAGTGTGTGTGGGGGTGGATCAGCATTTCCAGCCAGGAATATGAAAATTGCCTCGTTATTAGTCACGCATACAATACACATTCTAAGACACTAAACTGCAGACAGTTTGTTTTTTTAATATAAATTGAACAAATTATATGTTGCAAAGTTACCAGTTGCCAATGTTTGGAATTGATATTTGAAAGACTTTCTACAACTGAAAATGCTCCATCTTTCTTGACTGCTCTTCGTTTTTTACTGAATAAAGACTTATTGATCATTCTTGATACAAACACACCTTACACAAGTACGAAACATAACTCAGTAATTAAACTGACGAAGTTCAACTTGCTTGTCTTCAGACTGTTCAGGTTCCAGGTGTAAGTCCTATCTATCCAACCCTTGTTTTCACTCCATCCTGCTTTTCCAAGTCTTAGCAACATTTCAGTAGAGAGGGATAGAACAGTACCTACATATTTCAGGCTAGAGTTGCCATATGTTGATGATGTCCCTTTTAGATGTAGCAAGTTAGTGTGAATGTGCTAGTTCATGTATGCATTTGGCATAGATTGAAAAAAGTATGTTGATAACTTGCAGCCTTCTTTAGTATCTCTTCAGGGAGCAGGTCTCAGAACTATCTTAGCTCATTTTGGCTGAAAACATCATCTTATTGAAGGCTTCAGGAGACAATGCTGAATAGTCATGCCCTATGAATTTTCTCAGCTCATTATACGTTGCTTATGTTGTTAACTTTCTCAGCTTTCCTGCTTACCTTTGGAAAATGCCTAACTCTGAATTTGAGCAGGCATATAAACAGCCTCTTCAAAATTGACCAAATGCCAACTTAACAACCTTAAAAATGTCTCTAGGAAGTATGAAATAAAGCATTGATAGCTGTTTTAAACTTGGCAATAATGTTCCAAAGCAAAGCTGTGTGGATGATGAGCATTAATACTTCACTGACAGCTAAGGCTGCGTAAACTTCTATCAACTACCTTTTCCATTTTTTCTCCATATACAATCACCTCTGTCAAAAAAGCCCACAATTTGGATTTAGTTAACTGTCTGTTAACATCACGATTAGATAAATATAAGCCAGCAAATATGTAATAATAATAATAATAACTGTACCAAGAGTGTCTTTGTTCATTAGGTTGGTAGGTTAGAGTACACAGCTCCATATCCTACATGCAATTAAAGTACTCTTTTAAATACTTCACCACAGCTTTGATTTAAACATTGTTACTACCCAAGATAACCCAAGATCTGTAACCCTGTAAGTGTAGTCTTGTTTAGATTTTTAAGACTAGCTTCTGCTCCCCTTTCACCTTCACTGCAGCCTCTTCCCTCAACTGCTTTTAGTCTCACTCTCAGTGAGATGGCCAGACACAAATGAAAATCAGAACTCTGGAAAACAATGAAAATGAGTTTTGGTTTGTTGTTTTTTTTTAACATAAACCCCATAATTTGAAGTACATTATGGTGCAGTATCATTACACAGCTGGAGATTAAAATGCTTTTTTTTTGCTAAATGAGTCCAAATGAGTTTGTGGAGACATTAAACTTCCAGAGGAATGACAGTGATAATGAACTTAGGCAAGATGTCAATATAAATATCTTCATATGTTATCAAGACAGAAAAACAATGTACTGAGTTAGTTGGTGGGTAGATTTTTTTTGTCTAATGAAGTCAGAGGTGTATTTACAAGAGGCTTTTAAACTCACAGGTAGAACAAACAAGAAGCCTGAACCACACCTCAAATTATTATGTGTATAAAGATATTGAAATCACTGCCTACCACACAGGGACATGGCTGAACAATACAGATGAGTAAATTTAGTAGCATGCTGACACCAAAACCAGAGGTTTTATTCTTTACAAGGTTCTCCTGAATTTTCTGCAACATTGTGCCATCTCCTATGTGCCAACTCTGGCACTTCTTAAACTGACTATAGAGGAATTGACCAAAAGATGAGTAAATTCATCTCAGTAACCCAGTGGAAAACTTTTTTTTCTAACTGGATCAGAAAAATATCAGAGAATCAACAGAGCAATTGTAAATGAAGCAACGGAAGCACATGCTTTGCTTCTGTTGGAAGAAATGTTTGGCAGCAACAAGCTTGCATCTGAGATCAGTTATATTAAGACTGCTCAGATTAACTCGGGATCTCACCTAGTAGTTCAGCATAAGATGTAACGCAATGCATAAGTAAGAAAATGTTTGAGATATGTGTATTAGTCAGAATGTGACTCACTTGGAGGACAATTTGGCTTCTCAGCAAGAAGAATCTTAAAGTGAGTCATGACCTTTATGTACATTTTTCATCTTTCTGAGTATTTTTTTTTCTCTTCCAATGTAGATAGGACAAAATTTTGCAGAAAATGTTTAAATATGAAAAAAATCAGGTGAATTGGAATGACAGCATAGAAGACTGCAGACATGATTAGAATGCTTTGACCTAGTGCAAGGTCCACCAGAAGAGGCTGGAGAAGTTTTCTGATGATTAAAGTGTCTGTATCAAGCATTAGAAAACAGTCATTACCCCTTGTAAGTCTGGCAGGGAAAACTCTCATTTTGATATATAGAAAAGTAACACGTTAGCATGGGACACAATTTATTTTAATGGTCTTTTAATGAATACCTTCTTTTTAAACCCTTTTTTATATGCATGTATGCATAATGTATCTTTTTTGTATATGTTTGTATATATACACGTATAAGAGAAATTCAAATACTCTTCTACTTATAGTATTTATGCCTTCTGTGTTGATGGCAAAATTCCTTTAATGGCTACTTTTTCTGGTCTAATACCCTTTCCTTTCTGCTCCACTGACTGCAGGTCTTCACTAAACCACAGCACTCCTTTCTATGCAGTGTAGATTTAAGAACAGCCATGAGATTATTACATGGCAGAGAACCTTCATTTTTTCATTTCAAACCAGTAGTTTAATATTAGCAACATCTAAATATTTCCTTGAAGCATTAATTTTAGTATGAACAACATATCTAATTAGAACAGCCAAAGCAGCTTTGAATTTTGGTGCGATTGATACACGTTAGTTGGGTGAGAATTGATTTTAATTTCACTTTTAAATACATGCAATCTTTTTAGCAATTTAAGATTTCAGTTTACAAAACTTTAATTGCTTGAAGCTGAGTGTGCCAGAGTAAATCTTTGTCAGGCTGTTCTTTGAAATGATATCTAAAGATTTAGGATATGATTTTGCTTACCCTTACATTACTGTGTATCAGGAATAATTCTGCTGAAGCTAATAAAAAGCAGTAGTATAAAACTGTTGCAAGAGAAGCCAGCTCCTTTGAATTCTTACTACTTGAGTTTTCTTCTTGTGAACTAGGTCCTGAATTTTCTTCTTCACCAAGATTTTTCTATCATTGTACAAAGCAATTCCAGAACGTCAGAAAAAACAGAAGATGCATAGGTTTGATTTAGCAGTCAGTGGCAGTCTGGAGATCTCTGGTGACTCATAATTCACTGCAATATGTGCACATTATTCTGACCAACAAAACAGACAAATATATGAAAGAAGGAGTGAAGAACAAAGTGAAGTATTTAAAGTAAGTACTTGATGTCTGATTTTCCAGCCCAATTTAGAAGGACAAAGAATGTTAAAACCAAGCTCCAGATCAATCCATCTTCAGTTTCATGATGGTACTGAAAAATGAATAAGGTGGCAACTTTGTTCAAATGCATGTATGTCTATGAACAAACACATTTAGGAACAACAAATTATACTAGAAGAATAGAATATGCACATACAGCCCTCAAAAGGGGTCAGAACACTGTTCTGCTCCATGAAGATCACATCATGTAGTGTTTTCACAGGATACAAACAGAATGAAATTGACCTAGAATTGATAAGAAGGCAGCTGCGGTCTTTAGTCTGGCAAAAGCCTAGGAAATACCACATACTTGCATGTCGTAATTGTGAATAATGACTAAATCAAGCAAACAGACAACCAAGCCAAATACCAAAACACCACTAAAAATTGAGTTTTCATGTGCATTATTTCAAGCTGTGTTGTCTCTTCTGTGACACTGTAGTTCAAGAGTGGATTCCACACACTTTGGCCCATTTAATATATAAAGAGGAAAAGACTGTCAAGATAAAATGCATTGAAGTACTAAATAGATTGTCCAGGTAGTGAAAACATTTTGCTAGTAACCTCAATGAGCAACTACAACCCCTCTCAAATGCCTTTTCTTCACAAAAAGACATCAAGTTAGGAAATTAAAAGATAACAATTACAGGAGCAGTCTGATGATCAATGTAAGTTTCACATTCAAAAAAAAAAAAAAGGAAAAGCCACTAGTTTCTCATTATGATATAGGGTGCAAATATGACAGTCTCAACACAAACGGAAGAATTCTTCATGTTTTTCCACAGAGAGACATTTGCTTTAGAGTTAAGGCTATAATTTCTCCTCCCTTCCCGCCTCCATCCTACACTCCCTACATCAGCTAGTGGAGAAGAAGCAAGCTCACAGAATTGATTAGTCTGTCACATGTTCATGGGGTAGCTCCAGGTGACATCATACACACTGTAGAAATACAGATATCTTAAGGCAGTTCTGCACCAGTTCTGTCACAATAAGATAAATGTAACGGTACTCCCTCTAGGGCTTGTATGTATTTCACGGTACCTGAATGATTAATATCAGTTGATTAGCTAGCACAAAGCATTCTAAGTAAAATGTGAGAGGAAAAGTAGGCTAAGCTGGTACCTTGCTTAGGATCATCTCAACATCTCTTTAAAATTAGTTTAATTTATTATCTTCTAGGGCAGTTTCTCTAACTATCCATTTATAGAATCCCTACTATTCTTTGTCTGCCAAAACTACATTTGATACAGTTTGCAAATGTCAGAATATTAGTATATATGAGTGGGAAGATTACAGCTTCCCTAGTATTATTACAAAATTAATATTTTAGATAAAAAAAATCCAACATTCACTGACTCAATCTCCCCAGTACTATCAGGTAGCTCTCAATTACCTATAAGCACTTTTCAATATATCTTTATGTTATGTCAACCTGTGGAAGTATGAAATGTGAAGTCAGGCCAAAATATTACTTATTCTTCCTCTGTGTGGGATATACTTCTCCACTTTTTACCTCTTCCATGTATGTTCCAAAACTTTACATTGAAGAGTTTCTTTGAATTCACTGTCCATGTGCAAAATCACCTGGCATTGCCTGTACAGCAGGTCTTGGATATACAGCAGCTACTAAAGATATGCCAGTTATGTGGTATCTGAACAAGCGCCAAAGTCTTTTCAGCAGACATTTTCTAGCGGAAGGGCTGTCCAAGGCCACAGTTACTGCTTCAAAAAGGTTATCTGTTATCTTGGCTGTTGTCTAAGCAGCACTGGGGGGCTAGCCAACCTGGTAAACTATAGCACATTATTCATAAAAATTGTCATCAATCAACAAAATTTGTGGCCAGTGAGAGTGTCCCTCTCTACTAGAGACTTTGGGTTTGTCTAGTTTGGAGAAAAGGAGGCTGAGGGGTCACCTTATTGCTCTCTACATCTTCCTCAGGAGAGGAAGTGTAGAGGGAGGTGCTGATCTCTTCTACATGGTATCCAGTGATAGGACATGTGGGAGTGATTCAAAGCTGCACCAGGGAAGGTTTAGACTGGACTTTGGAAAGATTTCTTCACCAAAAGGCTTATCAAGCATTGCAACATGCTGCCCAGTGAACTGCTAGGGTCACCATTCCTAAGGGTATTTAAGAGACGTGTAGATGTGGCGCTAAGGGACATGGTTTAGTGGTGGAATTGGCAGTGTTAGGTTCACTGTTGGATTTGATGATCTTAAGGGTCTTTTCTAATCTAAATGATTCTGTGATTCTATGACTTATGTCTTCTACATTTTTTTCTCTCACATACAGTTTAAGACCAATGTTTCATCCATTAGATGATGAAAGCATTCTATGGTTTGCCAGTCTGTTTATTCTTGCCCTTTTACACAGCTGTTATGTAATCCCTCTTACTTTATGTGCACACCCCTGTATGGCTACTAAAGCATGTTCACAAGTAATGATTCTCCGTAAATTACAAAGCAGTACTTAACTGGAAAGCATTGCAGGGACTTAGTTTTTAATAGAACTTATTTTTTTCTGGTATATTTTCAGTACTACTAGATTACAGGAAAAAAAGGGGGTTTGCATTCATTTATAAATTCAGTTTAAAAGACAGAATTAAGAACGGTCATCCTAAAACTTTTTTTAAAAAAAAGTCTGTCATCAGCAGTATTTTTGCAAAGAGTAGTGCACTGTACAATGTTTGTAAATCAATAAACCCAGGGAAATTGTCACAGTCTTTACTGTTTTCTCATGAGGACAGATAACTAATATGTATTTTGTTTTGAATGACACTTAAGAGCAAAAAGGAACTGCACAGGCAGTGGAAGCAACAACAGGTACCCAGGAAAGCGTATAGAGATGTTTCCCTGTTCTGTAGAGATGGGGTCAGGAAGGCCGAGGTCCATCTCCAGTGGATGGACCACTAGGCAGGGCCTGGGGGAGCAAAATCCCTCCCAGTATAAGAGAAGGTCAAATACATGACCACCTGAGGAATCTGAGAATACATGAGTCTATGGGACCTGACAAGACACATCCCAGAGTCCTGCAGGAATTGTTGATGTAGTCGCAAAGCCACTCTCCATTGAATTTGAGAAGTTGTGACAGTCAGGGGAAGTCCCTGATGACTGGAAATGGGGAAACATTGCACCCATTTTTGAAAAGGGTAGAAAGGAGGACCCTGGGAACTACCAGTCTATCAGGCTGACCTCCATGCCTAGGAAGATCATGGAACAGATCCTCCAAGAAACTATGCTAAGGCACACGGAGGA
>Ga0181612_121354_pt1 | contig 11542 bp, 10 predicted proteins | sample HoacroProtozoa21_FD_119630 | JGI IMG/M metagenome (GOLD analysis project Ga0181612, IMG submission 119630) | Hoatzin crop microbial communities from Cojedes, Venezuel. Combined Assembly of Gp0051906, Gp0051904, Gp0051908
AAAGTGGGATGCACATGGCAAACCCAGAAAATCTACTGGGCATGACCCATGGTCATGCTAATTTTTCAAAATTGAACCAAACCATGATGACCAACACAACAATGTCGTTATTCACAGAAATAACTTCTTCAGCAATAGTTTCCACCAAGGTGGTTTATAGAGTTCTCTCTCCTATGTGCTTTCTTTACTACTATGCCCCCCAAAAGACTATGTCTCCTTTCAGGTGTCTGTCTGTACTTCCCTGATCTTTCACAGTTCATTAAACGTTGTTCCAACGCAAAATCTTCTTTGCGGTTCTTTATTTGCCATGAAATCCCAATATAATTCATTACTCTACTGAATATAATATTTATTTTATTTTCAAAATATTCTAGAGTTCTAAAGCGGAAGGAAAGAAAAGCAAGTGATTAGCGGCTCCCAAGAGCTCATGTTACTTAGGCATAATTTAAACTCACATTGGAGTCCTGAACCCCAGGCTTCTATCCTTGGTTCAAGCAGTGGCTTGCTCTGTGACTTTAAGGAAGTGAAAGCTACAATTTTGCTTTCCCTGACTTTGAAACAGATATTTCTTGTATCCCTTTATTTTATCCCTGGAGCTTTCAAGGAAGTCACCACTCAGCACCAAACTTTGCTACATGCTCTACTTCAACTCCCAAAGTGGTCATCAAACCAGCAATGAGTACATCTGGTTTAGATCCAGAATTTGAAGGTATACTGGACACAAGCTTGGAGCTACAGCAGATGTATGGGTGTCGTTGTTGACCCACACACGTTTAACATGCACATTTGTGAGTTAGTCTAAGTAGACTCAGAGTAGACTTTGAGGCAGGACAAGAAAATGGAGGCAGAATCACTGAGTTCATCCCAAGCATTTATTGAATAGGCTGCATAGACTGCAAAGAACACTCATCGTCTTGGTTACTTTTTATATTTCACTGTTCAGTGCTTGAATTATGTTCTTTATATATTTCCACTATAATACTCTTTTGGTGTCATAGAAACAGCTTTACATTTGCTGATACATTTTAAGAAATGATACCCAAAGTGCACAGATAGATTCAAGGGAAAAGGGCACAACAGTTCTAACTCGTAAATTTTTATGTTCTAATGGTCAGAAGAAATGAATAGTCTCCAATCATATTTGAAGTGCAACCCACTAAGCTGCTGTTATTGTGGATACTGTGGATTTTACATTTTACATTGACAAAATACTGTGTAGAAACTATTCCACTAAAAGACAAAGAGAACTCATGTAGAAATTAAATTCTCTATAGGAATGAAAACTGTAATGGCAACGTTATTCATTTACATTGCTCCACTGAGCTCCGTTGGCAAATTCCTGCAATAAAATTACTGCAGATGATGTCGATAGGTTTTGAGTATATTGAGACCGTTACATATGCAGTTTTCTGCTTAGAGATAAAACTAGTTCACAGTTATGGTAAAGGTACAGCTACAATACATACATTGATTGATTTTATTTACCTCTCCAAATGCAAATGTACTGCATGATGTTTTAAGCTCAGTGTAACTGCTGGGAGAGTGACCGTTTCGATGAGTAGAGATGCTGTTACTACATAACTACTTCAAAACGTCCTTTCATTGCATCACAACATTTGTTGATGACTCTCTGTCACTGCTGCTCAGAGTTATCATGCTGAGATGTTGCACTGTGATAGGTAAAACTGCAAAGCAACGCCAGACCATCATTATTACTCCCTCATTATTTCAGTAATTTAATTGTATTCAGTAGTGCTTCTATTTCTTCTTACCAGATTACAGAAAGGAGGAACAGCGTTTCTTTGTCCCTCTCCTGACTGAAGGAGGCAGTATGTTCAGAAGATTTGCTCTATTCCCTAATCATTCCCCCTAACAATTGCAATTTATCAGAGAGGCATCAATTTGTAAGCACCACAGGGAGCATGATGCTATGCCTGTGCTCTCTCTTCTTGAATTCATATGCAAAGGGAGCTGCAAGCAGATCCAGGTAGGCTGTGAAAGCTATAGCTGAGATGGTGAAACCCTCTACACGAGATGAGAGTCACAGGTAACCCCAAGGTCCTACTGAATTCTGTAGGACTTCTCTGCACAAATACACACGCCTTCACAACCTTGGGCATATCCACTTGAGAACAGTGAAATCATTCAAGACAAAGGTCAAGGCAGATTTACTGTGAGGAAGAGGAAGAGAAGCCAGCAGGTGCCCTACACACTGTTAGGTCTGGAGTGGCCATGCAGCTGAGCTGCCATTCCCCTCTCTTCCTCCACTACATCAGAGATGAACTCACTTATGAGAGACTAATATATTCAAAGGAGTGACAGTAATTCACCACAGTCATTCAAGCTTTGCTTTCATTTAAACCCACGGTACCTCTGTAATTTTGATGATCTTCCAAGGACTTAACCGAGAGCAGAATTACAACCAGTACACCTCTTCTAATGGTGTCCTTACACTACTATTTTCTGCACTTTTGTGTGAGCAGTGCGCTGTTATTTGTATGTGAATAACAGCAGCAATCAGGAATGGTTTGCAGTGTCAGTAAGTGCATACAAAATGAATATGGATCTTTAATCTTTACCACATCCTACATCTTAAGTATAAATTAGGTCTTAGAAGTTGAATTCATTGCTGCAATAGCCTTATGAATATTTGTCTCATGATGAGTGTTATTTAGACCAAAAAGTGCTGCTGAAAATAATTTCAGAACAAGGTGTTGCAATCTTGATTGCAAAAAACCCCTGTTAGCTCCCATTGCTATGAAGAGGTAATGAAAGGCAAAAAGCATAAGAAAGAAGTAATTGCAAGATGACTTTCAAGCCAAGTATGCTTTAAAAGAAGGAGGCCTGCCCCGAACCAAAAAATTCAGCAGCGGCTTACTGCAACCAGGTTTTCAGTCCACTGACTTAGAAGCTACCCTTGCAAGCCCTCTCAGAGAGATTCAGACACAAACAAGCAATCTAATGGTATTAAGTAAGGAAAGCAACATAACTGTTACTATCAGGCTTCTCTGACACCGAAAGAACAAATACCTAACTGAACAGACACACTCGGAGTTTGACTTCCCCAGATGTCACTCTTCTGGACTTAAAGATCCCCAAGTCCAGCCAAGAAGGAATATTTGCAATTTGCGTTCTAGTGAAGAAAATACCAGGTGTAAACTATATTTTTTTTTTTTTCAGAGTGGTACAATCTCAAAAATCAGTGATGAACACAGCACATAAACAACCAACCGGTCCCAGAAGTTACGACCACAGAAGTAGAAAACAAGGCGAAAACATACACTGTCATGCCCCTCTCCCCATTGAAACACTGCAGATATGAATGGTTTGGAACAAAGTGATGACCTATAGGCAGTAACAGATGAGGATGCATGAAGAAGCAACTAATTCGAGCACAAATACTTACATTAGGAAGACATCACAATGAGACTGCACAAGAGGAACACCAGTATCCTGATCAAGAGATATAATGGGAGACAATAAGCAGGAATATGTCAATAGAGGGCAGAATTAGAGGATCACTGCAAGAGAGAATGCAGAGGTTTTTTTCACGCTCAGTATAAACAAGAACTCACCCAAAAAACATCAACATGCCAAACTGTGATATTACCAATGCAGTCGATTGCAAAATATTGATGAGTTATGAAGGCACCAAAATTCCAGATCATCTAAATAAATTATCTCAGAACCTGAACATCCTTCAACACGCAGCAGTCTGAGCTACAAATTAAATTACACAGTTTTTTAGGCTGGAAATGGAATCAAGAAGGATTGCTCTCTCTTGCAATAGGTTTTCTTTCAATAGTTCTGCTAAAATGAGAATGGAAAAAACACTGTGGTGATACAGGTGTAGACGTAGGTGATGCTAAATACAACAGAAACTGGCAGTAAGAGATACACAGCCGGTACACAGTATGTAGCAATGCGGGAAAGAGTAATATTACACCAGTCTAAATTTACCTCCGAAGGGTTAAAATCAAGTTCTGCAATAATAACTGACTTCTCTATCATGATAAGTTTCAGAGCTGCATTTGATGACATTGATTGACGTGATGAAAAATGCCATTAGCACTCACTCAGAAAGCTCTGTTCATGAAGACAGAGAACACCTGATATGATCAAGGCATCTTTAATAAAAAGACTGAAAACCAAAACCTGCGGTGTCCCTGAACCTCAGGCTGAATTGCCTTTAACAAAGGCGATTGCCTTTAACACAGGTGAGAGTCTACTACATTTTGGTAGAACAAAAGACTGAAGATGGTTAAATTTTATTAAATGTGGCACTACAGCAATTGCAATACATATTCAAACAATGAAAAACACAGTCCTTCACACAGGCCAAACAAAAAAGACATGTTAAAACTGAAGTTTGCCTCCTTCAAAGATTAGTGGTGCAAAAAAGTAATGACATATTGAAATTAAAACAAAACCTACGGAGATGACCTCTGTATCGGTTATTGTGCAGACGCTGACTGTGTCCTGCTAGCGAAACAAATGGAAGGCTGGCATCAATGCTTTGGTCTGGGAAACCATGCAAGCTCTTCTCTAATGCTAAACCAAGCCCAGTCTGTCAGTTTATTCTTTCCAAAGCAGCAAGCCAAAACCAAGGCAAAACAGAAGATGACGAAGGCTTACGATAAGGTTTTCATTGTGTCTTTTGATTCCACTTAATCACTGGCAATTTCACCACATTTCCTTAAGTGCAGGTGTAAAATCAGATTTAGTTTGAAATTACTAGGTAGCCAGCACCAGTGATTTCACTGAGCACGAGTCATAGTGTGCCTTGAACAGGTTCTTATTCTTGTACTAAAAAAAGAATCAGCAGTCTTAATTCTTTGTTGCCTCACATCAGGCGTAATTATTTATACCAGGGTAGAGTGAGGGCCAAGTGGCTTTACATCCAGCATTAAGGTTTAACATCCATTTGCTGCCGGCTAAATGTCTATGCAAGGTTCTGTGCAACAGAAAATTAGCTCCAATGACTTCATAGCTGCCAAAGTCAATGATTTGACTCTTGCCAGAGAAAGCAGATATTTCACTCAACAGCAGACTGCGGCTGTACCTAATTCCCCATAGCCCCACTCTGTGTCCTTGGCAGTGCAGGGCTCAGTGATCTGCTGGAGGGTCTCCCACCCGCTCCTGCCCTTAGCACTTCCCTGCCCCGCTGACACTCGATAAGTTGATGCTGGCCACTCCCATGCTATATTACTCCAAAGTTTGGTAGGGATTGGAAAGCCAAAAGGTTTAGGAAGTCACTTGCAGGCTCCTGCCTTCTCAAAGCAGAAAGCTGGCAGGCCCTGGAAGCAGAGGAATGTGGAGCAGGCAACTGAACCTTCATGTGTGCATTTTGTGCACTGGCCGTCTGTTCCCTGCACAAGAGAGGGAATGACATTCACCTATAAATTTAAGACCAAATAAAGAGATTAAGGTCTTTCTGTTTGCTTACTTTAATAGCAGAGATTAAAAGGCTGACTAGCTGAGGACATAGATGCAATACTGACAGATGTTTGATTTAATTTCATCCTTCCACTTCGCAACACTTAATACATATATCCAAGGTCTGACCTTATTTGTGAAGTTCTGACCTTGTAACACAGCCATTTAACCACAACCCCTGCCCTATCATGAGCAGAAAGTCTGAAATGCATTTCACAAATGCAGTTTGTCTGACTCTTTCATTGGCTTTGGGACAATCTCCAGACAAGGCTGACATGGTGTCTCATGAGCAGGGTTTCTGTTTAACGTTTTCACTCACCAGCAGCACCTTGGTGGCCTGACATTAAATAAAGAAGAAGCAGGAGCAGAACTGAAAAGTTGTCCAGCCTCCAGTCCATGTCCAGCATTAAGACTGAAAGAAGCCAACTCCTACGAGTGCTCGTGCAGCCAGGACACAACTAGTAGAGCCTTGGGGAGGGGAAAAAGAGAAATATGAAACCTGTAGAAAAACTGCATGGACACTCTCATCCTGTTCATGGGGTGTGGTAGAAAACTGAGGAACAGGTTCAAACATATCGCCGGATACCTTTTCTCACCAGTATGTCGAAGGTAAAAGATAATACATTTGCAAAATTCCAATTTAAAAATCCTTCTGGGTATCTAAGTTTCATTTTCTGCATCTCCTCATTAAGTAATGAGGCAGATGAACAACAAAACCTCTGAGTAAATTGTCACTGCTAACACTGACACAAGGTAGGGATCCAGCTTAAACACTGATGCCCTTCCCCAGCTTCGACTACAGTAACGCTGTATCTTCTGCACTGCACATCCAAGTTCCCAAAACATTAACCAGCACCCGTAAGCAATATTACACTATAGATATTGCATTCCACCATCTCTAACATCATCTCCAGGCTGCCAAGCAACCCATCTCTAGGAGTAATTTCATATTCCTTCAACCTGTCTCTGTCCGTGTTTATGAAAGCCATTAATTTCAGCCATTCACCTTCCCTTATTTTATAAAAAGCAGTACAATCCCAGCAAAAGGGAAATCTGATTAGAACTCAGCAGAAAAAGAGACAGCACGAAAGACCAGGAGAGGAGAAAAGGGAAACAATATGTATTTGCGAACAGAGAATTGTCTTATGAACTGATGATGCAAAATACTGCAGTCAGTCTGATTCCTCTCTTAACTCACTATGTCAGGCCTTGGGACTGTCATTGTTACCAAGATATGATCACAGTGGGCAATGCACAGTATTAGATAGCTTTTCAGACTTTTCTACTATAATTCCACAAACTTCAAAATGTTCTTTACAGTTTATTTAACCAAAAGGATTGCTTAACTTTTTCTAAATTAAAAAAAAAATCTATGAAAGGAATTCAGTTTTTCTATTTGATAGCTGTGGGTACACAGGCTTGACCATCTGGCAATCCTAGTGTGAAAAGCAATCCAAATCCTTCTCTGTCTTCTCCAAGGCTCAGACTCGCCCTACCAGTCAGACAAAAGCTTTCCAGACCCGCGCTGCTCAGCAACGCACTCACAGTTCATACAACAGCAAGCCCCAAATCCTGCCCCAGAGGTATGTAGACACTTGGTTCAAGATGCTTTGTTCTGGCTGTCAAAGAGAGAAAAACTCTTCAGCTGACAGATAATTGCTTCTGTGCTGACAGGGAAGGATCCACAGCAGATTTTTATTGAAAAATTATTCTAGGACAGAAAAATCTGAGATACTTGCGTGTTGTACAAATACACACACACACACACACCCCCTTTCAGGGGGGAAATTATTAAGAAAATTTAAGAAAATTTAAGGAAAAGAAGTCTCTAGAAAGTGTTTCCGCTTCTCATAAAGACCTGGAGCACAGATATTCATGTGAAAAGGCACATATTTCTGACACCTTGCTCATGGCTTCACATTTGGAAAGGCCATACACACTAGTTACTCTATCTAAAGTTCAGAGCAATTCTCTCACCTCTTTTGTATTGCATGGTATATTGGCAGCCTTCATCCTCTGTTTTCTGGATAAGCCACCAATTATCTTCCACAATTTTTTAGTCTCCTGTGGTCTGTTCACATACCCTTTTACCTCAGGGCGTGCATTTCTTTCTGAACGTGACTACTTGGCTACCAGTTGGGTGGTAGTGTCCCAAGGCTGTAGAAAGCTTGCTTGCAAGGTAGAGAGATCAGGGACTTCTCTGAAATTAAATCCCACATCCAGACTCTCTGTCAATGCCATCGTTCCGAGCTCTGTGCAGCACATGAGCCCAGGCTTAGACAAGCTGAGCAAAGACAGTGTATAGCTAGGTTGTCTAATCTGTGACCTTTGGGGATAGCACTGCTAATAAAATGCGTGCAACCACACTTCTGTAACTTAAAAAAAAAAAATCATTCCCCCATCATCACTGGGGGAGGAAAGTAGCTTACTCTGAATGACTGCTGAACACTATCCCTCTTTTCCTGTCTGTTGCTTGCAGGGGTAGGTACAAAGGGAAACAAAACAAAACAAAGCAGAAAACCTGTCCCCAGGTTTTGGCTGCAGTAGTTTGAATTGCTGGAGGCAGGTCACTGAAAGGTTTTAATCCCGTGGCACTAGCCTCAGTGTAGGTGGAAGCAAGGAGAACTTTGGCACTTACGTGCTTTAAAGGGTGACAGCATGATGAAGATCCCCACTTGATGACTGCAAGGAAAGAAAAATGCCCTTTTGGTTCCTCTACTTTCTGAAATCCATACTGTGAACACCGCAGCAAAATCTGACTTTCATAATGCATAAAAAATTTTAAAATCAAAGGACTTCTATAAAAAAATACTGTATAGAGGACCAACATAACTGGGTGATGTCATTTCTAAGACTGATATCACTTCACTTGCTTTGTTTCGTTTCATTCAACAGATGTCTCTGTGGAAGGAAAACAAGCAAGCTATTTCTATCATAGGAATGACATCTGACAACGATGACTTTTTCAGCTATTTCTATGAGGGTGGGGTTTCAGATGTGATGACGAAAGTCCAGTCTCTGGAATATAATCTTGTCTGCCTTTCCTGAAAACAAACAGTCTTGTGACTCACAACTTCTATGTTAAAATAACTTAGAAAAATGATATTTTATTTTTAGAATGCTTTTCTCAGGGTTGGGGCGGGGGAAACAAACACAAAAAACCCCAAACCAAAACCAAAATAAAACTCACTAGCTTTGATTTATGAGTGGGATGCTGTGTCTCCCAACTCCACTGCACAGACTGTGGGGTTTCTTCTCCAGTAACTCCACGCCTGCGGCAGCTCAGACCCCCAAAATGCAAACCGAAACCAATTTTCCTTAAATATTTGAAGGAAAACTGTAGCCTTTTAGGAACTGCTTCAAGAACAGCCCAGCTGTACTTACAGCCAGAGGCAGAGCAGTAATGTTAGATGGACTGTCCCTCCATGTACATCACCCCCAGAGGCAGAGCTATGGAGTGGTCAGTCCTGGAGTGGTCGGTCCAGCAGGTAGATGATGCCACCTCCACTCTTCCTCTAGAAGCTTGTTGCTGTGTCTTTTCTAATTTTTTTGTTTCCTCAGTACACTACAGGACTCACCTCCAAAGCCATGACAGGTCCTGAATATAAGTAGTTGCATTTCTGGTCCAGAAGAAATCACCCTGATGGCTTAGTACACATGCAGTTCCTATCCACAGGCTCCCATAAAAAACATAGCCACTATGGAGTCCAAATCTCTTCCATCTTTTTCTACTGCAAAGCTGTATTACGTCTGTGTGGCAAGATTTTGATAGCAGTGGGGCTACAGGGGTGGCTTCAGTGAGAAGCCACCACAAGGTTCCCCATGTCCGACACAGCCAGTGCCAGCCAGCTCCAAGACAGACCTGCTTCTGGCCAAGGCCAAGCTCATCAGCAACCGTGGTAGCACCTCTGTGATAACGTAGTTAAGCAGGGGGACACTCCTCCCTCCCCCCCACCTCCCATCAACTTCAGCTGGAGAGAGGATTGAAAATATGTGAGAGAAACAACTCTGGAGACTCCAAGGTCAGCGAAGAAGGAGGGGGAGGAGGCGCTCCAGGCGCTGAAGCAGAGGTTCCCCTGCAGCCTGTGCAGCAGACCATGGTGAGGCAGGTTGTTCCCCTTCAGCCCATGGAGGTCCACAGTGGAGCAGATCTCCACCTGCAGCCCATGGAAGGGACCCCACACCAGATCAAGTGGATGCCCAAAGGAGGCTGTGACCCCGTGGAGAATCCATGCTGACGCAGGCTCCTGCCTTGACCTGTGGACCCATGAAGAGAGGAGTCCACACTGGAGCAGGTTTGCTGACAGGACTTGTGTCCCCATGGGGGACCCACGCTGGAGCAGCCTGTTCTCGAAGGACTGCAACCCATGGAAGGGACTTATACTGGAGCCATTCATGAAGAACTGTAGCCTGTGGGAAGGGCTTACACTGGAGACATTCATGGAAGACTATCTCTCGTGGGTAGGACCCCATCCTGGAGCAGGTGAAGAAAGTGAGAAGGAAGAAGGGGCAGAGAAAACATGTGGTGAACCAACCGCAATCCCCATTCCCTGTCCACCTGTGCCACTCGGGGGGAGGAGGAGGAGAAAATCAACAGTGAAGTCAAGTTCGGGAAGAAGTAAGGAGCGAGGGGAAGGTGTTCTTAAGATTTGGTTAGATTTCTCATTATCTAACTCAAATTTGATTGGTGATAAATTAATTTCCCCAAGTTCAATCTGTTTTGTCCATGACGGTAACTGGTGAGTGATCTCTCCCTGTCCTTATCTTGACCCATGAGTCTTTTGTCGTATTCTTCCCTGTCCTGTTCAGGAGGGGGAGTGATAAAGCAGCTTTTGTAGGCACCACTCTGATCAACAGGTCCCATTCATTTCCACTTTCTTTCCAGTTTTCCCATGTTTTTTCATGAGCATGTCTTGCCTAAGGTCCTTCCTAATTCCTGTCTGCTTCGTTTCTAGGACATGTCTTGTTTCCATACCACCACAGGGATGCACCTGTCTGGAGTGACAGATGTTACCATGTTTCATATGTTGTAATTCAGTCAACAATATGAAGAGCTTGATGTTCCTAATTTAAGTGGCCAGCTTAGCAAGGACGTATCAGGAAGCAGCAAGCAGGGCTGCTCCACAGGGTAGTGGGGATGAGGGGACCTCATTGTGGTGCAGTGCCAGGCAAACAGGACTCCTGATGTACCAAGCAGGCAAGGTCCTTTACATTGGCCAGGGCCTGCCAACAGTGCTTCTGTGAATCTGAGAAAGGGAGAGATCCAGATAAGAAGTCCATCAGGCCAGGTGAGGTCAAGACTGGCAAGGTCAGATATGCCAACAGCACAGCCCAGGCCATGCCCTAGCTCAGGTGCAGCTCCTGAGCCAAAGTATGAATGACCTGGGCGAAGCTCCCAGCACAGCTGGTTCCTCAAACCTGTACCACTGGAGAGATGGCCAGCACAGATGAAGCTTAGCACCTTGGTGGTGGCTATGGACTCAGACTTCACAGCAGGAGATCATGCTTAAAGCAGCACATAATTGGGTTATCAATGCCTTTTCCCCACCTTTTGTCTTGTTATATAGATTTAAATTTAGAAGCACAGAATATCGGGTGAGAAAAGGGCCACTAGGGAAGTGCCTAGGCACTATTACTTAGACAGCTGTATCTATTATACTAGCCTATGAACTGGGTAAACAACTGTACTTCAAATAAGAAGACTCTTAAGTAGTTCCTTTAAGGCATATATTTTTGACATTCTGTTGGAGCCATAAGAAAACATTACTTCTGAGCCTAGCGAACATTTCTATGAGGAAATGAAGCCTTCTCTCCCAAAGACGAAAATGACTGGCATGCTGTCATGGATGGCTACAGACTCTTTAGGAAATACAGGCCAACAAGGAGAGGTGGGGGAGTTGCTCTATATGTGAACTGGAATGCATTGAGCTTGGCCTGGCGGCAAATGAGGAACAAGTTGAAAGCTTGTGGGTTACAATTAAGGGACAGGCTCCTAAGGGTGACATTACGGTGGGTGTGTACTACAGGCGACCTGACCAGGAGGAGGAAGTTGATGAGGCCTTCTACAGGCAGCTGCAAGCAGCCTCACAGTCACAGGCCCTGGTTC
>Ga0181612_110136_pt1 | contig 11541 bp, 6 predicted proteins | sample HoacroProtozoa21_FD_119630 | JGI IMG/M metagenome (GOLD analysis project Ga0181612, IMG submission 119630) | Hoatzin crop microbial communities from Cojedes, Venezuel. Combined Assembly of Gp0051906, Gp0051904, Gp0051908
GGAATTGTCATCGGAGTCATATCAATGCAGCATTTTACTTGGAACTCTCATTTTTATTTATACAAGGATCACATTTGGTCTTGGCCTCTATGTGACCTGGGAACTCATGTTCCTGGTTACTAATCATGATTTCAACGTTTTTTCCTGATTTACAAAAATGCATCCTCTCGTCTTAAAGTGTGACCTGTGTTCTCAGTTTTAACACACATATCGTTCTATAAAGAGACCATTTTACAATGCGTAGATGTTTCCTAACATCTACAGAAAACTATTTGGTTGTCATTGGTATTTTTCACTATATGTAGCCTTTCCTGCAATTATTTAATGTTTTCACTGAGAACCTTACGAAGATGCTTCATGCTTAGTTTTGGGGTTTTTTTTCCACAAGAAAGAGAGAATAATGATGAAAAAAGCTAATACTTTGTTGTGTGAAGACCCTCCCTCTCTTATCAATGTGCTTGTCTAGCTTCATTTCACACACAAAAGGAAATATATTTATGGGTTGCAAGTGATGACACGGAACTGCAGTGTTCACAGTGATGACACTGAACTGCAGTGAGACAGGAACCTCCAGTTCTTGCATACCCTCCCTTTGCCTTCATGATCATTCAAAACAAAGCTCTTCCTTTTTTTTTTGAAACTAGATCTAATTAAGGAGTCAAACTCCTGATCAATATCTGACAACATCACAATAACAGCATTTCTATGGCATAGTGTCTTTGATCTTCAAAATATCACTCAGGCATGGGTAAGTTAATCGTGAGATTAATTTGATTGTTATTCTCATTTTGTTTGCTTGGAAACATGCAAAAAGGTTGTACGGCTTATTTCTGCGGGATATATTCCGGACAGCTGAAAACTTGCTCTGTCCTTGCACGCGTCTAATCAACACAGCAGAAGACCAGAGGTGGTATTTATAACTATAGAGAGTCAGGACAATCCTTATGCATACTCACAGCATATGTCCCTATTTCCATTTGGGTCTGTATCTTTGGAGGACAGACCCTTGTATGTTCTGTATTGGGTATTGTACAGGTACAGTGCAATCAGGCTCCTTGTGTGCTACAGTATTTAATATGATTAGTAGCATTAAAAAAGCTCCTACCGCAGGCAAATAGACAAGACCATGCCTTCTTCAGTAATAAGCCTGATTATTCCCTGTGCTGTATAATCAGCCCATTTTTTTAAGGGTTTATATGCTTAGATTTTGATTCAGATTAATACTTTTGAGATAATTCCATGTGCCATTCACATAAATGCTGAAAGTGCTGTTTGCCCTGAATACTCAGAGGAGTCTTGATTTGTTCTTGACAAATGTGGTCTGTAACTTTCATTGATACAAAAGATTGAGCTAACCAGAGGCTAGATATGCACCCCTGCTTCCATTCTCTTTTAGATTAGATACAGACACAAAATGCCTTGGAATCAGACCTTACAAGCTCTGTTTAACCTTTTTAGTTTTAAAGTGCTATGCAGACTGATAAGCTATTCATATTAGAAATAATTATTTATAGTACAGTTTAAGCATTACAGAAAAGCATATGCCTAACACCATATAAGAAACAAAAAACAGTTTACCAGTATGTATGTGCATCTTAAGCTTTAACTGCACTTGGATAGCACAGGAAGGAGGGCAGAAATATCATTAAACAAAAGCAAAGAGAAATTAAATGCAGTCCCAAAATACCTAATGCTAACATTACAGCTCACATTCATTCACAAGTCAGATCACTTCAGCAACTTAGGTTTCGTCTACAGCCACAGTGTTAAGGATCTGGACGTTCAAAATCAAGCATAATATCTCTGCTGGTAATTCCATTGACCACTGGTGGTCTGTAAGATGTTGCTCACAAACCTGTGGACTTCAAAAGAACACTATAGCTGCAAGTTTCAAACAGCAAGTAAGTTTTGTGCAAAAATCATTCTTCAAAGTTGTTAGAAAATCTCTTGCTTTTAGACTACAGAGAGAGACAATTAGAAGATCAGAAGTGCTGGAATTATTTTCCACTATGCAAAATAATTACATAAAAGGCAGTCTCAGTAGTAGGTAGGGATATCTATTTCCAAACAACCTTCTCACTGGATTACATTATTCATGCTTTTCCTGGCCAAAATAATCCTGTTCCTTTTGCTACCCAAAGTACAGTTGCAACTGGAATGTGGAGAGTGCTTTCTACCTAAACCAACCTCCATTGTACTGCAGTCTTTTGAGAATATATTTTTGAAACTCCGCAGACTGATTAAGGCATTGAATCCAAGTTTCCTAACTTCTCCCACTAAATGCTTGAGGAAAAAGAGCTGTTATATAGTGATCAGGAATTTTTGGAAGCATTAGTGTCTCTGACAGTGACTTGCATAAGAAGGTTTGAGTAGGCATAGATATTCTCTGAATCCAGCCTCATGTACCAAGCCACCTACCAGAGCTAGGTGCGAGATCCCCAAGCAATGAGAACACTCTCAAGTTCTACCTGTCAGCTGAGCCACCTATTCATCAGCCCATGTAGTTAGTCCATCACAAATGTAGGGCAATTTCCTTCACATAGATTCCAAGTAATGTGTTTTACTTTGTTACTAAAAAAGCTGAAGGCATTGATAGACAAGCACTAGTGAAACTAGCTGCAGCTTAACACCATATGTCTTCCAGAGATCATCATTCCCTGAAGCTAATTCAGCAGAAGATAAGTTTGCATACGCATTAACCACTTCGTATAAGGCAACAGACTAGATTAAATGAGCAGTGAATAGGAGTTTAAACTAACCTGTAAGAGAAAAGGAATATTTTGTTCTGCCACACTGGCTGCAAGGATGGTCTTCAGCAGCAGAACAAGAGCAAACAACATGGGGTGGGGGAATAATATCTCGAACAGTGGCAGTTGCAACTGTTTGCTAAGTAAAAGAACATTGGAGTGCTAACAGAGCACACAAGCTCAGCCAACACGAGGCAGCTCATTAAGCCACATAAATTTGGTGACATTTGTTTGTATGCCCACAGTTAATGCTCTGGGGTTCTGGTTGGATTTAGGAAGAGTTAAGTACAAGCTGTTCATGTCGAGTGGGTCTGGGAAGACCAGAAAGAAACTCCCAAATCTAAATAGGAACTACCTCATGAATTCAGGTGCTTACAGTGCAGGCAGTCACTTCTGAAAAACAACTCTACAGGCATCTGGCCTCCTCAGAAACACTACTTCAGTTTGTAAGCCATTTAAAAAACAAATTTTCCTAATTTCAAATGTGAAAAGATGCAAGATCGGTTGGCTCAAGAAGAACAGTTTGAACAAATAACTGACATAAATAAACAGATGAAAGCCTCTGAATGGGTTAAATTTGTTATGTCCAAGTCGCTGCCAAATCTTCAGCTAAGGACAGGAAGTTTATTGGCAATTTTCTGAAAAAGGAGGAATCCAATGATAAAATGTGAGCCATTTGTCTTCCCAGCCATTAAAGGAAATTCACTTTAAGGATGTTTCTGGAGTGGCTGCTGCTGCTGCTGTGCCCATTATAATTTATCAGTGTGTCTGCTGGTAGTATTATCATCAGTAGGGGCTCAGGTGGACTTCCATTAGTGCTGTCAAAGTCCTCATTGGCAAAATATTCCACTGACCTAGACAGGATCTATCAAAAGCTTTCAAAGCCTCATCTGCCATGGATGTTTTATCTGCTAATTATTTTCAGCAAGTTTGTAAGATTATTCCTCAGGATGAGTTATCTAGGGAAAAGCAGCAACAACAAACATATTTAATAAATAAAACTGTGTCAGTCATCATCATGTTCATTTATTTATAGGTCATATCCTTTTCAGCCGTCGTCTACTTGTGTGACATTTAGAGAGTAAACTCTCTAGGAGAGAGATTTTTTTATCTATCTCCGCTCAGGTCCTAACTTTGATAGGGGTCTTTGGACACCAACACAGTACACCTATTTAAAACTAATATGGCTACATATAATAAATGTAACAAAGCACATGTATTTAACCGTATGTTGCATTAGTTTTACAGCTCTGCTGCTTGCTTTGAATTAAAGCTGTGTTAAATTAATTCTAAGTATTGAAAAGTCAAGCTTGTGTAGTTTCTTTGTCTGAAATGTCTACGCATGTGTGACAGCCTGGGAAAGGGAGGGGGGAGGATACATCTAAGACTAGATAATCTAAAAAAATCTCCTAATTCTGTGTCAAACAGCAACACAGACAGTGTCCTCTACAGGACTGTAAAAAAAGATGCATTGTGTTATGCTGTTAAAAAATGTGACCTGCGGATCTCTGACAACAGATTTAACTAGTCATCACCTGCCCTTCCTGACCTCATACTGTTAATAAAATTACAATATTAGTTGATATCTTATTTGCATTAGCAATTATATTTATTACAGTTTCTTCCCATGAGGCTTGGTACAATCAATCAATCACATAAAAAATGCCATGTCTACCCCGAAGCCCTTATTACAGGTATTTAATGCAAGAAGCCACAGGTGGGTGCAGCAGGGAGAAGCAGAGTTACATGAGACTACAGCAAAAAGACTTGAGAAGTGGTAAGCAACTACCACAACCATCACCTACGAATTTATTTTTAACAAAAGAGTGATTTATGGATCTCTCTTTTCCTTTCTACCAACATATCATTGCCCCTTTTAGCACTTATTGTTTCCTCCTATGGTTGTCAGTCATTCCATGCAGTTGTCAGGGTGAGTGAAAACAATCCGCTATGCTCAAATGCAGTTACTGTCTCTCAGTATCCCTTGATCACTCACTGTACTCATAAGAGAGTGAGATGAAGGTGGTGGATTTCGATCACTATTTGACATGACTCATGAAACACTTGGTAACCCACCTCTGAAAGTGCACTCATCAAGACCACAAGTGGGAAAAATTGCAGCTTGCCTCTTTACTTCAACAAAGTCAGTTAATCCAGCAAGCTGGGAAAGAAATACTATATTCTGGCAAATATTAACAGAGTCTGCGTATAATTTTCCTCCACATTGTGAATAATTGGTGCTTCAGTACTTTAAAAAAGTTTGTCTCCTGCTTTTTTGGATGGTCATTTTTAAAGACAATAAATAATTTCTTAGACTTGGGTTCCATGAAACGTAAAAAATAGCCATCATTGACACTGTTGCTGCTGTGACTCCAAGTGCTATGTCTCCATTGACCTTTCCAGTTTGGGAGATCATAATGAATACAGTAATACTGTAGTGGCACTCCATGTTAGCAATGGGCATTATTGTCAAATAATTTGAGAGGACTCCAAAGAAAGCCATGGCTTAGGTCTCAGTGGACTGCATTTTTACCCCTACTTAACCTGCAGAGTGAAGTCAGCATAGCTGGGTTTTATAAATAAATAAATAAGCAAAACCAATCAAGTTGAAGCCCTGAGGTTACATGAAGTGAGGTGTGACTTGAAAAGGTCACAGAAAATTGGAAATAATGTGTCTTTGCTTGCAAGTTTGGTTTGGACGAAGCAAGTTTTCCAATAGCAGCTAATGTGGTTGAACAATACAAGCAGACGTTTTGATCTATTCAGCAGGTGATTTTGAAGTATTCTGGCTTACAGGGTATGATTATTCAGGAGGTTATTGCATACAGCTGTCTGTCCTGCTGCTCTGTGAGCTGCTGCCATATCATAGCAAGGTCAACAGAATGGGTAGCAAGTCTGCTCCTCAGTCTTAAGAGTTTACCATTTTTCTGTTAACTGAGACCAGCATTGCCTATTATAAGTGGCAAATTTTGTTATAACAACAGTTTACAACAGTTTACCTTTATACATTAGGCTGTGAGTGAATGAAGCAAAAAACTCCCATTTATGGATCCATTTGGACTTGAGTCAATTAGCTATGGGAGCATTACATTCTTATTGCAGACATGTTTCAAATCATTTGGCATGCAGGCTTTGCCCCTCAAAAATAGAACTTGCAACAATCTGGCAATGTAAAGGAACTGAATGATATCTTCAGGCAAGAGTATCTTGATGCAAGAAAACACTGACTTTTTGCCAACTCCAGATGTCATGATGGTATATCAGAGGTGGAAGGGGCTTGAGCAGTGGGCACTGAGTGATGCTTTCTGGCAGAGGAGCTCCTTGGGCATTTCTGTCAGTGCAGTTGACATAAGCCCTAAGGCTGTGCTAGAGGCCAACTGGATCCAGCTAGTACCTGAAATCCAATTTTAATGTTGAACATTGCACATGGTATGGACATGCCGTGTGTGTCTACTGTTTGTCTCTAATGAGCAATTTCAGCCATAGGCAACTTTTCTGTTCAAAATACAGACAAGATAACCAAAGATGATAACAGATTTGCTGGTTTGCCACAAGCTAATACATCTTCATGATTTTTTTTAATGGTTTGTGCTTTTTAGTCTCCCTAATCCCAGCTGAGAACTCAGATTTGTAAACAGTGATACAAAAATAATCTTATTTGGAATCTGTGTTACATTTGTCAGTAGATGACTAACCTAATAACACACAGTAAGCAATAGATGTGAATCCATTGACCTAAAAATATTTAGACTTACAGGCAAAAAGCATATTCTTTTGATAGGTTACACTTCTTCTGAGTATGGGAAAAAAAAACAACTAACTATATACCTTATGGTAAACATTTAGTGTTAGCTGGTAAACAAGTTCCAGCCTATAGGAATCCTACAGATTATTTGCAAGTCTGAAGTACTGCAAAATACTTTATCTAATTTCATCTACCTTTCAGTGTTTAATATTTATTTTATTGTGGTTTAGTCAAATATTTGTTAGAAAGTAGCCAATGGGAATTGATTAACAAAGAATGAAGAATGTTATAGCATCAAATTAACTTAAATAAAATCATGCAGGACCAGCTGTTAAACTGAAATTTTGGAAAAAAACTTGACACCAGTAAGGCAGGCACCAAAAAAGCCAGTACAGCAGGCAAGTTAATGTAAAAGAAGCAGGGATTTTATCTAGCACTGAAAAGAGGAAGAAAAAAGGGCAATATTTTAAACGATTACTGTTTCTTTTTTTTGTCTTCACTGAGGCCACGCATGGACACATCAGATTGAAAACCCACTACTATTTTCTATAATAGCTGTATCTGTAGAAGTAATCAAGATTGAGATCATATTTGCTTTGCATGGCTTGTGCCTAATGAAAAGACAATTCCTATCCTAAAAACTGTATGATCTAACAAGCTAATGCAAAGAGTAGTGGAAAGATTGCCATTGACTTTAGCACACATTAAATTGTTCCCTAAGTATGCTGGAATGTTTGATCATTTAACGGTACATGCTTTGGAGGGCCTGCGAATGTGGAAAGAGAAAGAGGGCTTTCTTCCTCCCAAGTCATGAATAATTATAACAATTCATATATTGTCACTTGTTCTTTTGTTGTGACTGTCAAAAAATATAATAGTCTTTTACACCCAAAAAAAAAAGGGAGAGAATATACAAATGAGTATCTATAACGCACTATGATTCATTCTGGATACAATAAATGATTTTACACCAGGCATATTTTCATACCTTTTGAAAAAATAATTGATTATGGGAATCACTCGCTTTATAAAAGTTAGAAGCGATAATGATCAATTAATATTCAGGATAGAGATTCGGTGATACTGAAACTAAGTTTGTCCCCAAATTGGCAGGTCTTTGCTCTTGCATGCTCACCCAAGCAGTCTAAGGTAATTCTATAATTATTGCTCATTTAAAGCAAATTTAGATTTTTAGTTTTCAACAGTATTCTTTTCCTTCCTGTGAAGTTTCCAAAAGCTCAGATGAAGTATTGACAAAGGGAAACAAACAGTAGCGTGGTCAGATCCATTCAGTAGGTCCCAGCTGTGGCTAATGATTGTCATTAATTTAACATCAAAAATGATAAAGTACCGTCTTTCACAGACTTCTCCTGTAGTAACATACTTTCTTTTCCCCCCCTTGAATTTTGGTGATCGATCTGTGCTAATTGGCCATCATACTCAAAATTGAGGAAATTACAGAGAAAGGTTTATGATGGTTACTAGTATTCAAATGTTTCTGATACTTCAGGCTTTCATTACCAAAATGTACCCATGGAAAATTTTGTGACGTCTTTCCTAAGTGCTCCTGGAGTTCAGACTTAACCAATAAACATATTTCATCATGTAATGTTAGTCTTGAAGCAAATATGAATGACCTTTTTAGATGAGTAGATATTGAGAATTTTGATCTGTGTAGTACCCCTGATGAAAGGACAGTGCATGTCACTAAAACAGTGAAATAAAATTCCAGTTATTTGGCCTCCTCGTTGTCAGAAAGTTGTACTATATTTCTTCACAAAATTAATATGTTGCACTGTTTGTGTATGATTGTCATGCGTAGGTATATAATTGTGTGCATGTAAAAATATTTACACTGTATTAAAAATAAAATGGTCTGAAATATTTGCATTTCTAATCATAACACTTGGAAGCTTTCACAAGTTTTTTGACAAATATAGATGTTTTTCACTGATGAAAGAATCTCATTTACTGCAATACTTCCCTATTACATACAGTGTATAGGACATCGTTAATGTTTACAATGTGCAGAAATTAAAAGCAAACACAATACAGTTTCCATTCTCTCTCTTTTACAGCTGTATCATAAGATAAAATGCTGACTTTTCAATTTGCCGAGTGGATTAGAGAATCCGTAGCATGTTTCTGATTCTCCTCCACTCCGACACATCAGCTTAAGTGCTTGTTGATGTACCTTGTGTGTCAGTAATATTATCGACACTTATGGTCCCTGTTTTTAATGTTCTGTTTCATATGAAGAAGAGATCTAACATTTTAGTAATATTCAGATAGGAAGTCCAAATTAAAATAATATTTTAAAGTTTTTCTTTGTGACATGTTGTCCTGTAATCAAAAGCAGCTATATACATGTTACAGATATGCAAGAGCGTGTGTGGACATGTACAGAAACTCACAATCACACCGAATTTTGTTTTAATTTTTGAATGTAAGATATAAAAAAAAAACAAACAACAAAGAGTAGCTATAGCAAGGGTAGTATTTTTCTTTCAGTTTTTAATTATCTTTTCTTTTGACTACTAATTTTGCGCACGAGGGCTATTGGTTTTCATTCTGAAATTGTATTTTCTACCTAGTAAGGAATTTCAAGGACTCCAAAACATGCCACTCCAGTTGTACAATACAACATTTTTCTTCAGGGCACAAGATCTCTGTGCATGGGTGTGTCTGAGTGAGAGGGAAAAGTAATCTGATTTCAGAAACTTTAGGAAGGATTTCAGAATCTCACTTCAGACATCTTTGAAATGTATTACAGATTCCTGTACAACATGGAATGTATCCAAATAAACCTCTTCTCATGCTTTATCCTGTCACAACCACAGTGTGCAACTGGTGGTCCAATCTATGCGGAAAGAGCTGTTTGGGGACGCATTGTTAGCAGGATATATAGTCCTCTCCTAATTTAGCAAAATCAGAGTTATGTAAGCAGCAGCAGCTGTTAAGAAAATCTTGCAATTAATTGCTGAAACTTCCCTTCAGTAATATTTCCATGATGCTACGCTAATGGATTTACATGACAGAAACAGGAGTTAGAAGACACCACAAAGAAAAAATATAACTAAAAGCATTTGTAAAGTCTCTAAAAGATTTTTAAAAAGATCACATTTCCATAGTTTTTCACATTGCATGGTATTTATTGCAGCAGAAGCATCAGTCAGACACGACGTCATTCCAGAAGGATTCTCTGCAAACTCAGAACAAGGGTTGTGTATTTGAAAAGTGTAGCAAAGATAGTTATGCACAAGAATGGCAATTCTTAAGCAGAACCTGCTTTGGTCATCATAGAGATCTACATCCCAAATCTCATAATTGCAAGGAGTGGAAGCCCAGATGGACCCATCAGCTTAAATTCCACATGCTGCTGGGTGTAAAACTGTATTTCATGTGAAAAATGGCACTGGAATTTGTCTGGAGTTTAAGAGAGCAAGTCAGGCAAGATAGCAAGACAAACTTTATTGTCCGTAGCACAAAACCCCACAGTAACATAAAACGCCTGGACAAGTCCCTATTCTTACACAGTTAAAGTCAAATATCTAAAGCCAATGGCAGAATTAGTATAGCTAAATATATTACACATGTGAAAAAGCTTTCAACCCTTGCAGGCAAAGTTTGACTTTAAGTATGAACTTATCCCAAGTTAGTTCTACTACAATATTTGGAAAGTTCAACAAAAATCATGTCACGCTATTAGTTTCTGACACAAGGAAACTTAGTTTTTATACTTTTTTATTACTTAAGGTATTTGTTAAATAAGCTGTTGCCTTTGAACTAACAGAGGTTCTTCTGATAGAGCTACTGTTATGATATCCTCTAAATATATTAACAGCCTTACTTTTATGTCAGCTAGAATTGACACTGCAGGTCTTAGTAACACAGTAAATATTCTTGGTTGTACAGGAAGACTGATGAATATCAGTACAAGATGCAGCTTTTTTATAAGGTATGCATTTCATCAATAGAGTTACGAAGGCAGATAGTGCCCTGCATGTGTTTTCTGCTAAATTACAAACAAATGCATAAATATGGTAACTGAATAATCAACAAAATAAATATCGAAAAGTATCATAATGTGCAAATGAGTAAGGGCTGAATTATAGAAGAGTATGTTAATAATCAATAATTGTTATTGCAATTTTGAAACTCCATGGGAGGACAAAGGAGATTTTACAGTTTGAAGAAAAAGTTAAAAGTGGCTGAAAGGAGGTCTTGATTTCCTTTAAAGGTTGGCTTCTATTAAAAGACTATAATTAACTGTGAATGGATATAATTTTCTTTAAAGACAGGAGAGTGTACAAGTGAGGTGCAGAGTGAACAGAACAGAGACCAGTAGAAGAGATGAGTGGAAGGAAAGACTTGCTTGCCACCTCTGTATGAACAGAAAATAATTCTGAACTGTAATAAGACATTCATCGAAAAAGCAGAACCAATTTTCAGTTTAAACCTTGGGGTTTTCTTTCAGTTGAAGACCTGATGTAGTTTAAAAAACAAAAACCACAATCATGTAAACCTCTACTGAACTTTTTGTTTCAACAGTTCTCACAGGCTCTTTAAAAACAAAATTCAAATTAGAATATTTGATAACCCTAATTAAAAAGCATATGTGGTACCACCATGAAAGGAGAATGAAGGAAAATTCTTTTAACAGTGTTTGTAATACCTAAGTCAGATATTTTTACTTAGAACAGAAGGATTGATACTGGGCATATCAACAGGAATAAATTATACATAAGAAAAGAGAAAAGGCCTTACTGACTCAGCCAAATAGACTCCGTGGCCAAATATTTGTGTCTGGCAGTAGCAATAGGAAACTCTATATAAACATGTGAACTTGGTCACTTTCTGTGTTTCATTCCCTTTGTACTCACCCAATGTCTGTACCTGTTACATTTGAAAAGCTAGACAGGACACCCCAGACTGGTCCTTTCAATATCTATTTATTGATCTGCTGCACACTGGTTTCAGCTGAGATAGAGTTTATGTACTTCCCAGTAGCTGCTATGTTCTGGATTTAGTACGAGAAGAATGTTGATA
>Ga0181612_160807_pt1 | contig 11541 bp, 3 predicted proteins | sample HoacroProtozoa21_FD_119630 | JGI IMG/M metagenome (GOLD analysis project Ga0181612, IMG submission 119630) | Hoatzin crop microbial communities from Cojedes, Venezuel. Combined Assembly of Gp0051906, Gp0051904, Gp0051908
CTCTTGTCTTGTCACTACAGGCCCTGGTAAAAAGTCTCTGTGCATCTTTCGTATAAGCTCCTTTTATGTAAAAAGAGGCTACAATAAGATGTCCCCAAAGCCTTCTCTTCTATTCAACAGCCCCAACTGTCTCAGCCTTTGCTCATAGGAGAGGTGCTTCAGCCCTTTGGTCATTTTTGTTGCCTTCGTCTGGACCCACTCCAACAGGTCCATGTCTTTCTTGTGCTGGGAGCCAGTCAATATTAATAATATTGGTAATTCAAGCTATTACTGTTTTACAAAACTATACTTCTGTCATTGTAATTGCAAACATTTTTTTAAAAAATTGATTTTTACTGCATCAATATGCAGGTAACTCCGTGGATGTCAGATATTCTCTGTATTCATCCTCCTTCCCACTGTCCACAAATTCTAAGCAATAAACAATAGGGTACAAAATGTTTTACAGATTTTTTTTTCGCAAAGTGTTCTGTGGTCCTTAGGCTACTGTACTGAAAAACACAATATCAAAAGATATGTTGACACTTTGAGTATGTAATAGCAGCAAATGGAATGGTGCATGTGACTGAGGAGGGAACGTTCATGGCTTCAGTTTCTAATATTCATGCTTAATAATTCATCAATATTCTGTCTATTAATAAAAATGCCATATATATACATTAAAACCTTACTAAAATTATTTCTACAGTGTCTTCTAGCTTACTGGAAGTGATATTCTCTATATGCCACCATTTTACTGCTGAGTTTTTCCCTTTGTGATATTTTGGTGTGCTTGTTGATTAAGATCTGGAGTTTTGTAAATAACAGACTCAGTTTATGCTTCAGAAAAAGGGTATATTTGAGAAAGAAGGAGAAATTTTATTAATTATATCTAATATTGTCCCCTAATTTAATTCATCTGCATGGCATGTGTCTTCAGTCCTTTTTTATAAATAGAAACTTTTAAACATGTTTTTTTTAAAGATTGTTTTTTTGAAAACATTGTCTTTGGAGGAGTGAGGGTTAACAATATTTGTGACAAATGAACTTTATTTTAACCTAGAATCATTTGAGGATGACAAACCTTGTGCATATGGCTAGTTTTTATTAATGAGTTATACGTATTAGCAGTAGAGCTGACCAGGAGGCTGTAGTTCTCTCTTGTAACCTACTGAGGTTTCAGTGTGTGTTTATTTCAGACTGACGGGGAAAAAAAGATCTTATTATTATTTTCATGAAATAAAACTGACAACATGCCAGTTTTTACATTGCAAGGGTCAGACTTCTGATTTTAAATCAGTCTCCCTTAAGAAATGGCCAGCAACTCCTGCTCCTCAAAGTCTTCCCTGTAAATCATGTATCTAAACAACAAAAAATCTGCTTCTCAGGACTATCTGAGGTAAAAATGCACTCAGGCAAAAAATAAATGTGTTGCTTCTGTTTCAAACGTTGAAGATTGAATGTTGAAGATTTGCATACTTGAAAACCTAATAATTTTCTTCAGTTTTATCAGTAGACTCAATAAAACATCTCTTTGTAAAAACCCTGCTTCTCTTATGGTATTATTCTTGTGCTTACAGAGGAACAAAATAGCTAAGTTGAAATAAGAACCTGTCGACTTGCAAGTATAGTCATATTCTCACTAGAATCTGAATTGGTACATACACTCATGCTTTCCTGCTGTATAGCTGAAGTAACTTGAAACTGCCGACATGGCCTGTAGTGCTTGGGTATTGGTTTGACTACAGTGGCACATATTGAAAATGAGAAAAAATGTTAAGGAAAACCCTCATCTTGAAAGTGCAGAGCTTTTTAATCAGACATTTACAAGAACAGGTTATATTATTTTTTTTTTTCCCCCAGTTATAAGCAAGTTCAGTAAAATATCTTCAGTCTTTGTTTCCATCTTTCAATAAAATCCTCAATCCACAATTAATTCCTCAACAGTTCAGAGTTCACCTTTCAGAGAGGAAAACAAAACCAGGTGTGGAGAAGAGCTGAATTCAGTGCCTAAATCTAAATATCCATATCGGAGACTCTGCTGTCAAGTTCAGTGCAAATGAAAAGGGCCAGGTTCTGAGCTGACAGGAGTCAGCAAGAGCTCTGCCGAGTGTAAATGTATGGTGCTGCATTACAATAGCTAGGGAAGCTGCTTGAAAAGTGTTTCAATATCAGTCCGAATTTGGAACAAGGTAGGGTGAGAAGCATTTGACTTCGTCCCAAACATAATGCTGTACACTGCTGTGTATTTTTTCTCAGTGCAATTGGAACATCTTCATCATTTTACTTTGCTCAAAACGGGCTGTATTTGTCTTAAAAAAATTATGCAGACAAATGACATGGGTGTCTGATCTGGAAAGTGTGCCTAGATGCCACACCCCCAAACTGTGGCCACTATCTGACCAGACCAACTATTTTAGTAAAAGGACTTCCAGACGACATATCTCATGTTCTTCTCCATCCTGTTCTTGGTGATTTATCACTGTAGCAAACAAGAACTAAGAAAAAGAGAAACCGGGAGAGGAGAGAAAGGAGGCACTACAATGACCAGATACTTCATTTAGACTTCCTTTATACTTCCTTTAGTACCTTTGTCTGCAAGTGCTTCCGTTCCTGCTCTCTGTAGTGACATCCAGCCTCTGTTCCCTCTTTTCTGAGGGGAGGACAGTGTAAACAAAAAGTTCTTCGGAAATTTTTCCCCCAGCTTGCTGCTCATATGCTGGTGGCACTCTGATTTTGCTGTTGAGCTAGGTGACGCTGTTTTAAAAACCTATCGACTCCATTCTTTCCTCATTTCAATTGTCTGTGGGCCCTTTGAGGATGCTCGCTGGGGCTGTCTCTGTGGTGGAGCACATTGTCTCTGCCACACTGTACTGTCTTAGGGCAGATCAGAGTACCCCAAGTGCTCAGCATGCTCCACTGTAGGTGACCAGAAGCCTCTGCTAGTCCGCAAGTGGTCATCGAGCACCTCCTCATGCTTCCCAGCCCATGCCAGGACTCGTCCTGCAGCCTGCTCTGTGACCCAGCCAGTGCTTAGCTGTGTGGGGCATGCTATGCGATACGATGGTAGACCTGCAAGAATCAGGCTACTGCTGGTTTCCAGTGCCCAGCAGAAACCTCTTGCTTCTCAAGAAAGGTTGTTTATAGGAGTCAACAGTTTGAACTGACACCACAAGCTGTAGATTTTAAGTACTGAGCAGTCTTTTCCTCCTTTTCAGGATATTTAAGGCTGTACTGGCAGCTGAAATCAGGTACAAGAAGTAGCTGCCCTGTGATGTGGCTGTCCTGGTGCATGAAGCTCGCTCCACTGCTCCAAGGTTGTAGGGCCAAGTGTGTTTTCTATCCATCTTCCAACTTAGGAGTTAACTGGGGCATGGATTCAATTTTTGAAAGGCGACCAAGAGGATAACAACCCTTCAGACAAGTAGTGTCCAATGTTACAAAACAAACCACCCCCCTCCACCCTTCGACATCCACCAAAACTCCTCAGAACTTTAAGATTTTTGTTGCAGATGCTGAAGCAGCAATGCCTTGTCTGGGAAGTTACAACCATATAAAAAAAAACATCTAGGGAAAGAGGTTTTTCACTTTTCTGCCTCTTGGGCTAGCTTCTGGGTACAACATGACACACTTTCTTTGACTGTAAGCACTTCCAAATTTATTTTAGCAAGCTGTTTTACCAGTGACAATGTAGCCTTCAGCTCAGATTTGCTATGCACAATAAAATTCACAGCAACATCTGAAAACAGAGAAGATTCGTAACTGCTGCTAGTATAGCAGTTCCACAGGCTTCACTGCAACTCATGTATCTTTTTTGCTGACATTTTTTCTGTCCCTGGACCTGTGCATCAGTGGCAATTTAATGACTGTGGCATCTCCAGCATGACTGAGAACTGGGAGCATTCATCTTTATATCTGTTATGTTTTCTTTCTCTGAAATGATTTCAACATCATTAGTTGATCATGGCATAAACCCGTTTCTATTGCATGAGTCTTTAACAAGATAAAATTTCAGGTTCAGCTGCCTCTAACACAGGGTTTTCCCCTCATCAAAACCTGTGAGCACCATTAACTTTGATAGATTCCTTGTCACCCTAGTAAATTACCTTCTCTCTGTCTTCACTCCTAACTCACTTTTACCTGCTGCTCTCTGTGCGGGGGACTCAGTGATTTGTGACCTTTTTACTGCCCTGCTGAGGTCTCTAAACGTATCTTTCCAATCACTATCTAAACTGCTTAATTTTCTGCCTGTTGTGCCTTCCTTACCTTTCCTCTTCTCTTTTTGAAGAAAATTGCTGATATTAATCATACAAATAAATACATACATTTATGTATATATTGTAAATACATACATTTATGTATTTATTTGCTAGAGTCTGCTGAGACTCCTGGTCTATACCCTGTATCTACAACATTTTCCTGTAACAATCACATTATAATTAGCTGTGATTTTTTTTTCTATTTCTTTCAAATTCTCACTCAGATTCCTCAGTATTGCCAAGGTACTGTTGTACTTTTTAACTGAACACTGCAATGTACAGAAAGAATGCACGAGGTCTTATTTGTAGACTATTACTTAGCTTCTGAACAGCTGGGCTCCTTCCCAGCTGTACAAAAGCCAAATTCTGGCTCTCCAGGAGCGGTAATGTATACATTTCATCGTAAATCAATTTAAACAGATTGCCTTTGATAGAACAGCAATGTGTGAAATGGAAAGTTAACATCTAAGAAGAATACCTATTACCTTGAAGAAAAAGGTGAATCCTGGATACACATCAGAGTTGGTGAATGGATTTATTCACAGAAATAGCACTGCATAAAAATGAAAAATGCAGGACTCATGACTAAGTGAAAAATAAATGATCTGGGTATGTATGTTCAGGAGGAATTTGCCTCTAATGAGAACTTATTTTGTCCTGGACCATTTAACCCAGATTGCGTATATTCACAGGGAAATGTAAGATTGTTCAGTAAATTCACTGAAAGATGTGGGGGTCACATGATTTGAGTAAAGCATGTCAGACTTCTGTGTAAAGTTCTCAATCAGATATCAAAAAACTTTATTTTCTGCCTGGGATCTAAATTACAGCGTTTTGCTCCAGTGATTAGTTCCAGTGACTAGACACAATGTTAGTTTCACCAAGCTTGGACTACAGGGTCCTGAAGGGAAGAGACAGAAGGGCTTGAAACCCTGCTGGATCTGTGGGAGAATAAATAATTGTAAGACTCTCGGGCTGCACACCAGGAATTTAATTGAATGCATCGTTTTATCTCAGAAAGGATAATAGGAGTCCATAAGAAAATAATGCCTTTCAGATAAACCTGTCACAATTTCTGTACCAGTAAGATTGCCCCCTGGCCATGTTCTGCTCTTTATGAAAAAAGGTACATGTGCTTTCTACTGGCTCTTTAAAGTGGCTTCAACATATCTGCCTTTATGTCTTACAAAAGTTACCATGAGTGAAGCTATCAAAGTCAGTATCAAAAGCAATTAGCTGAGATACTGCATTTCAGCATGCTCATAAATCATTACCATAGGCTTTGCAGGATGTTGATATTGTGACCCTTTTTTTTTTACCTCATCTGCTTAGACTAGCGCATAAATTTTGTTTATTATGTAGGAGTTGTTATTAACTTACTTTTATGTTCCCTGAAAGACTTGTTCCATATGTGATCACATTAAATAATTTAACTGGAAAATAAACAGCACAAAAAAGAGACAGAAAAGGAAGGTTGAAAGTGGGAAGAAGAGGCAAAGGAGGGATCAGAAGAGGCACAAACTTTGAAAGGGAGAAGGAAAACTAAAACTGAAGAAAAGACAGAGTTGAAGAAAGACAAGATCAGATTGTTTAGTAAGAGAGAAAGAAAAAGTGGTCCAAGCAGTGTCAGTAGAATGAAATCAGAGAGTTCAAGAAAAAGCACATGGGACAAGTCCAAAAAGAAATATAAAAGGACAGAAAATTACCAAAGATCTTATTTAATAGAACTTTCATGTGAAAGCTGCAAATGTGAGGTTTTGCACAAATTCAGCTGAGTGACTTCTAAAGCTGAAAGGGCTACTCTGATCACCTCTTTAGTATAAATTGTTGCTTTTTCTGAAGTAATTCCTGGTTTAATACCTTTGTGGAAAAAAGCCAAACAACGTAACTTAAAACATTTGTAATAGAAACTCCGTCAAAAGTCTTGGCAATTTTTTTCAGAGGTTTATTACACTTATTTTTACATATATTTCAGCCTAAATTGATCTAACTTCAACTTTGGCTCAAAGCCCTGTCAAGCAGATTGAAGAGCCCTCTGTCAAATATCTGTCCTTGGGAGGTACTTAGGCTTAGATGGTAATTTCTGTGATAAGAAAAACAGCTGAAGTTTTCTGAGTCTTGTAATGAGGCATGTTTTAAAACCCGTTTCATGACTCCCTTCTTGCACTGGCTTTCATTCTGCCTGTTTGTTCATACCCTTCCTCAAATGGACACAGAAGTCTAGTAGCATGCAGAGATGACAGTCTCTTGGGGATTCTACTCAGCATCTCTCAGGTTGCACGCCTAAAGACAGCACTAACATCTTGGCCGAGGACTGAGGTACAGCCCAAATGCTACTTGAGACAGCACCGGGTCTGGGATTTGGGTTGCAAGCTTGGGTTAGTGTGGCAATGGCTGCAAGTGTGGCTATTGACTGAGCAAGTCGAGGGAGAGGTGGTTCGTGTTCATTTACGTGTGCACCTGTATAGCATGCTGCCTTCCCAAATCCTTCACCTAGACAGCCATTCTGAGGTAGCAATGCTTGTCCTAGGTGTATGGTATCTAGGCTTTATACCTGAATAGATGTATTTTCACTTGGGTGTTCCTTTTTGTTGGTGTCAGACTGACAAGTAATCTACAGCACTGTGTGGCACTGACACTATTCTCTTTGTCAACAAACTTTTGATCTCAGAATCAATTAGTCAAATTAGCTTGACCATAACTTTCTTTTTCCATAACATAACCTGTTGCAAATCTCTGTTGCTTTGCTTTGATGTATTTAGCTGATCTGCTTTCAGCCATTGCATTTATATTTGTCAGAATTGACTGGTATCAGCATGAAAGATGTGCAATTGCCCAGTCAGGCTATCTAACCTCTAAAACTAATGCCTAAAATATTGTGTGTCTCTAGTGCTCTGGATTACCCAGAAGGTTCAGAGACTTGCTGAAGGTCCCTGTTCCTGGCTCAGAAAGCTCACCAGCTGTCACTTCAGAGCTCCTCGTATGGGCTGTCTTGTCCAGTCTTAGTCGTCATTGCTTTTGTATCCTACTGAGTTACTATTGAATTACTGTCTTTGTCTTCTAGTATTTTTGTCAAATGCAGAACAGAAATATGAAATATTTCTATCTTTCTTTCATTTAACTGAGTTCTATAATTTCTATTTGTTGTAGCCATTAACACTGACAGAATTTATTTTCTTAACCATAAGTGTCTTTTATTCTCTTTAGTCACATTTGCCTAAAATTATGTCTTTTCTACTTTTTTTTGTGTGAATTCACTACAAATTCAAGTTACAAGGGTTGAATAGTTCTAATTTTAATTCCCAGTTAAGCTGATTAAGCAAACTGTTATCCTGTAAAGTCTGTGTATGTTCACATCCTGATGGCCACCACTATCCTCTTTCTTCATTCTGAAATATATCCTTCACTTAAGTATGATTTTTCTGTGAAGAAGTGGGTGTTTTTAATAGTAAGATTATTTTTATAATTCCCTTGTCATGCATTCTCTTTATAGAAAATCCAGAGCCAGTCTTTCAGCTGCATGTAATAGGGAAGTAAGGATGGGAAATTGCTCAGGTTTGTGAGTGAACAGCAAAAAAGCTAATGCCCATGAAAACAAAACTGTGGATTAAATATCCTTTGGCACAGCAAAAGCATGGGGCAACTTTCAGGACAGAATAAGAAGGAATGAGGAACTTTTGCACAGAAACCTCTCTGACAGAGGTACTCATGTCCTGGGAGGTGAACAAGGTGCATCATTATTTCTTGGGCTCATGTGACAGCTGTCTTAGGCATGTGCAGCCCCCAGGTGAATATGGGAGCTATCCTTGTCTTCCTTGAAAACACTGTGGTGTCAGGCTTGGTGAGATGGGGCTTTCAAGGCTAGCGTGGGAAGCATGGGGACAAGTGGCATAAGCTGCACTCTGCTTGTTGCTGCCAACTTGCTTCCCACCTGCAGGAGGGAAAAGTTGCCATGTGGGTTGGTTTTAGCTACAAGAAGAGTTGAAGGCAAGTCATTTGGAGCACAAAGTGTCTGCTCATTCCCAGTTAGCAGAATTGGGAAAACTACTCTTACTGGCATAAGCAAGGCAAACCCGAGGCTATTAACTTCTGCTGTGAGATGCACAGGATGAGATGCACGAAAGGCTTAGAGATTTTCTTCTTTTTCTTTCCAACTTCAGCATCAGAGTCTGTTAATGTTCTAAAATATTGTTTTACAGGCGAAACTTATTGATGCTGCTATTAATTTTCTATTTTTTTGTGTGTGTGTTTTTGACCAAAAAAACACAAAACCAACGCACAAATAATGAGGTAGATTGTAAATGTAATGCTCCTGCTACCTGATATAGCTTATCTACAGAGCAATATTCCCACTAGTGAATGTCACAAGCAATTATAGAATGTAATTGTATGTGCAGATGAAGGAATCAAGTACCTAGTACGTAAAGAAGGAGTGAAAAGTGCTATGCCTTGCAATCAAGCACTCCTGGAGCTTAAGCTGTTTAAATCGTTCTTTTATAACAAGTTATAAAAAAGTAATTAGCATAATTTCTCATTCTCTTTAAAGTGGAAAGATCTGTGTGACATTTACAGTGTGCACATTCAAACAGCCATACTATAATGTCTCAGGAAGTGAAATAGGGATCTTTTTATTATTTTATGTTAAACATGTCAATTTCAATTTGGAATGGAAATTGGCTCTAATCCACATATGATACTTATACATTTAGTGTTGTAGCAAAAAGTAGGTACGTTTGGTATATCTTTTAGGATGCTAGAGAAAGTGATTTCCAGTATATTTGGTATAAAAACAAATTAATTTCGTCTCATTATTGTTGCCAGAGTGCAGAAAAGTCTTCTTTTTTCTTCTGAAACATGACATAAGAGTGGGTGAGACAAAAAAGTGCACTGACAGTGAGGAAGAAAATGCTTTTTGGATGAGAAGAGCATTACTTAGCAGTAGAGCATTATATCTCAAATGAAGCCATGAGCTGTTTCCAAATTACTATGTACCATTTGTGAGGAAGGAGGGTAGCATAACTTGTCGGGGAGATAGAAGGAAAAGCAATGTGGAAAACAGTAGCATATGGCAAATGATCCCTGTTACAGCTCTCTGGATTTCACTGGGTTAATTCTAACAAGGACTAGTCTTAAAATTCTAAGACCACTGAAAGTCCACTGTGCAGGAAACGTGAGATGGATTTCATCTCCTTTTCAAATTCCAGAACTTCTGTTGAGTGGCAGACTGAGATGGACTCACCAGGCCTTCATGTCTGTGTAGGTCTTTTCACCTGCACAAAACAGAGTCGAAGTTCTCCCAGAACCAGAAACAATGGTGCCAGTTAAGTATTGTTTCTTGAAGCATTTGTCTGCAAAGTGAGGTCAATAGAGTATAATGAGCAAGCTTCAACCCTGAATGAATGGATATGCAGCAAGCAACTTCCAAAAATATACCACACCAAGTACACACGGACGTTAAAAGGCTGACAGAATAGATAGGATGACACTGTAGGGCATCCAACTTTGATAAATAAGCAGAACATCCTTAAACATAGATAGCTGTTGGCCAGGGCAAAGCAGTCAGTCACGGTCTGACTGCTAGAAGCACAGCAATCTATCACTTGATGAGAAGGCCTTGGTTGCCTGATGAGGATGATTAGGAAATCATCTGACAAAGTTATGAAAGAGCCTCCCGCTCCTTTAGTAAACTCATAGTCTGGAACAGCAGGAGAAGAGCAGAGCTGATGGAGAGGCTGCAGGAAGCCTTCACCTGATGAAGTCTCCAGAGTGGGTGGAAAAGAGGCAGAATGGTCACAGGTGTGTTTAGCTTTTATTTCTCTATTAACTCTTCACTGTCTCTCTTAAGGAAAGAATAACTTTTCAGAAATTTTATGTAAAACATATTTACATGATGTGCTTTACCTGCTGTTTATCTCTGAGAAGATAACCTGTGAATCCACAGTCCCTTGAGTCTCATGCCATGGATTCCCAAGTATCAGTGCTGGAGTGTAGACACCCCATGGGACTTCAGAGATCAAGCAGGGAGAGCACCCCACCTGTGCAAGCTCAGGCACTTACGTGTGGTTATAAGGTCTGACTCCTCTAACAATAAAAAAAAAAAGAAAAAAAAGAAAGCAAGATCCATTCTGTAAGAAGGTCCCTAGCTTTTGAAAACATTGCACCTTTTCATACGCATTTCCAGCTGCTGCTTGCCTCCAGTCAAATTCCCACCAATGTCTTCTGTCTCATTAGATACGGAGGATGCAAAAGGATCTCTGGATTGGGATTTAGACTCATTTGACTTCACTTGGAGGATGCACTTGCTTTGGAGTTGGAAAGCATGCTTGGTTCTGGCTCCCCTTCTGACAATGAGCCGATTACAAATATAGGGCATTTTGCAGCTGGAAACCAGGAGCCATTTTCCTGAAATGAGGGTGGTTGCAGCAGTTTAAATCCCTTTGTGGAAACTGAATTACTTCAGCCCACATGCCACTTCATATTAACAGCATTGAGAAAAAAATTAGAGCGTAATTTAGATCACTAAAAGAGAAGAACTTGCAGCTATCCCTGAATAGTTTAGACTAGACTAGACTAGACTATTTCAGTTGGAAGGAACCTACAACTATCATCTAGTCCAACTGTCTGACCAATTCAGGGCTGACCAAAAGTTAAAGCACGTTATTAAGGGTGTTGTCCAAATGCCTCTTAAACACTGACAGGCTTGGGGCATCGACCACTTCTCTAGGAAGCATGTTCCAGGGTTTGACCACCCTCTCAGTGAAGAAATGCTTCCTAATGTCCAGTCTAAACCTCCGCTGGCTCAGCTTTGAGCCATGAAATACTGTGCTGAAACCATTACCAGTGACTCGGCAGCCTTGAAAGAGCAAAGCCAATAATACAGCAGCAGCTGTCCTGTTGAACAGCTTGTACTTATTCAAAACTGTGCAGATCTGACATTTAGTACAAAAATAACAAATTTCCAGTTCATTCACAATTACGTGGGGAAGCTGGGTAAATTTTGTAAATAAACCTCCTTATCCCTGGAGTGAAGCATTCCTAATAAGTAATTTATTGAAGATCTTTAAAATATTCCAGTTTTGCAGGAGCTGACCATCATCCATATCCTGGGTTGCTTCCACGTTTTGTCTCATTTGCTTAAGCAGTCACCGGTTTGAATCCAGATCACATTACGTGTTCTGGGATCAGTATATTTTCTAACCTTATTATGGAATGGAAATTACCTTCTTGACTGACACACAAGGGAAAATAAGTTGCATTTTTGAGCAGAGGCACTGAGCAAAAGTTGCAGGATCTCAGCATTGAA
>Ga0181612_125848_pt1 | contig 11540 bp, 11 predicted proteins | sample HoacroProtozoa21_FD_119630 | JGI IMG/M metagenome (GOLD analysis project Ga0181612, IMG submission 119630) | Hoatzin crop microbial communities from Cojedes, Venezuel. Combined Assembly of Gp0051906, Gp0051904, Gp0051908
GCACCGCCGTTGCTGCTGAGGCCGAAATTTTCCCCGAAGGTCTGGCGGTGTTCTGGGGGACAAGGAAGCGTGGGGCGAGGCCCCGGGTGCGGTGAGGGCACCCGGGTGACCGGGCGGGAGGGCTCCGGCCTCCCCTGGCCGCCGGTGCGGGAGCGCCGCCGAGGTGAGGGGCGATGGAGCTGTCAGATAACTGGGGGGGCACCCGCGGTAGACGAGCTGTCCGTCGAGCTGGGCGTGGGGAAGGCTCTGAGGCCGTTTGCGTGAAGTAGGAAGGTTCCCCCCTCCTGCCCCCCGCTCTGGCGTGGTTGAAGGGCGCAAAGTCGGGGAACGGGATCAAGCGGTGACCACGGTGTATCCCGAAACACACGCGGCAGGTGGGAGAGCGATGGGACTCTGCTGTTCTCGGCGTCTGCACAGCGCGTGTAGGTTCAGCAAGGGTTCTCGGGCATTGCCGCGTGTGCCAGCTGCTGCTCCGTCCAGAAATTTGGTAGTTGGTGGCCCTCAAGGGTGTTGGGTAGGTTATTCGCAGGCAATCGTATTGAAAAATTAAAATATCGTGTTCTAGGAATGTTTCTGCAACTATTAATGTACACTGGTTTAAGAAACCTGCTTAGGTCCTGCTGTAGTGCTGCTGCCATACAAAATTAATCAACTTTATCGATTTCTTCGAGGCTTAACCAAAAGGATTTTGTTCGGCAAAGAACCGTCGTGTAAAAGCTACCTGGTGTGCTTGGGTTGCTTTTGCAAGGGCAAAATAACTGATAACAATGACTCAAACATTTCTAGGCAGTGAGGGATGTAGAAATCAGGATATCAGCCCTTGAATGGGCTCTCATATATGTAGTAACCTCTGCCTGCCTTGCTGATAGGTGGAAGTTACTGTTAATTAAAAGAAAAAAAAATGCAGCTTTTTTAAAAGAAGCTCAGGCAAAATAGCAAAAAGCAAGATGGAAGGAGCCGCTCTGGGCATTATGCACAGTCTGGCTTTAATTGGCTTGCAGGAGTGGAGAAGTGGTGTTTATGCATAATCATTAGCATAGTGTTCCTAAACGATAAGCTTAGTGATTACTTTTGGTTTTTTCCCCCTCCTTTGCTTATGTGGCCTATGGCATGACAGTTATTAAGGGAGGATGTGTCTGTAGCTTTGGGAGACCCAAGACGGTTTAATCTGAATCATTATTTATGAGATCTGCGTGAGTTACTTGTGCTCTGCATTGGGCAAGTGATTATATATGGTCTTGGCTGTTACCATTTACAGCTATGAGATTATATTTGAAAGAAGTCAAGAATACTGGATATTACTCTTTAGACTTTAATATTTGACAATTACAGCAGTTCAGAGTTTAATAGATAACTTCTTATTTGTGGCAATAATTACATGAAGGGAGGCAGCATGCAGAAATTGAGTGAAAAAGGTTTTTTGAGTTACTGTGAGGATACAAAATGTGAAACACTGTGAAACTTCTAGAGCCAGGTGTCTTGTTTTGTCAGCATTTAAAAAAGGCTTGCAAGGCTCTTTGGTGCTTTCAAATGCAAAACTCTAATGTCATTTCACCTTTAAAATTTTGCTTAGAAAGAAACTTGACTTTTCAGTACCGAGTTTTGCAATATACGTTATTTGGAAATTGCTGGTTTAGTGGCAGAATGCATGTAAAAAGTGCAAAACACGACTCTGTATATACACACATACCAAACACCATGTGTAAATAACGTAGGTAGAATAAAAGGAAGTGTCAGCGAATTTGACTGAAAGTACCGGTGTGTCCTCAACTAGTTTTGTAAATCTCTTACTTGCCCTGTTGCTTGAGAGGATTAAGCTTCTCGGCACACTTGATGCACTATGGCGATGAAGCAAGAACATAACCAACTTCAAATGTTATCAAACTTAGACAAGAGAAAGGGAATATTTATGGATTGCTGCTTTATTAAACAGATAAGCTTGGTTTTTAGCAAAAAGAATGCTAGAAAAGCATCAAAAACTTAATGTGGAAAGGTAACATGGGGCTTTCAGTCGATGTTGCAGGAGGAAGGAGATGCTAGTGCAGACTGTTCAGCACTGCTGCCCTTTTCCAGCTTCTGCAAAAGCAGCAAAACTGCCTCTGTTCATCTCGTTTTTTTCCCTCCAGCTTCTCTCTTTCTCTGCTGAAAAACAGAAGGCATGGAAACTCAGTTTCTCCCGCTTGCTCCCTGTCACTGATCCACTCCTACTCGATGTAAAAATGTATCCGTTGTTGGCCCACCCATAGGCATGGCAGCTAGCCATGCTTGTGAGCCGTCAGCCAGCCTGGTGAGAAGCCACCATGTACTCCAGCACAGCTGGGTCTGTGCGGAGGGGACTTACGGCTGGTGACGTCGGGGCTCGTAAGATGTGCCATGAAGTTGGTAATAGTGGTACGTGGAGGGGAAAGGCAGAGAGGTGGAAAGGCCCCTGTTTGGATGTTGTGAGGGATAGGTTTCTTCCCCGTGGTCCAGGGGAAGGAGCATGGTACAGCCTAGATGCTAGTGAGCCTTAGTGACGCTGTTGGGTCCTCTCAGCATCAGTCTGCTTCTCCTGATGTTATTCTGCTGTGGGGGAGAATGCTGAATGTGAGAGGTAGAGGAGCCTGAGACAGACAGTGAGTGCAGTGTCTGTGTTCTGGGCACATGCAAAGGGGTTTTAGCTTTATGTTTTTTTGGATCTTCTGGAACGATGTCCTGTGTCCCATGAATGCAGTTACCAGTCGGTGTTTCTCGCTGCAGGAGACACTGCTTTGCTGCCAAGTGAGAATTCAGTGGGAAATCAGGTTGTCCAGAAGTCATTGAAAAATTAAGGAAATTAAAATTGTGTTTTCAATTAAATATTTCTGTGTAGGAGCAGCGAGGGTGCAGAAAGCTCAGATAAAACTGTTGTCTCTGATGTTACACAGTGCTTTACAGCTTTACGTCTTTTGCGATAAGGCATGGTGCAAAATTGATCTACGATGGCTGAAGTGACTGCTGCGTACAGCTTCAGTTACCATTTCTGTCCTACTTCTGTGGCAGGGACAACTGCGTGGAAAGTGTACCGAGTGCTTTGGTTCACTGCATATCATTTTCTGCTGTCCTCCTTGTAGGGGTAGCAGTTTTGGGAGAGAGACAGGGTAGATAAATAGCACGTAAAGTGCTTAAATCACAAGAGGCCTTTGGTTTCCCCCAAGAGGCTGGTTTTCCAAATCATTGCCTAATAACTTCCCCATTCTGAAGACAAAATGTTGTATTCTTTGATTATATTTTTGCCTTTTATACTGATCTAAGTTTTGGACCCTGCTTCTCCTCAGTGCTAACAGGTCTGGGGTTGCATTCGTCTTTAGTTACCATTTAGCTGGGCCACTGATTCTGCTTTAGTAAGAGAGCTCTTGAGATTAAACAGGATGCAAGATTCACTCTGAGATACTGAAATTTTATTAATTCAGTATAGTCAGCATAGGTGCCTTCTAGGGATAGTCTGAGTTTTGGGCAGCTGACAGAAGCATGTTTTTCTAAGCATCTGCCAGATGTCAGGGTAAACCTGTATGTTCATTCACTTGCATCTTATCGCTGAGTTTTCTTTGATGCCCTTGATCTGAAATGTTTCTCTTTAACATATTTCTCAGGTTAATTTCCCTGCATCTATTAATTTGTTTATTCCTAGTAATACTATTTTTCATTAGAGATAAACAAACAAACCAAACAAAAAAAACCCAGAAAACCACCACCAGAAAACTTTGTGCTCCTGCTGCTCAGCTTCAGATGCTTGTTGCAGTCTATCACTGAATATTTGGGTTGAGTGTCTGGTACTTGGTTTCTCTCCCTTGTTGATAAAAATGGGATGATGGCACAGTAGAGACTGACGTGCTGTGACTTCTGACATGCTTAGCTCTTGGTCTTGATTCAGTCAATATGTGCATACATGGAGGAGCTTTATGTTTTCTGAGCATTAAAGGCTAAACGTAATGTACAGCATGCACTAAGTGCTTTTTGCAGATGTGTCCTATGCTCAGTTGGACTGCTGTCTTTTTAGAGCAACTTCAGGGACGCTGAAAGTTTAGTTTGTTTTGTGTTTTTGTTTGGGTTTTTTTAGTTTGTGTAAAGGGGGAAATGAATTAGCAACAGTGTATTAAGAGCAGCATTTTCTGAGCATTGTATTGCATTGTATGTATTACAGACCTTGTGCTCAGCTGACAGTAAGTGGTGACTGACTTGAGTTTTGAACATCTGAAATAAAAACCGTAATACCTGAATGTGTAACTGTGTTTATTATAAGATGACTAGGGTAGCAGTGGCCACATTTTTCAGCGGTGTCATGTTTGTGTCCTCCATCAGGCTCAAAGAAATACTAGTAGAGTGACTAGATGGTATATTAATTACAGTTGTTATATTCAGATGCCTAGATCTAGATTTGAATTAAATGACAATTAAATCTGACTGAAATTCTTCCATCAAACTTACTTGGATTGAAGTGTCATGTAGAGATGCTGCTTCTTTTCTAACCGCGAGGCCAGCCAAGCAGTGGAAGAGGCTCCCAGGGTGGCTGGGCAGACTCAGTCCGTGGAGGGCTTCAAGATGTGGCTGTATAAAGCCCTGAGCAACGTGCTCTGAGCTCGGAGCTGACCCTGCTTTGGGCAGGGGTTGGACCAGAGACCCCCTGAGGCCCCTTGCAGGCTGAATTAGCCTGTGATGCTGGATTAGGACCTGGTTATGCTAAGCGTTATGCAGAAGGTGTCCGTAATCCCCTGTCCTAAGGTTGTCCTGGCAGCTAAAAATCTTTCTTAAAGTAATACCCACAGAATTAATTTCAGCTGATGTTAAGCTGTCAATGCCTGTTTTCTTTATCTGAGACGGATCAACCTTTTTCTTTAGCAAGCCTTTTCCTGTCAATTTTGCTAATCGCTATTTTAGATTCGTAATGTTGATAAGCTTCCACTCCAGTTCTCACTAATTGTGAAATAATACATACTATAAGTAGATATGGAAATGTGCACACAGACAAGAGTAAAAGCTGAGGTGGCGCCTTGAGGATGCATTAGTCTGATGTGGCCAAAACTGTCTACAGACGCAGCAGACGTTTAAAAGAGATTCAAGCAGGAGTTGTCTTTTGACGGTGAGCTGAGCAAGATGGTTTCTTAAATAATACTGCTGGGCCTTGGCAATAAAGATTCAGATGGGGTAGACTGCAGGACCGGTGAGCAGACAGCGGTGAATTATCACATCGCTGCAGAAACTTGAAGAATGTTGCAGTCCTGAAAGAAGGAAACGTTTTAGAAGATATGTTTCACAGAAGGCTGAAAAAGGAGAGGGGAAGAAACACTAAGGCATTTAAAATACTACTGGGGCTGAGTAAACTTAACACTCAAAGCTTGTGGAGACACTAGTTCTGAGTTAGATTCTAGTAGGGATCAGAGAGCTGAAACTGAGAAAAAGACTGCCAGAAAATCCTGACTTAACTCTGGAGGTAGTTTTTGGGATTTACCAAACTGCAGAACATTGATTCCTTCAAACTGCGGAAGGAAAAGAGAGACACAACTCTCTTAATGATGGGTGATGTCAATTTTGTTGATCTTAACGTGTGGGATTGTGATATCCTTGCATTGTCATTACAGCGAGCTGAGTAAGCAAACTGCAGACCCTTTAGAAAATTGAAAAGCAAAGTTGAATCTCCCAACAAAGAGTCTGCAAAATGCAGACAAAGCAAATTTATGTGAAAGTTGGTACATGGAAAGCTAATGCTTGAAACGCTACCCTTCCTTTGGGCAGAGCTGCTGTGTAAGAAGCGAAACGGTTTTACAGAAGCCCAGCAAAAGGGACCAGAAGTCAAGCAAAAGAAGCAGTGTGTGCATGTGTGTAATATTCTGTACAACGAAGAAGAGGGTGGCGAGTTGTTTTAGCTTAAGGAGCTCCTGAGGCTGCATCCAGCTGTGGTAGTATCGCCTGCAGCGTGAGCAGTGCGCGGCTTACGTGTGCGTCCGTGGCCAAGCGGAGCGCCGGGCGTTGCCTGAAGGTTTGAAAGCAAAACCCAGCCCTGTGGCCACAGGCAAAGTGCAGATCAGAGAGAGGTTAAATTGCTCATGTTTCTGGGTAGGTATAAAAATAGCACAAGATTGCTTTTCCCTCCCTCTTCAGGCTAATGGTTCTGGGAAGAAGTGCCCTGCATGGTCTCAGCGGCGGTGACCGCACGACCCTTTGGGGCAGAGGTTGTGTCCCGAAGGCACCTGGGTACCCTCCCAGCTGCTGCGGGTCAGCGAGTGAGTGGAGCTGGGTTTTGCCTCCCGCGGGGCTGCCTGTGCCGCCTGCCAGCGAGGCCGGCTGCTCGGGTCGGAAACCGTTGGGGTGGGGAGCGCTGGTCCAGAGGAGGAACTGCATGGAGTGTAGAGTGGGAGCGGAAGAGCTAATTTTCTAGAAAACAGGTAAATAAGCCAATGCTAACAGAGCTGTTTGATGCTAAATATAGCCAAGAAAATTCGGCGCAGAGGTGAAGCTGATGCTGTCCATCTAAACATGTTCAAAACTATCTTTGGATTTGTGTGCCAGCGTTGAAGGACTTTGCATGTACTGGGAACCCCTTCTCCCTCTCTAATTTTTGCATTGTTTCCTCTCTCCAAAAGAAGTGTAATAAAACCACATGACTGAAAAAGCACCACCTCACATGAAAAAGAGCATGGAAGCTAAATATTCTGCAAAAGTTTATTTTTTAATATACTAATTTTCAAGGTACACCTGCAACAGGAAAAAAGGTTGTCCAAAAGTTTTGAAAAGCTGGAGACTTGAATTCCAACTTACATTTGTCACTGCTAAAATAGCCCCTTTAAAAGTGGAACTGTTGTCTGCCATGATTTTGTAGAGGTCTAAGCTTTCTACTGAGCACCGGATGATAGTGTTCAAGGAAATTCATTATTCCTGTACAAAGGCAAAATTTAATACAGTAACAAGTTACGTGGGCTGCAGCATTTGCTGTTGCAAGAGTGCACCTGTATCTGAATGCTGCATACTATGGCAAAACATGGATGCAGAAGGCGGTGAGGTGTTGGGTTGCTGTTTACCTGTGGCAAGTCCCCACCAAAGAGGTGTGAACTTCCAAGAGACGTTGGAGCCATCTTCAGCTCTTTCCACCTCTGCAGAACCGGGAAGCGCAGCCCGTTGGACATCCCCACGTGGTGAGGCAGCATGCTGCTGAGATGCCTCTGGACTATGGCCTCCGTTCAGGGCAGCGCTGTGAGACCTTGCTACTTGCTCAGAAAGTAGATTTTCTAGCAAACTGTGAGACTTGCCATCAAATGGCTGCTGCTGATCTCGGTAGTTTTGCCCCTGTTGGGAAGGGGAAGGCAGGAAGGGAAGGCTTCTCCCAGACTTCTCCAGACGACACGTGGTCATTGTCTCCAGGGACAAGGGTCCCTAGCCGGGGAGGGAAGTGCTTGCTCTTCTGGCTTCTCTCTCTCCTGGCAGTCAAATTACTTATTAAACTGTGACCCAGTCTCTAAGGCCTCGGCAAGAAGACTTCTTGTTGGCCACCACGTAAGAATGTTCTGAGAGGAGCTGAAGGATGCCCAGAGAAGAGAGGTGGGACAGAAGCAGGGAAAGCAAAGGAAAACGTGACTTAGAAGACAACTAGGGCTGATGCCTCAAGGAGGATGAGGATGCAGAGCTGGTCCTGAGGTCTGGCTAGGAAGAGTTTGTCAGTGGACTTGACAAAAGCTGTTTGGCTGGAGGGTAATAGCGAGTGAAGGATGCCCTCTGAAATAATTGTAGGGAAAGTGTTCAGTGAGCAGTGGGCTGGCATTAAGTGTTGAGGGTTGTTCAGATAAACAGATGCCGTGACCTGTTTTGGTCAGACTCTCATGGGAATGACACAAGATTCTGTATGTGCTGCATGAACCAAATGTTTCTGTGGTTGAATTTTTAGGGAAGCTTCACAAAAGAGTTTCACTATTTTCACGGTCAGTAAAGCTCAGTAACGAGAGAGTATACTGTTCTCAAATGGCAAAATATTTATACTTTGTTTAAATTGGTCTTGTAGTTCTAAGTTGATTAAAGTGCTGGTTTTCAGCAATAGCTGCAGTTACACTGTAACAAACATACCTGAAAAGTTTCTTTCTTATGCTTGTAGATGGATGGTGATAGCTCCACAACAGATGCTTCTCAGTTAGGAATTGCTGGAGATTACATTGGTGGCAGTCACTATGTGATACAGCCTCATGATGGTAAGAAATGTCACAGTAAATACTAGTATTTCTCTCTGTGTGTATATATATATATATGTACATATATATACACACATACATATATATATATACACACACATATATCTCCTTCCAGGTCTTGTCTAGTTCTCTGCTGTCAAGCTAAGAGTTTGCTGCTGTTTGTGTTCATAATGCCTTGCTGTATAAAGCATTTTTTTCTGCAGTCTGAAGGTGGAGGTTGGATGTTTCAGTGCTGACTCTGAGTCCTTCAGGGTGATGACAAAAAAAATCATGTTCTAGGAAACAATTTTTATTTTGACATGACATTGAGAATGCTTGATGTTCAGCAGCCATGTACACTTCTGTGCGTAGCATGATAAAGATGATACGAACACCCATAAAGGTAGCCTGGTGTTACATCTATTTTAAAAATTATTTTCTGCAGTGTTAATACACTCTGCTTTCAAAGGTTTCATCTTCCAGTGTAAGATTTTAAACTGACTTAATTATTGCCTGCTGTATCAAATACAATTTCTGCTAACTTTTCTTTATTTCATTAGACACAGAGGACAGCATGAATGATCATGAAGATACAAATGGCTCAAAAGAGAGTTTTAGAGAACAAGATATATATCTTCCAATTGCAAATGTGGCGAGGATAATGAAAAATGCCATACCCCAAACAGGAAAGGTAACACCCTTGTCTGGTAAAGAAAGTGTGTTAATAAGTTTTATTCCTTCCTCTGAATGAACTTAAGCTGGTAGAACAATGTATTTTTCCAAACGATCGTGGTTTATTGGAGAAAGACCTTACAAAAGAAAAGGGGAAAAAAAAAATCTGAGCAGGAGGTTGAGGATTGAGGCCAAGTCCATTTTCCTTAGATTGTTGAAAGCTTTTAGTAACTGCTGTAATTAGAATATCCAGAACAGTGGTCTTCATAGGGCTTTCAAGAGCTTGCTGTGTCTAAGGTGTGTTCTCTGACATCGTCATAACAGGTCAGACTCGGTGACAATCCTGTAACAGTAAGAATACTTTCGATGCAATTTTCTCCTATGAAATTTAATCTGCTGTTACTGAGGTGCATGAAATTTGGAATCAGAGAACCATTTTGGATGAAATAAAAGTCCAGTCCTCATCGTAAAGGAAAGAAAATGCTTAGTCTTCCATTGCCCGAATCTTTACACAGCCAAATGCCACCATGACCTGAGAAGTCTGCTTTATACCATGTAGCAGATAAGGCCAGATATTGAAAGACTTATTTTATTTCTTACTTCTAAGAACAGACTTTTTAATCCATTCTGCTGGGCTGTTGATTGTATAAGCATTTGACTGTTCCACCTGTTCATCTTAAACTTGTGCATGCAGGGCTCCTATTACTTGCTGTTTCTCTATTGTATTCCAGTACAATTCCTGCCCCAGTAACATTTCCTGTAGCTAAAGCCATTTTGTTGGTTTTTTTTCTTATTTTTGAGATCACTCTAAATAGAAGCAAGACATAATTTACTTGCATCTGCTTGTACTTTCATAGCGTTCAGGGCTTTCTGGAGATCTGAGTGTTACATTTATATCTTTGCTGCAGAAGTCTCTTCACCAGTCCATATTATCATAAATTTTTGGTGATCAAGATGAGATTTTTCTCAAGAATTTAGCATATGGGATGTCGAGCTATCTTGAAAAATCAGGGAGGTTTTTGTGAAAAACTGCAAGGGAAGCTGCTGGCTGATGAGTACTTCTGAAAATCTCACCCTATGTGTCTGAAAATATCAGAGGAACTAGTGAAGATTCTGCATATGGCTACTGCTTCATTATTTTTTTTTTAAATATGAGTCCTTTTCATGTGAAGAACAAGAATATTAATTATTATGGTCTTTCAGATGGCTCCTGTCAGTTTCCCAAATCATCATGAGTAATGCTTGCTGTTATTTTTAAGTCACGTAAATTACTTTTGTCCGGCTGAAAACCATAACCAGATTTACTTAATTCATTCTTGCCAGGGGCATATGTTTCTTCATTTGAATTGTCATTTGGAAAATTTATACCAGAATATTATGGCATCAGAGAGGCTTGCTGCTAGGCATATATTCTAGTCCCTGAATCTGGTCAGGATAAAAATACTTGTCACTGCCAATTTGTGGGAATGTACTGCAGTGGGGTTGGAACTGCTGGATCTATTCAAAGGAAGATGGAAGTAGGCTATGACATTGTAATGAACAGGTTTAAAGAGAAAGCACAGATAAGCAAAATAAGCGATACTGAGATCCGTCTGTATGTAAAAGCTTGTACAGAATGTGGTTATGACTTCAGGAGATCCTGTCGGTTGGCTGTGCTGCTTGAAATAGTAAAACTTCGGTTAAAATCATTGCAGCTGTGCTTGCGTAGAGCAGTGATGACATCCAGTGGTTCCCTCACATACAGATGTTGCCTAAATAGGTACTGACCATCAGGTTTGGGGATGTGTACTTTATTATCTAGTGTGTTCTTTTGGCATTTTTTTTTTTAAATCTTCTTGCATCTTGATTAGTCATTTTATGATGCTTGTTCCTTACTAGATTGCTAAGGACGCAAAGGAATGCGTGCAAGAGTGTGTAAGTGAATTCATCAGCTTTATAACGTCAGAAGCAAGTGAGAGGTGTCACCAAGAGAAAAGAAAGACCATCAATGGAGAGGATATTCTCTTTGCCATGTCTACCTTGGGGTTTGATAGCTATGTCGAACCTTTGAAGTTATACCTCCAAAAATTCAGAGAGGTTGGTATATATTTCAGTATTTCCTTATTTGCTTGACCTGGTTGTGTTTATTCTTAGCTCCCTGTCATTGTAGTTGTATAATGGATAATTTGCACAGTATCTCACAGGTATTGTCAGGGACTAATGTAATGTTTAATAGCATTCCAGAGGATATCAAGACAAAAAGAAGTAAGCACTTTGATTAGACTTGCTGACTCAGAGTAGTTAAAGCTTTCAGCTGAATAAATTCTCTAATATATTGCTGGTAGTAAATCACTCTGTTCTTTAAAGGTGCCTATTAAGAATACTTAATTCGATCTTTGGGTTCAATCAATAAAACTGTACTAGATCCTCTGAGGAGCTCACCTAATGTCTGTTGTTTGTCTGGGCTTCAGATCTGCAAAGGAAAAAGTTGTTTTTCTCATGTTGGAGTAGTGACTCACATGTAAGGCTATCTGCTTCAGTGGGTTTTTTAATCTGCTTTTTAGCCTGTCCCTGTTTGCTTTTGATACATAGTACATGCTAGGTATGTGATCCAGGCAGTTTAATTTATCTCTTCTCTAGCAGAAAGTGATTTTTTTTTTTTTTTTTGATTTTTTTTCGCCCCTCCCCCCCTCCCTCGCCTCCCCCTCCCCTCTTCCC
>Ga0181612_135722_pt1 | contig 11540 bp, 6 predicted proteins | sample HoacroProtozoa21_FD_119630 | JGI IMG/M metagenome (GOLD analysis project Ga0181612, IMG submission 119630) | Hoatzin crop microbial communities from Cojedes, Venezuel. Combined Assembly of Gp0051906, Gp0051904, Gp0051908
AATGCTACCTCTTAATGGAATCTCTAAAAATATGCAAAATCAAGGCCAAAACAAACGCCTTTAGTCCTCCACACTGTGTGGAAACATGTTGAAACAATAGCATGAGAATTAACAAAAGAATTTAACTTCTCTGTTGCGTAAGTGCTTTCAAGTAATATTTCTTATATTTTGATGAAACTTAGTAAATAATATAACAGAACAATAATGAGCAATCTGTTTTAATTTGCAACAATATTGAAATTTCAGATACATACTGCTACCTTTTACACAAGAGATGTGTAAATACAGATGCTTAGCTTTCCTACCTTAGCTGCAGAGAAGTCTCTTACTGCAACTGTGAAATTTTAGCACCTGGCTAAAATTCAAGTCGCAGCTGACTCACTGGATGTTCCTTGTTTCTCTGCAAGTGACATTCCTCTTCTGCAGAACTATCAATATATCTGCTTTTCAAACATTTTTGTTAAAGCTTCTGTGAAGAACCCTGAGATTTGCTGGGACCCCTGTCTAGAGGACTCTGCGTAAGGTGGGCAGGTGCTGCGTGCCAAGTGGCAGGTGAAAGGGGAGGCATCCAGTCCCAAGTGAGGTGCTTCTGGAATACAACAGAGCTGAGCAGGTCGGGTGCGCAGGGAGAGGAAGGGGATATAAGCCTCGTGTCTTACCAGCCGTATCAGCACCTGTTTCTAAGGCAGTGCATAAAACGATAATGCCATCCCACGTATGTTAATGTAGTCTGTGGTGGTGACCACCAAGGACTGACAAAGTTTGCGTCAGGCAGAGAACGCTAGCAATGTGTTGACGTAGCCCAAGTGAACCAACTTTAAGAAAACTTTCTGGGTTTGTTTGTTGGGTTGGTTGGTTTGTTTGTTTGTTTTTGGTTGGATTTTTTTTTTTTTGCCTGGCAAACTGAAGGGGATTCCAAGACAGTTTGTGAAGGAAAAATACATTTAATGGAAGTCCTTCAGAAGCTGTTGAATGGGCTGGAACCACTCAGTGCAGTTAACAGCAATTCTGGACGAGCAAACTAGTTTCCAGGAGGTTTAGCAGGTTGCTTTTTAACATAGAAGGAGCAGTCTTCAGGTCTGCCTGTGCTGTCAGTCATTCCTACCTTGCTGCCCCTTCCATGGAAGCTTGGATCCATACCCAAATACTCAGTGTTTCTGGATAATGTTGCCTATATAAAAGTACATCTTTTGTCTCATTTCTTTGCATTATTATGAGAAATTCAAGTTCTGAAAACACCAACAAAAACCCCAACTTTACGTAGGTAAACTATCATTTTAAACCAAGTTATGAGGTTTTGTCACAGAAGTCTTTATCACATTGGGGCATTTTCTGGGGAAACTTGAGCTGCATCTTCAAGTTTGTGTTAATTTTTAAGAATAATGAGCTACACCTCATTTGTAACTGTGTCCTCTAAATTAACAGAATTCTGTAGCAGGATGTTCTTGGAAGCATTATGGATGAAGAGGCAGCAGGAAGGAGATAAATTCTTACCAAAAAAAGTATTGGTTTACATATCGGGGTGTAGCAGCTTCTCTTTTTTAGCAAGGAAATGCTCCTTGTCCATTGCCATAAAGCACTATCTGCCCTTAAGTTGTGTGCGGAAATGCGCTGTTGGATGTAAAATTCCTTCAGAAGTTCAGTAGTTTTGAGTGCATTTCCACTTTATTCAGTAAATATCACTCTTAATGGAACTATGCATAGCTCAGGCTTTGCAAATATTACATTCCTGTCTGCTGTTTTGTCATGATCATTTAAACCCACATGTGAGTTGTTGCTTGGATTTTTATTACGTTAACAGTAACTGTTTTACTGTGCTAGTTGGTTAACTGTTTTCTAAAATAGAAGTGGGAAAAGTATGCCTGTATTTCTCTATTCAGAACTGTGTAGAAGCCAGATGTTCAATGTCATTAATGGAAGCTCTGAAACATAAAAAGCTAGGAAACATGTGTTACCCAGTATCCGTAACAAAGGGGGAGCTTGCTAGTTTTACTGTTGAAGTAATGAAGTGCACAACTGATCCAGCAACAATTGTTTTGTAATATCCATATATCATTTTTAAAAGGACCAAAAGACTTACTGTGGATGTGATACGAACACAGCCAGGGGATACGCTTTTAGAAATATTAGAAATACCAGCCACTGCACAACAGGTAAGTGCTATACTGTGCCTGAATATGGAAGAAAGTACATATTTTATTATAGCTATTTGAAAGCCTTAAGAGGCTCTGACAGCTTTTTCTACCACGTTATAATGATGAAATCATTGTTGCTGGTTTTAGACTATTCAGATCTAGAGCCTTGAAAAATGTGAGACTTGCAAACTTTCTTTCATTTCATAACTGGTAACAGCTTCAGATGAAAAGAAAAATGAAGTCTTGCTGTCAACTAGCACAACTAGAATAGTAATTTTTTTCTTTTACATTTTTTGTGAACAGGGTCTTTTCTCTCCTATGCTATAATAAAATCAAATAGCCTGAGGGTGAATCTTTCTGCTAGATTTTTTTTTTTTCTCATGAAATTCAGTATCTTAACTCAAGTTCCCTGACACCTAGTTTATTTGCTTAAGCAATACAAGCAAACATCTGCCTGGGAAACTACTGCTATCCTTGGTATGAGAATTGAGTGGGAAGATCTCCCAGTGGATACCGACACACAAAGCTACATCTCAATGTGCACATTTTAGCTCACCTCAGTGTGCAAGTATGTATTTAGGGGACACCTGTGACATTTGGACAGTCTTCCCACAACGAAGTGAAGTCATTGAGTTGTCTGGATCTTTTTAGACATGTTTTTAATTGAAATACACCCCTAGGTGTTGTGATCAGTTCCTTAACATATATCAAAAGGCATAGTAGATGGAGCATTTTAAACCATGTGGTGAGAGGATATAAAGCAAGCCTATACTTTCATTCTTGATAATCTCCTTTGACAATTCAATGTACTTGAAAACTTAACTGTTATCGTCAGCTGGAAAATAACTGTTCCAGATATTTTTTGCACCCAGGAATCTGCGCACTTGAAACTTGTAGAAAAACGTGCCATCTTGGATTCCAAAACTCCAGAGAAAATGAAGCACAGTCAGTCTATTTTTGAAGATGGGCAGCTACCAATAGAACAAAAGAAAAGGAAAATTCAGAGAAATCTCCGGACATTGGAACAAGCAGGACTAGTGTCTTCAGCAACTAAGTACCAAGAAATTATAAATGAGATTGCCAAGGTAAATGGAACATGCTTCCCTGTATATTGATGGATTTTACGTGTCTAGCCTAAATCCATTTCAGCTAGAGATATACAATATACATTTACTAGAGAATGCTACACTAAGTCACTGAAGTATACACACAAGAAACACATAATCTTTGTTTGCTGACAAAAAAAGTGAAAGAATATTTTCATGCATAACTACCTGAACTGAATAGCATACAACTGTAGACTTTGTTATCCAGATTTGATATGGTCACTAGTTTAACTTCTCCGGTACAATGTGTTTCAGTATCGCTTTTTATATATATAAAGGAATCAGAATTATCCATTACCCATCAGTTTTTCAATTAATCATTAATGTAGTCTTGATAAAGTTTAAAAATACCTTAAAAAACTCCAAAAGATGCTGTGATTTGTATTAACAACGATCTGCAGTGGTTGGGTAGGACACAAGGAGAATGGTGGGTCAATGCAGTGCCCATCCTGGGGTTGATAAAGCACTGGGCCTGTTGTGTACAAATCAGCAAATCCTGTTCCAAATCCACACCCAATACTGGCTGTAAGAATCATAGTGTATTGGATTATCTTTAATTACTCATGAGTAATATTGGATTATCTTTAATTACTCATGAGTAAATTACTCATAGCTCACATGAGTGATTTACATATTATAAATATGTATCTTTTTAAAGTTGCAAATATACTTGAATATATAAATGAGTAAATTACTCATGCGAGCTAAGTCTCTAATATAATTAGAGTATGCCATCTTGCACCTACTCTGAAGTGCCGTTTTAAAGCCCTGCTCAGTTCAGATGTCTGCATCTGCTTCTACCTGAGACAAAACCATTCTACATATGTATTCGGTGCCCTATTTTTTATTTCTTCTCTATAAGCCCAGATGCTTTGTTCTGAACTGTTACAGCAATTTGAAGATTGGGATGAGCCTTAAGACTCGAAGTTTCTTTTGTTTTAATTTTGACTACCTCAACTCAACTGTTACCTTCAAACCAAACTCTAGTTTAGCAGTAGCTAGTTCTTACCTGTTAGAAGCTCAAGCTCTTGTTTCTTAGGCTTCTAACCAGAAACTAGCTATGAGAAAGCTTCCATTTATAGCATGAAGATGACGTCTTCCTTATGACTTCTGTCTGTCATGCCCTGGAGACAATAGCAGAGTTCAAGATGTCACCACTTGTATACATGAGTAGCAATGTGACTGTCTTCTGTACAGTGATGTAAACTGTAGTACTCACTACTGGTACTGGGCTTGTAAGAACCAATGTGAATGTTTGTGCTTTCTCCCAGTAATTAAATCAGGTTGCCTAGTTACAAATTTGAATGGTAATAAGCTGAGACTTTTTAAAATATCAAATTAATAAACCAGTTACCTTAATAAATTTATTTAGGATATCCGGAATCAAAGAAGATACAGACATCATCGAAAAGCTGAATTGGTGAAACTCCAGCAGACTTTGAATGCGCTTAACTCGAAGACAGCATTTTATGAAGAACAAATTAATTATTACAACACCTATATAAAAACTTGTTTAGACAACTTAACAAGAAAGTGAGTTGAGTCGTCTTGTCTTTCAATATTTCACTGTATTTTATCAGGAGGGGAGAGCAGGTGTTAATCAGTATTTGAAAGTTTTGATCCCAAAAGATTGACAGTCCACAGGTTGAAAAGTCTATGGGAGTTGTCACTATGACCCAAGACAAAACCTGAAAAGCAAAGTCTTGCATTTATTTAAAGCTGCCTTACGGAAAGAGGCCTGAGATGGATACATGTTTTCAGTGTATTTAATTGGTGATACTTTGCAGATCCATTAGCATCTTTTGAAGTCATGCAGCTTTGGGAAGTAATTATTGATTTTCTTCCTTCACTAAAAGGACTGGTTTTGTCTTTAGAGTGGAATAGAGGGAAATATATGCCTAAAGAATTTTACTTTTCAGATACGATGCAGTTACTTGAGAGTAAGCCCCCCCTGCCAATGCCACCGAAGTGTCAAAATGAAAACATTTTACTGATATGAACAGGAGCTTTCCCAGCACATACCTCATTGATCCAAAAATGAACTCTGATGGCCTATCTTATTTAACACCTCTGTCACTGTATTGTTTTAACACCTGTGTACACTATTTTAAAGTGGCAATTGTGGACTGTCTTGGATCAGGGCTGCATTTCACAATAGAGTTTAAACTCTAAAAAACTCTAAAAAATGTTGATTCAAAATCACTGCCAAAATGTTTAGACTATTCACTGTGTGCTAAAATTCCCTCTAATTCATAATTTGTTTTGAATGTTAACTCTGTTGATTAATAGAGTTCAAGAAGGCAAAGAGTGAAGGAAAGCTAAATATGGCTAGAAGAGTAGCTGAAATATAAAAGACCTGGTAGATAAATCAAAAGCCATTTTTCTTGTTCTCTTCCCAGAAATTCACGGAGGTCAATTAAACTAGATGGAAAAGAGGAGGTGAAGGGAAGCAAAAAGCTGAAGCAGGCCTCATTAAAGTACACAGCTGCAAGACTTCATGAAAAAGGTGTCATCCTAGAAATTGAAGATCTTCAAACCAACCAGTAAGAGCATTTTCTAATCAACAGCTTCTTAGCCTGACTTTTGTTAAAAGAAATCTTCACAATTTCCTGTCACACCTAAAATTACCTCAGACTTTTACATTCAGAAGAATGATAAAGCCTAATTGTCATAACTCATGTTTTCCCTTGTACCTTGCTATATATGATGACCTTGGGAAAATACTTGAATTAGTCTACCTTGGCATTAGCTTAGATGGAACCAGTACAAGTACGGCAGCACACCCACTGCTAATGACTGACTTGTTAAGCAGTTGTAGCAGGTTGGTGTTTTTTTCATTTACTGACCAATAACTTTCATATATCTGAGTAAACACTTGGTTTTACTCAGATAAGAGCCTTCCTCTTCCACTTTGACAAGGTGAATGGATGTGGTGGTGTAACATCCCTTTTGTATCTATCCATTTTGAGGCCACTGTAGTGAAAAATCTTCCATCCCCTGCACCCTTCCACTCATCTTCTGCATAGATAAAAGCTTTCTAGGTTGCAGTTGTTTTCCAAGTGGATTCATCAGACAGAGGAAGCCACATGTGGCAAACTGAAACCAGAGAAGAGTGCGTATACACCTGCAAGGAGGCACTCAGGCCCAGAAGAATGAAAATCTGGCTGCTCTGTTTCTGTGCTTTGGACGCTTGGTCATCTTTGTTCCCTGAATCTCCCACTGATATAAAAAGCTTGAGTGCCCTGTATTCCATACTATATGTACACCAGAAAGTCTCCAAGAAGACATTGTGGTTCATTTGACACCATTTACACTGCTTACAGTCAAAATTCTTTTGTGTTCTGCAGGCTTTTTCCCAAAAACTGTCTCTGGACTATATAAAACTGCACAGCATACGTAATCAATTACCCTTATTTTTGTTTTGAGGTTTAAGAATGTGATGTTTGATATCACACCTGGAGAAGAAGTGGGTGACTTTGAAATCAAAGCAAAATTTTTGGGGGTTGAGATGGAAAAAGTGCAGCTTCATTTCCAGGTAGAGTTTGAATTTTGTTACTTTGCTATATAGTCACTGTTGCATTTCCTCTAAATATAAACTATTTCAGTTTTTTAATATGTTTTCATGAACTATTCCATCAGCAATGAGCAGCAGATTATGTGGGTAATAACTACATAACTTCTGTAGGATGCTGGGCGTGGACTTGAGCCTAATGGTTATATTAGGCCAGCTCCATGAAACCAAATGCCACATTAATTCAGTGGCAAGCAGCAAATACCAAAAGAAAATGAAAATACAGAGAAAACAGTATTTCTTCTTGTTTGCTGTTACTGACAGTCTACAACTTTGGATCTAGAGGACACGTAGTGTTTTCTATACCTATCCAATAATTGCTTGTAATTGTTTAAATTGTGAAAGACCTTGAACTTGAGATGGTTATCACATGATGAAAATTACTCCATTTTATTGCTGTATGGTATGGATTCAGACAGAGACTAATGATTTTACTTCCGATTACAGGATTTGCTTCAGATGCAGTATGAAGGTGTGGCTGTAATGAAAATGTTTGACAAAGCTAAAGTGAATGTGAATTTGCTCATATTCTTATTGAACAAGAAGTTCTATGGAAAATGAGTGTCTTCAGATATCATGGACTGCATCCATCATTCGGAAGTCTATTCAGTATTTTTTGCTTTTACGCATTTGTTTGAAGTTTGTTGTTGGACGCTTTTAACTAAAAAAACCCTAAAACACCAAATGTTCAGAGGAATGTACACAGTGCCTTTTCAGCATTGATAATGAAGCAGAAAAATAGGAAATAGATTAGTTTAAACAGTTCCAGATTGCATTGGTGTTGGTACTTTCAAATCAAAATGTTGTTTAGGACACTCAGCTGTTATTGTGGTTGTATGGATTTTAAGCTAGGCAGAAATTGAATTTAGCTGAATATATAAACCTCTTCCTATTAAAACATTTTTACATGACCTCAGATACATTATATAGTTCTTATTAGGCTTTAAGTATTTACCAAAAGAAACCCTAATTTGTTTTTAAGGGATAGTTTGGGCAAATATTTAGTTACATACTAAGCCTATTTTCTGGCAGTTGTCAATTGTAAAGCAAACTTACTGTGCAATTCAAAAATTTTTATAGGTAATTATAAAGTGACAATAACATCTTGCTGTACAAAAATATATTTTGTGATTCATTCCTACTAAATGCACTACTGCCTCATGTAAAACAACATTTTCTACTTTCACAGCCTTTGGAGTGGCATTGGGGAAAATCTTCAGAGTGAACAGTTGTTCAGTTTGAAGTATTTGAATACGTAAATTGTGCCTGTCTGTCTTTTTTTGTAAGAAAATAAATGCAATAAAATCAGTATTTAGGTTTTTTTAAATATTCTTTGGAGATTGTTCTATATAAAATAAACATTACCTAATTAAACTGGCTTTGTTCCTAAATTTCATATAAGAGTCATTAAAGCAGCAATCCACATGGTAGTGAAAGAACTTCTTTCAGTGGTTTTATAAAATTGAATCTAATTAAGCTGGACTGTCCTCACAGTACACTTTGGGAAGGTTGCTCAGCAATGAAGACTTCACTGCCTTTATGCCATTGAATGTGATGATGATTTTGCTGATGGAACTACCAACTACCTCCACAGAGCAGAAATGTGTACAGTAGGTAATGTGAAATACATAAACAAAGAGAAAATATTTCCTACTCTCACTTTCCTCATGACAAATGTTTTAAAAGATTGGACAGTGACGCATTTTGGAATGCATTGTAAAAGCAAGTATTAAACAAATATATTCTGAAGATGGAGTCAGCAAGTGTAGAGTCAGTGGCAGATATACAGACTACGAGTTTAGTTGGTATACTGACTTGTGGTATTATAGAAGCTGAAAAAATTCTTACATTTACTAGAGATATTTATACATGGCATTAAATTCAAACACTTGACTATTTTGAAATGGCTAATATCCCTAATTAAAACAGCTCCTACACGCTTCCATTTTTCTTCTAGCTCATTATGTTTAAGCAATTTTAACATGACACAAATGCTGCAGTATTAATACTCTGACTTAAAATAGCTGGATGGGAAGGCAAAAGCAGCACTTTACTTCTGAAGGAGAAAAGTGAATTGTACTTGAGTATGAATTAAACTCACAATCTTTTTGTTTCCCTTTTTATTTGTAACAGATTTTACTAATCCCTGTGTATTTTTGGCAAATTCTAGCTGAGCAGGTAAATCTGCACGGGCGGGATGTCGATCCGAAGACCAGACCTTTGGGGTAATGTGTCAACAGCCTGGAGTTCTGCTGGTGTGGCATACTAGAGCCCTACAGCGTCTGTGGGAATAAGTCACTCCTGGATATGCTGTCTGTGTAGCGCACTTGACACATCTAGTGACTGCTTAGTTCCAATACAAACAGCACGTTCCTCAGTTATTTCCTGAGATATGCAAGCTTAGGAAAGCTTATTTGGTTCCCAGGTAATGACATGTATGAAAGGCACAGTCTGTGTGCCAGCAGTCACCTTCTCCAACCATTTCTTGGGCTTGCTGTTCTTCTAGTGCACGTCAAAGAGTCACCTCCATTTAATTTCTTTGAACTCCTTTAGAAGCTTTTTTTCTTGATTAACTAGTTCAGTTTAGGGCCTTGTGACTGAACAAACAATGAACCCTGCTAAACAGGACTGATGACAATGATTCCATCCTAAATATAAGATTGATGGTAGTACCAAGTACCATGCAAATGAGCAAAGTAATTCTGTGTGCACCCACTCCTGTCCTACGCTGCTGACAGCTACTAAATAGAACAAAAAGGAAAGGCTTTTTGGAGGCTGCCGTAAGCTGCAACTTAGGGTCTTCAAAGTTAGAGAGGACTTGCTGAAACCAGTTTCATTCATGAAAACAGTCTTGTGGAAAGGCTTGCATCGCTGGTGCAAAACCTGAGGAAAAAGCCAGTACAGATGAATAGAGTCTACGCATCAGTTGTCACCACAGGAGAAAATGCAGCTTTCCTTGAAAGACATGCCTGTGTCTCAACTTTATCTTTCTTAAATGGTGGTAGTGAAAAGAAATTATAATAGCCAATAGTCTGTTAGCCCCGCAGTTTGCTTATGTCTTTAGAGTTGTCTAAGAGTGCTTGGCAGCTGCCTTAGTTTATTTTGGAACTTCTCCACCCTGACAGGGCTCTGAAGCTCCAAAACTATCCACAAAATTGCACACCAACATCTATCTTCTTTGGTCATGCAGACAGAAACGGTCACAAGCAATAGCTCTGTTCTGTTTCACTTTGCACTGCTCTGCAAACCTTTAGCTGCCTTTTTTTAAAAGAACACCAGAGCAGTACAACAAACTTCCCTCCAACAGCAAATCCAGAGTGTGACAGTCACCTTGGATTTCAAGGCATTCGTAACTAGACAGACAGCCCTCTTTCTGGAGGACCGATCTCGCCTCTCAGATATGCTTCTGACCTCATCCTCTTCGAGCAGTAACTACTTGCCCTAGGCACACACCAGGGTAATGTTTGTATCAAACAGCAGAAAGATGGCTCCTTCCCCAAACAGTAATGATGCAGCAATCTCCCTAGTTAGTTGTAGGCTTTTTTGGTAGACCTAGTGTGTTTAGCAGGAATGAAGTTTTGTCCTGTAACATGCTTCTGTCAAAAAACAAAGCTCTGAAAAAGGTGCAAGAAGTAGAATTAAAAAGTGGTAACTGGTGAAAGCTTTGGAAGTCATGAACTCTTCACCTCCATTACAACCAGTTTATATAGAGAGAGAGTAGCAAGCTGAATTGTATAACTACAGGATACAAAAGTTAACTTACATATGGTTCCCATACGCAGACAGAAAATTTAAAAAAAATGGGGTTTTTTTTATTCACTCGCTCTTTAATAATCTAGTTTACGAAGATGAAAGGACACAGCCCTATGACTGTTCCTTACATCTGCAGCTAAGGTACTCCCTGCAGATAAAATCTGAGTTTCCCTTTGAATCTTTCACAAATGCGGTAGACTGGTTTATCCCTCAACCACCGGCCTACTGGTTAGGGCTTCTTGAAACTTATGAAATACAAATACTGAAAATGTATTTGTATTTCTTAAGTTTGAGGTCTGGTATAACATTTACAAATACACATTTATTTTAAGAAAGCTTTCTATTTTGGGTTTAGAAACTTTGAAGTGTTACCTTTGGGTATGCTTATAGAGCTGTGAGACCACAGGAACGCCCAAGAATAGCTTCACTTTCTCTTCCCAAATAGATGAATTTATCTCTGACTAAGGTATTTTCTAAACAGGTGAAGAATAGTTTGTGATAAAGTGTAAGGTGGTTTGTGTGGGTTCTCTAGTGCGTTTGGAGCGACAGCTGTAGAAAGGCTGGCTGGCTGTAAAACTTATTACTGTATTTATTACTTGTCCTTACTCTATGCAAACTGGAGGCAGCCTTAACAGTGCTATGATGCAGAAAGTGGTAGGACTGTGGGGAGAACATCACAGAGATGTAGAACTTACTGGGAACCAGTACATGTGATCAGGAGCACTTCTTTTCCACGGTTTTCACTCTGAGTTAAGAGCAAAGGTCACTGCTGCTGCAGTAGTCAAGGCACCACATACATATGAATAGGTTCTAAATGGAGCTTCCCCACCGTCCCCTCCTTTTTGTCTCCATTGCTTTAAGCAAAAGGATATGCAGCTGAGGATGGGGCAGCACACTGTAGCAAACCAAGGGGTGTCCACTTGTGAAGCTTGTGACTGTGCTCCAGGCCTAAGAAACACAAAGCGCTCAAACCAC